>Ga0137394_10000050_pt1 | contig 81616 bp, 56 predicted proteins | sample czobulk116metaG_FD_108278 | JGI IMG/M metagenome (GOLD analysis project Ga0137394, IMG submission 108278) | Vadose zone soil microbial communities from Angelo Coast Range Reserve, California, USA - czobulk1.16 metaG | ecosystem: Environmental > Terrestrial > Soil > Vadose zone | place: USA...
ATCGCCGAATTTTCGATTGGCTCCCAAAACGGCCGACGGCTCATATCCCGCGTGAACCATGCAATCCTGACAGCGCGGATCGCGGCCGTGGCCGTATTTCTCCCATGGCGTCTTTTCGATCAAATCCTTGAACGTCTCATGATGGGCATCCGTCATCAAGTAACAGGGCCCTTTCCAGCCTCGCGGATTAAACGTGGGATTGCCCCAGGCCGTGCACATCATTTCGCGCTCGCCGGAAAGGAATTCAAGATAGATGGGCGACGTCATCAGCTTGAATTCTCCCAGCAGCTTTCGGGCCTCCCGAAACTTTTCTCTGATCTCGCTTCGCGGCATGAATATTTCTTTGGTCTGCACGGCCGCATAGGAATAGGCAGGTGAAACCATGAACCCATCCACATTGAGCGTGGAGAGGTATTTGAACAGTTCCCGGATTTCTCGCAGGTCTGTCTCTCTAAAAATAGTTGTGTTCGTGCAAACGAGGAAGCCGGCCGCTTTCGCAACCTTGATACCCTCGATCGCCTCTTTAAAGACGCCCTCACGCTCGACGCAGAGATCGTGCGTTTTTTCCAATCCGTCCAAATGCACATTGAAGAACAGCCGCGACGTCGGTTTGAATTCGTGCAGGCGTTTTCGAATGAACATTCCATTCGTGCACAGGTAAATGTGTTTCCTGCGGGCGATAATCTCGCTTACAAGGCGGCCCAGGTCGGGATAGATCATCGGCTCACCGCCGCAAATGGAAACGATGGGAGCACCACACTCGTGCAGCGCGTTGAGACACTGTTCGACAGTGAGCTTTTCGCGAATCGTATCGGCGTATTCGCGAATACGGCCGCAACCGGTGCACGTCAAATTGCAGGCGTGCAAAGGTTCAAGCATCATGACCAGCGGAAACTTTTCGGCACCTCGGATGCGTCTGCCCGCGATGTACTTCGACATGCTGGCAGTCAGGCTCAACGGGAATCTCACTTCATCCTCCGATAGCGAGCCAGCGCGAACAACGGAAAGTAAAGTCGATACAAGTGGTACTTCAGGTAAAACACTTTTGGAAAACCCGTTCCGGTGAACGAATCCTCGTCCCAGGACCCTTCGTCGTTCTGACGTTCGATAAGATATTCAACCGCGCGCTGTACAGCGGGGGCATCGGACGGCAATGTGGTCAAGAGTGCTAACAACCCCCAGGCGGTTTGAGACGGCGTGGTTTCGCCCCGGCCCATCCAGGTCGAATCGTCGTAAGAGGCAATCGATTCGCCGAAACCTCCGTCTTTTTGCTGCACGGATCGTAGCCAATCCACCGCGCGTTTCACGGCAACATCGGCCTTCGCGCCGACAGCAGCGAGCGCGCGAAGAACCCCGCTGGTGCCGTAGATATAGTTCACTCCCCAACGCCCGTACCATGGACCTGCCGGATGTTGTTCCCTCAGCAGATACTCCACAGCTCGCCGAATTCGTGGATGAGATGTCGTCCAGCCGAATCGGCCGAGGCATTCGACGACGCGAGCCGTCACATCCGGTGACGACGGATCGAGCATGGCATTGTGGTCGGCAAAGGGTATTTGATTGAGGAACGTGTGATCGTTGTCACGGTCGAAAGCTCCCCAGCCGCCATCCTTGTTTTGCATGCTCACGATCCACTTGATGCCGACATCGATAGCTCGATCAAGCCGCGCCTGATCCGGACACGAAACGTTCTGAAGCGCCATCAGCACAAATGCGGTGTCGTCGACATCCGGATAAAAATCGTTGCGAAACTCGAAAGCCCAACCGCCTGGCGCTGCATCACGATTTTTAATTTGCCAATCACCCTCGCCCAGAATTTGCCTCTCCAAGAGCCATTGCGCGGCTTTTCGCAGCCCGGCCTCGCCCGGGGAAGTTCCGGCTTCGAGCAAAGCGAACGCTGCGATCGCCGTGTCCCAGAGCGGCGACAGGCAGGGCTGCAATCTTAACGTGTCGGTTTCCTCGATTTCGAAACGCGAAAATTCGTCGATCTGTCGCGCTGTGACGGGGCGATCCTGTGAATATCCGAGCGCCATTAACGCAAAGATCGAATTCATCATCGCCGGATAAATCGCCGCGAGACCCTCCGAACGCTCAAAGTGTTCCAACATCCACTCGCCGGCGCGGCGCACGGCGCGTTCGCGTCCGGGTTTCCATGAAAGGTGATCGTAAAGCTTTAACGCGCGGTCCAACATCAGAAACGCGTTCCGCCAATTCAAACCCGGCGCGTAGTCAAACGCCGCGGTCTTGCGGGACGGATCACAAAACAGCTCATCGATGCGCGCATGCGAAGCCGCAGGCCAGCAAGGTTTCCGAGCATAAAGAATTGTTAAAGGGATAACGAGGGCCCGAGTCCACGACGACATCTCGTAAATATTGATCGGGACCCATCGAGGCAGGAACATCAATTCCGGCGGAATTGCCGGGACCATTTCCCAACCGATGACACCAGCTAAAGCGAGATAGAGGCGCGTAAACGAATTCGTCCGCTCCAGGCCACCGATTTGGCGCACACGCTGGCAGGCACGGACCATGTGCTGCAATTCCTGCGAATCTCCGGCGAGCTTGAGCGCGAAATACGCCTTCACCGTGGCGTTCACTTCCGAAGGGCCGTCGAAATAAATGTTCCAGCCGCCATCGGCGAGCTGCCGCCGCCGGATATACTCTGCAAGCTTTGTCACTCGTTTTCGATCGAATCGGCCGAGGACGTGAAGATAGAAAATGTAATCCGATTCGAGCGTGGTATCCGCTTCAAGTTCTCCTAACCAATAACCGTCGTTGTGCTGAAGCGATCTCAAGAAGGAAGCCGCTCTTTCAATGGCGGAATCGAGGCGATCCGTGCTGGCCCGCTGGGCGAAATTTGCAGTTGGTGCTTCCAGTTCTGCTCTATGTACCATGTCGGAAATTAGGAGACAGCTCGATGGAATTTTTCTAACGGAGCCGGCAAAGGAAAATGAACGTCTTCGCCGATAATTTCCAGTTCTTCGACACGCGTGAAACCCAGTAGATGCAGATTTTCCAGCACCTCCTGCACAAGGATTTCAGGAGCTGAAGCGCCTGCCGTTACGCCCACTGAGAAACATCCTTCAAGCCACTCCGCGCGAATGTCGCGGGCGGTTGCAATGAGGTACGCCACAATCCCTGCACTGCGAGCGACTTCGACCAATCGATTCGAATTCGAACTATTCTGGGCGCCGACGACGAGGATGAGATCCGCTTTCTCAGCGAGCACTCTTACTGCGGTCTGACGATTCTGCGTCGCGTAACAGATATCCGGACTCGACGGAGAAATGATCGCAGGAAATCTCTGTTTCAGCCTCTCGACAATGGCACGCGTGTCATCCAGGCTTAGCGTCGTTTGAGTAACGTAGATCACGCGATCCGCCTGGACATTTTCGAGAGTGTCCACGTCAGCGACACTCGACACCAGATAGATCGCGTTCGGCGCTTCCCCGAAAGTTCCGATGACTTCGTCGTGGTTCGGGTGTCCGATCAAAATAATCGAGTAGTTCTCTCGGGCGTAGCGGATCACTTCAAGGTGAACCTTGGTCACGAGCGGACAAGTCGCATCGATGATTCGGAGCTTTCGCGCTCGGGCTTCTTCCCAGACCTGCGGCGCCACTCCATGCGCGCTGAAAATCGTGATCGCACCGTCCGGAACGTCGTCAAGACTCTCCACGAACACGGCGCCCTGGGCCGCCAACTCGTCCACCACAAAGCGGTTGTGAACGATCTCCTTCCGCACATACACCGGGCGTCCGAGCTTTTCCAGGGCGATGTTAACGATATCGATGGCGCGAATAACCCCCGCGCAAAATCCACGAGGCTTCGGCAGGAAAACGCTTTTAGTGACAGATCCCATTCGGAACACTCCGCCCCTCTTCAGATTTTGTTCCGGCGGTTGATGCTAACACGACGAGTCTGCTTCTTGGACCCTTGTTTTGCCCAGGCTGATAAATTAAGCATAAATTCGGCGGGGAACGTTTTTGTAGTTCCTAAAAATCGATCCGGATTCCGGCAAGCGGAAGGAATGGAAAGAGAGAGTCTTGATTGACGCTTACTCCACCGTTCGTCGTATCCAGGTTGGTCGTCCAGCGCCGATTGTCGTGTGCCAGCACATTCAGAACTTCGCCATACAGCGTGAGCTGCCAGCGATCGAATCGGAACGCCTTGTTCACACGCAGGTCAAGCCTGCTGTAAATGGGCATCCTTAACAGATTGCGTTGATCGGAAAGGATCACTCGCCCATTCACATCCCTCGCGAAGAAACCCGCGATCGGGAAATTCGTACCGTAGCGATATTTCATACTGAGGTTCAAGCTGTCGGTCCAACGATAGGACGCGTAAACGCTGAACGTGTGACGCTGATCGAAGTCTCCGTCCCATAGCAGACCCGTTGCGGCATCGCGTACACTAGTTCGTCCATACGCGTATGAAATCCATCCGAGCAGCCTGTTCGCGCTGCGTCTCTGCAGAAAGACCTCGACGCCCTTTGAATAACCTCGCAGTGTGTTCTGGAGCGGGCTTCCGGATCGGACTCCGGCGCGAGGGCCTGCTACCACCCCGTTAAAGAGCCGGATCTCATCGCTCGCCGAATAGATGCCATTGCGATCTTCCCGGTCGTAGGCTTCCACTCGGATCCTCGTCTTGTCCGTGAGGAGCTGCTCGACTCCGAGGACGTAGTGTGTTGCACGCTCGGCCCGGAGCGCTGGATTGCTGAATTCTCCGTAAAGCTGAAAAAGGTCCGGAAACTGCGAGTACTGGCCGTAGCCCAGAGTGACACGAGTATTGCGCAGCGGCGACACCGCCACGTTAACCCGAGGCATCCAGATGGTTTGCCCGGTCGCGCTGAAGCGGTCGTAGCGTAGGCCGTAGGTCAGGGAAATCCGCGAACCCAAGGTGGTCACGTTATCCTGAACGTAGGCTCCCGGCTGCCACGCTGACCCATCGAACGCATCACTGGTCCGAAATTGAGCTGTCGTAAAGTTGAAACGCCGGCGTGTCCCATTCTGATCGAGATCTCGAGCGTAGTAGCCCGCTTCGATTCGATTTCCCGGCAGGGCCTGGAAAGAGACGTCCTGCTTTGTTCCGACCTGTTGAAAGCTGGAGTCAAACAGTAGATTCCTATCACGATTAACGTTGTTTGCGTATGTCGTGGAGTAGCTGATAGAGGAATCCAATACTATCTTCGACGAAGGAATCCATCGCCAATCGCCCTGGGCGATTCGATTGTGCAGATCGCCGTACAAAAAAGAATTTATGCCAAGCGTGGCGAGTCTTTTATGCTGATCCGCTCTTGAATTGGCGAAGTTCCCGCTGATGCGAATCTGGTGATGGTCGTTGGGATCGAGTGTGAGCTTGCCGAATCCGTCATAAAAACCGAAGACGAACTGCGTCGATGTCGTGTCGCTGCTGATCTGGTTGAGAATGTAATCCAGGTAACTCTTGCGAGCAGAACCAATCCACGATGCTTTACGCGACTTCCCCAACGGACCTTCACTGGTCCAGCCGAGTCCGGATGCGCTCGCCATCGCGCTGTTTGCGAATCGCTGGCGGTTTCCATCGCGGGTCCGGACGACCAGTTCGCTCGCGGTGCGGTCTCCGTACGTTGCCGGAAACCCCGAGCCGAGAAGGGTCACGGACTCGATCACGTCGCCATTGAAAATCGAAATTGAGCCGCCATCAGTGATGTCACTGACGGAATGCAGCGGCGAAACCAGCAACACACCGTCCATATTGAAACCGATCGAGCGAAAGCCCGCGCCGCGAACCGAGAAATCCGCGACGAAGTCATCGCCCGTGGTGACGCCGGGCAGCGCCTGTACCGATCGCAAAGGATCGTCGACGAGGACACTCGTAAGGTTCTTGAGCTCGGATTCGGTGAGCGTGTGGTCGGATATCGTCGAAGCTTCGGGAGTGACAAAGGGCGCGGCAGTAACGGTCACTTCGTCGGAACGCCGCAAAACATCGGGTCCGAGAAAAATCTCGATCTCGACCGGCGTTCCCGCCTGCACTGCAATTTTTCGCCGTATGACAGTGTAGCCAACGGTCGTGACATACAACTCGACCTCGCCCGGCGGTACGTCTGCGATTTCGAACTCGCCGCTTTCGTCCGTTGTGGCTTGTATTTTGAGATCGCGAATTGAAACCAGAGCCTTCGCGATGAGCTCATTCGTTCTCGAATCCCGTACTGTTCCGTGTAAACGGACATTCTGGCGCGCGTAGATTGTGCCGGCCATGAGCAGCAACACAACGATCGATACGAGTATCCGTCCACTCTTCATCAGTCCTCCGTCAATGATCTTTGCTCTGCGTAGACGGATGGGCAAACGAAAAAGTTAGCAGAAGGAAACGCTGTAGCGGCGGTCTATGACCGCCTGCGCTCATAGAAGCTGTGAACGAATTCGCAACGAAGGGAAACTGGAACCACAAAAAGCACAAAAGGCACAAGAAACTTATGTGCTTCTTGTGCCTTTTGTGGTTCTTCCTCTTGCCTTCCAATTCATTCACGCCTTCATGGAGCGCCGCTACAGCTATGGCCGAAGACGAATTTTCGAGGCTCTTTTTTTCTGGTATTCTTGGCCTCTGAAAAAACAACGACTTCCCGGAAGAGGCTACCAAAATGGATTTTCGAAAGACGGCATTCACTACATTGATTGGATTGATTCTGCTGATCTGCATTGCCTCGGGCCAGCAGATCCGGCGAGTGGACGACAACGCGTTGAAGAACGCGGGAAAGACCGGAGAAGACTGGCTCACCTACGGCCTTACTCCGGGAGAAACACGATACAGCCCGCTTAAGCAAATCAATGCGAGCAATGTCGGCCGGCTGGGATTGGCGTGGTCTCTGGATATCGGACCGGGAGGCGGCGGCCAGGAAGCGACTCCTCTCGTCTGGAATGGCACTATCTTCGGAATTACCAACTGGAGCGTGGTTTTTGCCGTGGACGCGCGCACAGGCAAGGAGAAGTGGCGCTGGGATCCCGAAGTGAACCAGGTAGCCGTTCGGCCGAAAATCTGTTGCGGCGTCGTGAATCGCGGTATGGCGATCTATCAAGGCCTGGTGATTGCCCCGGTGATCGATGGAAGACTGCAGGCACATGATGCGGAAACCGGCAAGGTCATCTGGGAAGCACGAGTCGCTTTTCCCCAGGACCAACAAACGATCACCATGGCCCCGAGAATTGCAAAAGGAAAAGTGATCATCGGCGTGAGCGGCGGAGATCGCCCGACGCGTGGATTCTTCGCCGCCTTTGATGCGGCTACCGGACGTCAGGCCTGGAAGTTTTATACCGTGCCCGGCGATCCATCCAAGCCTTTCGAGAGTGCGGCGATGCGGAAAGCCGCGGCGACCTGGGATGGCGAGTGGTGGAAGTTCGGCGGCGGCGGCGCCGTTTGGGACGGCATGGCGTACGACCCGGAAGCCGAGCTGGTCTACGTCGGCACCGGCAACGCTGAGCCCTGGCCCGAGAAGCTTCGCAAAAACAAAGACGCCGAGGCAGGAAAAGATAACCTCTATGTGTGCTCCATTCTCGCGGTTCACGTCGATACCGGCGAGTTGAAATGGTTCTACCAGGTGGTGCCTGCCGAATCCTGGGACTATGACAGCGTGCAGCACTTGATCCTGGCCGATCTCAATATCAACGGGCGCCAGCGCAAAGTGATCATGCAGGCCAACAAGAATGCCTTCTACTATGTGATCGATCGGATTTCGGGAAGCTTCATTTCGGCTCAGCCTTTTTCGATGGTCACGTGGGCCAGGGGCATCGATCAGGAAACCGGCCGCCCCATCGTGAATCCGGAAGCCCGCTACGGATCCGACGCCATCGCGATCTCGCCCGGTGGCGGCGGCGCACACAACTGGTCGCCGATGTCTTTTAATCCGGTGACCGGCCTGACCTACATTCCCACTTCAACCGCAAACACTTTCACGTATGCGGCGGAGGACACCTTCTCGCCGAAGCCCGGCCAAACCACGGGCACACTGCGTCCGGCTCCGCAGGCGAAACTGCCTGCCCCGCCCGCGATCGGGCCCGCTCCTTTGGAAGGGCCGGTGAGAGGGGCGTTGGTGGCCTGGGATCCCGTAGCTCAACAGATGCGTTGGCGCACACCCGGCGGCGGCGGAATCGGCGGCGGAACAGTGACCACCGCGGGCAATCTCGTCTTTCAGGTCATTGGTGATGGGCGACTCGTGGCCTATAGCGCAGACAAAGGCGAAAAACTTCTGGAGATCCAGACCAACCTGCGCAGCGGCATGGGACCGCCGATCACGTATCAACTCGACGGCCAGCAGTTCGTCGCTTTGATGGGTGGCGTCGGTACCGTCCCGCCAGGAGCCAACGCCGGTCCGGGCAATGCGGCTACGCCGGTGCCGCCTAGATTGCTTGTCTTCGTCCTGGACGGTAAAGCGCCACTGCCCGCCGCGAGCCAGGAATAGGTGAAAGCGGAACGCGGGCTAAAGCCCGCGACTACATTCTGACCGAACGTTGATCCCAAATGTAGTCGCGGGCTTTAGCCCGCGTTCCGCTTTGCAAGGAGGGGAACCATCCGCACACTCATGATCCGGGTGACCCGGATCTTCGTTTTAGTTGTTCTTGGAGTCGTAGTGTATGTCCGGATCTTCGAGAAGCGGCTCGTTTACTATCCGAAAAAGGAGATAGAGGGCCATCCCCGATCCACGTACGAAGACGTGATCTTTCCAGCGTCCGACGGGCTGATGCTCCATGGTTGGTTCCTCCCGAACCAACAGAGCCCCGTTGTACTGATCGTGAATCATGGAAACGCCGGGAACATTTCGGATCGTTATGAAATGGGTGAGTACCTGGTTCAGGAACTGGGCGTGAATGTTTTGATGTACGACTATCGAGGTTACGGCAAGAGCGAAGGACGGCCCTCCGAAGAGGGCACCTACTCGGACATTCGCGGCGCATACACATATGTGCGATCTCGCGGATATGCGCCGTCAATGATTCTTCTGCTTGGCCAGTCTCTGGGCACTGCGATAGCGGTTGACCTTGCGACACACGAAACGGTCGGCGCCGTTATTCTGGAGGCGCCATTTACGAGTATTGGAGCAGTTGCCCGCCGCCTCACCTTCGGGGTTCCAATCGATTACATTCTAACGACACGCTACGATTCGCGTTCCAAGGCCTCCTCTGTCCACGCGCCCGTCGCCGTGATTCACGCGAACCGCGATCCCGTGATTCCCTTCGACCTGGGAATGGATCTGTACCAGCAATTCCCGGGTCCGAAACGTTTTTTCGAGGTTCAAGGGGAGATACATGAAGGCGCGCTGTTGGCGCTCGGCGTAGAACGTACGCGCCAACTGAAGGAGTTTGTAGTGCCAAAATGAAGGAACACAAAGACAAGATCTGACCAATGCTCAATTCCCAATGCTCAATTCTCGTCCGATGAGAATTGAGCATTGGGAATTGAGCATTGGTCAGATCTTGTCTTTGTGTTTAATTACCCCGCGGCTGGCTTCATCCAAAGAGCTACGAGGACCCGTACCGCTGTTCCTGGCCTACGAGTTTCGCCTTGTCGGCATTCGGCCTCGGACGGAACTTCTGCACACGGCCGTTGAAGACCTCCGCCAGATACAGGTTGCCTTCCTGATCGACTGTAATCGAGTGGGGGCCGTTGAATTGTCCAGGTTGCCCGCCGGGCCCGCCCCAGCCGTACAGGTATTTTCCGTTGAGATCGTATTTAACGATGCGGTTTGTCCCGCCGTCGGAGATCCACAGGTTCTGGTCCGTCGTAATGATATGAGCGTACGGCGATGACCGAACGCCGGTCTTCCACATGTCGAGGAACTTGCCGTTCTCATCGAAGACCTGTATCCGCCTGTGCCCGCGATCCACGACGAAAAGCCGGCGGTCCTTGCTGATCTGGATGCTGTGGACCGTATTGAACTCGTTGGGACCCGGGTTCTTGGGATCCTTCGGAGGCGTGCCCCAGTCCATCAGGAACTTGCCGTCTTTGTCGAACTTCGCAACGCGCGTTCCTCCGTACCCGTCGCTGATGAAGAATGTCCCATCGGGCAGCCAGGCAATGTCCGTCGGCCGGTCGAAGAGTTTTCCACCGTCGCGGCCCTTCTGGCCTTTCGTGCCGAGCGACATCACCAGCTTGCCGTCATACGTGAACTTGTAGATCATGTGCAGCTGATCATCGATTATCCAGACATGCTTTTCCGCATCGTAAGGGTTCATCTTGATTTTGTGCGGTCCGCGTCCGCACTTCATGTCAAAGATCTTGTCAAGGTCCTGCCACCACTGGACCATTTTGCCGTTGCGATCCACAACGAGGATGACGTGGTGATAGCGCCGTTCCCATCCACGTTTCGGTTCCGGGTCGCATGTCGCGTTGGATCCGTCATCATTACCGGTGGAAACACGGGACGGAGTGAGCGCGCCGTATGGCGTCCAGGGCTTGGCGCCGGCCGGCAGGGGCAGTTCGCCGCGCTGTGCGATCCAGATGCGGTCGGGCGTCTCGGCAAATACCGCGCCCACCGATCCCCAGGTCCAGCCCTCGTGCTTGATGCCGTCCTGGGTGTCCTCCAGTGGCTGAGGCCAGTTCTCCACGAGCTCGTAAGGACCGAACTCTTCCTGCCCACCTTTTTCCTGTGATGCATCCGGCGCTGCGGTGGCAGCCGGGGTCGAGTCCGTCGACGGCGAGCTGCAACTCACAAGGACCGAAAGCGCTGCCAACCCTATCACCAACAAAATCGTGAGTGACCGAATTCGAATACGCATCGTGAATCTCCTTTTCTCCAGCGAAACGCCGATCTAAAATTCGCCAACTATAATGGGCAAAACTGATTGCGTCAAACTTAAGCGGTATTGAATTCCGGTATCAACTCGTGGAGGGTTTATGAGTAAGAAATGTGCGGCAGTTGTGGTGCTGGTCGCCCTGGTGGCAATGATGTCGCTGACGGCGTCGGCCCAGGACGCCAGGACGGTCATCAGCAACGCATCTAAAGCCATGGGCGCGGATAACGTCAATTCCGTCATGTTCTACGGATCGGGTGCGAATTTCGGCCTGGGTCAAAACAATAACGCCAATGGGCCGTGGCCGAGGACCAACCTGAATGACTACACTCGCGCGATCGACTTTTCGCAGCCCGCCTCGCGAGCGACATGGGTGACGTACGCCGCGCCCGTCACCGGCGGTCCTGCAGTCCAGGCAAATGGTCAGCAAAACCTCACTCCGGCCAACAACGCCTGGGCCCAACACCTGGAAATCTGGATAACGCCCTGGGGTTTTCTGAAAGGCGCAACGGCCAACAACGCGACCGCCAAATCGCAAACGGTCGCGGGCAAGAGATACAGCATCGTGACCTGGAACACACCGCAGAAAGCTCCTTCGGGTGAGACTTACAAAGTCGTCGGCTACATCAATCCTCAAAACCTTGTCGACAAGGTTGAAACGTGGCTCGAGAATCCAATTTTCGGCGACATGCTCGTCGAAGGAATCTACAGCGATTACCGGGATAACAACGGCTTCAAATTCCCCGGCACGATCGTACAGAAGCGCGGCGGCTGGCCCACGTTCGAAGCACAGGTCCTGGGCGCGAACCCCAATCCGCGCAATATCCAGCAGCTCGTGACGCCTCCTCCCGCCGGTCAGCGCGGTGGCGCTGCGGCGGGAGGCGGCGCGCCGCCGGCTCCTGCGGGTGCGCAATCCGAGAAACTCGCCGATGGCGTTTATCGAATCACCGGTGGATATGTGTCTCTCGCGGTCGAGTTCAGCGATCATATTGTGCTGTTCGAAGGCGGACCGCAAAACGAAGCGCGCTCGCAGGCGATCATAGCGGAAGCCAGGCGAGTGATTCCCAACAAACCGATCCGGTATTCGATCCTGTCGCACCATCACTTCGATCATTCGAGTGGTCTCCCCGCTGTCGTCGCGGAGGGCGCGACCATCATCACGCACGAGAACAACAAGGCTTTCCTGGAAAAGGCCCTGAATGCGCCACGGACGCTGCAACCTGACGCGATGTCGAAGTCGGGAAAGAAACCGAAGATCGAAACCGTGTCCGAAAAGAGAGTTCTGCAGGATGCGACCCGCACCATCGAAATCCACCACATTATTGGACTCCCGCACGCCGATGGAATGCTGATCGCGTATCTGCCGAAGGAAAAAATCGTGGCCTTTGCGGATATGTTCAACTTCCCTCCGGCGAACGAGCCGGTACCGAATCCACCTGTCGTGGGCACACAGGTTTTCGTGGATAACTTTGAGCGCCTGAAGCTCGATTTCAACACCCTTGTCTCGGTCCATCCCCCAAACCCGGATCGGCCGATGACCAGGGGAGACGTTCTGAAGTCCCTGGGACGGGGCAACTAGTAACATCTATATGAGGAAACACAATGACTGAACCAATCCCATTTGAAATATTCACTGACTTTATCTGACCCTGGTGCTATCTCAGTACCGGGCGTATTGAACGGCTGAAGCGGAATTTCGATGTAGACGTACAGTGGGTGTACTTTCCTTTGCACCCCGATACTCCTCCGGAAGGCCTTGCGCTCAAGGACCTGTTTGCCGGGCGAGGCCTGGATCTCGAGGCCATGCACGCCCGCATGAAGGGTCTGATGGACGCCGAAGGCCTGCCGTACAATCGGCGTTCGCACACTTACAACAGCCGCCTGGCCCAGGAACTCGCGAAATGGGCGGACTCACAGCCGGGTTTCGAAGCCATTCACGATGGGCTCTACAGGGCTTACTTTGTGGACGGCCGCAACCTTGGCGATCCCGAAGTGCTCGTCGGCATCGCCCAATCGGTGGGGCTTCCCCCCGAGGGCGCGCGGGAAGTCCTGACCAGGCGCATTTTCAAAGATGCCGTGGATGCCGACTGGCAGAAAGCACGCCGATACGGAGTCACCGGAGTCCCGACTTTTGTTGCCGGTGGCTACAAGAGCGTCGGCGCCCAACCCTACGATGTGTTGGCGGAACGGCTACGCGCGGCAGGAGCGCAGCCGAGAAACGGCATCCCGGAGTGAAGCTCGCACGATGGTGATGCCGAATTGCGGATGCTTCGACTACCTTGTGATCGTCCCCGGCAGCAGTCCACCGTGGCAGGCTCAGCAGCACCCCGACGATGTGCTCGAGCTACGGGGCGATCATCTTTTTGATGGCCGCCTTGTTGGACCAGGCCCCACCGTCGAGATTTCCCGTGGCCTTGTCACTCTCAGGGCCACCGGCCGCGAGCGCGCGCAACTCGCCGCGGTCTCCTTCGAGCTCGACACCAGGCTTGCGGCTCTGCCGGCACCGGGCGACGCAATGCGGCTCATCCGTACGCCATCCGCCGGTCTGGGATTGTCGCTCACCCGGAACGATCGGCTCCTCCTTGCGATAGGGGCCATCACAAACCTGACTCTCCACCCGCTAAGCGTTCGCAACGTGCGTTCTCCGATTGCCCGCCGCGCGTGGCCATCACGTGACGAGATGCATGTTGAGTTCAGAGTCGGTGACGAAACGCGAACGCTGTCGGGCGGAGAAGAGGGAATTATCGGCGGCTATGGCGCCTTGGTATGGAATGGGTGGATGGACGGCGCGCCGGGAACTGACGAACATGCTGCTGTGTACCTTCTCGAGGAGCCTATCCGCGAGGCCGTCATCGATTCCGCGGAACTCCTGTCCGGCGAAAAACTCCGGATGATCAAGTGGTAACACGCAAAGGAATCAGCCGCGGATTAAACACAAAGGCACGAAGGCACAAAGAAAGGCCGCATCAAGAACTTTTGTCTGCGGCCTTTCTTTGTGCCTTCGTGCCTTTGTGTCTGATCCGCGGCTGATTCTTACTAAAACAAAATCTTCAGCGCAAGCTGGATCTGCCGCGGCTGGCTGTTCGTTGCGGTGATTCTGCCGACGCTTCCGTTCGGAGAAACACCGGAAGACGGAATCGCAGGATTAGCCGTAGCCAGGTTGGCATTGAATACATTTCCGCTGGGATTCTGGAACGACGGATGGTTCAGGACGTTGAACGCCTCCGCTCGGAACTGAAGCCGGAACTGTTCCATGTTCCATTCCTTGCTGAGGGACGCGTCCATATTCCAGAGATTGGGACCAATGATCGTGTCTCTTCCGGCGTTGCCGTACGTGCCGAAGGGCGCCGGAGTAAAGCAGTTCGGGTTGAACCAGATTCCGTGCAGTTGCTTGTACCCCGTATAAAGATCGCATCCCGCAAGGGCATCCGGACGAGCGGCGTTGGCGCCGAGGCTGTTGTGGACGCGGTTCGCAATGGTTCCTACCGAGAAAGGAGCGCCGGACAGGTAGGAATACACGCCCGTAAATTGCCAGCCACCGACGACCTGGCCGAGAAGCCCATTGGCCTTGAACGGAAGATCATAGATGCCACTGACGCGGAAGTTGTGTTTTCGGCTGAAGTTGGAAAGCCCGCGATCCGCACTCGCATCGATCGGGTTGGAAATCGCTCCCCCGCCATCCAGGCCATAGGCGCCCGAACCGTTATCGATCGACTTCGACCAGGTGTACGTAACCTGCGACTGCCAACCGCTCGCGAAACGGTGGGTGAGGCTGCTTTGCAGCGCGTGGTAATGCGCGTCCGCGATCGCGTCCATCATCTGAAGATACGCATAAGCGGGATTCAGCCTCGGGTTTGCGACGATGGCGGTATTGGTGGCGTTCAGTACGCCGAACGTCGGTCTGCCGGAAGGACCGGTAAACGGAACCGGGTAATTGAAGTCCTTCTGAGCAGGCAGGTGTACGCTATGCGAACCGAGATAGCCGACGGTAGCAACGGTGTTCGCCATGATCTCGCGCTGGATGTTGAAATTCCACTGCATCTGGTATGGCGTCGTATGCACGCCGTAGTAGTCGCAGTTGGTGCAACTCAGCGTGCCATCGGTTGGAATGACCGTACCGGAGGAGCGCGGCACGTTCGTCCATGGGAACGGGAACTGAATCGGCGGATTGGAAGTCGTGGTCTGGGCCACAGTCAGGAACGGAGGCTGGAGCCAGTGATTCGTGTCACGGGAGTAAAGCACGCTGTGGAACACGCCGAAGCCGGCTCGGACCGAAGTCTTGTGATCCTCGAACGGATCCCAGGCCAGGCCAACCCTTGGGTCAAAGTTTCTGAGCGACGGGTTGGTTGCTGTGGATTGATTGACCGGCACCCACTGTCCGAAAGGCGCATTAATAAGATTGAACTGCTCGTGCCCGTGCGACTTGATGATGCTTGTCGGCGAGTATCGCAGACCAACATTCAGCGTCAGCTTTTTCGTCAGCTTCCATTGATCGTCGAAGTACGCCGAGAAAACCCAGTAACGGTAGTCTTTGGTCGAATCGGCGCCGGGATTCTGGGCATCTGAAACCTGTCCGTTCAGCGTTGACGCGTTGCCCTGCATGAAACCGGTCAGGTTCGGGAAAACCCACTGCGGAGCAACCTGGAAAGGAGCCCACGTATTTTCGACGAGCTTCATGGCGTTGCCGCCGAACTTGATGCTGTGGGCGCCCGAGGTCCAGATAATGTCATCTCCGAATGAAAACTTGTTGGGAACCAGGTAGAACGGCAGCGTGGCGACGGCGGCGATCGTTGTAATGCCGCTGCCCGGATTGATCGAGCCATCCTGGCGCGGCACGCCCTGTCCGGCTGTGCTCGCGGCATAGAACTGGCTGGCCGGATCGCTGCTGAAGAACTGGAGCGGGTGAACGCCCGGACTCGCGCCGCCGGAGGTCACCGGTGTGGCGATGGTTCCAGGCGACGCAATTCCGTTGGAGACTACCGGGCTGCCGTAGACGTACGCGTCTTCGTATGTCCGCGAGTACCCCACATGGGCCAGGTTCACGAGGTTCGATGTGAGGACGTGTCGTTCCTCGATGCTGATGAAGTGATCGCGCGTGCGGTCGAATTCCGGCCAATACGGAATATTCGTAGTGAAGTCGCGATCGGCCCGATCCATAACGTACCGGACGAAGACGGAACTCTTGTCGGATGCCAGGTAGTCCAGGCGTCCAAGAGCGTAGTTCTGTTTGCCGATGTTCGGATTGTCCACAAGCGCCTGCCCGGTGGCTGAAGCTGCTCCGGTAGCTCCGAAAAGCTCGGGCACGTAGTTCGGCAGCGGATAAAGGGCCATCGCGTTCCGCACTGCCTGCCGGACAGCCGGATTGGAGTTTTCCGTTACCGCCGCGCCGCAGGCGCCACCGGCCGTCGTTGCAAGGAATTGGCGCGCACAGGCATCCGGAACTGTCACGACGGTGCTGACGATCTGCGTCTTGCGCAGTCCTTCGTAGTTGCCAAAGAAAAACGCTTTGTCCTTCTTTATGGGGCCGCCGAGGCTACCGCCGAATTGGTTCTGGCGGAACGTGGGGGGCTGCGCGGTCGTGTGTCCGGGCTTGACGACGGTGTCGAAGAAGTTGCGGGCCTCGAGCTTGTCGTTGCGCAGAAACTCGTAGGCCGAGCCGTGGAGCGCGTTGGTTCCCGAGCGGCTGGAGGCGTTGATCACGGCTCCGCTGCCGCCGAACTGCGCGGTGTAGGTGTTTGTCAGCGTCTGGAACTCTGCAATCGCCTCGACTCCAAGCGCCGTTCCCAAACCTCCGGCGCCGGGACCGTTGTTCCAGAAATTCACCATGTCCTGATCGTCGAGAAGATAGGCCTGTCCGGACGGACGCGACCCGGCGATCGAATACTTTTGTCCATTTCCATAAAACGTGTTCCCGGCGCCGGGAGCGCCGAGCGGGATCTGCGTCACGCCCGGAGCCAGCGTCAGAAGCTGTGTGAAGTTTCGCCCGTTGAGCGGCAGATCGGTAATCTGCTTCGATTCCACCAGCGCTCCGAACGCCGTCGATTGTGTTTCCACCGCGGACACCTCGGCCGCGACCGTGATCGTCTGCTGCGTCTCGCCCACTGGCAGCCTGAAGTCCACAACGGGATTGCCCCCGACGGTGAGCGTAATCTGCTTATGAACCACCGTTTGGAAACCCGGGGTCGAGGCCTGCACTTCATACTCCCCGATGGCTAAATCGGGGAAACGGAATCGTCCCAATTCATCGCTCGTGGCGGTCTGCGTGAGACTGGTGCCCGTGTTTTTCACTTGAACCGTCGCCCCGCCGATCGCCGCGCCGGATGAATCCATCACGGTGCCTGAAATGGCTGCCGTCGCCTGTGCGTCCAGCCGGTTCACACCCAGGACACCCATGAATAGAAGCATTTCGCCTATCGCGCAAATCGCGACGAGCTTGCGAACTCTACACTTGGCTAACATTTTTCCCCCTTTGATTTCTCATCCCAATGAGCCCTCCGGCAGAAAACACGTTGCTGCCTCGGCAGGCGCCCGAGTTTTTGTAATATTTCACTACTCGATAATCGAAAGCCGGTCGAGTTGGCTTGCAGAAAACCCACTTTCCTGAACAGAATCGTGACTTGTATCGTATAGCCGCAGTCACAAAGGCGGGGGAGGGTTCAGCAATGGACACAAGATTACCCGACGCCACTCCGAATGACGATCTTCTCGTCAGCTGGAAAGATATTGCCGCTTATCTGAAATGCAGCGTTCGCAAGGCTCAGCGCCTTGAACGACAAGAACTTCCGGTGAACCGCATTCCGGGGACGAAGTCGGTGTGGGCGTTGAGGCCGGAGATCGATCAGTGGCTCACATTAAAAGCGGAAATGGCAAAACGCCTTCAAGCGCAGTCTTCCGGCGGGCGCGCATCACGATTGGCATTTTTTCCCGGACGGCTGTGGGCGCTCGCAATCCTGCTTGCCCTTACGGCCGCATCAACGATCGCGTCTGCATACGGGTTGACGATCGTCTTCTTTGTTGTGACGGTTGCGTGTGTGGTTCTGGTGTACCCATCGTTGCCGGATACGAGTTATGCGCGGGCAGCGATTGGCTTGTTCGTGATTGCGGGCATGTCCTACGGCACCAGCGTCACGACTTTGCCGGACGTGGTCGGGTCTGTGATCAACATGATGACGTTGAGGCCCGCACTGGCCTATCCCTTCGTGATCGGCCTTCGCTTTATACCGATTCCCATCCTGACTTCCATTTTGCTCGTCGTGCTCACGTTCCGTAACAACACGGGATTTGTCCAGAACCCGGGTCTCCGCAGGGGCTATCTGTTTTTCGGAGCGCTGTTCTTATTCGGGACCGCAATCGCAGGCCTCAGCGCTTCCGGCGCATATCGCATATGGCAAGCCGGACTGCCTATCCGCTGGACGCTTCTGGCCGGAGAATCCTTTGTCTTCGGAGTGAATCTCACCTTGTTCCTGCTCGGCTACCAGTTCTTCAATACAAGTTCCATTAAGGGATTCCGGCAGCTCATTTCATGGTATGGGACAGGGTACCTGCTGATAGCGTTGACCGCAGCTATCATCGACAGACACTGGAATGAGATCAACAAGTATCATCTCGATACGCGGTGGCCACACGCCTATCGCGTACAGAATTCGAATGCAGTAGATGCCTTGCGAGACTGGTTGCAGCGCCACACGGCGGAGGCAGGGCCGGATCTCATGAGCCTGTCAAACGATCCGGAATTCCTGCGCGCACTCCGAACTCAGGAGTTTTACAAACAGGACTTCGATGAACCGTTTCAGGTGTCGAACAAAGCTGTAATATTCGGCTACAAAAGTGATCGCAACTCACGAGACAAACGACCCGTCTTTGTGTTGATTCGGTTCCCGGCCGGCCTCGCCGCTACGCTTCGTTTCGAATTGGTGGTGCACATGAGCTAATTCGGGGACAGACGTATAAATCCCCAATTACGAATCAACGAACGATTAACCGTAATTGGGGATTTATACGTCTGTCCCCGAATTAGCTCTCAAATCCGAGAGGGCATTGGCTACTTTCAGCGCGAGTGCAGGATTAACCTGCAATCCCCATGTGAGCGCCGCCCTGAGGTTGTCGTCTTCGACAGCGAGTTCCTCCAGCACCGCTTGCTGTGCGGAACCCTGGAGCTTGCGTTCCGCCTGTAGCGCAACTTCGGCAAAATGCCTCAGGTGCCGATTGCTGACCGCGGGCAGTTCACCAGTTCTCTTGAGCTTTTCAAAGGCGTATTCGCGAATCGTTTCTGTGAACTCAAATCTCATTCCGTCCTGGAAGGACTTTGTTTGAATGAGACACTTGTCGGTGAGAAAGGACAAAACCTCAAAAACCGGCAGATCGCCGCCCCTCGTACAGATTGCTTCCGCAGCTTCGAGCGTCCAGCCGCCGGCGAAGACGGCAAGCTGCCTGAATACTTGTCTCTCCTGGCTGGACAACAGGTCGTAGCTCCAGTCCAGAGTCGCCTGCAAGCTGCGGTGGCGGGGCTCCATTGTTCCCGATTGATCACGCAAGAGGAGAAAGCGATCGGAAAGACGCTCGCCGATCTGCCGTGGCGATAAGACCTTGATCCGCGCCGCTGCCAGTTCGATCGCCAGCGGGATGCCGTCCACTCGATTGCAGATTTCCAGGATTGCGCTCGAGTTGCCTGCCGTCAGCACAAACTCGGGAGACACCGACCGTGCCCGGTGCACAAACAACCGGATCGCATCGTAGTTGTGCAGTTCCTGAACCGGCACATCCGCCAACCGGTTTGTCGGCATTGAAAGCGATGGAACGCGCCACAACCGTTCTCCAGGAACACTTAATGAGCTCCGGCTTGTCGCAATGATCTTTGTACCGCTGGAGCGGTTGAGAATCTCTTCAGCGATCGCGGCGACGGATTCACCGAGGTGTTCACAGTTGTCGAGAACGATCAATGACCTTTTGTTTTCCAGATACTCAAACAAGGTTTCGCTGATCGGTCTCGAAGTCTGTTCATGAACTCCCAATGCGGTGGCTACCACTTGATTCACAAATCGGGACTCAATAACCGTCGCGAGTTCCACGAGCCAGACACCATCCGGAAATTCGTAGAGCAGCTTCTGAGCCACCTGCAGAGCCAGCCGGGTCTTTCCGACGCCACCAGGGCCCGCCAGGGTAAGCATGCGATGTTTTGCCAGCAGCGACGTAATGTCACTGAGTTCCTGTTCGCGGCCCACAAACGCACTCAACTGCCGGGGCAGGTTGTGTTTCGGACCGGCAATCGAAGGCCGTTCCAGCGCGCGTCCGATGCTGATCATCCGATTCGGACGGGAGTTTCGATCCTTCGCAAGGCACACTCGCAACAACGCGCGAATCGACAATGGTGTGCTCGGCGGCAACAACTCCCAATCGGGATCATGCTTCAGGATGTGAACGATCGTTTCGGATAGCGTTCGTTGACCGAAGGCGCTTTTTCCGGTCAACATTTCATACAGCACGCAGCCGAAGCTCCAGATATCGATGCACTCATCCGCGTGGCCGCCTTCCAGGAATTCGGGCGCCAGGTACTCGACGGTTCCCAGGAGCCTACGATCGGATTCGGCAGACACTGTTGTAATCGGATCCGGAGTTGCGGTGCTGGAAGGTTGAACCGGCTTGACGAGGCCGAAATCCAGTAGTTTTGGACCGAAGCTCGTCAGCATGATGTTGCCTGGCTTCAGATCGCCGTGAATCACTCCCTGCTGATGCGCTTTTTCCAGCGCATCAGCAATGTCAGGCGCAATCCTGAGTGCCTCGTCGACAGGCAGCGCGCCTTTTCGGAGCCGCTGTGCAAGAGTTTCCCCTTCGAGATACTCCATGACCAGATATCTGGCGCCGTCCTGTTCACCGATATCGTAAAGCGTGCAGATATGCGAGTGATTGAGCGCTGCGACGGTCCGCGCCTCACGTTCAAATCGCTGCTTTGCCTCGGAGTCCGACCAGAGTTGTTCGTGGAGAACCTTTATCGCAACGGTGCGGTTCAGGCGTGGATCGAGGGCCTTGTAAACTTCCGCCATCCCTCCAGTTCCGATGGAAGAGACTATTTCGTAGGGTCCGAACTTCATGCCTGCTTGAAGCTTCATACGAAACGATGGTGGCGCGCTAATCGATACCAAACGCCAGCAGGACGTTACCGCCTGAGGCGCCATTGCTGATGGCGTACCCTGATCCCACGAAGACCATTCCGCCTGAAATAACGGCTCCGGTTGAAGTGATGGCGCCCCCATGTGCCGGAACCTTATTTACCGTCTCGAATGGCTGGGCCGTGTTGAATTCCCAGATTTGTTTTCCGTCCGCCGACGAAACGGCGTAAAGCATCCCATTGGACGCTCCCTCAAAAACGACTCCCGGAATCGCCGTCGGCGCCGCGCCAAGCAAACCGCCGCGTCCGCCGCCGGCCGGTGCCGGAGGAGCAAAGACCCAGGCGCGCTCGCCTGAAGCGGGCCGTAAAGCCGTAAGTCCAATTCCGCTCACGCCATAGTAGACATGCTGGTCGTCAGCGGCCCCGCCCCATACAATGGACCCGGCTCCGCGCGCTCCCGTTGCAGGCGATCCCGTTGCGGAAACTCGAAATACCAGAGCGCCGTTGTTGTCCGGATCGAGGCCAAAGACCTCGCCTGTTTTCGTGCCCGTGATGAGCACGCGCTTGCCGTTCGGCAACGTTTTGAGGATTGGCGAGTTTCCGATGTCGAGATCGGGCCCATTGGGACTGGGGCACGCTTCACCTCGAGTCGGAAGAGTACAGCCGCCCATGAACACGTCGTTTTCGTGCGCCTGATACGACCACAGCAGTTCTCCGGTATTGATGTTCACCGCCATCACGCCATCCGTGGTTGTGGGCGAGGGGGCGGTCGTGGCATCGCCTGTGCCGAAGTAAACCGCATTTCGAACCGGATCGATCGTTGGCGAGTTCCAAACGGCGCCGCCCGCCGGTTTGTACAGGATCACTCCATTCGATTGTGTCTTGTAGGGCTTTGGCTCGTCGGGAACGACCCAGGTTTTCCAGATTTGCTTTCCTGTGTTCGCGTCGAGAGCCACAACACTGCCTCGCGACGTGCAGCAAGGATAATCCCGGTGGCCGCTGCTGAACTCTTCGGACGAAGAGACTGGGACGAACAGCTTTCCGTTATAGAACTTCACGCCTGCAGTAATGCGGGCGACGAAGTGGGGGTCGACCTTTGTTTTCCACAGCAGTCTTCCGTTTTGCGCGTCCAGTGCGTAGACGTTGGCATGTCCGTCGCCGAAGTACGCTGCGTAGCGCGCCGCCCCCTGGCCGCTGATTGGCCCGATCGTCAGCGCATTCCGCACGATCGAGCCATTCTCGAAGGACCAGTAGATGCAGCCGGTCGCTGCGTCCAGGGAGTAGATGAAACCGTTGTCGCCCCCGACAAAGACGCGTCCGGCAGCAACCGTTGGCTGCCCATTTGCGGACTCGCCCGCCGGATAACCGAAGGCCCACTTCAGCTTCAATCGCGGCACTTGCGCCGCAGTAAGGCCTGCCGCTTGTGCCTGTTGAAACCGCGTGTTTGCGATATCCACACCCCATCCGTTCCATGCGGCGCCATTGGCAGGATTGGACAATGCGGGATTGCTGCGGCACTGATTCGGCATGTTCCTGGCATCACCGACTTTCGCGCTGCCTACCGGCCGGCCGCTCATGAATTCCGCAACCCTTCGCTTTTGTATGTCGCTCAGGCCCTCGACATACTTTTGCATCGAACCCGTCGCAAGCGAGTCATAGATCTTTTCCGGCGTCATCTCACGAATCGCAGATGCCGTGGGAGCGCCCGGAACAGGGTTGTTGTGGCAAACCGAACACCGGGTTTGGAACGTGGCCAGGCCGCTCTCCGTCCCTGGAATTCCGCGCTGACCTGTCGTCTGGGCCGGCGCCTGAGGGTGCACCGTACCCACCCACGCGAGGAGGCTGAAGCCCATAGCGGTCACGACGGTCAATACATGCTGGTTTCTCGTCATGCAGAAAACACTAGCATGGCGGGTGAATTAAACACAAAGCCACAAAGGCACACCGGAACTTACCAGGAGTAGACTTGCAGAATGGGTAAGGTCGTGATCGTAACGGGAGCGGGAACGGGAATCGGAAGAGGCGTTGCGCTGGCTTTCCTTCGGGAAGGATGTTGCGTCACCCTGACGGGACGCCGTGAGGAGCTTCTGCACGACACCGTGAAGGAAAGCGGTGTTTCAGGCTCGCAGGCGCTGGTTGTGCCGGCGAACGTGAGCGATCCGTCAGCGGTTCAGTTCCTGTTCGCAAAAACAAAGGAGGCGTTCGGGCGCCTGGACGTGTTGTTTAATAACGCGGGGACCGGCGCGCCGGCTATTGCGTTGGAGGATCTCACATACCGGCAATGGCAAACCGTCGTGGACGTGAACCTGACCGGCGTGTTTCTCTGTACGCAGGAAGCTTTCAGAATCATGAAAACGCAGAACCCGCGAGGCGGCCGAATCATCAATAACGGTTCCATAGCGGCGCATGCGCCTCGGCCGAATTCCGCGCCTTATACGGCGACGAAGCACGCGATCACCGGCTTGACCAAAGCGACCGCGCTCGATGGGCGCAAGTACGATATCGCCTGCGGGCAAATCGATATCGGCAATGCCGCTACCGAGTTCACCCAGGTCTTCGAAGAGGGTGTTATGCAGGCGAACGGGACCGTCGCTGCAGAACCCAGAATGGACGTGGAGGACGTGGCGCGCGCGGTTCTTTACATGGCAAGCCTGCCGCTGGACACAAACGTCCAGTTCATGACCATCATGGCGACGAAGATGCCTTTTATCGGCCGGGGATAGTTAACGAGCGATTACCGATTGCGTCACTTTCACAACGCGATCGTGGATGATGCCGTTCGTCGCGACGAGACCGTTGAGGTTACGCAATTCGAGTCGATCGTACTTCAGGGGTGCGCCCGATGCGTCGGTCATGCGCCCGCCGGCCGCATGGAGAATGGCGTCAGGCCCGCAGGTGTCCCAGACCTGTGTGCGGCTGCCGGCGTGCACATAAAGGTGCGCGAGTCCTTCGCATATCAATCCGACCTTCAGCCCGACGCTGCCCGATGGAACGGATTTCGTGATTTGAAGTTGCTGGCGAATCTGCTCGACGCGGGATGACGGGTGCGACCGGCTCACTGCGATCGTCATCCGCGACGCGATGTTTTCGCTCGACACCTGAAGAGGGACGATGGTGCCGCCGTGCTCCATGAACGCCCCTGATCCACGTCCGCCATAGTAGAGCTTGTCGGTGGTCGGACGGTAAACTACGCCTGCCGCCGGAACGCCATCGACGACCAGACCGATCATTACCGCAAATTCACCGCGTCGCGCGATGAATTCGCGCGTGCCGTCCATGGGATCCACCATCCAGACCCGCGAACGTTCGAGCCGCCTGGGATCATCAGGCTCTTCTTCGGAGAGAATCGCATCATCGGGAAACAGCCGCTCGAGATTCTCTACAATGAATGCGCTGGCCGCGCGATCCGCTGCAGTGACCGGATCACCCGGTCCCTTCCAGTCCACAGACGACGGCGCGGAATAATGCTCCAGCAGAATCGCGCCGGCAGCGACCGCAAGCCTCCTGGCTTCATTTAATTCGGCCTGCAACATCTGGTTGAGTATCCTATCAGCGTGACGACCGATCTCGGAACTGCTTCCGGTCCTGCTTACGTGCGTCGCCCGGCGCCGGTGGTTGTTCAATGGGCAACGGGCCTCTGGATTTATGGAGTTGTCCGGCCAGTCGTCTGGACATTCGAGACACTGGGGTGCGCCCAGCGCGTGCTGGGGGCCTTGAATGCGCGCCGTGATCAACAACTCGTAAAGAAAAACCCGTTCCGCAACTACGTTCCCGGCAAGCAGGATGTGTTCGTGATGACCTACGCCAAGAGCGGCACCAATTGGATGATGCAGATTGCCCACCAGCTCATTTACCACGGGAAGGGTGAGTACGACCACCTGCACAGTGTGGTTCCCTGGCCGGATACCGAAGTGATGCCCGGATTCATGCGGCGATACGCGATTCCATTGAAGGATGCGTCTCACTGGGAGGGATCTCCGGAGAAAAAGAGAGTTATCAAGACGCACTACAACTGGGAGCGGTTGCCGTATTCGAAGGATTCGCGTTACATCGCCGTCATACGCGACCCCAAGGATATCTTCGTGTCGAACTACTTCTTTATCAGGGATGGTGTCCTTGGCCCGGCGATGCCGTCGGTCGACACGTGGTTCAAACTGTACCTGTCCGACAAGTTCCTTGTGGGCGGATCGTGGGCCGTCAACACAGCCGGCTATTGGGCCCAGCGCCATCGGCCGAACGTCCTCATCGTGTCCTTCAAGGCGATGAAACGCGACCTTAGACGTACGGTGCTTGATGTTGCCGACTTCCTGGAGATCAAGGTATGCGACGCGGTGATTCAGGAGGTCTGCCGCCGGTCGACATTTGAGTACATGAAGCGAATCGACGAGAAGTTTCGGATCGGAAAGGTCATCCCCTGGCGCCCCGAGGGTGCGATGATCCGAAAGGGAGTTCAAGGCGCTTCCTCAGAACTGCTCAGCCCCGAACGGCAGCGGGAAGTCGACGCGTACTTCATCGGCGAGTTGAAGCGGCTGGGCTCCGACTTTCCTTATCACGAGTTCTGCGATACCGCACCATGACCATGCAGAAGGGATTCACAGTGTGGTTCACCGGCATGCCCCGCTCAGGCAAGACCACCTCGGCAAGCCTCCTGGAACGGCGGCTGCGGTCTCTCGGCGCGAATGTCGAGATGCTGGACGGCGATGTGGTGCGTACGCGATTGTCCAAGGGTCTCGGCTTCAGCAAAGAAGATCGCGACGAAAATATCCGGCGCATCGGCTTTGTGTGCGAGTTGTTATCGCGCAACGGCGTCATCGCAATCGCCGCCGCGGTGTCGCCCTATCGCGCGGCGCGTGACGAACAGAGAGCTCGCATTCCGGACTTCGTCGAGGTCTATATGGAATGCCCGTTGGATGTCCTTGTACAGCGAGACAGGACAGGCCTTTATGAGAAAGCGCTGGCGGGTGAGATTTCGCAATTTACAGGCATTTCCGATCCTTATGAGCCGCCGCTTTCGCCCGAAGTGACGATACATTCCGCAGTCGAATCACCCGAAGAAGGTGCTCAGAAAGTTTGGGCCACGCTCGAAAGTCTGGGTTTGATTGGTAACCACAAAGGCACGAAGGCACAAAGGAAGCCCGCAAAAGAAATCATTTAATGCGGCCTTCCTTTGTGCCTTCGTGCCTTTGTGGTTACTCACCCGGTATTTCGCAGGCCGGCGGAGATACCGTGCATGGTCCCCGCGAGAACATCGCGGAGTTCAGAAGAGTCGACGCCCGAGCGTTTGCGGCGAAGCAGTTCGACCTGGATCAGGCTCATGGGATCCACGTAGGGATTCCGGAGCCGGATGGATCGCGCCAGGACGGAATTACTCTGCAGAAGCTCCGACTGGTTGGTGACACGGAGCACGGACTGGCGCGTGCGCTCGAACTCCTCAAAGATGACGCTGAACATGCGGTCGCGCATGGCCACGTCGGCAACCAGCTCGGAGTAGAGGCGGGCAATGGCTATGTCGGACTTCGCAAGGACCATTTCGACGTTTCGGATCAGATCCTCAAATAACGGGAATCGCTCGAGCATTGTCCGCAGCAACTGTTGATCCGGAAAGCGGTCCAGCGCGTATCCCACACCGAACCAGCCCGGCAGTCCGTGCCGGCTCTGCATCCATCCAAAGACCCATGGAATTGCCCGAAGCTCTGAGAGATCGCGCCCGGCGGTGCGGCGCGCAGGACGGGATCCGATCTTCGCAAGATCGAATTCCACGGCCGGCGTCGCTTCCTCGAAATACGGAATCGTGTCGGGGTTGTCGCGGATGCACCGGACGTAGTATCCGTGAGCATCCGCAGACATCGCATCCATCGCGCGAGCCCATTCGGGTTCGTATCGATCAGCGTTGGGCCTCAAAACAGCTCCGAGTGCCGCCGCGATCATCAGCTCCAGGTTGCGCTCGGCAAGGATACGATCCGAATACTTCCAATTCAGAACCTCGCCCTGCTCGGTGATTTTGATCTCGCCCGTGAATGCATTCGGAGGCTGGGCAATGATTGCACGATGGGTGGGACCGCCTCCCCGCCCGACGGTTCCACCGCGTCCGTGAAACAGCCGTAACCGGACATTGCATTCATCGGCGCACTGGTGAAGGGCGGCATGCGCCTTATACAGTTCCCACGTGCTCGTGAACATGCCGCCGTCCTTGTTCGAATCGGAGTACCCAAGCATCACTTCCTGCCGCCGATTCCACGTGTCGAGCAGGCGGGAGTACGCCGCGTCCTTCCAGATCCGGCGGCATATGTCGGCGCTGTTCTGGAGCGTATCGATCGACTCGAAAAGCGGAACCGGCTGGATCCGTGCAACCTCGACACCGGCAAGTTCCGCCAGCCAGATGAAAGAAAGGACGTCTTCCGGCGACGTGGCTCCGCTGATGATGTAGCTCCGCATCGCGGCCGGTGGATACATGCGCTGGAGATGTCCGATAGTGCGCAAGGTGTCCAGTGTGTTGCGCGCCTCGGCCGTCTTGTCTCTATCGCCCTGAAGCGCTCGGATCGTGTCGGCGTGGACATGCGCGTGCTGCCGGATGTCCAGCGCTTGGAGATGAAAACCGAACGTGTGTGCCTGCCGGAGAAGCGGATCCAGAAGCCGCGCGACTCGATCGCCTTTGTGGGATCGGAGGCTTTCGCGCATGATGTCCAGATCGTTCGTGAACTCCTCGGCATTCTGGTAGGCTCGCGGGTCATTTCCCTGCGAAAGCGCCAGCCGCAAACGGAAAGCCAGGCAGCTTGAAAATTGACGGTAAGGCTCGTCGGGGCGATCGGGGATATCGAAGGAGAGATTTCGGGAATAGTCGTCCAGGTGATGGCGAAGCTCGCCGGATATCGAAACGTGCACGACGGAGGAGCTCAGCCGTTTCCGCAATCTGTCCATCTCCAGAATGTAGAATTCGATCGCGGCCCGACGCGGCAGTGCGAGAGCGGCTTCGGTGGACTCCGTTGTTACGTGCGGATTGCCGTCGCGATCACCGCCAATCCAGGAGCCGAACTCCAGCATGTGTGGCACGTCCCGCGGCTCTACTGGAATCTGATATGTATCGCGGATTGCCTCCGCGATTTCCTCATAAAGCCGGGGGACGGTCTCCAGCAGTACCTGGCTGTAATCGAGGCCCATCTGGATTTCGTCGAGTACTGTGGGCGGCTTGCGCCGTACTTCTTCAGTCTGCCAGAGCGCAGTTATCTCGGCCGCCAACTCCTCCTGAATTTTGAGGGCGTCGGCGTCTGGAAGGGGCAGAACGTCCACCGCTTCCAGCTGGTCCGAGATGTGTTTCCGTTTCCAGAGCACGGTGCGTCGCGCAACTTCCGTCGGGTGGGCGGTAAATACGGGCACTACAAGGATTCGCCGCAGCGCTCCCATCACCTGGTCTGGAGAGATACCGGCATCGCGCATTCGAAGGAGAGTTCCCCTGAACGTGCCCGGCTGCGATGGAGTTTCCGGGAAGAGCTTTGCGGCGCGGCGCCTGCGCTTTCGATGGTTGGTTTCCGCGATATTGGTGAGCTCGAAATAAATGCCGAACGCTTTGGTCAGTTTTGCGGCTTCCGCGATTGAAACGTTGTGAACAATTTCCTGCGCGGGTTCGAAGCCGGTACCGTCTGCACGGTGTGCGATCGAGAGTCTTCGAAGGCTCTCGACCATGTTGAACAGCTTGTCACCTTCCTGTTCTTTGATGACGTTGCCAAGCAGGTGTCCCAGCGAACGGACGTCGCGCCGGAGCGGTTCCTCTTTGATGTCCGGAGGTATGCCCGCCAGTTCGTTCAGCCTTTGATGCTGATCATCGGCCCGCCAGAAGAGTTCTTCGTCTTCCGACGGCGCACTCACGCGTCCTCCGCCCGGAGATAATGAATGCGCTTGCTGACGTCTGTGTTGATGGAGTGATAGGGCTGCGCCAGGTTGCCCGGATCGAACAAGGTCTGGCGCATGTGCTCGGCGTCATCGTTGCCGATGGCATCGGTGAAAATGGGTAGCAGGTAGTCGATGCCCATCCTGGAAGGCTTCATCAATTTCGGATCGTAGAGCGCGGGATACATGTAGCGCGGATGAATCAAACCCCAGCGGTCGCGAAACCGATTCGCGTCGTAGCCTTCGACGTGAAAGCCTTTCTGGGAATGGTACTGGAGGATGGCAACCGCATTGTTGCGTCCTTCCACCAGCAAATCGACTGCTTTTGAGCCGAGCAATGCAGCGTAGAACCGGTCAAAAAGAAGGGGCCGGCCGCCGCGCTGCGTGTGACCGACTTTCCGTGTGAAGATGGCTTCCCTGGCCGAATTACCGCGGCGATAGAGCTGAAAATAGGTATCGCCGAACATCGGGATCATTTTCGCGCGCAAGGCTTCCGCCGCTCCTGTCAGGGAGATGTTGCCTCCGGGGTCGGTGGACTTGGACACTGCGCCAAGTTCGAAGCCTTCCTCGTCCACAATGCCCTCGCCGCAAACGATGACAACGTTCTTTTGAAGGTCGTAGAGGTGTTTGACGCGTTCCACAAGCAGTTCAATATTTAACGCGTGCTCGGGAAGCAGAATAATGTCGGGCTGCCCGTATGCTGTGCCGAGCGCGATGTAGCCGGACTGCCGGCCCATGACCTCGATGATGGCAATGCGCCGATGACTCTCGGCTGTAGTGCGAACGCGTTCGACGCCCTGCGCGGAAACCATGACCGCCGTGGCATAGCCTGGCGTGGCGTAGTTGACGATTTGATCGAGATCGAAGACGGCACTCGATGTCGAGCGCTTGTAGCGGAAGCCGCTTTTCATGCCCGGATCGTTGACGCGCACCCATTCGTCAGGCTCGCTTGGATAGTTCAAACCCAGGTCGTTATCAATCGTCTTGGGCGCCAGTACGGAAGGCAGGCGTTCGGCGAGCGGTTGCAACCCGTTGAGCGTGCCGTCACCGCCGATGCATATCAGTCCTTCAATCGCCAGTTTTTTCAACCGCGACGTGATGAGGTCGCATCCTTCCTTGTCGTCCGCGTCAACGTAGTCGCGCGAAGAGCCGATGAGTGACCCGCCTTTTGTGGGATCGAGCTCGGGAATTTCCTGAAACAGAGGATTCAGGTGAACGTGCGGCAAGCGCGGGTTGAAGAAGGAATTGAAACCCTTGATGAATCCGTAGATCTCAATCTTCAGTTGGTTGGCGCGAACGACAGCACCGTGAATCGTGGCGTTGAGCGCCGGCGTGTCGCCTCCGGCGGTAAGAATGCCAATGCGTCTCATCCGTCTCGAATCTTAGCACGTAGGCTTAGGGAACGTGTTATTCCCCTCCTTATTCCAGCCGCGGAGCGGCGTTAGAGTGTAGCCCGGGGCGCAAGCCCGGGGACAGTTGTCGTTTCGGATTTCAAGCCCCGGAGGGGCGAAAGAATCTCTGGAATCTTTCGCCTCTCCGGGGCTGAATCGTTCATCGCACAGAACCCCGGGCTTGCGCCCGGGGCTACACTCTAACGCCGCTCCGCGGCCGGAATGAGGAGGGGAATCCGCTTTCGCCATAAGTAGCCTGTTTTAGGTTTGATAGCATAGGATACCTACACTATGGCGAACGAAATCAAGATCAGGGTGAACGAACAAGTGCGGACCGTTACGGCCGCGCCGGACACACCTTTGTTGTACGTTCTCTCGAGCGAACTGAACCTGCAGGGGCCGCGCTTTGGTTGCGGCCTCGGGCAGTGCGGTTCCTGCTCGGTCCTGGTGAATGGCGTGGAAATGCGATCGTGCCAGACCAGAGTTTCCGCGGTCGAAGGCAAGTCGGTGACGACGCTCGAAGGGTTGCCGGCATGGTACGCGGCTCAGAACAAACTCGCAAAGGTTCCGGCGTTGCATCCCGTGCAACAGGCGATGATCGACGAACAGGCGGTTCAGTGCGGCTACTGTTTCAACGGCATGATCGTCAAGGCCTCGGAACTCCTTTCGAAAACACCACAACTCACCGAAGCGCAGATTCGTTCCGCCATGAACGGTCACTTGTGCCGATGCGGAACATACCCGCGAATCCTGAAAGCCGTCCAGCGCGCGTCCCAAACGATGAAGGGGGTGACGAAATGAATACCCGTCGTGAATTCCTGAAGACCGGCGGCGCCCTCGTTATCGGTTTCAGTCTCAGCGACGAACTGTTCGGTCAACAGCGCGGCACTCCGCCCGGTCCGGACCTGAGACAGATCGACACGTGGATCGCGATCCACTCCGACAATACGGCCACCGTGTATATCGGTTTCTGCGAACTTGGCCAGGGCGCTTCCACGGCCTTGCCGCAGATCGCGGCCGAGGAGCTCGACCTGGACATGAGCCAGGTCAAAACGGTCGGGCTCGACACGAACGTCACACCCAATCAGGGCGGAACTTTCTCCAGCGCCTCGGTCGCAAGAGGCGGGCCGCAGATTCGAACCGCCGCTGCCGAGGCAAGGTTCGCGCTTCTGCAGCTTGCATCGAAGAGATTGGACACACCGTTGGGCCGGCTGACGGTAGCGAAAGGCGTCGTTTCAGTGACGGGTAGCCCGAACCGCTCCGTCACGTACGGCGAACTTGTCGGCGATAAGTTGTTTAATGTCCCGTTCACCGGTTCGGCGCCGGTAAAGCCTGCGTCCGAATACAAACTGCTGGGCACGCCGGTCGCGCGGAGGGACATGCCGGCCAAGGTCAGCGGCAAACATGTCTACATGCAGCACGTACGCGTACCCGGAATGATGCACGCACGCGTTGTGCGTCCGCGTGGCCAGGGTGCCTACGGCGACGGGGCAAAGGTTTTGAGCGTCGACGAGACATCGATCCGCAACATTGCAGGCGCGCGTGTAGTGCGCCGCGGCGATCTTATCGGTATCCTCGCAGAAACCGAGTGGGACGCCGTTCGCGCCGCGCAGCAACTGAGAGTGACCTGGGATATGAAGCCCACGCTGCCCGGCAACGACCGCCTCTACGATCAGATGCGCGCAGCAGAAACGCAGGACAGAGTCGTTCTCGAGAGAGGCGACGTGGCTGGAGCAGCCGATAAAGCCGCCCATGTGGTTTCGCTGACCGGCCGAGGCCCGTACCAGGCACACGCGCTCTTCGGACCGAGTTGTGCAATCGCGGATGTACGAGCGGATTCCGCGCTGATCGCCTGCTCGACTTCCGATGTTTACGGAACGCGCGCGAGCCTGGCCCGCGTGCTCGAAATGCCCGCGGACAAAGTTCGAGTACAGTATTACGAAGGCGCCGGCACCTACGGTCACAGCTGCTACGATGACGCGGCGCAAGCCGCTGCGATCCTGTCACAAGCGATCGGCAAGCCGGTTCGCCTGCAGTTCATGCGCTGGGATGAGCATGGGTGGGATAACTATGGTCCGGCGCACGTCGGCGAGGTGCGCGCCGCAGCCGACTCCGATGGAAGGATTGTCGCGTATGAGTACCACGGCTGGCAGCACAACTGGGCCGTCGTCGAAACGTCCGCGCAACTTGCCTTCGGAACGCAGCCTGCGGAACGGGATGGAGGGGCGGCCCAGCAGGTCAGCCCGCTGAATCTGGGCTCGATGTATGACGTTCCCAACCTGAAGCTCGTCAATCACCGCGTGCCCGGGCTTGGCTACTTGAAAGGCGGCTGGCTCCGCTCGCCGCTGGATCTTTCTTTTTCGTTCGCATCGGAGCAGGCCATCGACGAGCTCGCTTATCGTGTGGGCATGGACCCATATGCATTCCGCCAGCGCAATATAAAGGATGCACGCTGGCTCGGAGTTCTGGATGCCGTCGCGAAAGCCGCGAAGTGGACCACCCGGCGGGCCGCGTCAAACTTGTCGAAAGCGAAGGTCGTTACCGGACGCGGAATTGGGGTCGGCACACATCTTGCATCATATGGCGCCGCCGTCGCGGAAATCGAGGTCGACAAAGGGACGGGCCGGATCCGCGCGAGACACATGTACGGCGCGATTGACGCCGGCCTCGCCGTCAATCCCGGCAACATCGAAAACCAGATCAGCGGACAATTGGTCCAAACCGTAAGCCGGATCCTGAAAGAGGAAGTGACGTTCAACAAAACCAGCGTCACGAGTCTCGATTGGAACAGTTACCCTATCCTCCGGTTCGAAGAATGCCCCGAGATCACGCCCATCGTCGTGCAGCGCCTCGACGAGAGATCGACGGGCGCGGGCGAGGAAGTAATGGCGGGCGCGGCAGCAGCGATCGCGAACGCCTTCTTTGATGCAACCGGCGTTCGCATGCAGGAATATCCGTTCACGCCGGGCCGCGTTCTGGCGGCGCTCAAAAACAACTAATTCGGGGACAGACGCAAAAGATCTGACCAATGCTCAATTCCCAATGCTCAGCCGACTAATTCGGGGTATTCGGAGTCTGTCCCCCGAATTAGTCCCGAATTAGTCGGCTGAGCATTGGGAATTGAGCATTGGTCAGATCTTTTGCGTCTGTCCCCGAATTCCCGCGTCTATTTGAAAGCCCGAATGAACAAGAACCATCCCAGACGATGTTCGAGACGATGATGTAAAGCTCCCGGCAGGAAATCGGCGTAATACAGCTGCCGGACCAGAGTTTGGCTGGACTTGAACATACCAAACAGGCGTTTCGCTTCCGCCTGTGAATAGGCGCGGGATAAGGGATTGGCGTTACCCTCCCCTGGCCAGGACGGGTCGGTACTCGAGGCAAAGATGGTTTCCCGAGAGAAACCCCGTTCGAGGACGATCGCATACATGTTCTTGAGCAGCGGAGGTATCCGGAGTTCCAGAATCCGTGGAAGCGGCCCGCGCGGAAAAACCCAGGTAAGAACGCGAACGAAAGGAATGAAAAGCAGGTCGATCAACACTCGTCTGTAATATGAATTGCGATGGTAAACCATGACGCGCGCCTGACCCCCGTGACGTGTTACACGATAGATCTCCAGGACGGCCGCCGGCGTGTTGGGTGTGTGATGGATCACGCCATTCGAGTAAACAAGATCGAAAGCTTCGGCGCGGAACGGTAAGGCTTCGGCATCTGCCACCACAAAGTCGCCTTTGAGCCCAAACAGATCAAAGGCTTTTTTGGTCATCGAAACGCCCTGAAACGTCAGATCCAAACCAACGACAGTGGCCCCCGATTTTGCGAACTGCCTCAAATCCGTGCCGATGCCGCATCCGACCTCAAGGACTCGAAGGCCGGACCAGATCGCAAACTCCGCCATTTCTTTGATGCACGGTTCGGCTTGATAACGGTGGGCTTCAATGGCTTCGAAGTAATCGCGCGTGGCCGGGCCAAGGTTGCCGCCGAGCGCCGCCGCGTTCGGGTGCCGCTCCCAGTATTGCCGGACTTCCTCTTTCGTAGCCATCAATACAAACGAACCTAGCGGCGTGCCGTCACTGGCACGAACTTCTGGATCCGCTTGGCCTCTTCCACCTCGCCCGTGTAGATGTTTCCCTTCGAGTCCATCGCGACCGCATTGATCCAGTGGAGCTGGCCGGCATACCGGCCGTTGCCGCCGAATGACCCGAGCGTCTTGCCGCTATTGCGGTCGAGAATCCACACGCGGTTGTTGGTCCCGTCCGCAATGTACATGTACTTCTGCTGCGGGTCGCGCGAGAGCGCAAGCTTATAGGTAGTGCCGCACGGAGGCATCTTCGTGTTGTTGAGACCGCCGCAACCTTCGCCGCGGGCCGGCGTGTTGGCCGCAACGGAAAAGTCTTTGAGCCATTTGCCATCCGTGGTGAACACTTCGATGCGGTTCTGGCCGCGCTCGCCGATGTAGACCAGCCTGTCGGTGGAAATCTCCACGAAGTGAAGATCGGGAACGAAGTTTCTTTCTGCCGGAGGCGGGCTCCCATTCCATTGATAGTTCGGGATCGGGTTGTTGGAAATCTCGCTCAGAGGCATACCGTGCCCGCCCCAGCCACGCTTGAAGGCTCCCGTGTCCATGTCATAGACAAGGACGCGCTTCCAGTTGATGATGTAAATCTCGCGAGCGACTTCATCGATGTTGAAACGCCCTTTGGACACCAGAACGTCGGTCTGCTGATTGTTTTCCGGAGTCTGCGCGCCTTCCGGGGGGCGCTTGCCAAAGTCCGACACGAATTTCCCATCGCGGGTGAACTTGAGGATGCTGTCCTGCGGCGCGGTTCCGCCCACCCAGACGTAGCCCTGCCGGTCCGCTATGACGGTCTGCAACGCAGTCGGCCAGCGAGGATGATATCCGGGACCTCCCCACGCGTGAATGACATTGCCCTCCTGATCCAACTCGATGACCTCGGGTCCCCGGACGCAGCACTCGATTCGCGGCGGGTTGCCATCCCCGCCCACTTCATCGCCCTGCGCCGCCGCACCGCGATTCAAAAACCAGATGTGATCCATCTGATCCACATGAATGCCGGTCACCTGCTGCATGCTCCACCGATTGGGCAGGCGCTTCGGCCAGAACGGATCCACGTTGAAGACCGGCGCTCCGTTCTCATCAACAGCCTGTGCCGGTTGCTGCTGTGCACGCCCGTCTGACCTCGCGGCGATAATAAGGAGACAACAGATTCCAAGAAATGCCGAAGATGCCCGGCTTCGTCCCTTCGTCGTACTCACGATGTCCCTCCTTCTCGGCCGAACTGCTCTATTTATCGGGGCGACTGCGCGCGGTGTCAAGAAAAGATGAGATTTGCGGCCTCTTCGGCCACCTTTGCATTACAGTCGCGGGAGATGTAGTCTGGTGCGGTTTCGCTCCCAAAGCGAAGGAGGAAAATATGAGAACTGCGATACGCACCGTAGTGCACGCGGCCACCTGTTTGGCGGCCATTCTCTTAATCGGGAATGTCGGAAGCCCGGCCTTCGCTGCCGGCCAGACAGCGAAGGAGCCACTGAGCAAAACCTATCGGGTCACGCGTGCCGATGACGTTGAGTTTCAGAAGATCGAACCCTTCAAGGTGTTCGACAATCTTTACTATGTCGGGCCAGGTTATGTTTCCGTCTGGTTGCTGACGACGCCCCAGGGCAACATCCTCTTCGACAGCGCCCAGGAGCCCTATGTGGACTATGTGATCGGCAACATCCGAAAGGTCGGCGTCGATCCAAAGAGCATCAAATACATCATTCTGAGCCATGGGCATCTCGATCATTTCGGCGGCGCGGCGAAGATTCAGGAAGCGTCGGGTGCGCGCGTCGTCGCGGTCGAAGAGGACTGGAAGATGATCGACGACGTGGGAAGCCGGCAGGGCCGGGGCGGCACACCGCCGCCGCGCGTGCCGAAGAAAGACATGGTCGTCAAGGAAGGCGACACGCTGGCCCTGGGCGGTCAGGCGCTCAAATTCCATCAGACCCCTGGGCATACGCCGGGCGTGTTGACGACCGAAGGGATCACTGTCTATGACCGCGGCACGCCCTATAAGGCGATTCTGTGGGGCGGAGCCGGTTATCGGGGCGGGCTTGCCGCGGCCGAACAGTCCGTCACGAGCGCTGGCAAGGTCGGACAAATACAAGGTGTGCAGGTGAACCTGCAGATTCATAGCTGGGCCGGCGACGACGGATATCCCGGCGGCGGCGTGCTGGAGCGCGGCGCGATGCTGAAGTCCCGCAAACCTGGCGACCCGCATCCTTTTGTGGACCCGGTCACCTTTACGAAATGGGTCAAGCGGGCTCAGGACGAGGCGGCGAAGGCCGTTCAGGACGAAAAACAAAAAGCCGCAAAGTGATTGCTTCCTTGTTGGAAGCCGGGAGGAAGAAACCACAAAAGGCACAAGAAGCACATAAGTTTTTGTGCTTTTTGTGCTTTTTGTGGTTCCAGTTCCCCCTCGTTGCGAATTTGTTCACCGCTTCAATAGAGAGCGTCTACAGTTGATTCGGCGGATTGCGTATCCCTTTCGTGTCCGATACATTGGTTCGAACGATGAAATGGTTTTATTATGAAGAACATGCTTCCAGTCTTTATTCTGATATTCCTGCTTGCGGGATGTTCCGACAACAAAGCTGCGCCGGTGCAACAGGCGCCCGCCGCTCCGGTTTTCGTTTCGAAAGCAGTTTTGAAATCCGTCCCGATTGAAATTCAGGCCATAGGAAATGTCGAAGCATACTCCACGGTAGCCGTGAAAGCGCAGGTCGGTGGGGAGCTGAGCCTCGTCGATTTCATGGAAGGCGCGGAAGTCAAGAAGGGCGACCGCTTGTTCGTCATTGATCCGCGGCCGTATGAATCGCTGGTTGCTCAGGCCGACGCGAATCTCGCCAAGGACAGGGCGCAATTGCAAGCCGCCCAGGCGAATCTCGCCAGAGACATGGCTCAGGAAGAATATGCGCAGGCACAAGCCAGGCGCTACTCTGAACTCCAGCAGCGAGGCCTGCTCCCCAGGGAATCTTCCGAGCAGACGAGTGCCCAGGCCAGAGCGGCTGCCGAAGCCGTTCGGGCGGATCGGGCCGCGATTGACAGCATGCAAGCCAGTATCACCGCCGATCAAGCCGCGCTGGACCGGGCCAGGCTTCAGTTGGAATACTGCACCATTCGCTCTCCGATCGATGGCCGCACCGGACGTCTGCTGGTGAAGCAGGGGAACGTCGTCAAAGCCACTGATGTGGATCTGGTCACGATCAATCAGCTGCATCCCATCTATGTCTCGTTCACGGTTCCGGAAAACAGTCTTCCCTTGATCAAGACGCGCATGGCTTCCGGCAAGGTTGCTGTCGCAGCGCTTCCTCAGAGCGACAACGCGGCTGCTGAGAACGGCACGCTCAGCTTTGTGGAAAACACTGTCGATACTGCGACCGGCACGATCCGTCTCAAGGCAATCTTCGATAACCCCGGCGCCGGGCTGTGGCCGGGACAGTTCGTGCGCGTCAGCGTTCGGCTGAACGCTTCAGCGCATTCGGTTGTTATCCCATTTACAGCGGTTCAGACCGGCCAGGATGGAAAGTTCGTGTTTGTCGTCAAGCCGGACATGACAGTCGAGGCGCGCCCGGTCCTGACGGGCCGGACGATAGAAAGAGATGTTGTTATCGAAAAGGGACTGAGCGACGGCGAAAGCGTTGTGACCACGGGTCAGCTTCGACTCGTCCCTGGAAGCCGCATTCAAATCAAGACCAATTCTTCATCCGCTACCTCTTAGGAGACCCATCGTGAATATATCCGATGTCTTCATTCGGCGGCCTGTTGCAACAAGCCTGTTAATGGCGGCCATCGCGCTGTTCGGCGCGATCGCCTACCGAACTCTCGGTGTCAGCGATCTTCCCAACGTGGATTTCCCCACGATTCAAGTCTCTGCCAGCCTGCCTGGAGCCAATCCGGACACAATGGCGTCCGCCGTCGCAACGCCGCTCGAACGCCAATTCTCGACCATCGCAGGATTGGATTCGATGACTTCGACAAATGGAATCGGCGGCACTCAAATCACGCTGCAATTCAATCTGAGCCGCGAGTTGGACGGAGCCGCTCTGGATGTCCAGGCCGCCATCACCCAGGCGGCGCCTCTGCTGCCGGCCGGCATGCCGACGCCGCCGACGTTCCGCAAAGTCAATCCAGCCGACCAGCCGATCCTTTTTATCTCGATGCAGTCGGACACTGTCCCGCCATGGACGCTGGACGAATATGCGGAGACAACGCTGGCGCAGAAAATCTCGACGGTTCCAGGCGTTGCGCAGGTGCAGGTGCAGGGCGCGCAAAAGTATGCGGTGCGCGTGCATCTGGATCCGCAGAAGCTTGCCGCCAAGCAAATCGGCATGAATGAAGTTGAAGCGGCGCTGCGTAACTGGAATGTGAACATGCCGACCGGCACGATGTACGGACCGGACCGGTCGGTGACGCTGCGGGCGGACGGCCAGCTGACGAGCGCGGCCGATTTTCGAAAAATGATCGTAGTCGAGCGCGGGGGCTCACCGGTCCGTCTGGAGGACCTGGGCAACGTCGTTGACAGTGTTGAAGACGACAAGACGGCGAGCTGGCTGGAGTCGGCGGACAGCGTCCGCCGGTCGATTATTCTCGGGGTCCAGCGGCAGCCCGGCGCCAACACCGTCGAGGTGGCGGACGCCGTCAAGAAATTGCTGCCGATGTTCAGGCAGCAGGTTCCACCGTCCATCGGGATCGACATCCTGGTGGATCGATCCCAGTCCATCAAGGATTCGTTCAACGACGTTCGATTCACGATGTTGTTGAGCCTGGCGCTGGTCATCATGGTGATTTTCATCTTCCTTCGAAATCTCCGTGCGACCGCTATTCCAAGCCTGGCCCTCCCGTTTTCCGTGATCGGAACGTTTGCGGTGATGGCCCTCATGGGCTATACGCTGGACAACCTTTCGATGATGGCGCTGGTGCTTTCGATCGGCTTCGTCGTGGATGACGCCATCGTCATGCTGGAAAACATCGTCCGCCACAGCGAAATGGGAGAAGCGCCCATGGAGGCTGCCTACCGAGGGTCGAAAGAGATCGGGTTCACGATTGTATCGATGACGCTCTCGCTCGCCGCTGTTTTTATTCCTGTCTTGTTCATGGGCGGGATTCTGGGCCGTCTGTTCCGCGAATTTGCGATTACGATCACCGCCGCCATTCTCATCTCCGGCATCGTGTCGCTGACGCTGACCCCGATGCTCTGCAGCCGCTTTTTGAAGTCGATCAATCATCACCGGAAGCCGGGCCGCCTCTTCAGAGCAACAGAAACGATTTTCGACGGAATGCTGGACATCTACGATCACAGCCTGCAGTGGGTTCTGCGCCATCGCGCGATGACAATGGCATTCAGCGTTCTCATACTTGTGGCCACGGGATATCTGTTCGTTCGAATCCCCAAGGGTTTTATTCCGGACTCGGATAACGACCAGCTCATGATTCAGACGGAAGCCGAGCAAGGTATCTCATTCGAAGAGATAAGCCGCTATCAACAGATTGCCGCGGACATCGTCCGGAAGGATCCGGCCGTGCTCTCTTTTTATTCGGGCCTCAGCGCGTCCACCGGAGGGTTCAATTCCGGTTCGAACTTCGGCCGTATCTTCATCCATCTGAAGCCTCGTTTGGAGCGTGACAAGCTCGATGTGATCTTCACTCGCTTGCGGCAGAAGCTGTCGGGCCTGCCTTTCATGAGAGTTTACCTGCAGAATCCGCCCACTATTCGCATCGGCGGGCAGGTGTCTACAGCGCAGTTTCAGTACACATTGCAGGGCTCCGACACTAACGAACTCTACGCTGCCTCGCGCAAGCTTCGCGACGAAATGGCCGCGGTGCCCGGCATCACGGACGTGATCAGCGATCTTCAGCTGCAGAACCCCCAACTAAACGTGTCCATCGACCGCGACAAGGCCGCCATTTTGAAGGTCAATGCGCAACAGATCGAGAACGCCCTTTACGACGCCTATGGGCCGCGATGGGTCTCCACGATTTATGCGCCTACCAACCAATACCGGGTGATGCTGGATTTGTTGCCGGAGTATCAGGCACGCTCCGACGCGCTGTCGCTGCTGTACATTAAGTCCGACGAAGGGCGGCTCGTGCCCCTCAACACTCTTGCGAAAGTCACCGAGGACGCGGGTCCGCTGACGATCCACCACCTGAGCCAGCTGCCCTCGGTGACGGTGTCGTTCAATCTCAAGCCGGGAGTTTCGCTTGGCGACGCGCTCGATCAGATCAGCGATATAACACGCAACCTGCCGGCGTCGATAAGCGGCGCGTTCCAGGGCACGGCCAGAGAGTTTGAGAACTCGGTGAAAAATCTCACCCTGCTGCTCGTGATTGCGATTCTCGTTATTTACATCGTGCTCGGCATCCTGTACGAGAGTTACATCCATCCCTTGACGATTCTCTCCGGATTGCCGTCCGCTATCTTCGGTGCTCTGCTGACGTTGTCGCTGTTCAAAATGGATCTGAATATTTACGGTTTCGTGGGATTGATCATGCTGATCGGCATTGTGAAGAAGAACGCGATCATGCAGATCGATTTTGCCCTGGCGGCTCAGCGAAACGAGAATGTAGCCCCCCTCGAGGCAATCTACCAGGGCTGTCTCGTCCGTTTTCGCCCGATCATGATGACGACAATGTCTGCAATGCTCGGCTCACTGCCGATCGCTCTCGGTTATGGCGCAGGCGGCGAAGCACGCCAGACGTTAGGACTGGCCGTTGTCGGCGGCCTGCTGTTCTCGCAATTGATTACTCTGTATCTGACGCCGGTGGTCTACACATACATGGCGGCCGTTTCTGAACGCAGGACTGTCAGGAAACATCCTGTGGAAGTAACAGATACGCCGGTCGCTACGGTTCGGTAGTCTGCAGGCCGAGGAGGACGTCATGGATCGTTTCTTCAAACTGCTGTTGCTTGGAGTCGCAATCACTCAGGTATCTGCCCAGCCTCAGAGCAAGAGTTCAACCGTCACGCCGGCCGAATACCTGCGATGGAGAGAGGAATTCAAGAACTGGGGTCGCTGGGGCGCCGCTGATGAGCGCGGCACGAGTAATTTGATCACGCCAGCGAAGATCGTGAATGTCGCGAAACTTGTGAAAACGGGAGAGGTGGTCTCACTGGCTCACGCTGTGCCGCAAAAGGAAGCAGCGGATGTGCCGGCAGGCGCGGTGTTCCATCGGACGACACTCAACATCGGCCCCAACGCCACGGTGGACAACTATCAGGTGAGCTATCACGGCCTCTCCACTTCGCACATGGATGCATTCTGTCATCAGTACGCCGATGGCCAGATGTACAACGGCTTCTCCGTGACTGAAAACGTCACGATGGAAGCCGGCTGCAAGAAGGGCAGCGTCATGGCGTGGCGGGATGGCATTGTCACCCGAGCAGTCCTCTACGACATGCCGCAGCTAAAAGGCGTCGAGTGGATCGAGCCGGGAACGCCGATTACACGCGCGGATCTTGAAGCCTGGGAAAAGAAGTCCGGCGTCAAAGCGGGGCCAGGTGACGTGGTTCTGCTTTACATCGGCCGCTGGAAGCGCCGGGCAAAGGAGGGGCCGTGGGCGGGCCAGGTGGCCGGCTATTTTGCGGATACTCTACCCTGGGTCAAGGAACGGGAACCGGCGTTTCTCGGCCACGATTTCAATATCGACTGGAACCCTCGTCCAGGTTGGGGAACGGCGGAGGGCATCGCGGGAAATCCCATTCATCAAATGATCATGAAGTCGATGGGCGTAAGCATCGTGGAGAATCTGGACCTCGAGCGAGCTGTCGAGACAGCGAGGAGACTCAGACGCTACGAGTTCATGATCACGTTTGCGCCGCTTCCGGTGGAAGGCGGTACGGGCTCTCCGGTCAATCCGTTGGCGATTTTCTGAGACTGGTACTTAACGCTTTAAGCACAAAGGCACGAAGGCACAAAGAAAGGCCGCATCAAGAACTTTTGTTTGCGGCCTTTCTTTGTGCCTTCGTGCCTTTGTGTTTAAAGCCCCCGGCGGTCAATTAGCGCGCCGCTTCACACCTTTGAGGACGACAGGTAACGCGCTGTAATTTTCCAACCCGATCATTTTGGCTGCGCTATCGACAGCCACTTTCCCGGTCAGCGACGTCTTGCCCTCACCCTCACCTTTCGAGTTCAAGTGCAGCTCGACGATGGAGAATTCATAGTCTGTAGCGGCGGCAGATCCAACCGGTTTCCACAAATTATTCCAGGCGCCCAGACGCCGATTGGTTATGAGGATGATGCGCTCCCCATCCGGCTGAGGCAACCGGCCGGCGTACCGCAGCGCATATCCGGAGCTTTCCGACGACCACAGGTATCCCAGTGTAGGCGCTTTTTCCAGCGCTGCGGCCAACGAACTTTCAGGCGTTTGGCGCGGAGCCTCTGCAGCGTCCGCGCCGCCACGGCCTCCACGGCCACCAGCCCCACGCGCCCCGTCTCCGCGAGCGCCACGACCGCCGCCGGCAGCGCCTCGTCCACCAGCGGCGGGCGCGCCGGTAAGACTCCACGCCGACAACAATTGATCGCGTTCGGCATCGGTGGACCAGCGCAGCAAATCGATTCGTATGGAATCGGGCGCACCGGCGACGTTCTCAGTGGTCGCTGTTAAACGCAAGATCGGTCCGGTGGTTGGCGTTTGTGCTTTTGTGAGTACCGCAGCAAGTACAATTCCAGCCAGCATAAAGGCCACGGTGTGGCTCACTCGAATCACATTGGACCGCATGAAAACCTCCTTCATGAAAATGTCAGAGCATTTTATAGCTGGAATCCGAAAACGAATAGCCACAAAAAGCCTTAAGGCCACCTTAATTGACAGCCCCAGACCGCTTTGTTATCGTGCATCCAAAAGATTTTTAAGATTGAACGTTGGGGATGGTTGCGCACTCAGCGCTGATGGAGGAAGACATGAAGATTTGGAACGGGCTATGGAGTGGACTGCTGATTCTTGGTCTGGGCTGCACGATTGCTTCGGCACAGTCGACGGCTTCAGTCAGTGGTTCGGTGAAGGATGCCAGCGGCGCGGTTTTACCGGGTGTGGAAGTCACCGTGACACAGACCGACACGGGTCTCAAACGGAGCGCGGTAACGAACGAGACCGGGTCGTATACATTAACGAACCTGCCGATCGGTCCTTATCGATTTGAAGCGAGCCTTCCCGGATTCCGCACCTACATACAAACCGGAATTGTGCTGCAGGTTAACGACACTCCCCTGATCAACGCGGTTCTCGAGATCGGCCAGGTCACCGAGACGGTGGAAGTACAGGCGAATGCGGCGCTGGTGGAAACCCGAAGTACGACTATCGCTCAGGTGATCGATAACCAGCGTGTGCTGGAACTCCCGCTGAACGGCCGGCAGGTTACCGAACTGGTTCTTCTGTCCGGGGTCGCCACCGTGGGCGGCGTCAACGCGAACAATTCCGGAATTCGAAACTACCCAACAACCACTATTTCGGTCGCGGGTGGCGCAGGCAACGGTGTGGTCTACCTGCTGGACGGAGCAACGCACAATGACCCATACAACAACATGGGCCTGCCGATGCCTTTTCCGGATGCACTCCAGGAATTCAAAGTGGAGAGCAGTGTATCGCCGGCCCAGTACGGACAACACGCCTCCGGTACGATGAATGCGGTGACGAAATCAGGCACAAACGACATCCACGGCGACGTTTTTGAATTCCTCCGCAACGGCCGCCTCAATGCGCGTAATGCATATGCCCTGACGAGAGACGACCTCCGGCGCAACCAGTTTGGCGGAACGCTTGGCGGGCCGATCATCAAGAACAAACTTTTCTTTTTCGGCGGCCATCAAACCACGACGGAGCGCTTCACTCCGCCGCAGGACAGGCAATTCATTCCTACAGCCGCCATGCTTGCCGGTGACTTCACTGCATTCGCCGCGCCGGAATGCAATAACGGACGCCCGCTCACTTTGAGAGCGCCCTTCGTAAACAACAAGGTCGATCCCACGTCATTCTCTAAGGCAGCGGTAAAGCTCGTAACCTGGAACAAAGACGGTCTTGTATTCCCCACCACGACCAATCCCTGCGGCGAGCTCCGGTTCGGCCGAAGGTCGGCAAATACCGAGCACATCACGCTGGGAAAGGTGGACTGGCAGAAGAGCGAGAAGAACTCGTTATTCTTCCGTTATCAGGAAGCGCGCCGGTTTACGCCGAACGATCTGGATCCGTCAAACTATCTGACGCTGAGCATCGGCAATCTGGGCCAGCGGGTGTTTTCCGCTGTGGTGGGCAACACCTATTTGATCGGCACCGGCATGGTTAGTTCCTTCCGTCTGAGCGGACTTCGAACGTCGATGGTGAGAACCACTCCCCAGGTTCTCGACCTTAGCGACATCGGCGTGAAGAATGTCTTTAATCCATATCCGCACTTCATGCGCATGACCATTACGAACGGCTTCAACTGGTCGGTGAACATACAGCCCGGTCACTACGCCAGCAGTGCCGAGCAGATCAGCGAAGATGTGAGTTGGGTGAAAGGGGCGCATCAGTGGGGATTTGGGGCGAACTTTATCCACACGAATCTCAACACGAATTCCGGCGTCAACACGAACCCCACCTTCACCTTCTCCGGTCAGGCCCAGACAGGAAGCGGCCTGGCTGATTTTCTGCTCGGAAAGCCGTCACTCTTCGCGCAAGGCAACGAGAATGTGGGCAACGGCCGGCAGAATTACATTGGGGCCTACATACAAGACACCTGGAAAATGAATTCCAGGTTGACCATGAATTACGGCGTGAGGTGGGAGCCTTTCCTGCCGGGATCTGAAGCGAACAATCAAACGGCGCATTTTGACCGGGCGGCCTTTGACGCGGGCATTCACAGCAAGGTGTACGTCAATGCTCCGGCCGGCCTCCAGTTCCCTCCGTTACGCGGAACCAGTGGGCGGAGCGCTGACGGAAGAACCAACAAATACCATGAGAACGCGTGGTGGCATTTCGCTCCACGCCTGGGATTGGCGTTGGACCCACAGGGAGACGGCCGGCTCACAATTCGCGCAGCAGGCGGGCTCTTTTTCGACTACGCTCACCTCTGGACCTACAGTTCGCAGGGAACCAATTCTCCATTCGGCAATTTCCTTAATATTTTCCCCACGAGTTTTGACGATCCATACACCAGCATCGGTTTGCCTAATCCTTTCCCACAGTTCGTCAGCAAGGATTCCACTTTTCCGCTGCAGGCGGCTTACAACAGCTATCGAACGAAAATGCACGCCCCCTACGTATATCAGTGGAACCTGAGCGTTCAGAAACAGATTGGAAACGACTGGCTGGTGTCCGGCAACTATCTCGGCAACAGCACGATTCATTTATTGGGCGACACGGAACACAACCCCGCCATCCTGACCCCGGGCGCTACACTCGGCAACCTCAACCAGAGACGCGCATTGAATCTGGCAAATCCCAGCCAGGGCCAGTACTTCGGTTACGTCGAGGATGTAACCGATGACGGAACTCAGAACTATCACGGCATGTTGCTTTCGATTCAGCGCCGGCGGGCCAGGGGTTTAACCGTTCAGGGGAACTACACATGGTCCCATTGCATTGGCGACCCCGGAGACAGCCAGCCTGGAATCGGAACGTCTGCGCAGTATCCGGGCCGCCGTTTCTTCGAACGCGGAAACTGTGACGGAGACCGCCGGCAGGTTGTGAATTTCTCAACGGTGTATGCGATGCCGCAGTTTTCGGGCAGAGCGATGCAGGTCATAGCAGGCAACTGGCAGGTGGCGGGTATCGTGCGTCTCCAAACCGGCGGTTACTTCACGGTGACGTCCGGCGCGGATACCTGTCTTTGCGGGGCACAGGGAAGAGACCGGGCGAATCAGCTCCTCGGCGATGTCTATACCGCGGATAAGACCCCTTCTCAATACCTGAATCCTGCAGCCTTCGGCCGGCCTGCCGATGGGCAGTGGGGAACCGGCAACGTCAACACGAAGGGGCCCGGAAATGTCGTCATCAATATGGCCCTGACACGGAGATTCCGGGTTACCGAGACTCAAACGGTCGAATTCCGAGCCGAGGCGTTCAACTTGCCCAATCATTTGAACCCGGGCAATCCGACTTTGGCAGTGAATAGCCCCAATTTCGGCAAGATCCTGGCGACAGCCACGGGCCAGAACGGCGATCCGAGGATCATCCAGCTTGCGCTGAAGTATGTTTTTTAGTCGAAGGAGAACAAGGGGTTAGAAACACAAAGACACAAAGACACAAAGAAGGGGGGCAGTTAAAATTCATTTGAAGCGCCCCTTCTTTGTGCCTTTGTGTCTTTGTGTTTCTAACCCATTCGCTAGAATGCTGAAGTGAAAATCAGATTTGGAATTCTGATTTTGTTCCTGGTTGCTCCTATAACAGCCTACGGTCATTCAGAGTTTTTCTTTCCCAGGTTGTTCACCCCCGCGGAGTTGCCGAACACAGGATTCGCTTTGCTGAACCCCGACAACTTCACTGCGACGGTCACGCTCTATATGATCAGCGCCGCCGGATCACAAGTGTCTCCGCTTGCTACGCTACGGATCGGTGCGGGAGGCCAGTTGTCGAAAAAAGGGAGTGAATTGTTCCCGAATGCGACCGGTAGCGGCTGGGTCTATGTGGTCACCGATGCAGAAGGAATGCAGGCTTTTTGGGTGATCTACGATGCCGGAATCACGTTCCTCGACGGCGCCGAGGCGGTGCAACTCGATACTTTTGGCCCGGACCAGATTATTCCGTTTGTGGCCGGCCAGACGGAGTTGAGTGTCATCAATCCAAACGGCATCGACGTACCGGTAACGATTCGCCTGTTTGGGAATGACGGAGAGTTGGCCACCGCATTCAACCGGCAAATTCCGAAGGCCGGTGGTTATCAGACGGACGTATCGTCGATGTTTCCATCGGCCGATATGACCCGGGCGAGATACATCCGCATCCGAACCACAAGCGCTCCTATTGCATCAGTCGCGCAGGTCCGGGGTTTCCTGGTCCCAAACGAGTCTGCCATTATCAATGGGATGAATGTTGCTCCATCGCGCGCCGAGCTGAATTTTCCTCACGTCATCAACGGGGGCCTTACCGGGACGAATTACACGACGGTTATCGGCGTAACGAACGTTTCTCCATCCAGCCAGACAGTCACCATTACTTTCAACCCCGATGCAGGCGGCGCAATATCCGTAACTCGGACAATCTCCGGCAGCGGCGCGCTGCGGGAAACGGCGCAGAGCCTGTTCAATCTTGCGCCGGAGTTTCAAAGTGGCTGGGTGCGGGTTAATGGAATGGCGGCGATCACCGGCTTCGCGGCATACGCGGACAGCATTGCTGGAGGATTTGCCGTGGTCCCGGCCGGCGCTTCGCAAACGAACCTCTTCTTTTCCCATATTGCAGATGGCCCTCCCCAATGGCAGACGGGACTGGCGCTCCTGAACGTGAGCGACACGCCGGCCAATGTGGAAGTGTACGCTGTAGATCCAATCGGGAAGCTGATTGGGAGTGCGCGGCTGACCCTGGATCCGGGCAGGAAAATAGCGAAGGTGATTCACGAGTTGATTCCCGAGACGCGCGGCGTCAACGGCGGTTTCGTGTTTGTTCGAACGACGAATAACGTGCCGCTTTACGGAATGGAACTCTTCTACACGGAAGATTTGAAAGTTCTGTCTAATGTTGCAGCCGCGAAGCTCGTGCCCGGCGTTATCTATACACCGCCATCTCAGTAAAGTATGCATCTGGTCTACGCAGCTATAACACTGATGTTGTTCCAGCAGCCGAGCATGCCCGGAGTGGAGAACAGTGTCGGATACCTTGCTTCCGGCACCAGTATCGAACCGCAAACAACCTCCGAATCGAGTTCCATGCTACACGGTACGCTTGGGAATTGGACGTTGATGTTTCACTCGAACGCCTTTCTCGTCGATGTGCAGCAGAGTGGATCGCGGGGCCACGACAAGCTTTTTTCGAGCAACTGGCTGATGCCGATGGTAACGCGTCAGTTTGGGCGCCACACCGTGACGTTCCGGACGATGCTGAGCCTGGAGCCGGCCACGGTCACGAAACGAAGATACCCGTTACTTTTCCAGACCGGAGAGACCGCCTTCGGCTTGTCGATTATCGACGGCCAGCACCCCCATGACTTCCTGATGGAATTAACGGGGAGGTACGACTTCAGACTTGGCGAGCGCTCGCAGTTCTTCGTTTACGCTGGACCGACCGGTGAAGCGGCTCTGGGCCCGTCGGGGTTTCCTCATCGTGCCTCGGCGTCGGAGAATCCACTCGCGCCACTTGGCCATCACCAGCAGGATTCCACACATATCGCCGCGAACGTGGTCACTCTCGGACTTGCGAAGGGTCCGGTCCAGATGGAAGCGTCGACGTTTCACGGCCGCGAGTCCAACGAGAATCGCTGGAATATCGATACGGGAAGGCCCGATTCCTTCGCAACGCGTCTCACGATTGCTCCCCACAAGAACGTCTCCGTACAGGTTTCAACCGGCCGGATCAACAATCCCGAAGCAGCGGATCCGAGTCTCGATACTGTCCGCACAGCCGCATCGGTTCATCACAATCTCGAGTATTCCTCCGGGCATCTCTCATCGAGCTTCATCTGGGGCAGGAACAAAGACGTGAAGAACGGTACGCGACGTATTTTTAATTCCTATAGCCTGGAAATGACGTCGAATTTCCTCCGAAAGAATTGGATTTGGACTCGAATCGAGAATGTGGACCGTGATCGAACACTCCTGCCGGTAACGTCTCAGAACCCGGCGTGCCGGCTGTGTGGAGTTTTGGGAGCTTTCGACGAAAGCCGCTTCAGTCACGTTGTACTGGGACCGGAGGGAACCCCGATAACAATCGATGAGGAACCGATCGGAAGAGTCCAGGCCTACACCCTCGGATACGAACGGGAACTGCCGGTTGGCTTTTCGTGGTTGAATGCGGGGCTGGGAGTACAGGCGACAACGTACAGCATGCCGGCACAGCTCAAGACCATTTACGGCAATCGCCCATCGACGGTCGCTCTATTCCTGAGGCTCCGCCCCGCAGGCAATATGGCGGAGCACATGAAGCAGATGCATCAGCATTAGCGGATTGCTGTCGGCGGTCATAGACCGCCTCTACAGCCAGACCTGTAGTCGCGGGCTTTAGAAGCTGTGAACGAATTCGCAACGAAGGGAAACTGGAACCACAAAAAGCACAAAAGGCACAAGAAACTATGTGCTTCTTGTGCCTTTTGTGGTTTCTTCCTCCTGCCTTCCAATTCATTCACACCTTGTTTAGCCCGCGTTCAATTCCACTACAATCCCGTTCGGGTCGCGGAAGCGCAACAGTTGTTCGTCGTTGGAAGGGACCACTTCAGCGCCAAGCTCACGGAGTTTGCCGGTTGCTTTCTGTCGATCGAAACCAGCCACGTTGAAGCAGAAGTGATCGATGCGGGGCTGCTGTCCGGCGGGCGCTGCTTCAAGTGCTAACCGCGTGTTTGCAACCTTGAACCATACGCGTGCCGGCGTTTTTGTCCGGGAAGTCTCCTGGCCGAAAAACTTCCTGTAGTAGGTTGTGGACCGCTCCAGGTCCGATACGAGCAGCGTGATGTGGTCGAGGCCGGTCCCGTACATCGCCGGCTGTTCCACCGAAATCCGGCCTCCTGGGACGATCGTTCCGGCGAGCCCGCCGGGCACGTTCAACAACTGGAGCCGGATGCCATCCGGATCGCCGATCATTCCCCTGCCGACCACTGTCACGCCCGCGGCTTCAAGCGCTTTGGTCATACTCTGGGCATTGTAGTCCTGAACGAGCGCGCAGAAGTGATCGACGCGCGGTGTCGTATTCCCCGAGTTCCCGGGACTTCCAAACGCAAGGTACGCAGTCCCAACCGTCACGTAAAAGCGGGCAGGCGGATCCTTCTCGCGAAAAAGCTGAGGATTGAAAATGCGGCCGTAGAAGTCCGCCGCCGCTTTGGGATCCGGGACCGTCAGTCCCAGATGCTCGAGACCGGGCGTGCGCAGCGGCAATTCCGAGGCTTGCGCCGCGCCGAGCAGGTTGCGAGAAAACGACGCCGCACCGATCATCATCAGCGCGTCACGTCGATTCAACATAACGACTCGGACGTCAAGGCGTTCGCACCAGGCGGCTTCGAACACTATTCATGGTAAACACCCACCTTAGAGGACGATCCACCCCGCTGATCGCGATCCGCGCTGGATAACGCCCCTGATTCAAGTCCAGATAGCTCGAATATCTGACCGTGACGGCAGAATCTTCATCCCGAGCCAGGCTGTACACCAACTCGGTGGGCAAGCTGTTTGAATCTAGAGTCAGGGCGTACGAGCCGACCTCGTCGGAGCTCACCAAACGGCTCCCGGCGGCGGCCGACAAAACGAGATTTTTACCCAGAAGCTGCTGGATCACATCCTGTAGCTGGTACTTGAGGAAAAGCGTCGCTGCCTGACCGGAGGCTTTCTCTGCGGAGTTCTTCAGTTTGCCCTTGCATTCCTGCTTTGCGATTAGACCTGTAATTAAGGCCGTGCAACGGCCGCCGGGGGTTTTAAAATTCATCGTCAGACCTTTTCCCATTCGCCTGGTAAAGGTCATGTTCCAGAAGTGCATTTCACCCTGGTTGTCGGTCCATTGCAGCACGCCAGTCCCTTCAAGGTCTCCTAATACGATCATCCCATCAACGCCGCCAAGCTTTCGAAGAGCATTCAGCAGGGACTGGTTTGCCATCTGCTGCCGGATCTGGGGGTTCGGTTCAAACGAAAATTCTGACTCGGCCGGCGTATCTTCCAGCAACTGAACTTTACGAGTCGCGCCTTCGTAGCCCTCGCTGAAAACCTGAAGGGTAGCCTCACCGGGCAAAAGGCCGGTAATCGTTCTGTTGCCCTTTTGTGTAGGACCAAAATACTTGTCGTTAACTATTACGACGCAATCGCTCGGCTTGCAGGTTACAGTCAAAGGGCCCGCAAACCTGACTGTACGCGGCGGCGGCGGAGCAGGAATCAAACCCAGGAGCTTTTCGCTGGCGCCGAATTCTCTCAGAATATCGATCACGCCGGGCTCTGCTTTAAATTTGACGCCTCGTTTCGCGACCAGTTCTTCCGCGCGGCCCACACCCAAAGAGTAAAGTCCTTCGATGACCTCTGAAATGCTGAGCGGGCCCGGTGCCGGTGACGAAATCACAGGCGTTGGCCGCTGCGGCACGGTCCGAGATTGGGCGCCCAGCGGCGCACCTTGAGCGATCAGTAACAGCGCGATTGCTGACGAAATCATTTGTAGCTTCATGTGTAGCTCACCGTGTTTCTACGGATCGATAGCCATCAATCTCTCCAGTCTCTTTAGTATGACCGGAGCTCGGTCGTCGTTAGGATCCGCGGCCAACATCTGGCGCACTTTGGCCAGGGCCGCTTGATATTGGCGGTTGCCGATCATCGTGTTTGCTTCTCGGAGCAAGACATCAACGGATGGTGGAGGCGGGGCGCTCGGTCGCTCCCCCCAGTACAGGCCAACCGTGGCGACGGGCACGGCGCTGCTCTGGATCAGTAGTTTCTTACCACCCATTACCGACAATTCAGCATCATGTTCGCCTTCCGGGAGATCTATTTCCAACCCGCCCTTTTGCAGGGACTGATCTGAACCGTCTACGCTGAACAATGCCGGCGCACAATTGCACTCCAGACGTGATTTCGCGTTGGAAGTCCCGACGAACAGAATAGCCGGGGACGCGGCGGAGGGTAATGAAACGGGAACAGGTAATTGTCCTGGTTGGAAGGCAAAAGCGGCAGTGACTTCACCCCGAGGGCTGCGCACCTTCAGTGTATGTGTGCCCGGACTGACTCCCGATACGGTAATTCCGGTGGCTCCCAGGTTTCCTTTGGGCTCTTCATCCAGCCACGCGCGGCTGGCAAACTGATCCGTCACGATATGCAGATCGAGAGCCACCGGTCGCAATTTCACGTCGAGCGTTTTCGGTTCCTTCCCAAGCGTGAGCGCCTCGCTCTTGGATTCGTAACCGGGCGATACGACCAAAATTGTGTAGCTGCCCGGCGCCAGCGCTGTGTGCACCGCCGAGTTTCCGAGTTTCTTGCCATCAATAAAGACTTCCGCTCCATCGGGCGCGGCTGCAATGTCCACGGCCGTCAAAACCGGATTCGCGACGATCACCTTCGGTGACGGTCGATTTCGCCCGGGCGCGTACGTGAACCATACAGTCCCAATCACCACGAGCACAAGCAGCCCGACAAAAACATGCTTGTAAGAGACAGCATATTCCTCGGGGAACAGCGTATTCACAACAGAGATAGACCGGCGGCCCTGTCGAACCACTTCCTGTCCCAGCATTCGAGCCCTCAACCAGGCCGCACGGACCGCAATGCCCACACGTGCCAAAATCAGTTGTATCCTCGAACCGCGCGACAGCGATGGTTCTTTTTCCCTATCTTCAATAGGAAACGGCGCCACATCTCCAACAGCAGGCGGTTCCGCCGAAGAAAGGATGTTCGTGTCCGTTGGAGAATGCATCTCTTCTGGCGGTGACGCTTCGTCGGGAACTGGTTCGCCCAGCTCTCCCCGTAGGCGGCGGGATTCAGCGAGCAGGCGGGGTTCACCCGGGTAGGATTTCAGAAGAGTCTCGACTTCATCCAGAGCTTGCCTGAGATCACCGACCTCGACCAGGTGTTGTACGTTGCCGGCACATCGCTGGACAGATTCGTCTCGAACTCTGTCCTCAATTCGGGAAGATACGGTTCCCAGTTCGGGATGACCGGGACAGGACTCGGTAGCCGACTCTAACAACATCTGCGCAGCGCGCCAATTCTCGTTCAGAATTGATTTGGACTTCTCCAACAGTGCTACGCCAATGAGTTGGCGAATCTGCTCGCGGCCTGGATACAGGTTATCGGCTATACGGAATGTTCTCAGAGCCGCGTCGATGTTTCGGTCGTCCAGGTAGGTCAAACCATCTTTGATCAGCTTTTGGATTTCGGCTGCTTTCAGCGCTTTTTCCTGAGCAGCCTTAAAGAGGGCAAGAAGATCGCCATCATGTGGAAACTCCGCAAGCGCAATGCGGCACTGGTTGACAGCGCGTTCATACTCTTCTGCGCTCAGCATTCGGGAGATATCCCGAACGAAAGCTGCGCATCGCGCTGCATCTGCCTCCTGCTGCAGCAACTGTTCCGTCCGCCGAATCTCGTGCTGGAGTCCGGGCATGACTGGATGGCATTCCCCGATGGTGTACCATCGCTCGAGCGCGTCTGCGAACCTGCCCTTTGCTTCTGAATCGCGAGCGTGTGCGATTTGGGTCTCGATGAATTCGCGTCTGGCCGTCTCATTTCTCACCAGCTCGACGAGCTGAGATTCAGCCGGATAGCGGCTTAAAGCTTGTTTGGAATGGGTGATACGACTTTCCGGATCCGGGATGTTCTTCAGTTCAGCGTAGACTTGCTGAATGTATTGAAGGCGCCATTCTCTTTCCTTGCTCTCCGCTTCGAGTCTCAGGCCTTCGAACAACGGGTGTCCAGGATGCAAGGCGAGCATCTCATCACAGATAGCCAACGCTTCGGATAGCCTGGCACTGATAAGGCTATCCTTGACGTCCTTCGCCGCCTGTGCGATCAGCGTGTTTTCGGCAAGCAACTGTTGGTGGAACTTGCCGTAGAGAGGAGGAGGCGAGGCGCTGATCTGTTCATGGCCCGATGGCTGCAAGAACTTCCCAAGAAAGGTCGGCATTTTCATCGCACTTAACCCCTTGAGTAATCCTTAGTGGTTCACATCCTGTCGGACGGTGCACCAACTAGAGAACGATTGGTCGCCACATCAGCTAGCAAGATCACCACCAAAGGCCCGACCGCCCTGGAGTCCCAATAGACTTTCCGTCTGGAAAAATTGGGCCAGCCGCGTGGAATGAAGTGCAATTCTTCTCGGAAAAAGCGAACGGATGTTAGCACTCGGACTTGGAAATGCCAAGGAATTCTACGCGTTCGGTTTTGCTTCGGCAGAAAGAATGAGAATCAAATGGCTTTATCAACGTGGCGCGTCAATTCCGAAATCGTAACCTTTGCCATAGCTGCCCTTGGGCGGCTCGGCAGAACCGAGCAGAAGTAACAGATACTCGCCTTTGGTGAGCTTGTCCGTAACAGTGATCCTGAATAAGCGCGGACCGACTTCGGCTGGATCGAATGGCCTCATCGCTTCGGCCTTCAATTCCTGCTTGTCCAGAGTTTGTCCGATCTCGATTTCACGGCGAGTCTTTTTTTGGTCGAATGCAACTAAGACGACTTCTTCGATCCCTTTGCCTTCAGGAGGGCGCAGATAGAAAACCGGCGTAGGCTCATTAATTCTTGTTTTCGCGGTTGGCCCCAGGAGATATCCGATGGCCTTGCCTTTTTTCATGAGCACCTTGCCGACTCCGGCGCCCTGCTGTTCTCCCAACAACAACTTGATGTCGGTCTTCACGAAGACTCCGTCTGAAAAACGATACAGGCCGGGATCCGCAGGGACCTGAGCTGCACGCGCATCAGGAGCAAAGTTCCTGGGCGGCTTCGGGGGCTCAGACGGGGCGCCTGCCGCGGCCGGGACAGGAGCGGCCGACGGAGATGGAGGAACGTAGGGTTGTGAAGGATCCAACAGAAATTTAACAACGTTAGCGCTGATCCCGACGCTCCTCAGCTCCAACACTTCTTCTGTACTCAGATTGAACGCCTTGGCGTTCTTTTTGATCATGGTGATGATCAATTCTTCGGGAACGTTGGTCTTCCACAGCTTGACGACGTCCTCCACACTGAACGGTGGGCCGCTCGCCGGCGCCTGCGCGTTTCCCGGCCGCACAATGGCGCCGGCGACTAACAAAATGGATAGCAGGCAGTGCCAAAACAAGGAATGCGCCATGATGAACTCCAAAGGGGGATCGACCCGGTTGAGAACCATAGCTCAAACGACCGATTCTTGCAAACCCGATCGCTTTGGGTGTAGTGTAGGCCGCGAACAATGGCGATTGAACTGGACGAAGTAGGGCGCCGGGCGCGAGATGCAAAGGATGCGAGTGAAGGTCCGTCTGCCTCGGGGAACCTTGCTCTCTTGTATGAAGGCCTCTTCACAGGTATCGTTCGCTTGCAAGCGTCACGCCAACATATCTCCGACGGCGAATCCTTCAGAAAACGCACAAAGGCTACGCTGAACGAGATCGAGCATGTTGCTATCCCTTCCGGCTATGACGGGCAGGACATAAAGGACACGCATTTTGCGGTTGTAGCTTTCCTCGATTCCGTGGTGCTTCATTCGGATGACGCCGTCCGCGCCGAATGGGAAAGAAAATCCCTGCAAGAAGAGCTATTTGGCCAGGCAGTTGCTGGCGAAGTTTTTTTTGAAAAGCTTGAACGTTTTCATCAGCGCCGCGACTCAGAGCAGCTAGCCAACATACTCGAGGTTTATTTGTTATGCCTGTTGCTAGGATTCGAAGGCCGGTATTCGGGCGGATTGCGCGCAGAGTTGGAAAATGTAATCGACCGAACGAAACGACGAATCGAGAACATTCGGGGGCGCAGCCGCCAACTTTCGCCGGCCGCTATGCTGCCTACGGACCCCGCTCGGGAGGTTTCACAAGATCGGCTCCCCGATCGGTTTCGACTTTTTGCGCTCGCGGCTATAATCTTCACCATCCTTTGTTTTATAGCTTTCAAAATAGACTTAGTCTGGACCGCAGAAGCACTGCGCAGCAGGTTGCGTTAGCAACATCTCAACACGCATGAAGGGCCAATGACGATCAAGAGTCTCCTCTTCCTATTGTTTCTGTATCTCTGTTTGGTTTGGGTGGGGGCCGTATATCTCTATTCCGGTCCCGCTATTTTTGAATTTGGACTGCTCTGGACAGCCATTGGGCTGCTGGCCTTGTTCGTCTGCATCGTCGGTTCGCACATTTTCACCTGGTGGGGCCGCTGGCGGGCGAGGCCGGCTCAACCGAAAGCCCCGAAGCCTGCGCAAGTGGTTCACGAAGACGATGCAGGGATGGCTGCTCTGATCGCTGAAGCTAACGCAGCGCTCGCGAAGGCGCCGGCATTTGCGGACAAGGGAACACGCGCTCCGCTCTATAGTCTCCCCTGGTACCTTCTCATCGGTCCGGAAGGCAGCGGCAAAACAAGCACGTTTCTCAACTCCGGTGTCGAGCCTCAATCTCTTGCAGGTCAAGTAACAGGGCCTATGCCGTCTAACAGGATCGGCAACTTTTGGCTGGCCAAGGACGCAATCTTCGTGGAAGTTTCCGGAAAGGCCTTTAGCGGAGACTCCGACCGGTGGATTCAACTCTTGAGGGTCCTGCGCGGGGCGGACTCCGTTCCTTCGTGGCGGCGGCTCTTGGGCACGCCCGAAAACACATTAGCCCTTCGTGGCGTAATTGGTTTTAGCGATGTTCAAGAATTCAGAGGTGCGTCAGCGGATCCGCAGCGTTTCGAAAAATATTGCCGCAACTGGCAGGAACGGCTGCGTGGGATTGGCGAGGTTTTTGGCGTTGAATTCCCCGTTTATCATGTCATCACGAAGTGCGACGAGATTCCGTTCTTCCCGGACTTTTTCCGCCAACTGCCCGAGGTAGAAACAGGCCAGGTTTTGGGCTGCACCTTCCCCCTTCACAGGATCGAAGCTTCGCAACCCGGTGAAGTGTTTGCAGACGCCGCGGTCAAGCGTCTCACCAAGGCTTTCCGCGCCCTTTATCATTCCCTGGCCGAAAGACGCCTCACGCATCTAGCCACTGAAACCACTCCAACCCGGCGACCGGCGATCTACGAATTCCCAAGGGAGCTCAAGCGTATTCGGGCGTCTCTCGTGCAATTCCTCACCGATGCGTTTCGTCCGGACCCCTTGAGGCCAGGCCCTCTCCTCCGGGGATACTATCTGACGGCGATCCGCGAAGTGGAAATGGGCGCCCCGGAACCGACAACAGGCCCTGATGAATGGAAAACTCTGGATTCGCGATCAATTCGCTCGGTAGACGCGACGGGAATGTTCGGAGCGGATGCTTTCGGCAACAGCATCAACAGAAGCATCAATAGACCGCGCCAGAAACGCATGGTGCTTCGCTGGTCGTTTGTGTCGGAACTATTTCACCGCATCGTCCTGCTGGACCAACCTGTGCACGTGGCTGCACCAGTCGATGCTCGTTGGGAGCGATTCCGACGGCGAGTTTTCGTCGGAGCGTGCGGGGTTTGCGGTCTACTGTCATTGGCTTTCTTCATCTCGTGGCTGGGTAACGTCAATCTCCTGCGCGATGTTGAAGCTGCTGCACGCGCCCGGCTTCAGAAACAGGATGATCTGGCCTCGATTTCAGATCTTCAGAAACTTGATGCGCTTCGCCTTCAGTTCGAACGGCTGCGCAATGGTCCCGGCTGGTGGTTGCACTCGGGGCTCTATGCCGGAAACAGAATCCTGGACGCCACGAGAGTCGCATACTTCCGGCGGTTCAATGACGTACTTCTCACTGATTTGAATCGTGATATGGTGCGTCGGCTCAAGGCACTACCCGCGACGCCGGGAGCTGACGATCCCTACGATCCCATCTATCAAAGATTGAAAACGCATTTAATGATTTCGGCCGGCACGTGTCCGGTCGAGCCCGTCCTGGTTTCCCATGTCCTGAAGGAAGTACGAGGGGACGTCGCTCCGAAGAATGGAGCTGACTGGCAGACGCTGGCGGATCGGCAGATCGATTTCTACGCGGGTGAACTTCCCAACGGAAACCCTTCTCCGATGTTGGCAGATGATGTCGCGCGAGCGCAGGCGCAGGAGTACCTGCGGAACATAACGGGAGTCGACCAGATTTATGCCGCCATATTCGCCAGCGCCGAAAAAGCTTTCGCAAAACCGCAGCGGCTCGCCGACGTGGCTCCCAACTACGCTCAGGTATTGAAGGGCCCGGACGAAATATCTTCTGTTTTTACAGTGGACGGCTGGAAGTTCGTCGAGAAGGCTTCCAAGGAACGGAATTCCGGCGTGGGCGAGTCCTGCGTGCTTGGAGAGGGAACCGAACGCGCCCCTAATGCCACGCCGGCTGGCAGTGTCGCGGAGGCAATTCAACGGCGGTTTGCTCGCGACTATATCGACCGGTGGCAAAAGTTTGTGGCTGGATTCTCGATCGTTCCTTATACCAATCCGGCCGACGCGGCAAGAAAGCTGGGTATTCTTTCGTCCAACACGTCTCCATTACTTGGCCTCTTCTCGATGACCGCCAATCAGACCAGTTTTCCTGCGGGACCGCTTGCCGCCCTTCAGAAGGACGTTGCGGGAATTGTGCAGAAGAACACTCCGGGAATTGTTCAGAAGATCGAAAAAGCGGTCAGTGGCTCTGTGGAGGAGACGAAGCCGCAACCGACAGGCCCGCCGGGAACCGCCGCCGAAATCAACCAGTTTTTCGAACCGGTCCACCTGGTCGTAGCGCCGGGCAATGGACCCTGGCCGTCCGACAAGAACAAGCCATACATGGACGAACTGGCTCATTTGCGCACCGCAATGGAGAATATTGCCGGTAACAGTTCCGATCCGGCGGCAATTCAGGAGGCGAGCAAGAGCTACGTCAACGGTCTCGACGTTGTCCGGCAGATCTCGGCTCCTTTCAAGCGCGATGAATTGAGTATGGATGTCGTAACACTGCTGGAAGAACCCATCGAACTGACGAAACCATTTACCAAACCGCCGGATGTGGTGGGGCAGATCAATGGAAAATTCCGCGCGCTTTGCATCAGTCTGGATCGTACACTTCTTCGCAAGTTCCCATTTCGGCCATCGACTGAAGACGCGATGCTTAGCGATTTAGCGGCCGCGTTTGGCCCAGCGGGAAGCGTCTGGAAGTTCCGGGCGGAACCTCCATTTGGCGAGCTGACAGTAAAGGAAGGTTCCCAGTGGAAGGCGAAAGATCCGGCACAGAAGCCCCAGGTGACGCCGGAAATCCTGGCGTTTCTGAACCGCGCCCAGGGGATCACGACAGCGTTCTTCCCCGCCGGTTCGACGCAACCGCACCTGACTTACACTCTGCGGCCGAGGCTGGACAGCGCGTTCACCGGTGGGATACTGGAGGTTGAATTCGACGGTCAACTCCACCAATGGACCTCCGTTCTACAAAAACAATTCAACTGGCCCGCCGCCCCCGGCGCGACGAGCGGCGCAATAGCTCGAATTAGAACGGGCCCTACTGCGTACTCGTTTGCCTTGCGCGGCGGAGTATGGGGCATTTTCCGAATCATGGCCGACGCCCAGCCGCGTGCGCTCTCGAGCCCGATTGTCGAATGGAAGTACACGACTCTGAAGGACCTGATCCAGCCGGTTCCGGTGAAAATGGAATTCGCTGACTTCCCTGGCGGTGTCGATATATTCAATCCGGTGTTTTTCTCGGGCCTGCAGTGCCCGGTCAGAGCGGTTCAGCCGGTTCAGTAGCCAGCCAACCATGGAATCTATCCGATTGGTGACCGGGACTAACCAATCGGATAGTACCAACCACGTCCCCTCCCCTCCATTGAACGTCTATGTGCTAAAAACGACGTATTTTGTGTGTTTTGCCGGCCCTTTCGCGCTCCGGTGACAATCGTGCTATGACGAACGGCGCGAGGTCGGGACCAATCGCAGCGATGCGAAAATATGAGTACGGATATTCGAGAGCAATGGTAGACTGCCGTCCACAAAAATCAATTTATGGAAGGCGGCGGTAGCCTGACCGCCTTTCTCTACGAAGGAAGTTTCGATCATGCCTAAAGAGAGTTTGCAAAAAAAAGTCGGCCGTGTTCGTCCACCTCGCGTGCAGATCACCTACGATGTGCAGGTTGGCGATGCAATCGAGAAGCGGGATCTGCCTTTCGTGGTCGGTGTGATGGCGGATCTTTCCGGCATGCCGGAGAAGGCGCTGCCAACCGTGGCGAAGAGGAAGTTTGTCAACATCGACCGGGACAACGTCAACGACGTCATGAAGAAAATCGGTCCCCGGCTCGCTTTCAAAGTGCCGAACCGCCTGAGTGAAGACGACACGAAGCTGAATGTCGAGTTGCGATTCGAGAGCATGGATGATTTTCAGCCCGCTCGAGTCGCCCAGCAGATTACGCCCCTTCGCAAGCTGCTCGAGTTGCGCAGCAGTCTGGCGAACCTGCGAAGCAGTCTCATCGGGAACGAAAAACTCGAAAACCTCTTGCAGGAGATGGTCCAGAATCAGGAGATGCTGCGTCAGGCCGGCTCAGAAGCTGGCATCCGCGCTCCGGAAGAGAAGGAGAAATAGGATGTCTACCGAAGGAAAGCAGGTATCACAGGCCCAGCCTGAGACGCAAACGGTCGAGAGCGCGAGCATCCTCGACAGAATCGCCGTGGAAGGCCGGATCGGCCAGAGTACCGAAGAACGAAATAATGGGAAGCTCTGGCTCAAGGACCTCGTCCAGGATGTCATGACAGGCCAGATGACCGTGTCCAAAGACACTGACGCGATGATCAATACGCGTATTGCCGACCTCGATGCGCTGATCTCAAGACAGCTGAACGAGGTGATGCATTCTGAGACGATGCAGAAGCTCGAAGGCGCATGGCGCGGGCTGCACTATTTCGTCCAGCAAACGGAGACTTCAAGCAATCTCAAGATCAAGCTGTTGAACATCAGCAAGAACGATTTGTTCAAGGATCTGGATAAGGCCGTCGAGTTCGATCAGAGCGCGATCTTCAAGAAAATTTATGAAGAAGAATACGGTACGCTGGGAGGCGCTCCTTTCGGCGCGTTGATCGGAGATTACGAGTTCGGCCGTCATCCGCAGGATATCGCGCTACTCGAGAAGATGTCCGGCGTCGCCGCCACCTCGCATGCGCCCTTTCTCACCGCGGCCACTCCCGCGATGTTCAATTTCGAGAGCTTCACCGAGCTGGCGGGCCCGCGCGACCTGGAAAAGATCTTCGACAACGAGGCTTACTTGAAATGGAACATGTTCCGCAAGACCGATGATTCCCGCTATGTCGGGCTTTGTCTGCCTCATGTGTTGATGCGTCTTCCGTACGGAAAGGACACGGTGCCCGTCGAGGAATTCGAGTACGAGGAGAACGTGGACGGACGCGATCACTCGAAATATCTCTGGGGGAATGCCGCTTACGCCTTCGGGGCGCGACTCACCGATGCCTTTGCCCGCCATGAATGGTGTGCTGCCATTCGTGGAGTGGAAGGTGGCGGACTTGTCGAAGGGCTTCCGGCCCACACGTTTATTACAGATGACGGTGACGTGGCGACAAAGTGTCCTACGGAAATCGCCATAACAGATCGCCGGGAGAATGAGCTGGCGAAGCTGGGTTTCATTCCGATGTGTTACTACAAAGGTACCGATACCGCGGTATTCATGGGGGCGCAGTCGGCCCAAAAACCCCAGCTCTACCTCGATGATGCAGCAAACGCGAATTCCCGGTTATCGACACAGTTGCAGTACATTCTGGCCTGCTCTCGTTTTGCACATTTCTTGAAGGTCATGATGCGTGACAAGATCGGCTCATTCATGTCACGAGACCAGTGCGAGACCTTCCTCAACAAGTGGATTGCGAACTATGTGCTTCTCGATGACATGGCCCCACAGGAGCTCAAGGCAAAGTTTCCTCTCCGCGACGCCCGCATCGAAGTGACCGAGATTGCAGGCAAACCAGGGGCCTACAATGCAGTCGCTTTCCTCCGGCCACATTTTCAGCTGGAAGAGCTGGCAGTTTCTTTACGACTAGTAGCCAAATTGCCGGCAAAAGCTTAACCAGCATTACGCGGTTTCGCTTAGATACTCAGGTACACGTAAGTTTTCAGTTTGTAACCGTTTTCGAAATCAACGGGCGTTTTCTGCCTCGACGTAATCCGAACAGGCAGAAAACGCTCACTACAGCAAAGAGGAGTTCACTATGGCTTTCAACGGATTCGTAAATTTCGGCGACATCAAGGGCGAAAGCACCGACAAAGAACACAAGGACTGGGTCACGATACTGAAGTACGATCACGCCATCACCCAGCCGCCTTCTGTCTCTCAGAAGACAGCCGGAGGGCGAGCTGCAGAGGAAGCTGATCATTCCCCGTTCAACATCGTGAAATTGCTCGATGCAGCGACGCCTAAGCTCTACGAGGCGGCCTGCAAGGGAACGCACATACCGGAAGTGGTTATTGAGCTCTGGCGCGCCGGCGGCGACAAGCCGGTCAAGTACATGGAGTTCAAACTCAAAGAAGTTTTGATCAGCGGTGTGATTCAGAATGGCGATCCGACCGGTGCCGCGCAGTTTCCGACGGAAACCATCTCGATGACCTACGGGGCCATCGAATGGACCTATACCAAGCAAGACGAGAAGGGCGCAGCCAAAGGTAACGTGGCGGCAAAATGGTCCGTCGCCCAGGGAGCTGTCGCGTAACTCAACTCGAACGACTGAGCGAGCTCGAACATGTCAACAGCGACGTCAGTTGGAAAGCTGCACACCGACGAACTCCTCGATCCGATCTCGCCCGAGCAACCGGCCGGCACAGATATGCGCTGGACGCCCGGGTGGGATCGAATCCGCGAGGCTCGCCGGTCCGATGACGATCTCGAGGCCGGCCAGTGGGCCAAGCGGGACCGCAAGGCGGCTGACTGGAGAATAGTACAGGAGCTCGCGACGGAGATGCTCCGCGATAGTTCCAAAGACCTTCAACTCGCCTTGTGGCTCACTGAAGCCAATATCAAGCTGCAGGGATTTCGAGGTTTGAGCGACGGTTTGCATCTTGCGACCGAGCTCATGGTTCGCTATTGGGACAAGGGTCTCTATCCCACCATGGAGGATGATCCCCAGGATAGGGCGGGGCCGTTTGAGTGGTTGAATTTCAAGCTGGTCGATTCAATAGTCGCCATTCCCATCACTGTTCGAGACGATCAGGGGCGAGATTACACCTTCATCGACCTGCAGGACGCGCGGCGCGTGGGTTCGGAAGCAGGCTGCAAAACGAAGGAAGGCGACTTCGATACGAAGAAGAAGAGAGCCTACGACCAGGCCCTGACCGAGGGTCACATTTCTCTTGAAATGTTCGATGTCGCGGTCAAGGCAACCAGGCGCAGCGGCTACGAACAACTCGCTGCGGACTTCCAGCAAACTTACGATGAGTTCAAGGCGCTCGAAAAGGTCATCGACGAGAAGTTCGGCGATGCAGCGCCGAATTTGGGCGCGTGCAGAACAGCTCTGAGCGAGATAAGACAGGCAGTAGCGGATATTCTGGCTCAAAAACGCCGTGAGGAACCGGACCCCACGCCAGTCGTTCCGCAGACAAGCGAAACGGATTCAATCGGCCAGTTGCAAACTCCCGATGGCCGCGCGCAAACCCTTTCGCCGGTCTCTCTAGGGATCGGAAAAGGGGGTCAACCGGCGCTTGGAGCGTCATGGCAAGACGCTGAATCGCTCATCCGGTCGGGCCACGTGGACAAAGGACTCCAGGAGATGACGCGGCTGGCTATGCTTGAAACGACCGGACGTGACCGCTTTCATCGGAAGTTGCTGCTGGCCGAAGTGTGTCTGGCAAGCAAACGCGATCGTCTCGCCCGTTCGATCCTGGAGGAATTGGCGGAGCACATCGACAAATTCCAACTGGAAGCATGGGAGTCATCGGATCTGATCAGCAGCGTCTGGACCCAGCTATATAAATTGTACAAGCGGGCGGGCGACTCTTCAGATGCTGATCGCGCCGACAAACTTTATCAACGGCTGTGCAGACTCGATCCATGGCAGGCTCTCGGTTGCAATGAGTAATAGACTATGGCCGAACGTGATGACCAGGTCGGCGCGACCCTGTCCATTCTGGATCGCCTGACGGAAAAGCAAGCGCCATTAAACTCCTGGGAAGAGATGCGCGAACTCAAGGCATCCCTGTGCCAGGACCTCGCAGCCCTTTTGAACACTCGCCGCTCGGAAAACGATTTCGACTCGAGCTACGAAGAGGCAACGAACTCGCTCCTGACTTTTGGAGTGACAGACTTTACCTCCTACAACCTCAAGAATGGCATCGAGCAGGAACGCGTTCGGCGGTCGATCGAACGCGCGATTCGCCAGTTCGAACCACGTTTGGCTCGAGTGACGGTAACCCTGGACGAGCCCGACCCCTTGAGACCGATGCTTCAATTCCAGATATCCGCACTATTGCAGCCGGTGGGCGCCGGTGAGGGTGTGCTTTTCAACGCGACTTTGAATCGGGCATCGCGCCAGATCGCAGTCTCCGGAGCTGACTGATGAGAGACGAACTGCTGCCTTATTACGAACGGGAGTTGACCTTCATCCGTCAAATGGCAGGCGAGTTTGCGGAGAAATATCCTAACCCTGCGGGCCGACTGTTGTTGGGACCTAATACCTGCGAGGATCCCCACGTCGAACGGTTGATCGAAGCATTCGCGCTTTTGTGCGGCCGTGTACATCACAAACTGGATGATGAATTCCCGGAAATCACGGAGTCCCTGCTGGACGTGCTCTACCCTCATTATCTGAGGCCCGTCCCTTCGCAGGGTATCGTCCAGTTTCAACTCGATCCTTCTCAGAGCGCCGCAGCGTCCACTCGCGTGCCGCCGGCCACGGCAATCCACACCAGACCGGACAAAGGCCAGTTCTGCTCGTTCAGGACTTGTTATCCCGTAACGCTCTGGCCGATCCGAGTGACAGGCGCGTCCGTTTCAACGGCGAATCGGTTCGCCTCGCCCGGAATGCCCGGCGATGCTGCCGCCGTTATTCGGATCGGACTGGAGTGCCTAGCCGGGCTCCGATTCAGTCAATTGCCGATCCAGTCCATTCGCTTCTATCTCAACGGAGAGAGCGCCGCTGTCAATACTCTCTACGAGTTTCTATTCCTGAATACACTTCGTGTTTCGCTCCGGCCGCTGCCGTCGAAAGAAGGGGCTCCACAAGTCGTCCTTCCCGCGAGCAGCCTGCAGCAGGTGGGGTTCAATCGTGAGGAAGGAATGCTGCCGTACTCGGATCGCAGTTTTCTCGGCTACCGTTTATTGCAGGAGTATTTCACCTTCCCGGAGAAGTTCTTCTTTTTCGATCTGACGGGCATCGATCGTGTAGATAAGAGTAACCTTGGCACGTCGTTCGAAATCCTGATCTGGCTCAAAGAACCCGAGCAACAGCACCGGCTGATCGCTCTCGAGCAGAACGTGGATGTTAATACGTTTCAGCTCGGCTGTACGCCGATCGTGAATCTGTTCGAGCGCATTGCCGAGCCCATCCGTATTTCTCAAACGAAAACGGAATATCGGGTCGTCCCGGATCAACACAGGCAATTGAGCACCGAAATCTACTCGGTCGACCGGGTCACGTCCAGAGCGACGTATCTGGAGGAGCCGCAAACTTATGAACCCTTCTATGCTCTGCGCCACAGCCAGCCGGACGGAACACAGAAGCATTTCTGGTATGCCCACCGCCGGCCTTCATTTCGCAAGAACGACAATGGAACCGAAGTGTACATATCGCTCGTGGATCTGGACTTCAATCCCGCCCTTCCGCCGGCGGAAACACTGAGTCTTCGCGTGACATGCACGAACCGCGATCAGGCTTCGCGATTGAGTATGGCAGGCGAGTTCGGTGATCTGGACGCAGAAGGTGTCGCGCTGGTGCGCACCCGGTGTCTTCGCAAACCGACCCAAACGGCCCGCCCGCCGGTGCGGCGGGGGCTGCAGTGGCGGTTGATCTCGCACCTTTCTTTGAACCATCTCTCGATTGTCGAGAAAGGCCGGGAAGCGTTGCAGGAGATTCTGCGGCTCTACGACTTTTCGAACGACCCGGCCCTTAGAAAGCAGATAGCGGGAATCGTCGATGTGTCGAGCCGTCCCTGCGTGAGCCGGGTGAGTTCGGATACCGGCGTTGTGTTTTGCCGCGGCATAGACGTGACCATTGATTTCGACGAAGAGCAATACGCCGGAACCGGCGTGTTCCTGCTGTCCTCTGTGCTTCAAAGATTCCTGGGACTGTATAGCGCGGTGAATTCATTTAGCCGCTTGACTGCCAGAACGAAAAGAGGAGTGCTCAAGCAATGGGCTCCAATGGCCGGCGAACAGATCCTTCTATAGCAGAAGCGCTGTTCGAACGAGGTTACGAATTCGAGTTCTTTCAGGCTGTGCGTCTGCTGGGCCGATTGCTGCCTCATCGGAAGGCAGTAGGAGGCACCGCCAAGCCCGGGGAAGAATTTGTTCGGTTTGGAGTTCGACTCTCCATGGAGTTTCAGGCGAGCGCTGTGCATGATATCGAGCGAATCCCCGATTCGCCAAATTCGGCGCTCATGACGGTAGCATTTCTCGGGCTCACCGGCACCCAGGGTGTTCTGCCGTTTTACTACACCGAGCAGATGCTAGCCCGCAACGCAGCCAAGGACGATACTCTGGCGGCCTTCTTCGATCTCTTCAATCACCGGTTAGTGTCCTTGTTTTATCGCGCCTGGGAAAAGCACCATCCGCCGGTGCTTTACGAAGTAGCCGCTACCAGGAGCAAACAGCCGGACCCGTTTACGCATTCTGTGTTCGATTTCATCGGCATGGGGACCAACGGGTTGCGAGGGCGGATGCTCATACAAGATGAGAGCCTGTTGTTGTATGCAGGCCTCATCGCGCAACGCCCGCACTCCGCAACGGCGCTGCGGGGCATTCTTCGCGATTACTTCTCCGTACCGGTGGAGATCGATCAGTGTTTGGGAAGCTGGTACGAATTGGAAGATGCGGACCGTTGCTACCTCTCGGTCGAACGCGAGCAAAGCCAGCTTGGGGAAGGCGCGGTTATCGGTGACGCGGTTTGGGATCAACAGGCCCGCTTTCGGATCCGTGTGGGCCCGGTCGACCTGGAGCGCTTCATGGACTTTCTGCCTGACAGCCGCGGGATGGCAAAATTGGTGGAGATGACGAGGTACATCGTCGGGACTGTAATGATCTTCGACGTTCAAGTATCTCTACGGGCCGCGGAAGTTCCCTATTGCCGGCTCGACGATGAAGGGTTCGATGCTCCACGGCTCGGCTGGATAGGTTGGCTCAAGACCGACGAGTTCGTGGCGGACGCCGGTGACGCGGTGTCTACGTGGATCAATTGATGGAACATTCCAGAAAGAGCTGAAAATGTCATACACCCAGGTAAACCGTCGTATCGCGATATCGACGCCGCTCGGCAAGGACGTCTTACTGCTGCGAGGCTTCACAGGATCGGAAGGGATTTCCCAGCTGTTCCATTTCGATCTCGATCTGCTCTCGGAGAACGATTCGATCAAGTTTCAGGACCTGGTCGGAAAGAATGTCACGCTGCGCATCTTCGATGCCGAGGGCGCCGAGCGTCACTGGAACGGCTTTATCAACCGATTCTCACAGGGTTCGCAGGATCGCCGGCTCACGTCATATAGCGCCCAGATGGTGCCGTGGCTATGGTTCCTGACGCGCACAGCCGATTGCAGGATCTTTCAGAACCTGACCGTTCCCGACATCATTCAGAAGATTTTCGCCGACCTCAAGTTTCAGGATTTCGAGCTTCGCCTCTATGGCAGTTTCACGCCGCGTGACTATTGTGTTCAGTACCGCGAAACGGACTTCAACTTTGTCTCGCGGCTAATGGAAGAAGAAGGCATCTTCTACTACTTCAATCATGAGGACGGCAAGCACGTCCTCATTCTCGGGAATGACCCCGCCGCACACGAACCGTGTCCGGGCCAGAAAACCGCCCGCTACGATTTCCGCGGCGGCGCCGTCCTTTACGAGGACGTGATTACCGAATGGCATTATCAGGAAGAGTTCCGTCCTGGAGCCTGGGCCCAGACGGACTATAACTTCGAGACGCCCAGCACGAACCTGGAAGTCACGGTCAAAGGGGCGAATCCCTACGAGATTTATGAATACCCTGGCGAGCATCGCATCCGCGATGACGGCGAGAAACTGTCGCGCATCCGTTTACAGGAACAGGCGGCGCCCTGCGTCGTAAGCCATGGAGCAAGCGGGTGCCGGCATTTCACCAGTGGTCTCCAGTTCACTCTTCAAGATCATTACCGGAAAGACCTGAACGTGGCATATCTAATCACCACGATCCATCACGTGGCCACGCAAGACCAGTATCAAGTTGGAGGCGGAGGCGGCGACGGAGGAGAACTCAGCTATCACAACCGCTTCCAGTGCATTCCATTCTCTACGCCGTTTCGACCGCAGCGCGTCACGGCGCAGCCTCTCGTGCAAGGCTGCCAGACGGCGGTAGTGGTGGGCCCGGCGGGCGAAGAGATCTACACCGATAAGTACGGCCGGGTGAAGGTGCAATTCCACTGGGACCGCGAGGGCAAGAAAAACGAAAACAGTTCGTGCTGGATTCGCGTGTCGCACCCCTGGGCAGGAAAAGGGTACGGATCAGTTTCGATTCCCCGTATTGATCAGGAAGTGATCGTGGACTTTCTGGAAGGCGACCCCGACCAGCCGATTATCGTTGGCCGTGTTTACAATGCCGAGCAGATGCCGCCGAATGGGCTTCCGAAAGCCGGGATGGTCAGCGGCGTCAAGTCCAACAGCACTCCGGGCGGCGGTGGTTCCAACGAGATGTCGATGGACGACACAAAGGGCAAGGAGAAGATTACTGTCCACGGCCAATACGATATGGCCACGACCATAGAGCACGACGACACGCAAACGATCCACAATAACCGCACGATCACGGTCGATGGCACGCATACGGAAACAGTCACGGGCGTCGTGACTGAACACTACAAAGCCGACCAAAAAACGACGGTCGATGGGACGAATACGGAAACGGTCACGGGCGCTGTCACTGAAAACTACAAGAACAGCCAGACTACAACGGTCAATCAGGCCATCGTCGTAACTTCGGAGACGGCTCACATCTATATTCACACTGCCACGAATATTCAACTGCACGTGGGTGCCAGCAAGCTGTGGATGGCAAGCGATGGCAACATCTCACTTGAAGGCGTGAACGTGACGATCAGCGGCTCCAGCGGTGTCTATGTAAAAGGCCAGGTTGTTCACTCCGAGGCTACAGCGGAGCATCAAACAAAAGGAGCGATCGTCATATCCGAAGGCTCGGCCACCAACACCGTGAAAGGTGGCATGGTCATGCTTAATCCATAATCGAAGGCCTGGAGAAAACGACGCTATGGCTAGTGCAAACGGGGTTTTCGAGATTGTGCCCGGCAAAAACGACAACGGCGATCACATATTTTCCGTCGTCGTCAAGCGCACTTTTCGGATTGAGCATGGAAGCGTTGCAAAGAGATGTGCGGCTGATCATGAGCTTCGAAAGATCGATGCTTATTACGATAACGGCGATCCCGAGTGGTCCACGGTCCAGTACGAATACGAACTGGCGCCATACAAACCCGGCGTTGATATAGTCGTCATCGGTAAGGCTCACGCATTCAAGGGCGTTCCTACCACGCAAATGACCATCAGTGTCCGGATCGGGAACCGTGAAAAGTCGATTATCGTGTTCGGAGACCGGGAATGCCGGTACCGCGAGAACATGCCGCCGGCTTTTTCCGACCCGAAACCGTTTACTGAAATGGAGATTCGGTATGAGCGGGCATACGGTGGACGCGATGAAAAGAGCGATCCGAATATTCCGTTCTTCTACCCGCGCAACTTCATGGGAACCGGTGTCGTGCTTCGAAATACGAAGGACACGGTCGAAGGATTGGCTCTGCCGAACTTTGAAGATCCCAACGATCTCCTGACGGCGGATCGGATCATCCTCGGTGCACCCGAAAGCTGGCCTCGGCAGCCGTTGCCGCAAGGATTCGGCTGGTTCCAGCGGACCTGGTATCCGCGTTGTACTTTTGCCGGATCCTATCCCGCGTATGTCGATGTGGACACCGTGACAACGGAGGAACGTCTGGGCTTGGTGCCCAAAAACCACGTTGCCCTCGCCAAGCAATTCAAATTGCCTAGTTATGACACACGCCTGAACAATGGCGCCTCGCACGGGATGCTGCTGCCCGACATCAAGGGTGAGGAGACGGTGAGTCTACGCGGGCTCTCGTCGGACGGGCTGCTGGAGTTTGCTCTGCCGCGGGAGACTCCGAAGATCACTCTCGACATCGGGCTCGGCGCCGAGCCGCTGCAACCCAGATTGGACACTGTCAGCATCCGGCCGGACGACTTGGAAGTGGATCTCATCTGGCGCGGAGCTTGCGTCTACGAGGGATATTCCTGGCTGCCGCAAATGAAAAAGCTGCAGGCGGAGGTGAATTGATGAGCGCCCCTTCCGTCTCGGAAACCGTAACCCACAGGACTGTCGTACTGCCAGGCCAGACGCCGGACGGAAAATACATTTTGAGCCTTCTGCTCAAGAGAACTTACGACATTGTTCCCAACGGGGTGTGCAGCCGTGCCGACGCGGACAGGGCGCTGAATTCCGGCGAGGTGCCGTGGACCGATCCGATGAACTCCTCGGTGCGGTACGAAAGCGATTTCATTCCTTTCAAACTCGCGACGGACGTGGTGTGCAACGCCAAAGCATATGCGCCGCGCGGCAGACCAACGACATCCTGCGTGGTTGCGCTGCAAGTCGGAGACAAGCGCAAGGAGGTTCTGGTGCTCGGCGATCGCGTCACGCGCTTCGTTAAGGACGGCACGCCAGAATTTAGCGAGCCCGCGCCTTTCGTGAATATGGATCTTCGATACGAACTCGCCTACGGCGGCATCGATGTCTACTCCGACAAGCTGGCTTCGTATCCTTATCCCAGAAACCTTATGGGCCGAGGATTCGTCGTGACGAACTCCGCAAGATCTGTGGACAATCTTGCGCTCCCTAACCTGGAGGAACCGGGCGAACGGCTAACGCCCGATCAGCTTTGCCTTGGGGACTATAAGAAGTGGGAGCAGCAGCCTTTTCCGGCGGGCCTTGGCTGGTTTCCGAAAACCTGGCTGCCCCGCGCCCTACTCGCCGGGATTCTGCCGGCCGATCGAGCCATAGAACAAGAACTGCGGCAGGCATACGCCAAACTGATTCCCAACGCCGATCAGCGTGACGCCTACCTGAAGAACGGTCTTCCGGACATGGATTTTCGGTTCTTCAACGGTGCATCGCGCGGACTCGTGTTCCCTTATCTCGCGGGCGGCGAAAAAGTGGTTGCGGAAAATCTGAGCCCGGAGGGAGTTCTGTCGTTTCAGTTGCCTCGCGACATGCCCCACCTTGGACTCGATATCGGTTCTGGCGTCCATGAACCGCAAGTGGTGCTGCACACCGTGATGATACGCATGGAAGACCGGCAGATTGATCTCGTTTGGCGGGGGGCAATTCCCTATCCGGGACCGGATTGGTTGCCCGAGATGAGGAAAATGGAAGTTCTTGTCGCATGAAGGGGAGCATACGCATGGCACCATACAGTGTAAATCCATTGGTCTACATTTTTCCCGCGATCGTGGTTACCGCTCTGCTGCTGTATTTCGTCTATGGCGCAATTGATCGAATGGGACTTGAAACGCGCACCAGCCTGGCAACTGTGACGGGAAAACAATTCAACCAGGCCGGAACGACCTATCACACGACAGTCGCCGGCGGACGAACGTGGGTCCAATCGGACAAGACGCCTGAAAGCTACGTCGTGATGCTCAACGTGGGAGACGAGCGATCGGTGGGATTGGTATCCAAAGAGCTCTACCAATCGCTGCAAGCGAACGACACAGTGCAAGTAAAAATTCGGCGCACTCGAATTACGGGACGACTTGAAGTTGTGGACGTGAGGAAATAAAGAGCGGCGTACTGTCGAGGAAATAGACATGCTTTGGCCTGCAGTAAAGATGACAGACATGGTGATCGGGCTGGATTTCCATGCAGTAATTATCCCGCCTGCCCCCGCTCCTATACCAATGATCCCCCACCCATACTTTGGCTGCATCTTTTTGTGGATGACGCCCGAATTCGCGACCATAAATACACTCATTAACGGGATGCCGGCATGCGCCGCTGGTTCGATGGGCTACTGTATACATATCCCCTTGGGACTACCTGCACCTCCGTCCATGCTCAACATGGCCTATTGGCGGCGCTACCTGCTCAACATACCTAAAGCACTCATGCTCGTTGCACTCACGTTGCTGGCGAATCTGGCGATTTCACGCATCTCAGCGCTATTCGTCCCGCCAGATTCCGCAGCAGGAAGATTTGTCAAGGACGTCACCGGTGTCGATACGTCGAGCTGGAGTGGCACCTGGGGGACGGTCAAGGGGAGCTTTGCGGCATACACAAAATGGTCGACGTGGATCAAATTGCTGATGCCTCCGATACCCTATCCCGGCAGTCAGGGGTCCGCCGCGATCGGCAGCCCCAACGTGACCGTCAATGGCGGCGCGCTTGCCTTTGCAGCACCGTTGATGGCGACTTCGTGCACAGATCTCATCATCGTGCCCAACGGGGCGACGATTGGCTTCAGCAACGTAATGGTTGGTGTCAGTATCGCAGACATGGTGCGGGCACTGGCAGTGAATGCGGCGCAGGGGGCTGTGAGTGCGGGGGTATCTGCAGGGGTCGCCCGGGCGGGCAAGAAGGACTGCGGATGCAGTTGAATTGCGCCATTTTACAAGCAGCCTCGGAGTAGCTGGACTATGCCCATCGACATTGCTACAGGGGACGTTGAATTGGCTCGGGAGGACTTTGCCCTTCCCGGTCGCGTGCCGTTAGAGTGGACCCGGCATTTTAGTACGGCCCTTCTCAAATCCACTGCTCCGCTAGCCCCTGGCTGGACGACGTCCCTGTTCTCATCTTTGAAGCGGGTGGGAAAAGACTGGCATTTCACAACCGGTGAAGGTGATCTCCACGTCTTTGCTGACCCGGAGGAGAAAATGAAGGGCGGACATATGATCAGGCTCCTTGACGCCTTCCTCGAACTGGTGCGTCGCGAAAACCGATTCATTGTCACCCAGTGGGACGTGGATTCCGGCGAAATCCGACGGTTCGCCTTTGTGGCGGAGCGCACGGGCCCCGCGCTGACTTTGGTCGGCATCGAAGACGTTTCCGGCGACGGCTTGGAGTTGACGTGGGATGCGTCGGGCCGCCTAGGCAAACTGCGGCAGCGCATCGAAAACCGTACGGTAATGGTCAGCTATTCACCAGCTGGCCGCATCACTTCGCTCGCCCTTGTAACCAACGGGGGCGCAAAGACTCCGTTGGTCCGCTACGAATACGACGAGTCTGGGCGTCTGTCGGCGGCTTTCGACCGTCGGGGACTGGCGAACCGCTATGAGTATGATGCGCACTCCCGGATCACGCGTGAGATGCTGAAGGACGGCGCCGTTTATTCCTACAAATACGACGAAAAAGGCCGGTGCATCCGCTTCTCCGGACTCGACCACTACAATGAAAAGCGGCTCCAATTTCTCGACACAGCCCGCACCACCATCGTCACGAACAGCTACGGAAAAAGTTCAGTCTATCAATATCTGCCTGGCGGACAAATTGCTTCGGAAGCGGATCCCTCTGGCAATAAGCAAAGCACGATATTCGATGAATACAATCGCATCGTTGCCAAGGTGGATGCGACCGGCGCCACGACTCGCTACACTTACGATGAGCACGGTAACCGGGATTCCATCACTGATCCGTTGGGAAACACTTACCGGTTCGCCTTCAATGCGCACCACCAACCAGTCTCCGTCACGAATCCTTTGGGAAAGACCTGGCTCCGTGAATACGATACCAGGCATCGTCTCATTGCCGCCCAAGACCCGCTCGGCGCTCGCTGGAAGGTCGCCCACGACGCGGCTGGCAGTCCCGCCGTTATCACTGATCCGATGGGTTCGACTCGTTGGCTGACCTATGCGGATGGTTTGGTGCGGGAAATGACGGATTGGATGGGCCATCCCACCCGCTTTGCGTGGGACGAGTTCGGGCGCGTCACCGAGCGCATCGGGCCAGTCGGCGAGCGCACTGCCTTCCGCTACGATCAGGCCGGAAATCCAGTGGAGGTGGAGTTGCCCGACGGCGGTCGCTTGCGCGCCACCTACGACAGCGGTGACAATCTCAGCACCTTCACGAATAGCAAAGGCCAAACTACGCGCTTTCGTTACGGCTCTTGCCGTCGGCTCCTGGAGCGCGTGGACCCAATCGGACGGGTCGTTCACTATGGTTGGGGGACTGAGCCGGAGCGGCTGGATAGTGTCATCAACGAGAAGGGAGAGACATTCACCTATTTCCGCGATGATCTGGGGCGCATCCTGCGTGAGCGCTCCTTCGATGGTCGTGAGCAGAACTTTGATTACGACCTAGACGGTCACTGTATCGCGTTCACCAACGGCAACGGTGAGAAAATTCAGATCAAACGTGATGCCGCCGGAAGGCTTGTCGAGCAGGCACTTCCGGACGGTACGGTAACCAGTTACGAATACGACTCCGTGGGAAGAATCATCTCTGCGGTCAACCCGGATATTCTCGCCCAATTTGAATATGACGACGCTGGTCGCTTGGTCCGAGAAGTTCAAGGCGAGGAATGGGTGCGCACGGAATACAACACCGCCGGAGAAGTGATCCGCACGCAGACGAGCCTCGGCCATCAAGTCCGTTACGAACTCGACCCCAACGGTCGCGTGCGGAAACTCCACACAGGCAACAACCACTCGCTCGCGTTCGAACGCGATGCGCGCGGGCGCGAGACGGGTCGCCAGATGCCCGGCAGTGTCCGCATCGAGCAGCGTTTCGATCCCATGGGCCGGCTATTGGAACAGCGGGTGGGGCGCGCCCTATCGGCACCAGGACGGGAGCCAACTCTGGCCCAAGAATCTCGCATCCCGGCTGGCCACGAAGTGATCAAGCGGGACTACCGCTATGATGCCGACGGCCTGCTTCTTTCCATCAAGGACGACCGATGGGGCGCAACTGATTACGCGTATGATCCGGCAGAGCGGCTCCTAAGTGCCCTGTGCGACCGAGGTCTCAACGAACATTTCGAGTACGACATTACGGACAACCTTACGCGGTCGCAGCAGCAGGACCGCGAATCCAGGCGCGACCACTCCTTGGCCTATGGCCCGGGTAATCGTCTCCTCCAACGCGCCGATACTCGGTACGAATATGATCTCGATGGCCGTTTGGTTCGAAAAACCGAGGGCGCCAGTAGCGAAAAGCCGCAGGTGTGGGAATACACTTGGGATGCAGAGGGACAGTTGCGGAAGCTGTGCCGGCCCGAAGGGGTGCTATGGGAATACAAATACGACGCTTTCGGGCGGCGCGTCGCGAAGATTGGGCTGAACAGCATACGGCGATTCTTATGGAATGGTAACGTCATCATTCACGAAAAATCGAATCACGAACAATCAGTTGCTTGGCTTATGGAACGGGGAAGTTTTGCCCCGCTCGGGAAGGTTCAGGATGGTGATCTCTTTCCCGTCATTTACGATCAAATCGGAACCGCACGTGAGATGTTGGATTCATCTGGGAAATTGGTTTGGGAGTCTTCACCCACTGCTTGGGGCCAAAATGAGCGGAACCAAAAACCGCGATCTGAACACGAATGCCCAATTCGTTTCCAAGGGCAATGGTTCGACGAGGAATCCGGACTTCACTATAATCGATTCCGATACTACGACCCTGCGGACGCGCGATTCATTAGCCCGGACCCGACGCGGCTAACTAGTGGGAATAATCTCTTCAAATATGTCCAAAATCCAACGACGTGGATTGATCCATACGGACTTGCGAGCAAACCGTGTGCAGCGTCAGAGCTACCCGAAATGAAAGGAATGGGAGCTGAGGAACGGGAAGCCACTCTCGTAGCCGCGGGTTTTACTCTTGACAAAGTCAGTAACAGTCCGGCCAAAAATGAGACTTGGAGTCATCCGGATGGATCGGAAGTGCGTGTCCATCCATATGGAGATGTAAAGAACGGCCCATATCCTTCAGGTAATAACGCGCACATCCATAAGGAGGATCCCGCTGGAAATCAGCTCACTGACAGAGGTATTGTTTCGACTAATAAGGCCGATACCCACATTGGCCTTCCAAACCCGAGTGACCTTCCGCAAGTTCGCGGAAGACCCCACGGAGTATAGGATATGGGTTTCGAATTCGCTGCTCAATTACCGGCAGATGTTTCACTCGATCTCGAGTCCATAGCACAGTCGCTTCGTAACTCTGGGCGCTATGAGATAGAAAGTCAGTCGCCCTCTGAACTAAAACTGCGCTATGCGAAACAGCCTAGGTGTGACGAGTGGCCGGAAGATATTGCAATTAGTCTTGAGGGGAGCCAGCTATACGTGCTCGTTCACGCAGGCACCAAGACTCAAAGAGCCTTGTTATTGGATGATTTAGCGAAAGCAGTCTCAATTGCCTCGAATCGGGCAATTGTTTTCAATGAACTTTGATCCCTTTAGCATCGGTTTGCATTGCTTCATCAGTTGTGGGTCGTAAGAATGATGTTGTCTTTTGGAAAGAGTCAGGGACACTTGTGCTGGAAACTATAAGATCATCAAAACGGCATACGTGTTCTACCGGCGTGTATCTTGACCACGGGGCAACGACTCGGTTGGACGAGCGTCTGCTGGAGAAGATTCTGCACCACTTCATCAAGTCGTGGGGTAATCCATCGAGCCGCGACCACGCGCTCGGCTGGGACGCCGCCGAGGCCGTCGAAGAAGCGCGAGGTCATGTTGCCGAGTTGATCAACGCAAGCCCGAACGAGATCATTTTCACCAGCAGTGCCACGGAGAGTATCAATTGTGCGCTCAGAGGATTGGTTGCTACTCTGAGTGCTAAACAGCAGGCGCTCACGGGCGCCACCGAACATGAGGCCGTGCTTGAGACGTGCCGCCTCATCGGCACCACAACCGCCCTGCGCATTGACATCCTGCCCGTGGATCGCTTGGGCCGAGTCAATCCAGATGCCGTCGAGTGCAAGACCGGCGAAACAGCCTTCGTCAGCCTGATGCTGGCCAACAACGAAATCGGCACGATTCATCCCGTCCGCCGTTTCGCTGAAGCCGCGCATGCGGCGGAGGCGGTCTTTTTTTCGGACGTCACTCAGGCGGCAGGCAAGATCCCCATTGACGTGCATGAGTTAGGCCTCGATCTGGCCGCATTCTCCGCCCACAAGCTTTATGGTCCCAAGGGCGTGGGCGCGCTGTTCATCCGCAGCGGCGAACCCGAAATCAAACTGGAGTCCCTCATTGTCGGCGGCGGTCACGAGGGGGGACTGCGAGCCGGTACCTTGAACGTGCCCGGCATCGTTGGCTTCGGCGAAGCATGCCGAATCGCCAAGCTGGAGATGGCGGAAGACAGCGCGCGCATCGGCAAGCTGCGGGACAAGTTGGAAAACGCGTTGCTGGCTGAACTCTCGGATATCTGGATCAATGGCCACCGGGAGAACCGTCTTTCGAACACAAGCAACATCGGCTTTCGTGGAGTGGATGCGCGCACACTCATTCGTGACATGCACGACATTGCGGTCTCCACCAAGTCGGCCTGCTCCAGTGGCGATCCCAGTCCCAGCCACGTCCTCAAGGCCCTCGGTTTGACTGACGATGAAGCTTACTCGTGCATTCGTTTTAGCCTGGGCCGTTTCACCACCCCGGAAGAAATCGACTACACGATCAATAAAGTGATCGCTTCCGTCCACAAGCTTCGACGGTCCATGAGCGTTGCTACTTAGTTTCGCGTACGGATTCCGTTCGTCGTATTGTTGGCTAGTTTAATGAAGGTGCACGGTGTCTGCCTATAGGGTTGCGATCGATAAGACAACAAGCATCATCGATACGCGTGCCAAGTATTTTCGAAACCTGATCGTTGCGGTTGTGGCTCTCAGTCTCGGTTCAGTTGGCTTGGCGGTGGTGACATGGACATTTTCCCCATTTGCCGGCCTGCTCCTTCTTCTTCCTGCTTGTGGTTTCTTCTTTTTTTTCGACCAAAAGCTTCTGAGCGCTTGGCGTTCCCACCTCGTTGACGCGTGGGTGGAGAAGCGGATAGATTTCGGAAATCTCCGTAGCGCTGTCAGCGCCATCCCTACGTTGCCGAAAGGCACTGTACAGGGCATGCTTGCAACGCTTCCCAGTACGCGTGACCTAGTCGCAGAACAGGGAATATCATCAAGCACACGCGAAGCCGTCGCCGCGGCCGTAAGGGGTATTCAAGCATGTCAAACGGATACCATCGCGTTGAAGGCCGCTGCCACGGCAATTGTGTCGGGCTCGATTGTTATCGCGGTAGCCCGTCATATGTGGGAGTTGCTCTTAGGCGGTCTTGCTGCCATCCTGCTGCCAATTTTGGGAAAGTGGTTAAAGCGGAGAAGAATCGAAACATTGAAGGAAAGAACGATCGCCGCCCGGGCAAAGGTTGACTTTAGCAACGAGAAATACGGGGAACTGGTTGCACGCCTACAATGGGATCCGATCTCGAGGTCAGAAAAGGATGGTTTTCTGAACTAGTGCCCTAATTCTGCTCTATGTTTTGATCTACTGAGATGATCGAAAGCGTGTGGATAGGCAATCAGGAGGATTTCGCGCGGTTGAATCTTTCCTGCTTTCGTTTGCGACGGGCTAATAAAGGCCGTGGACCCACGGTTCTGGAACGCCTGCGAACACGTGCGGCCTCCGCCTGTATGGCTTTGCGTTGGTACGGTTTAAAGCCCTCTAGCGCAAATGTTGGCTCTTCCCGGGCCGTCGAATCAGTTACAATGGCGCCCAGAAAGCTTTTGACGCCAGGAGTTAGCCATGGATAATCCGGTCGTGCCTGTTGAAGCCCTCAAGATCGAGCAATTGCTGCATCTGCACACGCTCACCAAGGAGGTTTCAAAATTCTGCCAGAAGCAGCTTCGCGGCTATCTCGACACCATGGCATTGATGTTCCGGCCGCGCCGCATCCTTGGCGATTTGATTGAAGGAAGCGAGAAGGAATCCGTCGGCGGCTCTGACCGTACCTTGGCCGAACTCAAGGAACTGTATCGCAGTGTGGCGCTTCGGCCGTTCGATCTCCGGCCCGAGCTCACCGTTCCCATCGAGTCCATCTCCACTCAAATGCACCTCTACGAATGGGAATACCTTCATGACACGAAAACCGATCGCGGATGGCGCACAATCAAAGTCACTTCACCGCTGACATGGGTCATTACTTACTCATCCACATACTCCCTCTCCATGGTCCGGCAGGTTCTCGCGGGACAGGAAAAGCGTGATGAGGAAGCCGTTCGCGCTTTCGTCCTGCGCGCGTGCCTGATTCACCTCCATTTCATGAAGTTTCCCGCCATCGCCGAGCTAATGGCGGGATTGCGTTACCGTGTGGAGGTCCGTCACTCGCCGGAAATGGGCGATCTACCCCTCGTGACAGTCTCGGCCCCGTTCGCTACCGTTCGCCCGCCGGACAACCTCGTGACGATGGCCAGCGCCCTCTCCGGCGGCGCCAGCTTCGCGGAAGTGCTGGACCTCGGGACTGTGCAAAACCTCGGAGACCCGCTTCGCGAGGAGGTCGCCACCATTTTGCGCAGCCACGGGCAGGAGCTGTAGGAAATCATGAAAAACAGGCACCGCGTTGTCTGGACAAAGGGAATGTTTCTCACCCCCCAGCATTTTCAGACGCAGGATCAATTTCTCGAAGATGCCATCCAATTCCGGTTTGCCTCCTCGCATTATGCCAACTGGGGTGTGACCGAACTGAACATCGACGCCGAAGCGCTGGCGAACGGATTGTTCCGTATTATCAGCTGCAGCGGGATTATGCCTGACGGTGAACTGTTCGATATTCCCGAGATCGATGAACCGCCACCGTCCCGCACGGTCGGCGATCATTTTGCGCCGCCTCGCGAATCGCTGGATGTTTTCCTGGCAATCCCCGAAAGCCGCCCGCGCGCAAAAAATGTCACGATCCCGGGGCTGGCTCAGCCCGAATCGCCGGGAGCTCTGCCGACCACTCGCTATCTTGCGGAAACCCGGATGTTCCCGGACGAAAATGCCGGCGCCGAGGAGAAACCCGTACAGATCGCGCGGAGGACCCTTCGTCTTCTTTTTGAGGACGAGTACCGCGATGGGTTCTCCGCCTTTCGATTTGCGCAGGTGATCCGCAATGCCGCAGGTATTCCAATCTTGAACCCACGCTTCGTTGCGCCTTGCCTCAATCTTGCATCAAGCAATTACCTGACAATGCTGCTGCGCCGTCAGATTGAGATTCTTGCCACGAAGAGCGCCACTCTTTCCACGCCGCGACGGCAACGCGGCAAAGTTCTCGCCGAATTCTCCCCATCGGAGACGGCAAACTTCTGGCTTCTGCACACAGTGAATTCCTATCTTCCGGAGTTGAAGCACTTCTGGAAGGTTCGGCACGGCCATCCGGAGCCTGCATACGTAGCGATGCTGCGGCTCGCCGGAGCGCTTTCAACATTTTCACTGGAAGCTCGCCCGGAGAATCTTCCCGACTACGACCACGATGATCTGGGCCAGTGCTTCACGCTTCTCGATGACAGGATTCGGGATCTGATGGAAACCGTCATTCCATCCAAGTTCGTACCCGTACCGCTGACGTTGCGGGACCGCTCTGTGTGGTCGGGCACGGTGACGGAAGATCAGCATTTTCGGAACTCACAATTCTATCTGGCTATCAGCGCGAAAATAGGCATCGATGATCTCATCCGGAAAGTGCCGCAGCTTATCAAAATATCCGCACAGGGCGACATTCAGCGCCTGACTCAGAATGCTCTACCCGGCCTGACACTCCGTCACACACCGGTGCCGCCTCCCGCCATTCCGATGAAATTGGACAATCAGTACTTCAGTCTGAATCAGGGAGGGCCGCTGTGGGATGCGATTATGCTTTCACGGCAGATCGCTGTGCACGCGCCTGGGGAAATTGTTGATCCCAAAATGGAGATTCTGATCGTGCTCGAGTAGTCGTAACGTCTCTTACCGATAGGAGGTGTGGGGTGGCGGATCTAACGTACAACGTTTTCACCGGCGAACTCATTGTGAGGTCCAGCAAAGGGAAATTGATCATAGCTTTCACGGAATCCGGGTTTTCAAACTTCTGGTGGGACGGAAAACAAGTAGAAAAAGGTAAACACGGCGTGGCTGGTCATGTTGAGGGCGGTCCAATTCCGGTGGGGCGGTGGCGTGTACACCCGCCGGGCGCTCGCCATCCGGATCCAGGCAGGTTGAGGCCTGATTGGATTCCTGTAGGCCCGGTCGCCGGCAGAACGTCCATTTATATACATTCTGAAAACCGAACTGAAGGCTGCATAAATATTCCGAAGAGCCGACAAGGAAACAAAGAAAGGTTCGAGGCGATCAAGCAAATCCTGAAGGAAGAAAACGGCGGCTGGATTACGGTGATCGGCGGAGGAATCGTCTAGTAGACAGGTTTCGTAATCGACCACCCCTCCTCTGCGAGGGTAACAACATACTTGCCGGACCAGACTGAAGAATTGAGCCGCGAATTACGCCAATGACGCGAATGGGCGCATATAACTTTCTTCAGTGCGCCCATTCGCGTCATTGGCGTAATTCGCGGCTCAATTCTTCAGTCTGGTCCG
>Ga0137394_10000051_pt1 | contig 79480 bp, 65 predicted proteins | sample czobulk116metaG_FD_108278 | JGI IMG/M metagenome (GOLD analysis project Ga0137394, IMG submission 108278) | Vadose zone soil microbial communities from Angelo Coast Range Reserve, California, USA - czobulk1.16 metaG | ecosystem: Environmental > Terrestrial > Soil > Vadose zone | place: USA...
CTCTTTCAACATCTGCGCGCCCATATTTTCGAAATTGTCACTCAGTTCGATTTCCTTCGCGACCGTGACGCCGTCTTTCGTGATCAGGGGCGCACCAAATTTCTTTTCGAGAACGACGTTGCGCCCCTTCGGCCCCAGCGTGATCTTGACGGCATTCGCGAGCGTATTGATGCCGCGCAAAATTGCCTGGCGTGAATCTTCACCGTGAACAATATCTTTCGCCATTTGGTTCCTTTATTTCTTGCCGGCTGCTTTGCCGGCCTGGGTCAGAATCCCAATGATCTCGTCTTCGCGTAAGATCAAATAGTCCTGCGCCTCGAGTTTGATTTCGGTCCCGGAATACTTACCGAAAAGTATCCGATCCCCTTTCTTCACTTCCAACGGCGTGACCGAACCGTTCTCGAGCGTCTTGCCCGTTCCAACGGCCACCACTTCACCTTCCTGAGACTTCTCCTTGGCGGTATCCGGGATAATGATTCCCCCTTTCACCGTCTCTTGTTCTTCAATGCGCTTTATCAGAACACGGTCGTGTAGCGGTTGTACTGTCATCAGATTTGAATCTCCTTTGAGTCGTCGAATAGACTTGTACGGTCTCACACTCCCCAGACGAGAACTGTGCGAAATTGCTCAGCTCAGGCGGGTGTTTGTATCAGGGGAGCGAGGAGCAGCAGCTCGATCTGGTCGCGATCCAGAGTCTCTTTCACAATCAACTCGCGGGCGATCCGCTCCAACTCGGCTCGGCGGCTTGTCAATATTGTCTTTGCCCGCAGATAAAGCCCGTCCGAAATGCGCCGCACCTCTTCATCGATAGCTTCGGAGGTCTTTTCACTGTAATTGCGTTCCTCGGACATGAACGGAAATCGCAGGAATTGAGCATTGTGCGGGGCCCCATAGGTAAGATGGCCCAGCCGATTGCTCATGCCGAACCGCATCACCATCTGACGTATGAGTTCGGACGCTCGCTGGAGGTCGTCCCCTGCTCCGGTTGAAATCACGCCATTGTAGGTGCTTTCTTCGGCGGCCCGTCCTCCCATCATCACCGCGATCTGGTCTTCCAACTCAGGCAGTGTCATCAGGTATCTTTCCTCGGTCGGCAGCTGCAGAGTATGCCCAAGAGCGCCTACTGAGCGGGGGATGATTGAGACCCGGTATACGGGAGCGGCATGTTTTACGGATAGCGCGACCAGTGCATGGCCCGCCTCGTGATAGGCCACACGCTCCTTATCGCTGACCGTCATCACCCGATTCTTTTTTTCGAGGCCGAGCATGACGCGATCGATCGCTTCTTCCAGGTCGCGCATTTGGACCTGATCGCCGTCACGGCGCACGGCCAGCAGGGCCGACTCGTTGACGATATTGGCCAGATCAGCCCCAACCATACCCGGTGTGCGCGCCGCAATGACCTTCAAATCGGCATCCGGCGACAGCTTGATTTTCCCGACATGAATTTTGAGGATCGCTTCCCTGCCTTTGAGATCGGGACGATCGACAATGATTTGGCGATCGAAACGCCCTGCTCTCAACAGTGCAGCGTCGAGCACTTCAGGTGTGTTGGTTGCAGCCATGATGATGACGCCTTTTGACGTATCGAAACCATCCATCTCAGCTAGCAGTTGATTGAGCGTTTGTTCCCTCTCATCATTGCTGAAGATCCCTCCGCGCCCGCCGGCACGCGATTTTCCGATCGCATCCAGCTCATCGATAAAGATGATGCAGGGAGCCTTCTTCTTGGCCTGCTCAAACAAGTCCCGGACGCGGGCGGCGCCCACGCCGACGAACATTTCGATGAATTCGGAGCCGGAAATCGAAAAGAACGGAACGCCTGCTTCGCCGCTGACGGCCCGGGCGAGTAAAGTCTTACCGGTTCCCGGCGGGCCCACCAGAAGCACGCCCTTCGGAATTCTCCCACCGAGTTGCTGGTACTTTTGCGGTTGTTTAAGGAAATCGACCACTTCCACCAACTCGGCCTTGGCCTCATCAACTCCGGCTACGTCATCAAATCTAACCGTGATTTCGCTGGACTGGTCGTGGATCTTGGCCTGGCTCTTACCGAACGTCAGGGGACCCGGTTTTTGCGCGAGCTTCCGATTGCCGTAAGCGACAATCAGCACGAAAAACAAAAACGGTATCACCAGCGGAAACCACTGACTCCACCACGAAGATTTGGTGATATGGCCGGAGAAAGTCACATTCTGGGCTTCGAGATCTTTCAACAACGGGGTTTCGTCGATGCCGGGAAGGCGTTGTGCCGAAAGCTGCTGTGCGCCTTCCTTCGTGGCTGGATCTGTCTTGAGTGTCGCTATGAAAAGCTGCTCATCGATCTGGACTTCCGCAACATGCCCTTTACGAACTTCGGACAGAAACTCGCTGTAGGAGATCTGTTTCGGTTGCGGCGTCCCGGAGGGACGCTGAAGCGAATACCAGAGTGCTGCAAACAGCACAAGATAAATGAGTGGCGCCAGCCATAGAGGTCTCTTACGTTTTGCCATGAGCGTCCACCCCATCAGGAGTGTGCGCCCAAGGCGATCAGGAATGATGTCCACAATTGCACATCCCTGCTTCTGCATTTTTGGCACAATGCCGACACATGAAGAGCGCAATCAATGGGTCGGGCCGGAAGCCAAGACAGCAGAAATCGAATGTCGATCCCTACGTAACGGAACTGCTCGAAAACATCGTGGATGGCAAGACTGTATTGCAACTTGGAAAAGACGTTAAGGTCTTCTCTCAAGGAGATTCGGCCGAGGACATCTATTTTATTCAGATCGGAAAAATAAAAGTCACTGTCGTGTCTGCTGTAGGAAACGAGGCCGTCCTGGCGATCCTGGGGCCTCGCGGCTTTTTAGGGGAAGGTTGCCTGGTTGGCCAGACTCTTCGTGTAAGCACGGCAACGACAATACAATCCACAACGATATTCCGAATCGAGAGGCGGGCGATGCTTCGCGCTCTTCATGCTCAACCCGAGCTTTCGGAAAAATTCATAGCGTCATTGCTGGCCCGCAACATCGATCTTGAAGAAGATCTCTGTGATCAACTCTTCAACCACAGCGAGAAACGGCTGGCCCGCGTCCTGCTGAAACTTGCGCGTTTCGGCCACCACGATGGCATGCCGGCTGCCAAAATGCCGCGCGTGAGTCACGAGACTCTGGCCGAAATGGTGGGCACCACGCGGTCCCGTGTCACTCACTTCATGAACAAATTCAGGAAAATGGGCCTGATCGACTATAACGGAGAAATTACGGTGAGGGCCGAACTCCTGACCGACGTCGTCTTGCACGATTGAACCGTTTTTCCCGCCGGTGTGCAAAACTGCACTTTTCTGCAATCACTAGTCTTGCCGTTCACCTGGGAAAACGCTGTGCAGAATTACGCCGTGGGTAGGAGACACGGGCCTGCCTGGAGTTGGCCCCGCGGACAATTCTGCGGAGCGCATCGATGTATTGATGCGCCCATCCCTGACCTTCGTATTCTTCAAATACCCGAGCGACAAAAGCTCGATCAGTGTATGCCGTCGGCTTGACTCCCGCTAACCCGATAGCGAGGCCGCCCTGCTCCTGTAAAGAATTCAGCCTGGTCATGGGATCTGGATGGTCCTCGCCAACGAATTTGAATTGATCATCGAAAACCACGACAATCGCAGCGTCCATCCAGGACTCAGGAGCGGTTCTCAGCTCATTGACAATTTCCTTGTTTGATCTCATAGCACGTTTCAGATTACCTGGCCGCGACTCTGGCGTCTGTGCAAAATGACTCACATACTGTGCAATTGGAAAGCGACAGGTCGATCCAGCGGGGCGCTAACGTAGAAGATCTTCTACGTCTTTCGCGATGTTTGCGGGCTTGTCTTGAGGAGAATACCTCTTGATGGGCTGTCCCTGCCGGTCCACAAGGAACTTGGTGAAATTCCATTTGATGCGTTTCGTTCCAAGGATTCCGCGTCTGGCGCCTTCCAGAAATTGGTACAGCGGATGGGCGCCAGAGCCGTTGACATCAATCTTGGAGAAGAGTGGGAAAGTCACCTCGTAGCTCGTCTCGCAAAAGTTCTTGATGTCCGCCTCGGATCCCGGTTCCTGGCTCCCGAACTGATTGCATGGAAATCCAAGGACCTCAAATCCTCGGCTCTTGTATTCCCGGTAGAGCTCCTCCAGTCCTTTGTACTGGGGCGTGAAGCCGCAGCGGCTGGCCACGTTAACGATAAGCAGGACCTTACCGCGGTAATCGGCCAACGAAACGTCGGCACCATCGATCGTTTTCGTTCGAAAGTCGTAAACCGTCACCTTTTCCTCTCAATCCGGGCGAGTTCATTCCTCCCGCCGCAACGGACGAACCAGAAGCGTGAGCACAAAGCCGATGCCCAGCAAGACAGCAAGGACCCGGAGGGGCATGTCGTAGATGTGGATGCGGCTGGCGCCTGGCGCGAGGGCATCCTTGGCGCGATTGGATAACTCGGTGATGATCACCGGACCGGCAACCGCGGCGGCGCTCCAGGCGGTAAGGAGAGCGCCATGGATGGCGCCCACGTTTTCGGGACCGAAGATGTCGGCCAGGAACGCCGGTATTGTTGCGAACCCGCCGCCATACATTGTGAACACCACAAAGAGGCTCGCCAGAAATATAAGCCACGAACCATTCGCCGCAAATCCAGGAATAAGCGAAAACAGAATGACTTGTACGATAAAGAAAATGGAGTACGTGTTACGGCGCCCGATGTAATCCGAACCGGAAGCCCAGAGAAAGCGTCCGCCTGCGTTGAATATGCTGATCAGGGAAACAATGGCGCCGGCTTCCAGGGCCGATTTCTGGAACAAGTCCTGCATCATTGGCGATGCCTGAGCCAATATCCCGATCCCCGCGGTTACGTTCACGAAAAGGATGCCCCACAGCAGGTAGAACTGTACGGTCCTGACCGCCGCATTCCGGCTGACGCTGCGGTTCGTGATCATTTTGCCGGCGGTCGTTTTGCTGGGAATCCAGCCCGCCGGCTTCCAACCCTGCGGCGGCCGGCGAAGTATGCGCGCGCCGAGGAGCATTACGACGAGGTAGATGGCGCCGAACGCCATGACCGTTTGCGCCACTCCGATCCGCTCGATCAGTGCGGCGTTCCATTTTCCTGCGAGATAAGCTCCGCCGCCGAATCCCATGATCGCCATTCCGGTCGCCATTCCTCGGCGATCCGGGAACCACTTCACCAGCGTGCTGACAGGCGATATATACCCCAGACCGCAGCCGATGCCGCCGATGACGCCCATTCCAAGAAAAACGAGCACCGATTGCTGCAGGGCCAAACCCACGCCTCCTATCAACAGGCCCGAGCCGAAAAACAGAGCGGCGGCGGTGGCGGCCGCGCGCGGCCCGCGCCGTTCCACCCAGGGGCCGCCGAAAGCTGCGCTCAGTCCAAGCAATACAAGGGCTGTCGTGAAGGTTGTATAGGGGGGGCTGAACCACCAGGGTGCGTTGCTGAAGATGGCCTGAATGGGCCGGTTGAATGTGCTCCATGCGTACACCGATCCGATGCAGATATGAACGGCAACAGCCCCGACCGGAATAAACCATCTATTGAATGCAACCGTGGCGGAGGCCGAACTCTCGAGCACTGTTTTGGCCATCGTGGATTTACCTTCCCCTGGGCATTTTCAGTTACGGGAGTTTATGCAAACAGGGGCCGGATTCACAAGGCCCGGATTTCTGAGCACTGATGGCCGCTGAGGATCTGACCAATCTGACCAATGCTCAATTTCCAATTCTCAGCCGATTAATTCGGGGGACAGACTCCGAATTAATCGGCTGAGAATTGGAAATTGAGCATTGGTCAGATTGGTCAGATCTCTTACATATGTCGCCGGGGCCGTTCTCCCGGTGAAGCGGGGTCCCTCTCAGCGGCTTCATCGCTCTTTTTCAGGAGCATATCCTTGCCGCAGCAGCAGCGAAGCGCGAACTTACCATGGCAGGTGGATTCCGCTGTTCGGAGAACCTCTATCTCGACCTGGCAGTATGGTTGCTTACAAACCCAAATCTCGCCTTTTTTGAGATTCATTTCACTTCTCCTCAATTCAGAAAGACCTGCACGTAAGTTACCCAGAACCTGCATTGCTTTTGAAACGATTCAGTCGCTTGTTATAATTCCGCCAATTAAATAAGGACTCGAGAATGGGTCGTCCCGGGGGAAGTGGATTTTGATTGGCGTTCGGTAGCGGAACGCAGTTGCCATCCAAAGCAAATTGAGGAGGCTTGTGCACGTAGAAAAAACCAAAGGAACTGTATTGAGTCTCGCAGTCGCCGTAATGATCGCAGCGGGGATCTTCTCCTTGTCCACAGTAGAACGTCCGCCTGCCGCTTCGCCGGGCGGGGGCGGCACAGGCTACCCTCAACTGGTATCGGTACAGCAAATGGCCCAGGACGCAGAAACATGCACATTGGAACCTGTCGATGTCTCTTCCACGATGATGGTCGTTTCCCCGGAGAAGACAGGTCTGTTTGATGCGTGGTCTGCAAGGAACGTTTACGCAGCATCGCAAAGTAGCGGGGAGCCCGGCGTGATTACGCGCCCGCCGGTCCGCACGATTCGCGACACGGATCCAATTTACAGCGCAATCGCTGTGGATACCCGGTTCGACGAAGTCGTTCTAATGGACAACAACAACTGGGCGTTGAACGTGTTCAATCGTCTGGACAATACGCCGCATGGAGTCCGCGCGAGCACGCCGAAGCGTGTGATCCAGGGACCCGAGACCGATGTCCAGTTCAACAACGGCCTGTACATTGATCCGCAGAACGGCGACATCTACTCGGTGGAAACCGATACGGGCGACAAAGTGGTGATCTTTCCTCGAGAAGCCAGTGGAAATGTCAAGCCGGGTCGTATTCTTTCCACTCCTCATCGAGGGTTCGCGCTTGCGATGGACGAAGAGAAGCAGGAGTTTTATGTTGGTGTCCAGTACCCTCCCGAGGTGGCGGTATACCGAAAAGGCGCATCGGGAACTGAGAAGCCTCTCCGCAGCCTGCAAGGGGAAAGCACGCGGCTATCGGATGTGCACGGCATCTCCATCGACACGAAGAACAGGCTCCTCTACGTCACCAACTGGGGCCATGTGAGTGACTACAAAACCCCCGGCACGGGCAGATTCGAAGATCCTTCGATTTCCGTCTACCCACTTGCGGCGAACGGCGACGTATCGCCATTGCGCATCATTAAAGGTCCGTTGACGCAGATGAACTGGCCCGCACAGATGGCGATCAATCCCGACAACGGGGACCTGTTTGTCGCCAATGACATGGGCCACTCGGTCCTGGTTTTTAAGGGGACCGATCAAGGCAATGTGGCGCCCACGCGAATCATAAAAGGAGACCGGACCGGCCTGATGAATCCGTCCGGCGTGTTCGTGGATACGAAGAACAAGGAGTTGTGGGTTTCCAACTTTGGCAACTCCTCGGCCGCGGCTTACTCGCTCACGGCCAATGGAAACATTGCGCCTCTGCGCACTATCCGCAGCGCGCCGGAGAACAAAGTGTCGCTGAAATTCGGCAAGGTGGAAGCTCTTGCCTATGACGCCGCGCGCGACCAGATATGGGTACCCAACTGCGTGACTCATCCGCAGATCGCGGCATTCTCACGAACCGCAAAGGAGAATCAACCGCCGGTACGAACGCTTGAAGGCCATAAGACTATGCTCAGCCGGACCATGCATGGTTTCTCATATGATCCGATACACGACGAACTCGTCGTGAACAGCCCGCTGACACAGGCAATCCTGACATTTCGCGGATCGGCGAACGGGGAGGAAGCTCCAATCCGGGTGATCCAGGGGCCGAAGACAAAGATCCTGGGAATGGGTTATGCCGCTCTCAGTACGGTGACTGCGGATCCCGACCACAACGAGATCTTTCTTCCCGTCGGTTCGGGTGGATATCGAAACGGCGGAACGGGCGGTCCGGAAGGTATTTATGTTTTTGATCGGATGGCGGACGGCGACATGGCGCCTAAACGAATGCTATACGGGCCAGACACGCAAATTCGATCATCGACTCCACAGGTCGCCGTGGATCCAGTTCACAATCTCCTGGTCGTCAAGAGTAACGGTCTGCTCATCTTTGATCGCACGGCCAGCGGAAACGCCAAGCCCTTACGCATTATTCGAGGACCAAAGACCGGCGGGTTCGGAGGCGGCCAAATTGCGGTCTATCCGGAAAAAGGTTGGATCCTGACCAACTCCATGGACAGTTGGGGCATTTGGAGCATCAACGACGACGGAGACGTTGCTCCACGCTGGAAGATTCCGGTTAAGGAGATCACGGGGGGCGGACAGAACTCCGGGATTGCGGTGATTCCGAAACAAAAAGAAATCATGATAGCCAGCGCTCTTAAGAATCGCGTTCTGACGTTCTACTTCCCCGAAATGTTCGAATAATGAAGGCACGAACGCGGGCGAAGGGAATAATTCTTCGCCCGCGTTCAGTGTATTGTGGGCCCGTCGAATGCCGAGCTAAGATAGGCACGGAGACTGCTTATGGCAATGGATCCGAGGCGGGCTGGGATAGTTTCTATTATTGCGGCCCTCCTCACGCCCAGTTGATGAGTGATCACTCCGGTCCTGGCAGGACTGGGCTTATTTTCATTTCTTAGCGCGTGTCTGATTTGGCTCCAGCGCTTGCAACCGCTTTTCTTTGCAATGGCGGTAGGAGGGCTGGCATACCAGGTCTGGATCGTGCGCCGTCGTCCGCCCTCTCTGCGTACTCTGGGAGTTAAGACAATTTTAGGCATCAGCCTGGCTGTAAATGGCTTGCTGATCGTGGGCTGGATCGTGATAACGATTCGTTACCAGTAGCGTGATCATGAAAAGGAGATTTCCGATGAGAATGCTGGTGGGTAGTTTGATCGCCGTCGTGATCGTGGCCGGGATTTCCGTCCACTATGCGCAGAGTCCGAGCAATGGACGCCAGACTATAGCAACCGAGGAGGACTTCCGCCGGGCGATGAAGGAACTTTCCAATTGGGGCCGATGGGGAAAAGACGATGAACTCGGCGCCGCCAATCTCATCACGCCTTCCAAAAGGAAGCAGGCCGCAGCGCTCGCAAAAGAGGGCCTGAGCGTATCGCTGGCCCACGATGTCGTCCAGGAAAAGGCTGCGGATGCCCCGAACATACTGGAGCGCGTTCTCGGCAACGTCAACCCGACCGGCACCACGGATCGATACCAATATACGGGCACGTACCATGGAGTGATTCACAGCCACCTCGATGCCGTGGACTGTCACATCATGGTCGACGGCAAGGGATATAACGGCGTGTCGGTGGAAGACATCAAGGCCGCGGGCGGCTGCCCGAAAGGGAGCATCAATGCCCTGAAGGATGGCATCGTCACGCGAGGCATCCTGTTCGATGCGACGCGCCTTCCGGGGAAAGTCACTCCGCAAGGTTGGCTGGAGCCTGGAACCGCCATCCACCGCGAAGACCTCGAGACGCTGGAACGGATGGAGCGCGTGAAGGTTTCTCCGGGCGACGTCATCCTTCTATACACGGGCCGGTGGAAGCGGCGAGCGGCGCTGGGACCGTGGCCGAATGCCACCGGGTTTGCGGGCTATCACGCTGACGTGGCCTATTTCATAAAGGAGCGCGGCGTTTCTTTCATCGGGGACGATGGGCCGAACGACGTCTCGCCTTCAGGCCTTCCACCATCGATTGGAATCCCGCTTCATCAACTGGCGCTCGCTGTGATGGGCGTGAGCATTTTCGACAACCTCGATCTGGAGAGGGTTGTGGAGCAGGCGAGGCGGCTGAATCGCTACGAGTTCTTATTCATGGCTTCGCCGCTGCGCATCGAGAGAGGAACCGGATCGCCGCTCAATCCGCTGGCGATCTTCTGAACTGGCAAAAACAGTCGAATCTGTCGTAGGCTCTTTGCCAGATCCCAACTTTAGCAGCGGTCTATGACCGCCGACGATCCCGCAATCAAGGAGGCCGCCATGCTGCGACGACTCTTACTGCTCGCGTTGTTGCTTGTTCCATGCGTGATGCTCAATGCGCAGTCCCGAAACCTGGAAATTTATTGGATCGACGTCGAGGGTGGCGCAGCCACATTGATTGTGTCGCCTTCGGGAGAATCGATGCTGATTGACACCGGTTTCGAAGTCGGTGACCGCGACGCGAAACGGATCCATGCCGCCACCCAGCAAGCCGGTCTGAAAAAAATCGATCACCTCGTGATCAGCCATTACCACGGCGACCATGTGGGCGGGCTTCCCGCGCTTTCGAAGATGATCCCGATCGGCAAATTCTACGGCCGTGGAGATGAGATCGAAGCCGTAAACCAGAAGTGGTACGACAACTTCAAGAACGCATCCGCCGGCAAACGGACGATCGTGAAGCCCGGAGACGAGATTCCGTTGAAGGGCCTCCAGACGCTGGTCGTTTCTTCGGATTCGAAGCTTCTGGCAAAAACCCTCAACGGAGGCGGGCCGAATCCACTGTGCGCCAACGCGGAACAGAAAGCGACGGCGGGACCTGAGAACGCGAATGTGGTCGGGCTGCTGCTGACCTATGGCAAATTCAAGTTCCTCGATCTGATCGATCTCGACTGGCAAAAGGAGATGGAGTTCGCCTGTCCGGTGAACAAGCTGGGCACGGTCACCCTCTACCAGACCAGCCGTCACGGGTCATTCGACGGAGCGGGTGCGCCGGCATTTCTTGGCGCCATCAAGCCGCAGGTTGTGGTGTTCAACAACGGACCGCGGAAGGGTCTGGGTGGTGTGGACAATAATGCCAAAACCATCACACCCGCCGGTACGAAAGTAACGCCGTATGAAAGAAACGGCTATGCCAGGGTCGCCAAACTTCCGGGAATCGAAGGCATCTGGCAGGGTCATCTCTCGTTGTTGGACAAGGATCCCAACCACAACACTTCGGAAAACATGATCGCGAACCTCGAGGATACGGCGGATTGTAAGGGGAATTGGATCAAAGCGTCCGTCGCAAGCGATGGCAAGTTCACCATCACGAACGGCCGAAACGGATTCAGCAAGACGTATACCGCCCGCTAGCCCGGATTATTCATGAATTGGGCTAAATGGGCGGTCGCGCAGACGAGGTGGTCAGGACCGATGAATGTTTCAGGAAATTGATCACCCCGTCCTTTTCAAGGAAGGGAATCAGTAATCGCAATACTGTTAAAAACGTTCCCATTTAGCGGAATTTATGTACAGAGCCTCCCTCTCACTCTTGTTGATTTTTCTGCTGGCGGGCCTCGCTCGTTCGCAAAGCAACGGTGTCATTCGAGGGCAGATTCTCGTGCCTTCGGTTCGGATCTCCGAACGTATCCAGGTGATCCTGCAAAGATCGGACGGCCCGATCGTCTCGAGATCGTTTTCGGATAGCCTGGGCAACTATGAATTCCGCGGTCTTCCGGCCGGCACTTACGACGTCATCGTCAACCTCGAAGGATATGGCGAAGCCAGGCAGAGCGTCGGTCTCGGCACCGGCCTGGCCGGCACACAGATCGTCAATATCGTTCTCACCGAAAAGGAAAGAGAGGCGAATGATTCTTCAAGTTCCGAGTCGGATGTAGTCGACATTACGGAACTGGGCCGGAAGTATCCCAGGAAGGTCCTTGATGAGTATGAGAAGGCTCGCGAGGACAACCGCAAGGGAAACACCGCCAAGGCAGGCGAGCGTCTTGAAGCCATCGTGAAGGCTGCACCGGACTTTTTCGCCGCCCACAACACCCTGGGTACGATTTATCAGAAGATGGACCGCTACCGTGATGCCGAACGAGAATACAACTCGGCGAGGCAATTGAATCCCCGGTCTTCTCAGCCATTAGAAAACCTGGGCAGCCTTTACATCCAGGAGGCCGACGCCAGCAGAAAGAGCAATTCATCCAACGTCGGTAAACTCCTCGACAACGGCCTCGACATTCTCGATGAAGCCAAAAAGCTGAATCCGCGCTCCGTGACCGCTCATTACCTGCTGGGAATGGCCAATTACAGATCCGAGTTCTACGAAGAGGCCGAACAGAGCTTCAAGCGCGCGCTGGAGCTCGACGGCCGCATGCCCGGCGCCCGCCTGATGCTCGCCAACCTTTACATCAAGCTGAAAAAGTGGGAAAACGCTCTGCAGCAGCTCGATACCTGGCTCGCCGATAACCCCAAGGCTGTCGAACGCGCCCAGATTTTGGAAACCCGCGGTAAAGTAGCGGACAGATTGCGGGGAAAACCATAGCCACAAAAAGCAAAAGAAGCACAAAACGTTCTTGTGCTTTTTGTGCCTTTTGTGGCTATGGTTTCTTTTCATAAAGGAGATTCTCAATGGATACTGGCCTCACACGCCGCGACTTGCTAAAGCAGCTGGGAACGATGATCGGGGCGGCAGTCGTCCTCCCCGCGGCAGTGCCCTTCCGGGCACAGGCGCAGACCGCGGCAGGAGAGGCATTCATCTCGCTGACCGCTGTGGAATCCGAAACGCTGCGTGCCATCGTCGCGCGGCTCATACCGGCCGACGAGAACGGGCCTGGCGCGCTCGAGGCGCGAGCGGACCGGTTCATCGACCGGGCGTTGGCTGGAGCTTTGAAGGCTCAACGCCCCACTTACGCAGCGGGACTGGCAGCGCTGAACTCGTATGCGCAGTCTTCGAAAGGCAGCGCATTTTCGAAACTCGCAGCGGCGGATCAGGACGCCATCTTGACCGATGTCCAGCAGAATCGGGCAACCGGCTTTACCGGAGGTTCCGGGCAGTTCTTCAACATTGTTCGCACACACACTATTCAGGGAACTTTCTCGGATCCCTACTACGGAGGAAACGCGAACTTCATCGGCTGGAATCTGATCGGATATCCCGGCGCGCGCGTCGTTGTTACAGCGGATCTCCAGCGAATGGATTCGAAACCGGCTCCAAGCCGCAAAGGGGCGTACGACTACGGGATGTTTTCGAAAGGGGAGCTCTAGACGATGGCCACCACCTTGAAGAAAACCAACGTGGTCATTATCGGTCTTGGAGCGGCAGGCGGCGTGGCTTGCCTTCCGCTGGCGCAGGCAGGCATCGACGTTATCGGCATCGAAGCGGGATCCCGGCTCAGCACGAAAGACATGGCGCCCGACGAGTTGAAGCTCAATCGCGGCCTCTGGCCACCGGGCGCGCAAAAAGTTCGTGGCGAAGGACCGACCAGCCGGCCCAATGCTTCGGCGCAGGCGGTTCGTGTCAACCATCCCATGATGAACGCCGTCGGCGGCACATCTGTGCATTACATGGCGCAGAGCTGGCGTCTCAATCCGTGGGACTTCAAAGTTCGAAGCGAAACCATTCGACGCTATGGCGCATCGCGCATTCCGAAAGGCTCGACAATCGAAGACTGGCCGTTCGGCTATGAGGAACTCGAACCGTACTACGACAAGGTGGAATACGCGATCGGAGTCTCAGGCAAAGCAGGGAACATCGGCGGGAAGGCCGATGAACGCGGCAATATTTTCGAGGGCCCGCGAAAACGCGAATACCCGATGCCCGCTCTTCGTAACTCCGGATACATGGACAGAATGATCGCCGGCGCGCATTCGCTCGGCTGGCATCCGTTTGTGGCGCCCGCGGCCATCACGAGCAAGGCGTACGACGGGCGGCCCGGCTGTGCATACCATGGCTACTGCATCGGCGCGGGTTGCCATATCAACGCGAAAAGCTCAACAGCGGTGACGACAATTCCGAAGGCGGAAAAGACCGGTCACTTCTCAATCGTGAGCGAAGCTCGCGTGACCACCATTGAAGTGGATAACAACGATCGCGTCACCGGCGTGAACTATCTCAAAAGCGGTCAGGAATATTTTCAGCCGGCAGACGTTGTTATCGTGGCCGGTTACATCTATGAGAATGTCCGGCTCCTCCTGCTCTCGAAATCAAAGGCGTATCCAAACGGGCTCTCCAATAATCATGGCCAGGTCGGCAAACACTATTTCAGCCACAATCAGGGCGCGGGTGTGAGCGCTCTCTTCCCATTCAGTTTGAATAACTGGTACGGCACGCCTGGACAAGGCATTGCCGTGGACAACTGGGCCGACGATAACTTCGACCATGCCGGGCTCGATTTCATCGGCGGCGGCAATTTGTACGTCTACACGGAACGGCGGCCGATGGCTTCGGTCAACGGACTGGGAGCATGGCTGGGAGGCAAACCGGCCTGGGGTTCTTCCTGGAAAGCGTTCGTCAAAGAAAACGCGGACCGGACCAACGGCGCGTATCTCCAGAAAACGACGCTGCCGTACGAAAGCAATTATCTCGACCTTGATCCAACAGAGAAAGATCCGCTCGGCGTTCCCGTTATCCGGATCACAGCCGAGTTCAAGGACAACGAAAAGAAGATTGCAGCTTTCATCCAGGACAAAATGGAGCAGTGGTACAAGGCCGCCGGCGCCATGGCTGTGCAGAAGGCGCCGATGCCTGGAGGGATGGGTGCCTCGACGCATGCTTATGGAGGGACGCGAATGGGCGACAATCCCGAAACAAACGTCGTGAACCGCTGGGGCTTCTCTCACGAGGCGCCGAATCTCGGTTTGCTGGGAGGTTCCGTCTTCGGTACAAGCGGCTCGCGCAATCCGACGCAGACGATTCAGGCGCTGGCATGGCGCACCGCCGAGTACCTCGCGAAGAACTGGAAGAGCATCGCGACTTGAGGTGGGTGGACGAACGCGGCTGAAGCAAAAATTAGTAACCACAAAGGCACGAAGGCACAAAGAAAGGCCGCAAATAAAGTTCTTGATGCGGCCTTTCTTTGTGCCTTCGTGCCTTTGTGGTTACTAATTTTTGCTTCAGCCGCGTTCGTCCAGCTCTCCAGGAATCAAAACGTCCATCGGGTCGCGGTCTTGACGAACGTCTCCTCGATTTGTCCAAAAACCACGCCGGGACGTATGCAATAGATGGGCTCGTTCATCGTCTTAATGTCGAAGTTGTACTTCTTCAGATAAACGGCGGCGAACTTCTTCAAGATGGATTTATCGGTCACTTTTGCGGCTGTGCCTTCCAGGACCACCGCGTCGTCTGCTCCGCCCGGACACAAAACACAATTCGGATTCTCCGCAAGGTTCTGCGCCTTGACGGATTTCCTTCCTGTGCTGAAGTAAAAGCGATCAGCGATCCACACGCCCCAGACGGGCATCACGTGCGGCCGTCCGTCGCTTCGGACCGTCGTCAGAAAATAATTCCTCGTCTTCGACAGTAGATCGATCGCCCAACTCCAGCGCAATAAGCCTTTTTTGCCTTCGTCGATGCCATACCCCGGCATGTGCGGCCGGCCTGGCTGTGGTCTTTTTGCGGGTTGTTTTTCTTTTGGCATGACCGTGTATGATGCATCTTCGGGGTCGAACATGGGAGAGATTTTAGGGCTGGGCATGACGCACTATCCCCCGCTGGCGGGACGCGACGAAAATATGTCCGGGATTCTGCGAGGAACACTGCGCGATCCAGCCATTCCTGCTGAGCTCAAAAACCCCGCGAGCTGGCCACCGCTGATGCAGCAGGAATGGGGTTCGGATCAGGGGAAAACGATGGCCGCCGAGCATCGGAAAACCCTGCTCAGCGGCCTCGACAGAATCCGGAGTGCTATCGATGACTTCCGGCCCGATTTTGTCCTGATCTGGGGAGACGATCAGTACGAGAACTTCACGGAAGATATCATTCCTCCCTTTTGCATCCTCGCCTACGACACCATTCAGGCGCAGCCATGGAAGCTGAAAGCTCCGGGCATGCCGGGCGGCGCGAACGTATGGTCTGAGAGCGAAGACTCCGTCTCGACGATTCGGGGCAACAGGGAGGGCGCGAAATACCTTGCGTCGGGACTGATCACGGAAGGCTTCGATGTGTGCTATGCCTATCGGCCGCTCCACCTTCAGGGCGTGGGCCATGCGTTTTTGAATTCCGTGGCGTATCTGGATTACTACCGGAAGGGTTTCAACCATCCCGTCGTCTGCTTCTCGATCAACTGCTATGGACGCAGAGTGATCACATTCAGAGGCGGGGCCGCCAAATTCGGGGATACGCCGCCTGCGGAGGAACTGGATCCCCCTTCGCCTTCCCCGCAGCGATGTTTCGATATGGGCGCCGCGACTGCGCGGGTCCTGAAGGATGGTCCATATCGGGTTGCGGTAGTCGCATCTTCCAGCTGGTCCCACGCGTTTCTTCACGACAAGGCCTGGCGCCTGCACCCCGACATCGAAAGCGATCGAGCCTTTTACGAAGCGCTCCTGTCCGGGAACTACTCGAAATGGCGGGACACTCCTCTTAAGGAGGTCGAAGATTCCGGCCAGCAGGAAATGCTGAACTGGTTCTGTCTTGCCGGAGCGATGTCGGAACTGAAACGAACCCCGTCATGGTCCACCTTCATTGAAAGCTACGTCTTCAACTCCAACAAATGTTTTGCGATCTTCACACCTTGATTCGGCCCTGACCGGAATACTTATGAAGACCTATTTCGGACCGTGGGAACAGATCTTTTATGGGGAGTTCGACGGACGCCGGAAGAAGCGAGCGCTGATCAAGATAATCGGAGAATAGCCGAAATTCGGTGCTAAAATCGCGCCGCTATTCCTACAGGAGGGGATATGAAGAGATTACTTGTAATTACTCTTATGGTGCTGCTCGCAGTTACAGCGCCAAGCGTCCTTCTCGCACAGGCTCCGCAAGGAGAGCGACGAGGAGGCGGAGGCCAGGGGCAAGCACAGGGACAGGGACAGGCGCGAGGTGGCGCTCCACAACAGCCGCCACAGGCGATTTCGCAGATCAAGCCGGGTCTATTCCTGGTTACCGGTGCCGGCGGAAACACGACCGTCCGAGTCACCAACGATGGATTGATTGTCGGCGACACGAAGAACCTGGGCGACCAGTTCTACAACGAACTCATGACCCGAATCAGATCGGTCTCGGACAAGCCGGTGAAGTGGGTGGTCGTCACCCATCATCATCAGGACCATAGCGGAAATATCGGCAAGTTCCAGGAAGCGGGTGCCAAGGTTGTTGTTCACAGCAATCTGAACAAGAACCTGGAAACGTATGCGCCACAGCAGGGCAAGCCCGCAATGGCGAATGCGCCTTATAACAAGAGGGAATACGACATCAACCTCGGCGGCGTTACCGCGAAGGTATTCCACTTCGGCAGTGCCCACACAAGCGGCGATTCGTTCCTCTACTACCCGGATCTGAAGGTTCTCCAGGGCGGAGACGCGATCGTGGGTGCGGCGCCCAATATCGATTTTCCGTTCAAGGGAAGCGGCGTCGAATGGATAAGTGTGCTGAATCAAGTTGCGAAACTCGACTTCGATACTGTGGTCCCCGGCCATTCCGCTCAGGGCCAAACGACGATGACCCGCGCCGAGTTCATGGCGTACAAAATGAAATGGGAAACGCTGATCTCGCGCGCCAGGGAACTGGTGAAGAAAGGCACGCCGAAAGACCAGTTGCTCGCGCAGATCAAGACGGATGATATCGGCTGGAACGTTAACAATCAGCAGTGGCAGCAACCCGTCCGTCTGGATCCTTTCTACGCCGAACTGAAGGCTGGAAAATAGAAAAGGAATCAGAAGAGCAGCCGCGGATAAAACACAAAGGCACGAAGGCACAAAGAAAGGCCGCACCAAGAAAACTTTTGTTTGCGGCCTTTCTTTGTGCCTTCGTGCCTTTGTGTTTTATCCGCGGCTGCTCTTAGGGAACAATTGCGGTCGAGCGGTGTCTACTTCCTCGAGAGGAGAGTAGACATGCTGGAAAATTCGCTCTTCGAGTCACAAGGCCACAAACAAAGTCGCAAGCCCGCCACGGTTCTTCTTTCAGCGGTCATTCATTTCGCGGTCGTCACGGTTCTGGCGCTCAACCCCTTCATCCAGATACAAGCGGTACCCATGCCGAAAGTGGATATTTCACTCTGGGCGCCGAAACCCGAGGCGCGACGAGGCATTGAAGTAACCACCGTCGAGTCTCGCATTCGAACGGTCGTTGAAGTCAGTGATGGGGGCCTCATCGCTCCGCCATCTGTTCCTCCCGAGATTGTCCCCGTAGTCGAAGTACAGGCTGGTCCGGCCGTCAACTTGCCGTTACCCTCAGGAACAGGCAATGGGAACTTGCGTCTCCGCGATTTGATCGGCGGCCAACCTGAGGTCGAAGTGCCCGCACCGCCGGAACCACCGCCGCCACCGCCGCCTGCACCTGTGAACCTCGCACCTACTCGCGTCAGCGGTGGTGTCCAGCAGGCGAATCTCATTCATCAGGTTCGCCCGGTATATCCAACCCTGGCGGTTCAGACTCGAATTCAAGGCACGGTGCTTCTTGAAGCAGTGATCAGCAAAGACGGAAGGATCGAGAGCCTGCGGATTATCAGTGGCCACCCCTTGCTGAATCAGGCAGCGGTTGATGCCGTCCGGCAATGGCAATACAGGCCGACGTTACTGAATGGCGAACCCGTGGCCGTCATCACAACCATCGCGGTGAATTTTTCGTTAGCGAGTCCGTAGTGTCTTGATCTTTTCTTCGAGTTCGCGGCGGGAGGACGCGTCAGGCGTCCACTTTACTGCCTCTTCGTAAATTGCTGCAGCTACCTCGCGTTGATCTTCGCGCTCGTAGTAAGGACCGAGAATGAAAACCAGCATGAACGAGGAGACTCGGGGCGTGGCGAGTGCCAGCAGCGCGCTTGTGGCAACGCGTCGGACTTCGCGTGAATCATCGTTCTGAAGCCGGGATTTGAAGTCCTCGAACATCATGCTGTATGCGGCCGGAAGATCGATGCGTTCTTTTTGAACGATGTCGAGCTCACGCCGCAAGGCGGCCGTTTCGCTTGCGGGATAGGCGGGTTGATCCCTGAATTTGGGCGGCTCTGGAAGCCGCGCAATATCCTCCACGATCTGCTCAATGGTTGAAGCATCCTGCGCGAGCTTCCCGTAATTCACACGATCCGGCGTATCACCCGGCTCGTGGTAGTCCTTGTGTGTCGCGTGTGTGAAAAACAGATATGGAATGTGCTTCAGTGCGAAGGGCGCAAAGTCACTGCGCGGTCCGATCAGGTCCGTACCGACGACCAGCATCTCCGGGGCGGATCTCTTTTGAATAACGCCTGCAAGCTCGCTCGAATATTCCGTACCAAGAACGAACATCGTCCAGGTTGAAAGATCCATGAATGTTCGGCCCATGGTGTCAAAAATGATCGCGGCCTGGGCCTTGTCGAGTGGATAGAGGGGATGGTCGGAGTAGTATCGGGAGCCGTTGAGTCCCTGTTCCTCGTCATCGAAGGCGACCGCGACGATGGACACCGGAAGCTCTTTGGATTTCAGATCCCGCGCGAGCTCCAGCATCACTGCGACACCGGCTGCGTTATCGCTGGCGGACGGCATGTCGGTTCCCTGTCCGTCGTAATGAGCGCCAATGAGGATGTATCTTTCGGCTGTGCCGCCTTTTGCGACAACGTTTCGGCGATTGCCGCCGAATTCCTGCTTCTGCACATCGAAGCCAATCTCTTTGAATTTCTCGGCGAGATACTCCGCAGCAGCTGCGGCGCCGGCGGTGCCACCGTGCCGGCCTTGCCGGGCAGGATCGGACAGCCATGTCACGTGGCTCCTGAGCGTGTCGACGGAGATCGCGGAGATCGTCAGGAGCGCGATCAGCAGCGACGCGAGCAGCAATGAAAATTTCTTTGCTCTCATGTGAGTCAATTTATTCCCCTTCTCCATGAGCAGACGTCTCCAATAATAAAGCGAGCGGCGCCGGAAGGCATCCGATCGATCGCAGCCGCGGAGCGGCGCTAGAGTGTAGCCCCGGGCGCCAGCCCGGGGGAGGGTGTCGTTTAGGGCTTCAAGCCCCGGAGGGGCGAAAGAATCTCCGGAATCTTTCGCCTCTCCGGGGCTGACTAGTTTAACCGCACAGAACCCCGGGCTTGCGCCCGGGGCTAAACTCTCACGCCGCTCCGCGGCTGGAATTCGGATCTCTTAGCCTGCAATTAAACGCGCGCGCCCAAACATGAGCGCCACGAGCGCCACGACATACGCCGAGAGTCCGACCAGCAACGTTGCCGTGACTCCCCAGAACACGGCGACGACGAGGGCCAGCACCGAAGAAATGACGGAGAAAGCGCCATTGATTCCCCAATACCAGGCTGTAGGCGCGCCATCGTGGACAGACATCGCCTGCTTGATGCCCAGCGGGAAAGCCATGCCCATGAAGAAGCCTGATGGAAAAAGCAGTATGGCCGAAATGGCAATCCGCAGAGGCGTTGACGCCGCCGCGAGTTGATTGGTCACGGCCGGACTCGCCAGGATAAACGCCGCGAGCAGAAACGGCAGGAGCCAGATCCATCGGCCGGCGCGGTCAGAACACAGGCTTCCCAGGCTCGAAGCGACCAGAAGAACGAACAACACGACGGTTAACCCGTAAATGGGATGCCCGAGAAAAACGATCAAGCGCTCGAGCAGCCCGATTTCAACCATCATGAAAGCCAGTCCAATTGCGGCGAAATAGACCATCAGGTGCGCCGAGCGCGCTTCTCGAACTCGCTTGCGCAACGCCAGCGGCGCAATGATGGCGATACCGCTCAAGCCCACCACAATTCCGAGCGATGTCCCGAGAACTTTGACGGCCTTGAGATTGATATCGTTCATGCCCTGATATGTCGATGCCTTCAAGAGGTCCCCTGCTCGCAGCATGTGAAAGAAAAATGGAGTGTCGTCCGTGGGTGCCTGGATATTCAAGGGATACGTGGCGATCAACTGCTCGTATTTGCCGCGCGTCGCGATGGCTTCGAACTCGGGAATTTCAGCAAAGCGCGGCGTCAAAACGGGCAGAAACTCCATCTCGCGTGAGACCTGCATCACGCGATCGATCTCGGCGTCCGTGTAGGGACGCTTTGAAACGAGAATCGTCGCCACGCTGTATTGCCCGATTTCGGAGCTATCCTGTTTCCGCACGATCATGATGTGCCGGCGCGGATCCTCGACTCCGGTGTCCATTAAAGACGATGTCGCCAATGCAGTCAGACGCAGCGTTTCGGCGGGCTGTGCTTCGTAATACCATCGGGACATGGTCAGTATTCCGTCGTCCGTCAGGTGATTCAGGAACGTGAGCCATGCTTCTTTCGTGTAGAGACCATTTTCAGTGAGGACATAAGCGCCCGCTGAAGTCGCGGCCCATGTATCGATCAGTGAAGCCTGGATGATCCCGAATTTTTCGCGCGACCGGGCAATATAGCTGCGCGCCTCGTCGTGAACGAGTGTGACACCCGGCGTCCTGGCAAGATTGCCTGCATAATCCGCAAAATGATTCGTCAGCACCTGCAGGATGTCCGGATTGATCTCGACTCCGGTGACGCGCTTTTGACCGAATACCAGCGATGTCAGGATATCTCTGCCGCCGCCCACTCCGATGACGAGGACCGACGTGTCCTTGCGCAGGTAGTGTGCAAGAGCCGTCACGTCGTACTTCAAGTGATCCAGGCGGTCGAGATTGCCGTCGAATTTTGTGATGACGGTAGCCGCGCCGGAGTCGATATTGAGATAGAGCTGCTCCAGCTTCTGTGTGGGATGGTATGCAGGACTCATTCCCCAGCCAAAGGGTTCGCTGCCTGTCTCACCAACATAAATTCGTGAAAGCGCATTCCATTTTTCGTACTTGCCGCCGCCATGGTTCCTGCCGCCCTTGATCCATTGGATCTCGATGAACTTTGCGGATTGGTTCGCGGTGGCAACCGCCAGCAAGGCGACGCATGAAGCCGCCGCGATCCATCGAAGCCGGCCCCTGATCGAAACGGCAAATGCCGCAGCCGCAAGCGCCGCGATGGCGGAATTCAGGATGACGGCTGTGGGCGCGTGAATATGGTTGAGAATCGGGATCGTCAGCACACAGCCTGCGGCTGAGCCTGCCAGATCCGCCGCGTACAGCGCGCCTGTGTGGGATGGAAATCGCGTCAATGCAACGCAGACGATGATGCCGGCGAATACAAACGGAATAGCGATGAGTGTGAAGGCCAACGCGGTCCAGGCGAACTCGGCTTCCGGATCCGCCGGAATATAGAGTTGGGCAGTAAAACAAATGGCGCTGCTCAAGGAAAAGAGGAGGCCCGTGTTGGCGAGCGTCAGATGGGTATCCCGCTTCCGCATGACCTCAACGAGAACGGCGCCGGCTGCAAGGCCAAACATGGCGAGCGAGATCGCCATGAAAGCGAAGTGATACCACATGGTGACGCTGAAAATTCGCGTCAGAAACAGCTCGAGTTGCAGGAGTGAGAGGGTGGTAAAGAAGAGGCCTGCGTAAGTCGCCCCGTTCGGTTCAGAACGCGAAGACGGCACCAACGGTTACCTCGAGCACATTCAGGGTCTGGCTCTGAACGCTGGGAATCGCATAGCCGCGCACGTCGAAGCGGATTCCAACGGGACCCGCCGGCAAAACCTTTATACCTCCTCCGTAGTTCACTGCGAATTTGTTGCCGATGTCGAAGGGCGAATCGCCGAAGGTGAAAACGCCGCCGAGACCGGCTGTGGCATAGGGCTTCACCTTGGGAATGGGAGCCTGAATAAGCAGGTTGCTGTTGTAGATTACTGCTTTCATGCGGCTCTCTACGAAATTGGGAGTGTAAGCCAGCGTATGCTCGCCGCCGAAAAGCTTGCCGTGGCCGAAGCGAAACCCGAAAACTCCGAACGTTCTTGGGTCGAAAGTGACATTGCTGGTGCCCTGCTGTACAGCATTCCGAAGCGTCAGTTTGCCCTCGCGCTGAATTCCGCCAAACAGCGTTACATCGCTCGCGTAAGCAGGAACCGTCGTCAAGATGAAGAGGAACAGGAGAAATCGTCCGACGTTTTTCATAGTGATGAAATTATAATCCAACGAGTCAGATGAAAATGAACGCTATTTCCGCTGCACTCCTTCTTCTCATCGCCGCGAATCTCAGCTTTGCTCAGATCGATGAAGCGCGCGCGGCGATCGCGCGCGGTGAATTCGTCCGAGCGGTGAATATTCTCACTCCCCTGCTGGCGGAGCAGCCGAGCGCGGACGCGTATCTGTATCTCGGTATCGCGTACCGAAGCATGAAAGAGTACGAGAAGGCTCAGGAAATGTTTCGCGAGGGAGCTCAGCGCTACCCTGATGATGGCCGGTTTCACTTCGAGATGGCAAACCTGTTCCTCGAAAACAATGACACCGAGGCTGCGAGGTCGGAACTGGAGCGGACTCTTGATGTGGAACCCGACAACGCTGTCGCTTCGGATCTGCTCGCCACGATCGACATGTCGGAAGGGGACGTTCAGTCCGCGCTTCGCTGGTGGAACAGAAGCGGCCGGCCCGTCGTGGACGACATTCTGCACAACTACTATCTGAACTTCGGATCGTGGGTTGTGCGCAAAGCGGTCGCGTTTCATCCGGCCGGCGTTCTGCACTACGACGCATGGAAGACGACGGAATCGCGCCTGTTCGAAACCGACAACTTCGCAAACGTCGGTCTCGAGGTCGAGCCGACGCCGGTTCCCGACCATTACAATGCCGTCCTCCGCACCACCAACCGGACGAATACCCTCAGCGATTTCGCGTTCGGGATTGTACGGGGCGCTCCGTTCCACATTTCGTTTTTGGACCTGTGGAACCTTCGCAACACCGGCATCAATTTTAATGGAAACTACCGCTGGGATACCGATCGCCGGAGAATGGCGGGCAGCTTGAAAATACCTTTGCCGCTGCCGGGGCTCCTGCACCTCGAGATCGGAAACACGTGGCGCAAGGAGCGGTGGGACCTCTCGCCCTCGATTCTTCCTCAATTCCGGCCCCAGGCACGCTTCGATTACAAATCGAACGGCATCCGAGTCCACGTGAAGCACATCCCGCATTATCGCGTCGAGATTGGCGGAGGGCTGGAATATCGCAATCGAGCGGCATCGGGAGACTTGCCGCGGTTGTTCACCAACAACGCGAATTCGGGCCGATTTCAGCTGGAAACGAGTCTGCGTCTGGTGGATGGCCGATATCAGAATCGCCTGCACCTGGAAGGCTTCGCTGCGCGGCGTTCTATTCTTGGAAACCTTAATTTCAGCGGCGGTGTAGCGGAGTTAGACAACCGTTTCACCTTGTCGAGAGATCCCCGTGCCTCCTTCAACTGGAGCCTGAAGGCCGGCACAGCGCGAGGCCAGCTTCCCGTGGAAGATTACTTCACGCTTGGGCTGGATACGACAACGGAGAATCCGTTGCGCGGCCACACCGTCGCCGACCATGGGCGATTCGGCAAGGGCCCGACCGGAACCGACTTCATCCTTTTTAATTCCGATTTCGATCGGCGCCTGGCCACGCTTCCCTTCTTCAACTACGTGAACATTCCGTTTGTAGCCGTGAAATGGATGCTGTTTTTCGATGGAGCCAAGACGTTCGACCGCAATCGCATCTTCCAGCAAGGCAAACTATGGCTCGATACCGGCGGCGGGCTTCGCTTCGAAACTCCCACGCATTCGTTCACTATCGTCTACGGCCGCTCGCTGCGCGAGGGCACCGGTATCCTGTACGGTTACGTGGAGAAGCGGTTCTGGTAAGAATGGTTGGTTGAATTAGCCGCAGGGCGGCTAATTCAACCAACCATCTTTACTTCTTTAACTGATCCCTCAAATCCATGTTGCGAATCAGGCGGTGCAGGTAATTGGGATGGAGGTCGAGCAGTTTGGCGGCTTCCGTGAAATTTCCGCCGGCCTGTTCAACGGCCTTGATAATGATCTCGCGTTTCATGCTGTTCACCGCATCGTGGTACTTAATCACGCCGAGGTGAGACGGTTGTTTCCTTTCCACAAGGGCTTCGGGCAAATCCTCAGGACGAATGTGATCTGAAGATCCCAGCACGACTGCCCGCTCCAGAGCGTTTGCCAATTCGCGAACATTACCCGGCCAGTCGTACTGCTTGAGAAGCGAATGAGCTTCCGGCGAGATGCCCACAACCGGCCGATTGGCTTCCCGGCTGTACTTCTGGACAAAGTAGGTTGCAAGCAGCGGTATGTCTTCACGGCGCTCGCGAAGCGGCGGCATCATAATGGAAACCACGTTCAAGCGATAAAACAGATCATCCCTGAACATAGACGTTTTGCGGGCTTCGTCGAGATCGCGATTCGTGGCGGCGACGATCCGGATGTCCACCTTGATTGGATGCGTTCCGCCCACTCGTTCGATTTCCCTTTCCTGAATAGCGCGCAATAGCTTGGCTTGCAGGGGCGGCGCCAGTTCTCCGATTTCGTCCAGAAAGACCGTACCGCCCTCTGCGATTTCCATCTTGCCCTTCTTCATAGCAGTGGCGCCGGTGAAAGATCCCTTTTCATGTCCGAAAAGGTCGCTCTTCAGCAGGTTCTCGTCCAACTCTGCGCAATTGATCGCGACAAAAGGCCGGTTGGCCCTTCGGCTGTTCCTGTGGATCGCCCGCGCGACGAGTTCCTTGCCAGTGCCGCTTTCTCCACAGATCAAGACGTTGGAATCCACAGCCGCAACTTTCTTGGTGAACACGAGCACGTCACGTATGCGGTTGCTCTCGCCGACCATGTCGTGCTCGATATTGATCTCTTCCTGCAGGCGCTGGTTTTCGCCCTCGAGCCACTCGACATACCTTGCGTGTTCCAGTGCAACGGCCGCCAGGGACGCGATGGCTGTCAGCAGATGCAGGTGGTGTTCGTCGAACTGAGCTCCGGGATGCGTTGTATCGCCGTAGATGACGCCGAGCTTGCTCTGAAACACCATCAAGGGAACGCACAACAAGGATCGGATCTGCGAAGCGACGATGCTCTCGCTCGGGCTGAAGGTCTGGCCGGTAAGCACGTCATTGCCGATGACCGCGACGCCGTCCCGCAGAACTTGTCGCGCAATGGTTCGGCTGATCCTGAAGGGCTGACCCACTTCCGAGTCGCGTTCGCGATAGGTCCCGGACACGAATTCGTCCGGGTTGTGGCCGACGAGAAGAATCGCGCCACGCTCGGCCGGAATGACCTCGAAGATCATCGCCAGTACGCGCGCTTCGAGATCCTCTGCCTTTCGAATTCCGCTTATCGCAGTGCTGATTCTGAGCAGCGCGGCCAGGTCACGTGCCACGCGGGCGCCGGGCGGCAGCGTTGCCACGATCTTGTCGGGCTGCATGTAGACGGAGGAGTCCTGGTCGAGTTTGACGGTGACGGCCGTGATGAACTGCTCTTCGGCGGCGTCCGTGAGCGGCACATCGGGGACACTATCGTCGTCTTCGAGCAGAAAGATGAATTGCGAGACGCCGACCTTAATGCGATCTCCGTGCTCGAGTTTCTTTTCGTGAGTAGGAAAGCCGTTGACGAATGTGCCATTCAGGCTTTCCAGGTCGGCAACTCGAATCTCCCCTCCGGTGGCCTTAATGGAGCAGTGCTTGCGCGAGAGCAGGGGATCGTTGATCGTGACCTGGTTTGACGGGTCCCTGCCGATCGACAAATGCTCATCCGAGAGCTGTACAACGGTGCCCTTCATGGGTCCGGTAATTGCTATTAGTCTGGGCTGCATTCGGGTCGTTATAGTACTCCATTTTTACCGGAAACGGTTCCAATACGGCTCAGTCCCCGCGGCAAGCAGTACCACCCGTGAATAGCTTCGAATGCCTTCATCGACGCTGTTGGCTTTCAGAAACCAATCCAGAATGACCGTTTGGATATTGCTGATCCATCGCACCCGCTCCCTTCGCGCCCGTTCGAAGATGCGCTGAAGATCCTGGCGGGGTCCGGCATCGAGAAGAGTATCAATTTCGGGGTAACGGAGATACTGCCAAAGGTTCAGCCAACCGCTGTACTGAAGCGCCGGATCGTCTGACATGACAGTGGCGAGAACGGCGATCAGATTGGCATCGCTCTCGCTAGGGTAGCCCCGGACATGACCCAACTCATGCGCAATCACGAAGGGCCGCTCACTGTCCAATAAAGTGTCGCTCACGATCGGCTCATGGCCGAATGGGTTGAATACCCCCTCGATCCCGGCCATGTGAAACCAGGGATTCCCGAAACGCGAGGACTTGATCCGGCTGGAAGCCGTCCAGTCAGTCCCGTCAATTGTCGCGACGACTCGTTCCACGCGCAGGACCGCCTCCGCCTCAATTCGCTGCTCGTCGTAACCGCCAAGTTGCTTCCTGGCGTAAAGCCGGTTGATCTCGTCCGCAACCCGCTGAGTGAATCGCTCCATGTTCGCGGGTTTGGTCCGTTCGGCATCAAAAGGCAGCTTGGAAAACAGTGGCTGCCGGTGGTAATTCAACCCCCAGGTCCAGAAAAAGAGCAGGTAGAGGGCAGCCACGAGACTCGCCAGTAAACGGAACCGCCGTCCCCGAACCAGCCACACCAACAGGACGAGACTGAGAGGGATTCCCAGATCCAGCCAGGAGAACGAAACCGCATCGGCAAACCGGCCAGCCAGGTATGAGACTTTCGGGAAGAGGGCGTGGGCGAACCATCCTTCGACGACGCCGCTGGGAAAGGCGCCAGCCCACGATAAGACGAAGGTGAGGGTTGCCAGGGCAGGCAAGAACCATGCCAGATAGCCTGTCTGTAAGTCCCCGAATTTCTTAAAAATTGTTACTTTCCCCTTGACCATCTGAAGACCCATTTGTTAGCATTCGCCCGTCAGTTCAATGGTTTATTGCCAACAAGTCCTTCTACTTCAAATAAATAAAAAGCAAGATCGATAGGACTTTGGCCCCATCAAGACTCGATCTCAGGAGTAAGATTGGCCAAGAATTTTTATACCTTTATTGTTGTTCCCGATGCCAGCTCCAGACTTCATAAGCTGCGCCTGCCTGGCCAAGTCTTATATATCTGTGCCGCCATAGGTCTAATTTCATTTTTTGTAGCCGTCGGGCTCGCTTTTAACTACACCCGGATGGCGTTCAAGGTTGCAGACTATAACAACCTCCAGGCTGAAAACGTCGACCTGAAAATCGAGAAGAAAAACCTCGAAGTATCAACCGTCAAACTCGACACCAAGCTCGCCGCGCTGGAAAGCCTTTCGGAAAGATTGACCACACTAATTGAAGACGGCAGCTGGGCCAAGCGCTTTCCAAAGGCCAATATGCCTGCCATCGGCGGTTCCAGGGTTGATTACCCCACAGCGGATCTGCTCCGCCATACAGACCTGAAGGCCGGCGTCGAACTGATGAAGGATCGGGCGTCGGATCTCGAAGGCCAGATGAAATTGCTGGAGCAGGTCGCCGAACAGCGTAATTACATCCTGCGGTTCACTCCCAATATCTGGCCGGTGCGGGGCAACATCACGAGTCACTACGGAAGTCGGGCCGATCCATTCAATGGTGAAGCCGAACTGCACCAGGGCCTAGACATTTCGGCGCTTTACGGCAGCCGCGTCCTGGCTCCGGCGGACGGTATCGTTATCTACGCGCAGCGAAAAGCAGCTTACGGCAACCTGATCATCGTTGATCATGGTAACGGCCTGACCACACGCCACGGCCACCTTTCCCGCTTCAACGTCCATGTTGGACAGAGGATTCAAAAGAACGAAATCATCGGTTTCGTCGGAAGTACGGGCCGAAGCACGGCGCCGCACCTCCACTACGAGGTTCGGTTGAACGACCGGCCGGTGAATCCGCGGGCTTACCTCCCCAGGAGCTAGATTCGCCTTTGTGTCTTTGTGGTTAAACACAACGACACAAAGGCCACAGAGGCAAGCCACCTCTTGTGGTCCCTTACCCCTTTCCGTTAAACTCATCTATGCTCGACACGATAGTTAAGCGGTTCGTAGGATCACGGAACGATCGAGAAGTTAAGAAGATTCAGCCTGCCGTAGCCGCGATTAACGCGTTAGAGCCGCGAATTTCCAGCCTCACCAACGAACAGCTTCAAGCAAAAACAGCGGAATTCAGGCAGCGCTTCGCAAATGGAGAAACGCTGGAAGAATTACTTCCGGAAGCTTTCGCCGTCGTCCGCGAAACGGGCAAGCGTGTCCTCAATATGAGGCACTTCGACGTGCAGCTCATCGGAGGATACGTGCTCCACCAGGGCCGGATCTCGGAGATGAAGACTGGTGAGGGAAAGACCCTGGTTGCGACGCTGCCGGCATACCTGAACGCGCTGGAGGGCAAAGGAGTCCACGTCGTCACCGTGAACGACTACCTGGCACGCCGCGACTCGGAATGGATGGGTCGGCTCTACAAGTACCTCGGGCTGAGTGTCGGGGTGATCCAGCATGGTCTCGATGACCAGCAGCGGCGCGACTCGTACGGATCAGACATTACCTACGGAACGAATAACGAATTCGGCTTCGATTATCTGCGCGACAACATGAAATTCGATTTCGCGCACTGCGTCCAGCGCGTGCACCATTACGCAATCGTGGACGAAGTGGACTCGATCCTGATTGACGAAGCCAGAACGCCGCTCATCATTTCCGGTCCGAGCGAGGAATCCACCGACAAGTACTATCGCATCGACAAAATCGTTCCCAAGCTCCGCCGGGATGTCGATTACCAGGTTGACGAGAAGCATCGCACGGTAACGCTGACTGAAGAGGGCGTTGGGCGGTCCGAGACCCTGCTTACCGTCGACAACCTCTTCGATCCCGAAAACATGGAGATCCTCCACCACATCAACCAGGCGCTGAAGGCACACACGCTGTTCAAGCGCGACGTGGAGTACGTGGTGAAGGAGGGCGAAGTGATGATCGTCGACGAGTTCACCGGACGCCTGATGCCCGGCCGCCGGTGGAGCGATGGACTTCACCAGGCCGTTGAAGCCAAAGAAGGGCTCCGCATCCAGCAGGAGAACCAGACACTCGCGACGATTACCTTCCAGAATTACTTCCGTATGTACAGAAAGCTGGCCGGCATGACCGGTACGGCGGAAACCGAAGCGGAAGAATTCCTGAAGATCTATAAGCTCGACGTCGTGGTTATTCCTACGAACCGGGATCTCCGCCGCATCGAGAATCCCGATGTGATCTACCGGACGGAGCGGGAAAAGTTCGAGGCCGTCGTTAAAGAAATCAAAGGGCTGAACGAGAAGGGACAGCCGGCGCTGGTCGGCACCATCTCGATCGACCGTTCGGAAAAGCTCAGCTCAATGCTGAAGCGGGCCGGCGTCAAGCACGTGGTCCTGAATGCAAAGTATCACGAAAAGGAAGCCGAGATTGTGGCGCAGGCGGGCCGCAAAGGCGCCGTTACCATCGCGACCAACATGGCCGGCCGCGGTACCGACATCCTGCTGGGCGGCAATGCCGAGTTCACGGCTCGCGATGTGATGCGCAAGAAAGAGATCGACCCCCTGTCGGCGACGCCGGAACAGTGGAATGAGGCTCTTGCGAAGGTGAAGCCCGAGATCGACAAGGAACACGAAGAAGTTGTTCAACTGGGCGGCCTTCACATCATCGGTACGGAACGTCACGAAGCGCGGCGCATTGACAACCAGCTTCGCGGTCGATCCGGACGCCAGGGCGATCCTGGATCGTCGCGCTTCTATGTTTCGCTCGAAGACGATCTGATGCGCATTTTTGCGGCGGACCGGATCTCGGGAATCATGCAACGTCTCGGAATGGAAGAAGGCGTTCCAATCGAATCGCGTTTCGTGTCGAAGCAGATTGAGAACGCGCAGAAGCGGGTTGAGGGCCAGAACTTCGGTTCCCGGAAACACGTCCTAGAATACGACGACGTGATGAACAAGCAGCGCGAGGCCATCTATGGTCTGCGCAAGCAGCTTCTCGAAGGCGAAGACCAGAAGGAATATCTGATAGGCATCGCCGACGACATCATGGCCGATTTCGTCTCTCAGCATGCCAATTCAGAGACGCATCCGGACGAATGGGATCTCAACGGGTTGGCCATTGCCGTCCAGCGACAGTTCGGCTTCGATTACCAAAAAGAAGACATCGATCCCAACCAGCTCGGCTCGAAGGAACTCGAAGAGGCTCTCATCGCGAAGGCCCACGAGAAATACGATCAGAAGGAAGCCATCATCGGCGCGGCTCCGATGCGTTACCACGAACGGATGCTCATGCTGCAGATCGTGGATTCCCACTGGAAGGACCACCTTCTGGCAATGGACCACCTCAAGGAAGGCATCGGATTGCGCGGCTACGGCCAGCGCGACCCGCTGGTGGAATATAAGAAGGAATCCTACGGCCTCTTTGAAGACCTCATGGGACGGATCGAAGAAGATACTCTCCGGTTCCTCTTCCTGCTCCAGCCTGTCGAAGAAAAAAAGCAGGCCGAGCAGGTCGAAAAGCGGCGGCGCCGGCAGGAGTTCGTGATGTCGAATCAGAACAACGGCGGTGACGGAGCGGCTCGCCAGGTAAAACGTGATGCTCCCAAGGTCGGGAGAAATGATCCCTGCCCCTGCGGCAGTGGTAAGAAATTCAAAAAGTGTCATGGGGTGACAGTTTGAGTGAGAAAAAACTTTCCGGCGACGCGCTGACTTTCGACGATGTTCTGATCGTTCCTCTGAAGTCGGATGTCCTTCCTTCCGAAGTTCGAACCAACACCAAACTGACCAACCGAATCGAATTGAACGTGCCGATCGTGAGCTCCGCGATGGACACGGTCACGGAATCGAGGCTGGCGATCGCGCTGGCGCAGCAGGGGGGCATCGGGATTGTTCACAAGAACATGCCGATCGATAAACAGGCTGCGGAAGTAGACAAGGTGAAACGGTCGGAAAGCGGAATGATCGTGGATCCGATCACCATGTCTCCGAATGACAGGATCGAAGATGCCGTGAAGCTCATGGCGCATTACAAGATATCCGGCGTGCCGATCACGGAAAACGGCCGGCTTGTGGGTATTCTGACAAACCGCGATCTGCGGTTTGAGACGCGTTTCCACCTCCCTATTCGGGAGGTGATGACGAAAGAGGATCTCGTCACTGTTCCGGTCGGCACTACGCTGGAGGAAGCGCAGCGCCTGCTGCACAAACATCGGATCGAGAAACTGCTGGTTGTGGACAAGGATCAGAACCTGAAGGGGCTGATCACGGTGAAGGACATCACCAAGAAGATCAAGTATCCCCTCGCGGCCAAGGACCCTCAGGGCAGGCTGCGTGTCGGCGCGGCGATCGGCGCGAGCGGCGATTTCCTCGAGCGCATGGCTGAACTCGTGCGAGCCAAGGTTGATGTGATTGTCATCGACACGGCGCACGGACACTCGTCACGAGTACTCCAGGCGGTCAAGGAAACGAAACGGCGATTCCCGGATATGGACATTATCGCGGGCAACATTGCTACCGAGGACGCCGCGCGGGATCTGGTTGCGGCCGGCGTGGATGCTGTGAAGGTGGGCATGGGCCCAGGCTCCATTTGTACTACGCGCGTCATCAGCGGAGTGGGAATGCCCCAGATCACGGCAATCCTCTCATGCGCCCGCGCCACCCATGAAGGAAACATTCCGTTGATCGCCGATGGTGGGATCAAATTTTCGGGCGATGTCACGAAGGCGCTCGCCGCCGGAGCGGAGGTGGTAATGATCGGATCGCTTTTCGCGGGCACCGACGAAAGTCCGGGCGAGACGATTCTGTATCAGGGCCGTACGTTCAAGTCCTATCGCGGAATGGGTTCGATTGGGGCGATGCAGCTCGGCAGCAAAGATCGTTACGGTCAGGAAGACCAGGAAACACCGACCAAACTGGTTCCCGAAGGCATTGAAGGCCGCGTTCCTTATAAAGGCCCGCTTTCCTCGATGGTCATTCAACTGGTCGGAGGCTTGAGAGCCGGCATGGGCTACTGCGGCGTCGGCACAATCGCCGAACTCCAGGCAAAAACCCGCTTCGTGAAGATCAGCGAAGCCTCTCTGCGTGAAAGCCACGTCCATGACGTGTTCATCACCAAAGAAGCCCCTAACTATCAACTGGACGAGTAATTCCCCATTTGCATTGTACGCTTCTGTTACGAACGGCCGGCTGCCGGCGCGACGCGGCTGTAGGCCAAACCTTTACAAAAGCCAATGTATTTTTGGTGGGCTGCCGCAGTCACCGTTTTCGGTGGTATCCTTGGCGGCCACCTTTGGTGGTGATTGGAGCGGAACGCTCTCGTTTTAGGGGAAAGCTGTGAGGACTAGCGTCGATATTGAACTGATCGAGCGTTGCGTTAAGGACGACCAGGCCGCCTGGAAGGATCTCGTATACCGTTATCGGCGTCTGGTTTACTCGATTGCACTCACGATCTGTCCCGATCCCGAAGACGCGGCCGATGTTTTCCAACAGGTATGGATGGAGCTCTACAAACATCTCTCCGATTTGCGCGATGTTGGAGCTTTGCCTGTGTGGCTCATTACTGTCACCCGCCGCTGCGCCCTTGCGCTCCGCAAGTCGCGCCAGGCGGCCGAACCCCTGAATGAAGACCCGCCGGATCTTTCTCACCGGCTTGCATTGATCGAGAGTGAATATGGACTCGAGCAAGCCCTGGGACGCTTGCCTGAGCGATGCCGGCGTCTGATCGACCTCCTTTACTTCACGGCGGAAGAGCCGAGCTATATCGAAATTGCGGAAACCATGGGGATGCCTGTCGCCAGCGTTGGCCCGACGCGCGCGCGCTGTCTGGAAAAGCTTAAGAAATTAATAGGCTGAAATGGGTCCGCAAGAGGCACTGCAACAAACATTCGACGGCATTTGGGGTGAGATTCGCGGCGCGAAGCTCTATGCCGGGCAACCCCGCAACGAGGCATCGGCGCACAGCGTGTCGCTTGCGCGGCACGCTCTCCAGTTGGCCACAGACTCGGGCAGTGACCGTTTCCTGGTCGAGGCGTGGCGAATGCTTGCCTACAGTCTCACGGCAAACGAGCAGTACGAAGAAGCGATCCCGTATTACAAGAGCGCCATCGAGAAACTGGAGCACATGACCGATCATCGGCAGGCCGCGCGCAACCGTATCGGATATGTGGCCGCTCTGGCATATGCGGGACGGCGCCAGGAAGCGATCGACGTTGCCGGCATCGCCGAGAAATGGTTCCTCCAAAATCAAGATGAAGAAGGCCGTGCGCGTCTCTTTACGAATCTCGGCAATCTGTATCATTCCCTCGACGAATACATGCAGGGCGTGGAGTATCACACCGCTGCAGCCGGGATTTTCGAAAAGCTCGGCGATAAGCGGGCTCTCGCGCAAACGTACACGAATCTGGCCAGCGGGCTTTCGATGGTCGGTCAATTCGAGCACGCTGATGAGTTGTTCGAGCGCGCCGGCAAATTGAGCGATGAACTGGAGCTGTTCGATCTCTCGGCGCAAGCCAGCTACAATCGCGGCTATCTTCACTACTTGCGCGGCCGGTACAGCGATGCGCTACGTTCCTTTGCCGGCCTCCGGCAGCGCTTTGACCGCGGGGACAGCACGCGGCACCGCGCCCATTGCGACCTCGACGAAGCGGAGATCTACCTGGAGCTCAGGCTGTCGAAAGACGCGTCAACGCTGGCGGAACGGGCGGCCGAACGGTTCAAAGAAATCGGCATGCCTAACGAGCAGGGCAAGGCGACAGGGTTCTATGGCGTCGCAATGATGCAAATGGGCCGGTTTCCCGAGGCGCTCGATGCGTTCCAGGCTGCCCAGGAAATATTCGAGGACCAGCACAACCTCTATTGGATCGGTCTGCTGCATCTCTATCGCGGAGAGGTGCACCTTTCTCTGCAACGTCTTGTAGAAGCCAAAGCGCTCGCCCTGCAGGCGAAACTGAGCTTTGAGCAGTTGTCAATTCCCTCCAAACGCATCTTCAGCCTTGTGCTCCTGGGCCGAGCCGCGATGGCCTTGAATGATCTGGCGGCGGCGGAAGCCTCAACGCAGGAGATATCGGCGCTGATCCCGACCACGAGAATGCCGCTCGTGCTCTTTCCGTACCACGTGCTCTCCGCAGAGATCGCTGAGCGGGTGCAGAGCTGGGAAGAAGCACGACGTCATTACGAGCTTGCAGCGCAGGAGTTGGAGAGGCATTGGGCTCGGCTCCATCACGATGACCTTCGGGTGACCTTCTTCAAGGGGCGGCACCAGACGTACGACGCTCTCGTCCGGCTTTCATTGGATCAAATGGATCCATCGGAAGGACTCGCGGCGGCATACGCATGGTGCGAACGAGCGCGATCGCGTGGCCTGGTCGAGCTTTTGTCGCACAGTACGCCGGCGATCCACGGACAGGCCGACCAGTCGATGCTTGCGAAGATCAATCGCTTGCGTGAAGAGTTGAATATCCAGTATGTGCGTTCTCAGTCCGAGGCGCGTCCTCTAACCGCCCAAACGAATTACGAGAACATCGCGCTCAAAGAGCAGGAACTGGCGCGGAGTTTACGCGAAGTGTCACAGGTGGATCCGGAGTATGCGTCCTTGCAGGATGTCTCGTTTGCCACCGTCGAATCCGTGCGCGCTGCCCTCCCTGAACGGACAACGCTGGTGGAATATTTCACGACCGGAGACGAGGTTCTGGCATTCATCCTCTCGCGAAACGATGCAAAGGTCGTTCGCCGGCTTTATTCGGCGAGTGGAATTCTCAAACTCCAAAGACGTCTGGGATTTCAGTTCGACAAATTCCAACTGGGCCGCGACTACGTAGCCACTCACTCCGAACAACTTTTCGAATCGGTGCGCCACCGGTTGCAGGAGCTTTACGAGTACCTGATAACGCCGTTCATCCGCGAAATCCAAACGCCGCATATCGTGATCGTGCCGCACGGCGCCATGCACTTCCTGCCATTCCATGCCCTCTACGATGGAGAGAAGTACCTCATTGACAGGTTTGAAATCTCTTACGCGCCCAGCGCCTCTGTCTTGAAGTACTGCCTTGAAAAGAAAGACGTTCCAGGAAACTCACCCCTGCTCGTTGGGGTGCCCGACCATAAAGCGCCGCTCATCGGAGAGGAGCTGTCCAGGTTAAATCGGCTCTTTCCCAACGCAAGGGTGCTCCGTGACGAACAGGCCGGCCGCGCAGCGTTCATGGAAAGCAGCAAGGCGTCGTCATTTCTTCACATTGCCACTCACGCGATTTTCCGCCGGGATAATCCCATGTTCTCGAGCTTCAAGCTGGCTGACGGATGGTTTACGGCTCTCGACCTTTTTTCGATGGTCTGTCAGACAAACCTGGTAACTTTAAGCGGGTGTCAGTCCGGTCTGAGCGAGGTGACGGGCAGTGACGACTTGCTGGGATTTATGCGGGGATTTTTGTATGCCGGCGCCCGGTCTCTTCTTCTAAGTCTATGGAATGTAAACGATGAATCAACCGCACAGCTGATGGTTCATTTTTATCGAGAGTGGCAAAAGGGCGTTGCCAAATCGATCGCGTTCAGGTCTGCGATGCTTGCCGTTCGGAAAGAACATCCGCATCCTTTCTATTGGGCGCCCTTCTTACTTGTGGGAAATCCATAGCGTTTTTTTTTAATCCAGCGTATTTTGTTGTTCCTTCCTGCACTCTTTATCGCTGGAGGAAAGCCAACAATGCATCTTAGTCCGGAAACGGCCCTCGACTTCCTGGAGGGACGATTAGAGAATGGCCAGGAAACATTGTGGAAGCAGCACTTGGAGGTTTGCGGCCGCTGTGCAGAGTACCTCAGCGGTTGGAAACAGTTTCTGACGACGATCAAGCGATCGCATTTGAAGAGTCCTTCTGACCAGTCGTTGGACAGAGCGGTTCATCTCTTCCCACCTGAACCGGATGAACTCGTGCCCAGGCTCCGTTGCGTCCTGGCCGCCGTGATATTCGACAGTTTCCTCGAACCCGACCTGGTGGGTGCGCGAGGCGTTTCAAATGACATGAGGCAACTTGTTCTACAGGCTGAGGATTTTGATATTCATGTCCAAATTTGGAACGAGGGGGGCCAGAGGCAGATGTTGGGGCAGATGCTCCCGATGAGCCGCGAACCATTGGCGGATACCGCCCGGTTTCATCTGTTGCGCAATGGAAAAAGGCTGGAAACCATGGCCGCCGACGAATTGGGAGAATTCCATTTCGACGATCTGCCCGATGGCACTTTGAGTTTGCAGGTCGACCTTCCCAATCTAACGATTATTGGTGCGCTGAATATTTAAAGGAAAGTCAGTGATCTGAATTCCTTGAAAGCCGTATGGCAGGACGTCGTTTCTTCTTCATTCTTCTGATTTTGTTTTTTGGCCTGGGCGCTCAGGGTCTCGCTGCGTCCTATCCACTCATCGTTCAAATAGCGCCTGAGGCGAGCATTACCTCAATAGCTGCCACACTTGGCGGCACGGTCGTCGATAGCATTCCCGGCGCAAATACGTACCTGTTGAATGTGCCCTTCCTTCCGCCGCCGGTGACAATGTCGCTGCTCGGCATTCAGTGGATGGAACTGAACAGATCCGCGACATTGCCACGCTTTGCCCTGCGCGAGGTCGTGGAGGTGCCTGCCACTGCTGCAGCGGATTGGTACAAGGACCAGCCTGCGATGCAATTGATAAAGGCTGGAAGCGCGCGAGCATATTCGACTGGAACAGGAGTTGTTGTCGCGGACATCAACTCGAGCCTCGACTATGCGCACCAGGCGCTGGCCGGTCATCTGACCAGCGGGTACGATTTTCTCGCCGGCAGACCGCCCGGACTCTATTCCCTGGACTCGTCCGAAGCCGGTTTTCTGGACCAGATAGATTCGGGCTTCCTGGACCAGATAAGTTCCGGCTTCCTGGACCAGATAGACTCGGGCTTCCTGGACCATGCCGACCCCAACGTTACCGGCCGGAACCCCGCCTACGGCCACGGCACGGCCTCCGCGGGCATCATCGCTGCCATCGCGCCGGGCAGTATGATCATGCCCCTGCGAGCTTTTGACGATGACGGGCGTTCCGATTTGTTTACCCTAGCAAAGGCAATACGATTCGCCGTGAGCCACGGAGCTCAAGTCATCAATCTGATCTTTGGCACTTTAAATCCTTCGCCGGTTATCGACAGGGCCGTGGGATTTGCGCTGTCTTCCAATGTGTTGGTCGTGGGCTCCGCCGGAAACAGGGGCACGTCCCAACCGGAGTATCCGGCCGCTCTCAACAGAGTAATGACTGCGGCGGCGACAGATCTTTCAGACACGAAGGCTTATTTTTCGAACTACGGGAGTCATGTCTTTGTGGCGGCGCCGGGAGTGGACATCATTTCAGCATACCCACTGGGGTATTACAGCCTTGTTTCCGGTACCTCTTTCAGCGCCGCCGCCCTTGCGGCAACGGCAGCAGTGGTGCGTTCTGTACGAACGACTGGAGTTCCGGAATCCATTGCCGGAGGCTCCGTCAAGATCGACGCCCAAAATCCAAACCAACCCGGTCAGCTAGGGAGCGGCCGCATCGATGTATTGGCAGCCATCCTGGGGGGAACACCGGCAATCACAAGCGTCAATCCGAGCAGGGGCGAGCAGGGCCGGAGCTTGACGATCTCGGTCACGGGAAGATCCACGCACTTCGATCAGGCAAGGACGCACCTTAGTTTAGGCGGCGATCTGACGACGACTAATCTTGTTGTGGCGAGTCCGACGTCCCTGACCGCGCACCTCGATATTGCCGCCAACGCGACCGTTGGCACACGAACATTGACGGTAACGACGGGTGCCGAAGTGGTCACCCTGAACAACGGCTTCACGGTGACCGCGGGTTTACCTGTCATTGCGACAGTCACGCCCAACAGCGGCCAGCAAGGCCAGAATGTGACCCTGGCAGTGGCCGGTCAGTTTACCCATTTCGCTCAGGGTACGTCGCAGGCGGTTATCGACGGCATCACCGTCAACAGCGTCACAGTAACTGACGCCACTTCGCTGACGGCATACCTGACGATTCCGGCACCGGCCGCGGTGGGTTCTCGAACGTTAACGATCACGACGGGAAGCGAGGTGGCGACGCTGAGCAGTGCCTTCAGCGTGACGCCAGGAACCGCGGTGATCGTGGCCGTCAGTCCGAACACGGGAAAACAGGCCGATACCGTCACGGCCGCGATAACCGGCCAGTTCACCCACTTCGCTCAGGGCACCACACAACTGGATTTCGGTCCCGACTTCTCCGTCACGGCACTCACGGTCCACAATGCCACAAGCCTCTCGGCACAGTTAGCCATCTCACGCACGGCATCGGTGGGCTCCCGCCATTTAACGGTGACGACGGCTGCGGAAGTTATCACGCTTGATAACGCGTTTACCGTCGGGCCGGGCACCCCCGCGATCACAACGGCGAATCCAAACATCGGCCGGCAGGGCGATTCTGTGACCGTGAACATCAATGGCCAGTTTACCGGTTTCGTTCAGGGCACAACGCAGGTGAGCCTTGGTGATGGAGTAATCGTCAACAGCGTCGGCGTTTCAAGTTCGACCGGATTGACCGCCCAGGCGACAGTATTGCCGACCGCGGCTATCGGCGGGCGCAACGTGACCGTAATCACGGGCGCCGAAGTGGTGACCTTGAACAATGGCTTCACGGTGACCGCGAGACCACCTGTTATCGCGACAGTCTTGCCCGGCAGCGGTCAACAAGGACAGAACCTGACACTGGCGGTGAGCGGCGAGTTTACCCACTTCGCCCAGGGCGTGACCCAGGTCAGTATCGACGGGATCGCCGTCAACAGCGTCACAGTAACCGACGCCACTTCGCTGGCCGTGCACCTCACGATTCCCGCAGCGGCCACCGCGGGTAGTCGAACGCTAACGGTCGTGACGGGCAGTGAGGTTGCGACGTTAGGCAATGCTTTCAGCGTCACGCCGGGAACAGCCGTGATCACAGCCGTCAGCCCGAACACCGGTAAACAGAACGATACAGTCACGGTGGCGATTACCGGCCAATTCACTCACTTTTCTCAAGGCGTGACGCAGATCGACCTCGGCCCCGGCCTGGTCGTTACGGCACTCGCGGTCCAAAGTAGCACGACCCTGACAGCGCAGCTGGTCATCTCCAGCACTGCCGTGGCGGGTCCTCGCGATGTGACGGTGACGACGGCTTCGGAAGTGGTCAACCTGAACAACGCTTTTTCGGTGACACCGGGTATACCCGTCATCACGACGATGAATCCGGGCGGTGCTCAGCAGGGCGATTCGGTGACTGTCAACATCGTCGGCCGGTTTACCAATTTTGTTGCCGGAGCGACGCAGGTGAGCCTTGGTGGCGGAGTCATCGTCAGCGGCGTCGGCGTTTCGAGTTCGACCGGATTGACGGTCCAGGCGACGGTATTGCCGACCGCGGCTGTCGGCGCTCGCAATGTGACCGTAATCACGGGAGGCGAAGTGGTGACCTTGAACAATGGCTTCACGGTAACCGCGAGACCACCTGTTGTTACGACGGTCTTGCCCGGCAGCGGTCAACAAGGACAGAACCTGACACTGGCAGTGACCGGCGAGTTTACCCACTTCGCCCAGGGCGCGACCCAGGTCAGTATCGACGGTATCACCGTCAACAGCGTCATGGTAACCGATGCCACGTTGCTGACCGCTTACCTGACGATTCCGGCGGGGGCCACACTGGGTTCTCGAACGCTAACGGTTATCACCGGCAATGAGGCGACCACGCTGAGCAACGCCTTCAGCGTCGCGCCCGCCACGCCCGTCACGCCGGAATAGCCAATTCACTTTGCTCCGGAAATTAATATTCCGCCCGCTCCACTAATATTCGATATCCAGCAATCCAGCGTGTGTCGCTATTCGGAGTAGAACAAGTCCAGGCTTCACAACTTTGTCTTTGTCGTCCTGGTCGTCTTTATCGGTATCTTTGCCGGACTGCACACCGTCCAGGATCAGAATCTTTGTTTGGTTTTTCCTGGGATCCAATTTTGCGACGACCTTGTGTCGATCGTTGCCTTGACCAATTACCATGATTTGATCGAAATTCTTCAGACTTTGATCCTTGTTAAAAGACCATTGAAAATTCTGCCGGTTGTGCTGCACATTGACCGGCGACGCGTTGTTGTACTGGACGCTGATGATCCGAGCCTTCAGTCGGTAACCGTTGTCATCATCGTCAGGTGGTTGTTTCACTTTTTCGGTCAACACGAGGTTGTTTCCTGCAGCATCCGTGATCGTGTAAGTGCACAACTGCGGATTGTTGTTTCCCTTGAGATCGTAATCATCGCCGTCTTCGTCTTTATCCTCGTTACCCCACGCGTTCCTGACACAGCTTCCGCTGGCCGGTCCCGAAGGCACACCCGAAAGCGCATCGCGCCCAAAGAACTGGACGGTTTTGGTGACCAGATCAAACTGGCCGTAAGCCTCCGGAGAGGTCTTGTCGATCCGTACGGTGGTGGAACTGGTGGACAACAAACCCGCGCCATTGGTGACTTTGCAGGTCAGCAGGGTTGCGGCCGTTTCTGCATTCAGCTGGACCGGATCGCAGCCTGTCGCAGATGCGATTCCCGACTCGGGATCGAGGCTGGTCCACACAACGCTTACGGGACTATTGTTCCAGCCGGCGCTGTTCGGCTTCGGGGTCACAGTCGGCGAAAGCACAGGTGGAGTGTCGTCATACACGGTAATGCCTACCGCGCCAAAAGCCGGGGCGAAGACGGCATCCGATACGGTGAACTTGAAGCTGTCCGGGCCGATGTAATTCTTCGCAGGCGTGTAGGTGACGTTCGCTCCAGCGCCGCTCAGCGTTCCGTGTGCCGGCTGCGTTGCAACGCTGAAGACCAGCATGTCGCCATCCCGGTCGGTGCCGGTCAGCTTGATCGCAACCGGGTTGTTACCCTTCGTGCTAACGGACTGGCTGTTGGCTGTCGGCGGCCAGTTCACCTGCTCGGCGAGAGCGAAGAGCGAGAATGACGTCGCAGCACCGCATAACGTTTTCGTCGTCGTATTTGGATTCGGAGAGACCGCTCCGCCAGGAAGAGTGATGTCCGCCCACGCATTGTTCTGATAGTGCCAGAGCCGGAGGTTGTTCTCGTCCCCCACCTGCACGCCGCTGTAATTGAAGCAGATCTTAACCGAGCCACTGAAGGTTGCGGTCGTCCGGATATCGTAGTACGTCGCCGGATTGGGGAACCTGAAGCCGGCGGGTGGCGGCGGGCCCTGCATAGTGCTCGCCACTGTGGTTGTGCCGGGGATGGTGACGTTTCCGAAGGTCAGGGTCATCGGCGCGGGCTTGCCGGTGGTCTGATCCACAGGCGTGAATGCCACGTCACTACCCGTGGGCGTATTCAGGACAACGATTACCGACCTCGCAGAGCCACGGTAAAAGTCTCCACCAATACTCATAGTGACTTCATAAGTGTTGAGCGGTACATCCGTAAAGCTGGCCGTTGCCGTGAGAGTTCCAACGCCTCCACCGGAAGTCGTGGCAACAACCATGATCGTTGAGCCGGAACTTACCGGCGTCAGGGTGAAGCTGACGGGAACTGCTTTTGAAATGTCGCCGGCGCTTCCATCCGGTACTTCGGTTATGGCGGCGCTCAGCGAGAAGCTTGCCGTTCCGTCGGGTTTGGTCGCTGGAATCGATCCCGGATTCGAAGATGAGGGTGTGACGGCGGCATCCTCCCTGATGACGGTCAGCGTGCCGGAGCCCGAGCTGTCCAGGAAGAGCGGGTTCGTGCTGACGTAGTTAGCCGTGATCGAATATGTTCCCTGCCCCTGCAGGATCGTGAACGGAAGGACCGCAACACCGGAAGCGTTAACGCGGCTTGAACCGGCCGGCAGGCCATTTACAAAGAAGTTTACCGACCCGGTGCCGGTCTGACCTGCAACGGGCGCGGGACTCACCGTCGCAGTCAGGTTCACCGCATCACTGTATTGACCCGCGGCCGGCGCGACGGCGGTCGTGGTTGTCGTATTGACGGTGACATTAAAGCCGCAAGTGGATTGATCGCCTCCCGAATCCGTCACAGTAGCTATGACCTTTGTTGTGCCGATGGGGAACGCGGAACCCGACACGGGACGGGTGGCTATAGCGCTGGATGGAAGCGGACAATTGTCGGTAGCGGTGACCGTAAAATTCGCAACAGCTGATGCTTCTCCGGGCGCCGCTGTCGCGAGGATGTCCGCCGGGCACGACGCCGCCGGTAGCGGATTCACAATGTTCGTGGAAGCTGTCGAGAAGTTGTTACTCGCATCGGGATCCGGAATCGATGAGGCGATTGTTGCGGTATTGCGCAGTGGAGTTCCGCCCGCCGCGGAACAGCTGATGGCCCCGACAAGGGTGATGGTTTGAGTGCTCGAGGACCCCGGGGGCAAAGTAACAGTGCGACTGCTGCCCGTTCCGTCGCACGTCCCACCGCCTGTGGCCGAGCACGAAACAAAACTCAGCAAGGAAGGTAAATTGTCCGTAACCGTCGAGCTGAAATTAAGGTTAGGACCGTTGTTGGTGGCTTCGATGGTATAGGTAATGTTCTCTCCGGAAATCGCCCGGCCCGATGTAATCGATTTCGTTATCGAAAGATCCGACTGCACCGTAACAACGCTCTGCACATTCACATTGTCGACAAGCACGCCGCACACAGCCGAAGTCGGTCTAACGGCCTTGCAGGTTGAACTTTCGTCCTGCGTGTATTCCCACCAAAGCCGGACAGATCTGCCGGCCATTCCTCTCAGCTTCGCGTGCACGTGCTTCAACCCAGCGGAGTTTCCGGCCCACGCCGACATGTCCTGGAAGTAGGCGGCGCTGTGGCTCCGCGGAAAATGCCTCGGATAGTGATTCAGATCGGCCGTAGTGAACTCTTCTTCGAAAGCTTCCGCCAGAACGGATCGAAGGAGGACGTGCGACGACGTAGTCCGCCCATAGTCGCCAATGCGAAGCAAAAACCCGTCGAATGCGAGGATATTGAAGCGCGGATCTTCTTCGGTGTCGTATTTGACATCGAAATCCAGCGTCACATATTCCGAGTTCGACGGCACGTCGATCAGTGGCGTCAGGAGACGTTCCCATCGATTGGAATTCGCTGAAAAGCCGTCATCGGCATTCAGGTGAAATGCTCCGTTATTGCCGGCATTGAACGTGTTGTTCGTTGTCCACGGAACTGTATTGTTGCCTCCGGCGTGCTGGGTCAACCAGCCGGCGGGCAGCGAACCCGGCCTCACCGATTCGAAATCCTCGCGAAATATCGTGGCCGGTAGCGGAGTTCCTGTCGAGCGAGTGAGAAACAGAACGGTCGAACCCTGATTGCTGGTGATGTTGAGAACAAGATCGAGCGGCGTTCCGGGAATGTACGAGGGCGAGAGCTGAATGATGAAGTCCCTGTCATTAGTCCCGAAGGCGCCCGGATCGATACTGGGATAGCCGGATGTTCCCTGTATGACGGTCACATTGGAAGTGGTTGCTGAAAGCGTCGCAACGATGCCGGTAATCGTTAAAGGATTCGAGTTGGCATTCGTAGCGTAGTTCAGGAGAGGAAATCTGAATCGCACCTGCTCTCCGGCGTCGATAGACCCGTTGCCGTTGCCGTCTATAAAAGTGGTTCCGGTGAAGTTGGAGTTCAGGCTGACTTTCATCGCGCGCGCCTGTACGCGCTTGAAGACAACGTCGGGGGTCCCCATACGCTCTGATGGCAGCCCATCCGTGAACGGAAGGAGCTTTGTCTCGGCCCATGCGGCGAACAATTCGCCTTTTTGAGCAACGGCCTGATTGTAGTCGCCTAGATTGGGTTGGCCCGTGTCGTTACCCCATCCCGCCTTGAAAGGACGATCGGTGAGCGGCATGGGCTGTTTCCATGTCAACCCGTAATCGTCGGAGAACTGGTAGGTTGTCTCCGTAAGATCGCCGTTCGTTGCTATTCCTTGATCGTAGTAGAAGACGTAAACCCGCCCGCTGCTGTTATCGACGGTCACCCAGGGGTACCATTGAGACCGATCATTGCCTGGTCGGCTGTTGATCCGGCCCGGACTCGTGAAGCTAAGGCCCCCGTCCGTGCTGCGCTGAAACACAATGTCGGCGCCGTCCCTCAAATCATTATTCGAATACACGAGATAAATGCTGCCCTTGCCGGGGCCGGAGGAATTGTCGACGGCCAGTCCCGGGGCTGAGTTGACGCGGTCGTCGCCTAACACTTCGTCCACCATGAAGAAATCGGAAGCCGCATTAACAGGACTGCTCCACGTTGCTCCGTTATCCGTGGACCTTGCAAGTCCGATGTTGCTGGTGACTGGTCCAGGAAACCTGCGCCACGCCATGTAAACATTCGGGGAGCCATTTCCGGCAAAGCGAGGGATGGAGGATTGTCCATCCGCAGCGGCTGCTGCAACGATACTCCTGGCGGACCATGTCGGAGCGTCGCTCAGAATGTTGTCTGAAAACGTAGCTGAGATTTCGACACCGCTGAGTGAGAAGGGTGTGAAGTTGGACCAACTCACCAGCACACGGCCGGTATCGGGATCCACGTCGGCAAATGGCTTATCGGCCGCCTCGACACTGAGTCCATTGAGATCGCCATTCGGGTTCGTCGCAGGAGGGATTTCGAATGGGCCTGCCCAGGTGTGACCAAAATCCGTGGATCGGTGAAAGCCCAGGGTTTGAGCTGTTCCGCCAGGGCCGAACGTCTTGACCATAATCGAGAAATAAACAAAGTTCGAGCCGCCAAGGTACTTCACTTCCGGGTCACCGAAAACCTGAGGGTATGCGGTTAAACCGATGAAACTGATCGGAGTCGTGACAGGAAGCGGGCCTCCATCGATGAAGGTCCGGCCGCCGTCGTCGGAGTACATGAAGCCTGAGACGGAGGCCGGATTCAGTCCAAAACCTCTCGTATCGTTGAGACCGATTACGATGTGCTGACCTGTACTGTCAACGGCAACCGAGGGCTGGGACTGCCCCCCAGCAGGGCTTATTTCGTCGTCTTCCACGAGTGGAGCGTCTTGTGCGACCTGACTGACGACCGGCCTATCTACAACGACAGACGCGTCGCCGGACGTCCCCGCACGGGCCTTGGCCAGGGAACGGTCCAGCCTCCCGGTTGCCGCCAGGTGCGCCAGGTGTCCCATAGAGGACATTTTCTCGACGTCCAGGTCGTTCGAACCGTCGGGCCTTTTCCCTTTCGTGCCGGCCGCCGGTTCCTCGAGTGGAGTATGGCGCGCATGGCTCATCGGCGCCAATAACATGCATACTGCTGCAAAAATCAGTACCCTTGAAGGCCTGATCATCGTCTTCATGGCGAATGGTCTCATTTTCCGCGAGTGGCCCGACCCGTCCTGTCAAAACATGGAGGCGGTCACGCTGAATTGCTATTGCTGAATTGCTATTGCAGAACCGGAGGGCTTTTATACATCGGCAGGTCAAATGCCCACAAGGCCTTTTAGCAAAGAATCCAAAGGAGATACTCTACCGTCCCTGGATTTCGCTGGCCGGCTTCTCGCCTGAATCCGGAGCCAAACTGCAACATTTTTTTTCGTAGATTGTATTTTTTTATATGTATCGCCCACCTTATGTACCACGTGGGGGAACAGGGAAAGGCCTGCAAAGGTTTGGGGAAAAGGTGTCGCTCAGGGGGACAAAATGCATTCGAATGCGATTCTTATCGACCTCAGACACGAAAAGGCAATCTTGGAGCAAGTGCTGGAGTTAGCGGAATGCCAACTCGAGCTGATTCAGTCTGGCCGCATTGAAGACGTTGAAATACTGCTAAGGCTTCGGGCAGAACCGATGATTCAATTGGCCAACGCCGAAGTAAACGTCGGCAGAGAAATGCCGCAGCTTGAACACGACGACCTGAACATGACCACCACAGAGCTCGAGGAACTACAGCGCCTGAATCTTCTAATCACAAATCTCGCCACCCGGATCGCTGACATCGATGACCGGGTAAACCGCCTGGCAGAGCTACAGAACTCCGCCTGGCCCGCCGCACAAATCGAACCGCACTGAATTCGGAAAAATGGCGCCGCTGCTTACCCGATCGTTCTGCCAGTGCGCCTGAATGGTTGTGTTGTGTACTTCTGAGCTTCGGCCTGGGCGCCATATGAATCGTCGCCGGTATTGATGGCTTTCTGGTACTCGGTGACGGCGCGGTCGCGCTGGCCGCGGATGTCCATAATCTTGCCGATGTTCACATAGGACCAGACTTCAACCCATTTCGGCTTCAAATCCCCATTCAGCGCCTCGCGGAACACGTTGACAGCTGCTTGAAGATTTCCCAGCTCGAACAACGCCTCGCCCATCCGGAACAGCGCCAGCGAATTGTGAGCATCGAGGTCGATTGCTTTCTGAAACTCGTCGATGGCCTCGTTCTGCTTTCCTTCGTTGGTGAGTTCCTCGCCGCGGTTGACCAGCACATTGATTCGAATGTCGTTCGACATGCGAAGCAGCTTTTCCCGGGGATCGATCACGACTGCTTTAGGCTTCCGCTGCGTAACGACATCGAAGTCGCTTGATTCGCCAACCACTTCAACACGGGCGTACTCCGGATCGCCGTCCGTTTGGATCTGAAGCTCGACGGGCATCTTGAACAGATCGAGATCCTGTTTGATCTGTCCCTGAATCTTGTAGCCGTCTTTGGTTCGGAAAACCGTGTACTCCTGCTTGAACTCCGGCACACCCGATCCGTTCAGCCACTGATCGAAGAAATAATTCAAATCGCCGCCGGCGACGTCAGACGCCAGCTTCTCAAAAGCTTCCGTCGAAGCCGGCGTGTTCTGGAATTCCCGCAGATAGCGGGTCAAAAGCTTCTGGAAGTTCTCATCGCCGATTGTCCAGCGAAGCATCCGCAGGACGTACGCGCCTTTGTACTGAACGAGCGAGTGATATGCGGGTGAATCCTTATCCATGCCTCCGGCCTGGCGGATTGTCGTGCTCCCTTCAAAGCCGAGAGCTTTAACCAATGCCTTGTCGATTTGCTCATGAGCCTCGGCCGGCGAAAGCGTTTTTTCGAAGTACATAAGGCTGGCAAACACGGCCATTCCATCCACCAACCAGGCATCGGCGCTCGGATCCTTGACGGCGATCTTCAGCGGGAACCATTGATGCGCGACTGTGGAGGCCACCGCCCCCAGATCGAAATCCTTCCGGATTTGCGATGCCGGCAGCAGAAGTGTGCCCATCGACCATTGCGACGTCCAATTCGCGCCCTCGACCTCCACGATGTGGAGCGTTGACGACGGTGGAGGGCCGAACGTTTCGGTGTAATAATCCATCGCTTTGCCGACGGCTTCCGCCAGCGGCGTCACGGCATCGGCCGAAGCCTTGATGGTGTGCACCGAGATCTGGGACTTTTCCGACTTCACGTCGGTAGTCATGTATTTTCCCGCCGCAACCATTCCCCAATAGGAGGGCTGGCTGCTCGCGAAGCTGTCGCCGGTTTTCGGCAGGTCGGCTACGAGGCTCCAACCGGCAGGCGCGGTAACCTTCAACCGCATGTTCGCTTTGTCCTTGTACAGACCGTTTGAGGGAAACCATTTCCCCTCGTACAGAAGAAACGCGCTCTCCTCTGAAACCTTGGCCAGTGTCGGGTCGCGCCGATCCTCTTCGGGATTGAGGATTCCGGCATACTCGATGTGCACCACCGGATTGTTATTGAACTGCTGGCCGCTCAAATCGACTTCAACGGTTGAATCGCTATCGTATTGCCGAAAGCGAGTGTCGGCGCCGCCCATGGTAACGCGTTCGACGCGCAGTCGCCGGTCGAGATCGAACGTGGCCACGTTTTTACGGTCGAGTTGCTTGAACTGGATATCGGCTTTGCCGGCGAGGCGGTGTTCTTCCGGGGCAAGCGTGACATCGACGGAATAGAGATCGACGTCGATCCGGGCCCTGTCGGACGAATCATCCGCTCCTGCCCGCGACTGCGCCGCGACCGGCCCGACCAGGAGAAGCATCGACAAAAAAGAAAAGAGAATCTTGTTCATAGCGCCCTTCTTAAGGAATCCTCACCACCAGCTTGCCCATTCCGGCGTTGTCGTTCTGGTCATAAATCCGGAACGCAATCACGTGCTCGCCGCTCGGGAGATCGCCGGAGACATAACTGAACGACTCCGACTTCGAATCAATGATGCCGTCCTTTGGAAATACAGGCCGCCAGTCCCCTGTATCGATGGCGACCTCCGCGTCATTCAACGTAGACGTTTGGTCGACCGTGTCGATAGCAATTCGAACCCGTCCCTTTTCGATTGACTCCAGTTTCATGCTGACTAGCGGAGGAGTGTTGTCGATGGAAAAAGCGCGGCTCTCCATCTCGCCTTTCAGGGCCAGTTCCACAGGATTTGACTCCTGATCGCTGGCAACGACACGCACAACATAGGTTCCATCGGGCAGAGTATCGGAGTTGATGGTGTAAAAGTTATCGTCCAAATCTTTCTTCAGGACCTTCCAGGTCCGCTCATTGTCGCCTCGATAGTAGAGGTCGTAAGAGAGGTTATCCTGATTCTTGTCGGTAGCATTCCACTGGAACGACTGAGCGCCTCTCTGAGGCACGCGCCGGGGAGGAATCCGCGGCAACGCAGGCCCCCCGGCCCGGGCGTTCGCGCGTACAGACGCTGGATCGTTCGGATTGACGTTGTTGCTAGTCGTGATCGGAACTTTCTGGAGAGCGACGCCGGAGGGCAACACGTCCACATTCGTGATTTCAGGCCGGAAATTCTGTTGCAGGTATGGAACTTTCACCGATGCCAGTCTCGGTGATCTGCCGGCGTCGGAGCTCAAAGTAGCCTTCCACTGGATAAATCGCGCCTTTGGACTGGCCGTTCCTCCAGAACCGTCGACTTTCGCCCAATCGGACCAGGTCTTGTCCGGAGCGCTGGTATTGCCGGTCCGGGTCGAGATCTCGATCATAGCCGGATTCTCTGCTTTGGAGGAAATCTTGCCCCACGACGAAATCGCATCCGTATCTTTTACGTCGGATTCATAGCTTCCGGAGGTCGACAAAGTATCGCCTATGCGGAAGAGCTTTCCCATGTTGGCGGAGGTTGCATAAAGGCGATTTCCGGTTTCGACGAGGCGAGTGGTCTGCTCTTCTGTCGATTCCTGCAGCAGCGTCGCGCTTCGTGGACCGTCCATCGAGTAGATCCGGCCCTTGGTGCCCGTGGAGAAAAGGACTTTCCCACCGTGCGGTAGAACTGCAAAGACCATTTCTTCTCGCGAACGCCATAACGTGTTCACCACACCGTCCGGCAGAATCTCGAGCACGACGCTCTGGAGATTGCCGTCGGAAACCCGGCGGGTTTGTGCGCGCGGCGTGTCTGCAGAAACCTGATCCAGCGGTTCGATCACCTGAATCTCCTGCCCGGGCGAAGGCGTGGCGCCGACGCTCACACTAACGGAAGCCTGCACATTTCCAGGACGGTCCGTGGACTGAGGGGCCGGTGTTGCCGGCGCCATCGTCGGTTCGCCGTTCAGGACGGCGGCGTAGATGGTGCCGTTGGGTCCTACTGCTACGGAATGGACTTCCCGCATTCCAGAGTCATAAAGCACGAAGGCCTTTCCCTGAGGCGAAATGCGATAGATGTATCCTTTCGGATCTCCCCCCGCGATGAGGTTCCCATCCTTGTCCATGGCCATCGAGACGATGTGGGTTTCATCCGTGTCATAAAACGTCTCGCTCTTTCCATCGGCAGCGACACGATAGATGACGCCTTTGTCGCCGGTGCCGACCAGCAGCCTTCCCTGCTTGTCGAAAACCAGCGACCAGATGTATTTCACATCGGGATGAAAAAACTCCGTCACTGCCGAGCCCTCGATTCGATAGACCCGCCCGTCGGGCGACGTTCCGGCATAAAGAACGTCCTTGCTGTCGACTGCAAGAGCAAGCACGTCGAGTTCCGAAAGATCTGCCACGAGGGTTCCTTTACCAGTGGCATCGACCTTGAAAATCTTTCCGTCGTGCCCCGTCCCCAGATACACATTGCCCTTCGAATCTGCCACCGCAGACCAGACCAATGTCTGCTCCGTATTAAAAGTCATGTCGAAGACGGGAGCCAGGATGAGTTCGTCGTCGCTCGTCAAGGATAGGTTGCTGAGCTTGCCTTTGCGAAAATCATCGTACGTCCGTACTTCCCAAAACTGGGGGTTTACGGCGAGCAGCGGAATAGCGAGAAGCAGCGGGAGTAGCCAGAATATCTTTTTCATTGAGATTGATCGAAGAGGAAGAGCCGCGGACTGCGTGGATTACGCGGATGGCGCAATCCGTGGCTGTTCCTTTCGCCCTTTCACGGCTTCACCGTGAGATTTAGAGATCTTTGCCCCTGAATCACGTATTTGGATTGCGGGAGTTCGTATTCGCGAACAGTGGAGCTTGCTGTACCCGACACGCTCCGGGTTGAAGATCTGTCGGTATTGATCACAGCAGCCATGGACGGCGGCAGTGACGGCAGTTCCTGTCCACCGATCACGACACCGGGTTCGGAGCTCAGAATCTTGATATAAAGCCGATCATTTTTCCGGAGCTTGTTGAGCTCCTTGATGACTTGTTTGACATCGGTGGGGACGGTCGCAGGACCGCGGCGCAATTCGGAAGTGGTTACAGTACTGCCGTCACCGACGAGCAACTGCACCGAGCCGGCAGGCAAACCCGACGGGATCTGCACAGGATTCCGCTCGACAATCAACGCACCGTCGGACGCGCGCAGGTATGAAGTCATAGTGATCGTCTCTCCCGGATGGACCTCATTCTTGTCCACGGAGATGCGCTCGAGCTGAGCGTTGGTCTTCCGATCTGTCGAGGTGATTTCCAAATCGATTTTGTCGATCACGACGCCGTCATAGCCGGACATCAGCAAGTACTGAATCGGGGTAACTGCCGCGATGGACGCCATAACCGGTCCATTCATGTCGCTGGAAAAGACATTGCCGATGTTTATCGGATCATGGTTCTTCACATGTATCTGACCGGATATGGAGAGTGTCATTTCACCTAGAGTTCTTTCGCTGGCGGTGATCGCGTTAAACACGATGAAGTTCATCAGCGGAGGCGTGAGGAAACGGTCGGAAGCCACTTCGAAGTTGTACTGATTCACCGTGTTCATGCTCGACGTGAGTTTGACGCTGACCGGAATCATCTTGGACGTTGCGCCCAGGGTACCGGCAATTCCTGTCGAACGATCCTGCTGGAACGAACCGACAACGTCCAAAGGCACCGCGAGCTTGAACGAATTCTGAATGTTCGGAAGCAGCGAAATGACGTACCCGGACGACATGGGTACATTCGTCGGACCCGCCGACAGATTTGGATGACCGAACGCGTACACTTTGTCGCCATCCACATACGTGACCGTGCCGTTCGCGCTCCAGCTGAGGTCGCCTCGAATCATCTCGACGTTGACGGACGATCCGGGCTCCAGCTTGCTTGGCCCCGCAGCCCTCAGGCTCGCCGCACTGGCACCGCCGCCGGCCTGCACCGGGGTGAAACCGAACGCATTGAAGAATGGCGCGAATTGTTGCAGGGCGACCTGCGACGCGCCTGAGACGAGCAGCGGCGTTTGGATATGCATCAGCGATGGCGCTGCTCCTGCCTGAAACGGGCTCACGCTCAGTAAGGATTGAGGGAGAAGCAGTTGATGCAAGGGTGTGCCGTCCGCAAGTTTCTGAAGCTGGCCGAACACAAAGGCCGTCGGCGATTCCGAAGGGAGTATGCCCGAGGAAGCTTGAGCGATTTTCTGAGTGTTTCCCGGCTTCTGGTCCAGGATGCCAAGCATCTGTTGGATCGGCTGAATGCCGGCGATAGGCTCTTTCGCAAAAGGAAAAGCGAAGGCAACAGCGCCAATCAGTTTCCCATCGATGTAGACAGGGCTGCCGCTCATGCCGGCGATGACACCGGTCTTCTCCAGCGGTCCCCCTGATAGGCGCGCGAGGATCATATCCTGCCTGGGAGCGAAATTCTTCAACACGCCAAGCACTTCGACATCGAACTGCTCGATGGTCGTGCCTTGAAAAACAGTCTTGCCAAACCCTTTCATGCCCTGCCGAACTTCATCCACGGCCATAAACTTGGTATTTTGAGCGGCCAGGTGGGGCGTTATCGTGAGAAACGCGGCGAGGGCGAAGGCAAAAATTCGAAGGGTTTTTGTTTTCATGATGGACCGAATCGGTTGCTCCCTAAATACAATGTTTTCAATCAGAAAAACGGCTTTCCTATATTAAAGTAACACTGGAGTTTATGTCAACGCATCTACAGGTCACCGGGTTCATACTCGCCGGCGGCAAAAGCAGCCGAATGGGCCGGGATAAGGCCCTTTTGGATTGGCACGGCCAAACCCTTCTGGATCATATGGTCAACCTGTTATCCGCGGCCACGGATCACGTCCGGGTGGTCGGCCGCGGGTCATTGCCGGATCTTCCGCCATCCGATCGCGGGCCACTTTCCGGAGTCATTACCGCCCTGGACGCTAGCGCGACGGATGCCAATCTGGTGGTAGCCGTCGACCTACCTCTTTTGACGGGCGACTTCCTAAAATACCTGCGGTCTCAGCTAGAAAGGACGAGTCGGCGCATTGTCGCGTGCAAGATCGGTTCCAATTTCCCCCTTTGCCTGGGTATCCGCCGTGGCCTTCTGCCGGAGCTTCAAAGGCGGTTGGCCGACGGAGATTTCAGCGTTCATCGGCTTATAGAGAGCATTGATGCCGAAGTCATTCCGGAGGCGAAACTCAGCGAGGTGGGATTCGACGCCTCGATTTTTCGAAACATTAACACTGCGGAAGATTATCGGTCCATACTGTAAACAAATACTGTAAGCACAGAAAATTTTCCTCTGGCCCCAGTTCTGACCCTGCGTTGAAATAGGTTTTTTCACTATGAAGCATCGGCTCACGACCTTGATTCTGGCTTCGGTTTCGCTCTTGACCTTCTCGAACGCTGCATTCGCACAGCTCAAGGAGAATTTCGCACTGAATTTTTTTTGGGCGGGCAGCGCTTATTCGTCGAAGGAATATCAGATCAGCTTTCCTCAGTCCATCACTCCAGTAGACGGAAAATTCAGGCTGGACACGGCATGGCGCGGTGGAGTCCGTGCGAACGTCTTTGATCGCGGCCATTGGGGACAGGAGTTCTTCTACAGCTTCGAACCGAATACGGCGCACTTCATCCGGCGAACAACGCCGCAATCATCGTTGGATTTGAGAATTCAGGTCCACAATCTCGGCGCGAATGCTCTCTACTACTTCGGGGAGGATGAGACGAGGCCTGTGCGTGCATTCGCTACCATCGGACTGGGCATGACGATTTACAAGCTCACAACCGAGGCCGAACAGTTTGTGCGGGACCCGCGTCGGGGCAACGTACCTGATATGGATTCTTCCCGTGAACTTGCGATGAACTATGGCGTTGGGCTGAAGGCGCGCATGGGTTCCTACATCGGTTTTCGCACCGATTTGCGTGGTTTCGTGGGACGAAATCCGTCCTTCGGCCTGGCACGCCAATCGACCAATCCCAACGCCACCGTTTTTCCCGCGGCCGGCGCAATAAACAACGGCGAGGTTTCGGCGGGCCTTATTTTTTACTTCCGAAAACGATAGATACGACCGGAAACGCGCCTCTGCTATAGAATTTTTGCAGATGGTACGAACGGCGCCGGGGCCCACCGGAAAGATCCTCATTGTCGATGACGAGCCCGAAATCGTCGCCTTTATTCGCGAACTTCTGATCGGCCGAGATCATACCGTCGTCGGTATTTCCGACTCCAGAGACGCGGCGGCTGAATTCGATTCGTTCCAACCGGATGTGTGCATTCTCGACTTCCGCATGCCGCATTTTACGGGCTCGGTTCTTCTCGACACCTTCAAACAGAAGGACCCTGCAGTCGAGGTCGTCTTCCTCACCGCCCAGGACGAAACCTCACTGGCCGTTGATCTCATGAAACGGGGGGCGATCGATTTTCTGCTGAAACCCGTGGAACTGAGCCAGCTCGAGCTTTCCGTGAGCCGCGCATTGGAACACCGCCGGCTGATCATCGAAAACGAAAACTACCGGCTGCACCTCGAGCAACTGGTACTGGAAAAAACACGCGCACTGAACGACGCTTTGATGAGACTCGGCTACGTTCATTCCGCAACACTCGACACGCTCTCAATGGCTCTCGATTACAGAGATCAGAGTACAAGCGGCCACTCCCGCCGCGTTGCCGAACTGACGGCCGGCGCGGCCAAAGCCATGGGGATTACGGATACTGCGCTGGTTCAGATCGAGCACGGTGCGTTGCTGCACGACATCGGAAAGTTGAAAATCCCGGATAGTGTGCTGCTGAAACCGGCAAAGTTGAACGAAGAAGAGTGGAAGATGATGCGCCGTCACCCGGAATATGGATTCGACTTTCTCACCAATATCGAATTTCTGAGAGACGCCGCGGACATCGTTTACACGCACCACGAAAAATTTGACGGGACGGGTTATCCGAGACGGCTGCGAGCGGAAGAGATTCCATTCGGCTCGAGAGTGTTTGCGATAGTGGATTCGGTCGACGCGATGATCTACAAGCGGCCCTACAACACTCCTGTTTCATTTCGAGACGCGGCTGAAGAAATTCGTCGATGTTCGGGAACGCAATTTGATCCGAAACTCGTGGAACCGACGCTCGACTACCTGAGAGACCACGTCCCCGCACACCTGAAGTAGGAAAGAGGAACCACAAAAGCACAAGACACACAGAAATTTCCTGTGCGCCGTGTGCTTCTTGTGCTGTTTATCCCCTGATCCTCGGTAGCTCGGCCGACTTTTCCAGCGTGAATTTCAGCTTCGTCTCCGGCGCGAATTCCACTTCTTTGCCCTTAGTCGCAAGAACCGTGCCCGCTCCGGCGGCGCCTCCAACGATCGCGCCCTTTCCTGCGCCGCCCTTGCCGCCGGCAATCGCTCCGATGCCCGCACCGATGCCTGTAGCGGCGCCAAGAATGCCGGCATCCCGGCCCTTGCTCCCATCAGCTTCGGCGACGAACGGTCTCGTCACGATGGGGTACGTCTTGCCGCCATCGACAATACTCGTCAAAACCAGGCGGAGGTTCGCCCGGCCCTTCACGCGCCCCGAGCCTTCGGCATCGGCAACGCGGCCCTGAACCTTTGCTCCTCGATCGACGACTGTTTCGCCGTTCACTACGATCGGCTCAGCGAGGCTGGCGATGAACTGATCGCCAGCCTTGTTCTTCCCGGTGCTGATCGCATCGACCAACAAAACACTTACTTCGGTGCCTTCGGCCACTTCAAACGTTCTGGGCCTGGGTGGCGCGGCAGGCCTGTCGGCCGGTTTTGCCGCAGGTGTTGGTGCCGGCGCGGCCGCCGTTGACGGAGCGGCTCCAGCGGCAGGTTGTGCGGGCTCTGCGCTGGTGCCGGCCGTGGCTTCCTCAGCCGAATCGGTCGAGCAACCAGTGAACGCAAATGCCAGCACGACGACGAACACTGTGTACAACAAACTCTTCATTTCTCTTGCCCCCTTGAGCATGATTGTTTACCTGGACTTTAAAGACCGTTTGGTTCGCTGGAAATCCGCGGAATCGTTTCTATAGCCGCGAGAGCCGCCAAGCCTCTGGATTTCCTGATTGACGCTCTGGATGCGATTGCCCGGATTCGGATGGCTGGAAAAAAACTCCGCGCCGCGAGAACCGCCGGCGGCCTCGATTTTTTCGAAGAACTGCGCCATGGCGCGCGGATCAAAGCTGGAATCATAGAGGATCTGAGCGCCCATCAGATCGGCCTGCCGCTCAGCGTCGCGTGAAAACTTCAGCAGGACCGAGTTGGCTGCGAATGAAGCACCCAATTGCGCGAGTACCCCTCCGAGCGAACCGTTTCCTAGTGCGCCTCCAAGAAGCGCAAGCGGAGCCTGCGCAGCATACGCTTTGGACATCTGGTTGGTGCCATGCCGCAATGCGACGTGTCCGATCTCGTGCGCAATAACGCCTGCGAGCTGGGCTTCGTTATCCGCGTTCTCGAAGATGCCTCGATTGATGTACAGAAAGCCGCCGGGCAAGGCGAAGGCATTGATCTGCTTGTCGTCTACAACTTTGAACTGATATGGATATCGCTCTCCAGGCGCTTTCGACGCCAGGCGTCTCCCGATGGAGTTTGTGTAGGAATTGATCTGGCTATCGCTGAGGATCCGCAACTTCCGCTCGGCGTCCTTCGAGACTTCCCTGCCGATCTCGACGTCCTGTTGGGCCGAGAACAGATTGAAGCCCGGACGAAGCCTGGTGCGCTCCGCCAGAAAGTACGGCGCGGCAACCAGCAACAAAGCAACAATCGCGATGCGGATTGAAATCATGACAAGCCCCAGAGCTTCACCCCTTGCAAGGGCCGTGCCACGACTTCAGATGGACGCGAAAGTCTCGAATTGGTGTCACTTACTGTGGAGGCGACACCACCAGGTCCATCGGCATGAACCTTCTTTCCGGAATTTTTTCCGTCATTGGCCTGTAGTCGCCTGCAACCACCATCCGGCTTCGCAGACAATCCAGTTGAACCGCGTCACGCTGATTTGGCAGAGGTGTAATAATCACTTTGCCGCCATCGCACGCAACGACAAGGGACGAACCTGCGTTCTTGTCGAGCTGGGCGATCTGGGAATCGCTGGAAGAATCCGCTGACACGTCGCTCTCTGGCCAGGCGATCATCATGCCCACCACGAATGCCACAGTAAAAATAGCGACTCGTATGAAACTCCACACCATGCTGACCTCACCTTCAGAGGAACCTCATTACCTACTTTTTATGCCGCAAGGGCGGGTCCACTGCGGTGAAATCTATGCAAGTCGCTGATTCATTGCGATGGAGGACGATGCTGGCCGTTTGGCCATATTCTTGCTCCTGACAAGCCGGCCTTCGTTCAGGGGAATTTTTCCCATATAATTTGCTTGTGACTACCTCAAACATTCCAAAGATGGACCAGGTCATGGGGAAGGAAACTGCCGACATGCGCAAGACGAAGGTGCTCATCGTCGATGATGAGCCGGCGATTCGCGAAGTACTCGATATGATCCTGACGGAATGGGGCTACGAAGTGCGCCTGGCATCGGACGGTTCCGAAGCCAAGGACCTTGTCGAGTCCTATGATCCGGAAATCGTAATTTCGGATGTCGTCATGCCTCAGCTATCTGGACTCGATTTACTTCGATGCCTCAAGGCCGGCAATCCAAATCGCCCTGTAATCCTCGTCACGGCGCATGCCAGCATCGACCTTGCAGTCGAATCCATGAAACAGGGAGCGCAGGATTTCGTCACGAAGCCGATGGACTATCCCAAGCTGCGCTCGATTCTCAAGGCGGCCGAATCCGATATCGAAATGCGGCAGACATCGCGGAAGCTCACGTCGCAGCTCGAGCGCGGTTCGGGTTTCGGCGAATTCGTCGGAACCAGCAAGATAATGCGCGAAGTTTACGAACTGATCCAGAGTCTCAGCTCCAGTGACGCATCGGCCATCGTCACGGGAGAAAGCGGGACAGGAAAGGAACTTGCCGCAAGGACCATCCATCGGCTCAGCTCTCGTGCGAACGGCCCTTTCATCGCGGTGAATTCTGCAGCTATCCCCGAAACGCTGATCGAAAGCGAAGTCTTCGGACACGAGAAGGGCGCATTTACGGGCGCAATCGGCACTCGGCCGGGTTGCTTCGAGCTGGCTAACGGCGGGACTCTGTTTCTGGATGAGATCGGCGAAATGCCGCTACCACTCCAGCCCAAGCTGTTGCGCGTTCTGGAAGACGGCAAAGTTCGCCGCCTGGGAGGAAAACAGGAATTCGAATTCGATGTGCGGGTCATCGCTGCGACTAACCAGGAACCGCGCAACGCCATCGTGGACGGCAAGCTTCGCGAAGATTTGTACTATCGGTTGACGGTTTTCACCGTGCATCTTCCTCCCCTCCGGGATCGTAAAGAAGACATTCCGCTGCTCGCCCAGCACTTCATCGGAGAATTCAACAGGAAGCACAGCACTGTCGTTGCCGCCCTTCGGGACGACTCCATGGACATGCTCATGAGCTACTCGTGGCCCGGCAACGTTCGCGAGTTTCGAAATGTGATGGAGCGCGCGCTCATCCTTGCTCGCGGCGAATGGATCGAGACATTTCACCTTCCGCCGTATCTGCGAAATCCCAGCACGGAGTCTTCGACAAAGATCGTCCTGCCTCTGGGTATCACGGCCGCTGAAGCTGAACGCGAGCTCATTCTCCGGACGCTCGAAAAAACCAACCATAACAAAGCCGAAGCTGCGCGCCAGCTGGGACTGGACGTGAAGACGATTCGCAACAAGCTGAAGTCATACAAAATTGAGGACTGATGTACGTAGTGCTGGCGGCTGTTTGCGCCATTGCTTATCTCGCCTTCCGGGTTTTCCAGCTTCATCGACAGAATCGGAACATGTTGGCGCGGATCGTCGAAGTGGATCAGATGAAGAAAAATTTCATCTCTCACGTTTCGCATGAGCTCAAGGCGCCGTTGGCTTCCATGCAGGAGACGACCCACCTGTTGCTCGAAGGCATTCCCGGAGCGCTTACCGACAAGCAGAAACGGCTGCTTGAACTGAACCTGCAAAGCGGAAAGCGTCTGGCTCAGATGATCGGTAACATTCTCGATCTGTCCCGGCTTGAAGCCGGCGTCGTCGACTACGAGATGCAAAACGCAGATATAGCGGATCTGATGCATAACGTCGTCATCGAGCTCAGCCCGCCGGTTCGGGAGAAATCGCTGCGGATGCTCACGCACATCCAGCGAGAGCCTTTGATGGTGAAGTGCGATCCGAATCGGATGGTGCAGCTGTTCACCAATCTTCTGGAAAACGCTTTACGATTCTCCGTCAAAGGCGGCTCCATCGGCGTCTATGTACGATCGGTGGGGCAGCTGCCCCGGATGCCGGCGAGCGCGCGCGCAAGAATGTCTTCGGCGAAGTCGACCAATGGATTTGCGCTGGTTGGAATCTCCGATTCCGGTCCCGGAATCGACGATGCCCACAAGGAAAAAGTCTTTCATACGTTCCATCAGATGAAGCAGGGCAAGAAGAGCCTCGGAGAAAGCCTCGGGCTGGGTCTGGCTATCTCGCGAGCCGTCGTTGAAGCTCACAGCGGAACAATCTGGGTGGAGGACGATCCTTCCGGCGGAGCCATTTTCTTCGTGCTGCTGCCGCAGGCTGCCCTTAAGGATGAAGCTTTGACCCGCGCCTCGTAGAGAGAAGGAACCCTTTTACTTCGTCTCCCAAACCCAAAACGCCGACTGGTTGCCGATCGAGTGAACCACTTCCATATCCACGTTGGCGAGGTGGCTCAATTCCTGCAGCGTCCTGTCTTCCGAGATGCACAAAACCCGGCGTTCGCTTGCAACAAGCTGAACGAGATCGTCCGGGGAGAAAACCCCGCGGGCTCGGTTAAAGCGGTAATACTGAAGGCCGTACTCCGCCCATCGAGGCGGCTTGTACATGAACACGGTTTGATCGGCTGGTACGATCGCCGCCAGGGCCAGGTTCCAGGGACGCATCGTATCCGTACGGTCAAACCTTGGGAAGACCATTGTCGTCGCCGTGATCACCAGGGCCACGATTGCCAAAACGTTGAATGGCGCCAGGAACACGGGCCTGAGCCACAACGCCATTAGGCAAAGGATTGCCGCGATCACAAACGTAACTACTGCAATCACCATCCCGTCTACGTGCGGATCGACATTGAGCGTGTTTCCATAGGACCCGAATGCGACACCGATAAAGGCCATCGTGCCGGCTTCTATGAATACAGCCACCTTGTATGCGCGAGAGATCGGTTGCAGCAATTCTTTAGCAAAGAGCAGCGCGATTGCCGGCGCCATGGGCAGGATGTAACCCGGCAGCTTGGATTGTGAAAACGAGAAGAAGACAAATGGCACAGCTGCCCACCATAAGAGGATATGTTCATTCTTGCCGAATCGGCGACGCAGCGTGGGAATCATCAGAAAGGTCCAGGGAAACGTCAGCAGCAACAAAACGGGAATGAAGAAATAGAACGGCCTTGGATGACCGTGAATCGTGGTCGTGAAGCGTTCGACGTTCTGATTGATAAAGAAAACCTGGATGAACTGCCAGCCGTTCACGACCGTACAAACCACAAACCAGGGTATAGAGATCGCGGCCGTGATCCAAAGTCCCCGGGGACACCACGTCCGCCACTCGTCAAATCGTCCACGCAGCGCGAGGAATCCTGCAAGCGAGAGCGCCGGCAACAGCACGGCGATGGGACCCTTGGCAAGAACTCCGAAACCCATGGAGGCGTAGAAGGCATAGAACCAGAAGCGGCGGCGCGGCGTCTGGTCGTTGTAACCAAAGAGGAAGAACACGAGCGCGGCCGTGAGACACATGGTCAAAAGCATGTCCATCGACGCTGCACGGGCGAAAGCAAAGAAACCGATCGAACTCACCAGTATCAGCGCTGCTACAAAACCAGTGGACCGATCCCAGAACCGCCGCCCGCAAAAGTAAACGAGAAATACAGAGACAGTGGCTCCGAGTGCGGACGGAAATCGCGCTCCAACTTCATTGATGCCGAAGAGCTTGTAGCCGAGCGCGGCCATCCAGTACATCAATACGGGCTTTTCGAACCACGGAATTCCATATAGCCGGGGCGTGATGTAGTCACCGCTCAAAAACATCTCCCGCGCAATTGCTGCATAACGAGGCTCATCCGGTCCCAACAGGCCGAGGTCGCCCAATCCATAGAAGAACAGGACATAGGACAGTGCCGCCAGCACGATGATGATGAGTTGATCGAAATACGGACGCAGCGTGGGTTTCATGAAGTATGTGAAAATAGCACGGATGCGCGCAGTCATTAAAGAAGTCATCGAATACAGACTCGCCCGGCTGCTCCTGAAGACCTTCGGTATCATGCCGCGCAGGATTGCCGCTTGTGCCGCCGGAACTGTTGCCTGGCTTGGATTTCATCTCGCCCGGAGGCAGCGGCGCGCCGGCCTCAAAAATCTTCAAATGGCAATGCCTTCGCTTGGCCGGACGGAACGGGAGCGAATCCTGCGCGGATGCTTTCAAAATCTGGGGCGGCTACTGGTTGAATTCAGCCACTTTCCGGAACTCACCAAGGGCAACATTTCAGACTTCGTCGTTCATGACGGACTGGAAAACTATCTCGAAGGCTTGCGCCGGGGCCGCGGAGTCATCTTCATGACGGCCCATTTCGGCGCCTGGGAACTGAGCTCATTTGCGCATTCCGTCTACGGATATCCGTTGAAGTTCATCGTCCGCCCCATCGACAACCCGAGAGTCGAATCTCTCATTTCCCAGTATCGCACGATGGGTGGAAACGTTCCCATTCAGAGAAGAAGCGCAGCTCGCGACATCATCAGGGCCTTGCGTCAGAACGAAAGCATAGGCATTTTGTTCGATCAGAACACAACGAGGGCCGAAGGTGTGTTTGTGGACTTCTTTGGAATTCCCGCCGCGACGACAACAGCAATTGCAACTTTCGCCCTCAGAACCGGGGCCGCAGTCCTGCCGGGATTTTTGATTTGGGAAAAAACGCTTGGAAAGCATCGGCTGCAATTCGATCCGCCGGTGAAGCTGATCGAAACAGGGGACCTTTCACACGACGTCGCGGAAAACACGAGATTGTTCAATCAAATTTTAGAAGGGTACGTGAGGAGGTACCCGGATCAGTGGCTGTGGATCCACAGAAGATGGAAGACAAGGCCGGAAGGTGAGCCCTCGATCTATTAAAGCTGTAGCGGCGGTCACAGACCGCCGCTACAGTTGCTCAGCCTTACCTTAAAGGTTGCCCGTAAACCATGCTCTCCAGCCGCGCGATCCGCTCTTCCATCGGAGGATGCGTGCTGAAGAGATTCACGATGCCGCCGCCGCGCAGCGGGTTCACGATGAACATGTGAGCCGTTGCAGGGTTCGCGTCCAGAGGAATGCGCTGAGACCCCGCCTGCAGTTTGCGCAGTGCGCTGGCCAGCGCGAGAGGATTCCCGCTGATATGGGCACCGGTCGCATCGGCTTCGTACTCGCGGGACCGTGAGATCGCCATCTGAATCAACAGCGCGGCAATCGGCGCGAGGATGATCATCAGGATCGTGCCGATCATTCCACCGGCGCCTTCGTCGTCATCGCGGCGGCCGCCAAAACCGCCGAAAATCATGCCCCATTGCGCCATGTGGGCCAGCATGCTGATTGCGCCTGCTATTGTCGCCGCAATCGTGCCGATCAGGATGTCGCGATTGGTTACATGGCCCAACTCGTGAGCCATCACAGCCGCCAGTTCTTCCCTGGTGAGCAACCGCAGAATGCCTTGTGTTGCCGCCACTGCGGCATGCTTCGGGTTCCGTCCGGTTGCAAAGGCATTCGGCGCCTCCGACGGAATGATGTAGACCTTTGGCATCGGCATATGCATCTTCATCGCCAGATCCCGGGTCACCCCGTATAGCTCCGGAGCTTGAGCCTCCGTCACTTCCTGCGCGCCATACATCCTCAAGACAATCTTGTCGCTGAACCAGTAGCTGAACATGTTCGTCGCCATGGCGAACATGAACGCAATGATCACTCCCTGCCGGCCGCCAAACGCACCGCCTATGAAAACCAGCAGGACGGTCAGTCCGACCATGAGAAGGATCGTCTTAGTTGTGTTCATCAATTACTCCTTGCCCAGACTCTGGGCCAGCAGTTCCACCGGGTGTACGACTTCCAGCTTCAAACCAAGTTTTTGCGCGCCGTACCGGAACTGGAACATGCATCCCGGATTTCCGGTTACAAGTACATCTATATGCGCTTTCTGGATTTTTTCCATCTTTCGATCCAGGATCTCCATGGAAAGCTCGTTCTGCGTAATGTTGTAAATTCCTGCGCTGCCGCAACACTGATCTGCACCTTCGATCTCTACAAACTCAATGCCGGGAATAGCCTTCAAAAGCTTTCGAGGCTCGGTCTTGATGCCCTGCCCGTGAATCAAGTGGCAAGGGTCGTCATAACCGACGCGACGCTCCAACGGAGTTTTTAGACGTTCGAAAATCCGCGTTGAAACCAGAAACTCTGTAATGTCTTTCACCTTCGACGAAAATGCCTCAGCGCCATCAATCAGCAACGGATATTCCTTCAACATCGCGCCGCAGCCGGCCGCGTTAATGATGATCGCGTCCAGTTTGTCCACCGGAAACGCTGCAATGTTGGCGCGCGCCATCTCCTGTGCGGTTTGCCGGAGGCCCGCATGATTGGCCAGCGCTCCGCAACAGATCTGATTGCCGGGGACAACGACGTCGTAGCCCGCCGCAGTCAGAAGTCTCACGGACGAACGGTTGATGGAACCGAGCATCGAATTCATGACGCAGCCGCTGAAAAAGGCAACTGTACCTGCTTTCTTTCCTTCGGCACGATAGCAGCTGTCCATCGTGAGACCGCGCTCAATTCCGATCTCGGGCATCAACTCCTCGGCAGCAGCCATGCGGGGAGCAAGTCGCCGGAGAAGTCCGGACTCTCGTACAAGCCCCTGCATGCCCGAGTAGCGATATAAGTGCAACATTCGTGCCATGACCTGAAACCGCCAAGGGTATGGAAATACATGCTTCAACATGAGGCGCGCAATCCAATGGGCCGGCCTCTCATCGACAATTTTGCCCCGCATTTCTTCCATCATGTGGCCAAAATGCACGCCGGACGGACACGCCGTCTCGCACGCCCTGCAGTCGAGACAGCGGAACATGTGCTCCACGAACGAATCCGTGACCTTCGAGCGGCCTTCATCAAAAGCCCGCATCAGATAGATGCGTCCGCGCGGCGAATCCATTTCGCTCCCAAGCACGCGATACGTGGGACACGAGGAGAGACACAGCCCGCAGTGGATGCAGTCCAGATAGAGCGGCGGTTTAGTTTCTTTCTCCATCAACATGACGTCCGGCGTTCAAACGGCCTTCGGGATCAAACGCTTCTTTCATTTTCTTCATCAGATCGTATTCGGTGTCCGTCAATCCAAACGTTCCGATTTCGCGGCGCACTTCGAGCGGCGCTTTCTCGATGACGCTCCGGTATTTTCCACGAATCCGCCGAATCTCATGGGCATTGGGAATCTGCATCAGGACAATCCCGTTCAACGCGTGGGCAATCCAGGCGGCGGGCCGATATTCCTCTATTATTTCACGTACGGTCGTTGGAAGTCCTACAACGCGTAGGACAAGCGGTCCCAGTTGGCCATACCGGCTTCGCAGCTTTTCCCAGGCAGCGGCTTCGTCGGCATCCTCGAGCACCGTCCAATCCGCCGCCGGCAGATTCTTCAACTGCCAATCGACTGCGCGAGGATGTTCACCAAACCGCAACCAGATTTCGTTTTCCGGTCCGGTCCATTCGAACGAGATCGGCTGCAGGGCGCTGTTGCGGACGGATGCGATCAGAGCGGCCGCCCGACCGTCGTCACCAGGCCTGGCGATGGCTGTCGCTGTTCTCGGAAATTTGGCTCGGAGCTTGAGACTCACTTCCACGATGACGGCGAGCGTGCCTAGAGAACCGGTGTAGAGTTTCGGCAGGTCGTAGCCGGTTACATTTTTCACCACGCGGCCGCCCGCTTTCGAAATTTGTCCGTCGGCATGAACCACCTTCATTCCGATGATCCAGTCGCGAATTGTTCCAGTCGCGCGAAACGGTCCTTGCGCGTTGGTAGCGGCAATCCCCCCAACGGTTGCCCGCGGACCATTCCAGGGGTCCAGCGGGAGGAACTGGTTATTCTCAAGAAGCGCGTGCTGCAGTTGTTCGAGCGTCACACCCGCCTCGACATGAACCGTCAGGTCCGCCGGATTGTATTCGGTGATTCGCGAAAGACTTCTGAGATCGACGGCGCAGTCGGCGCGGCGAAGCGGATTTCCAAAACAGGATTGTGTTGAAGCGCCGAGAGGAACAATGGCGCCCTTCTCCGCGGAGAGAGCATGCGCCAGTTCTTCGATGGACTCCGGCCGCAGGACCGTCGAAGCGGATACACCGTCGATCGTCAATGCGCGGACCCTCGGAGGAGGACCTCTTCAACTCTTTTCCCAATTTCTGCAGTGCTGGTTGTGGTGTGTTTTCCAATCTCCGTGCAGGCGCGCCGAGATGGGAAAATCTTGCCAGGATTCAACAATCCATCGGGGTTGAAAACGCGCTTAACGCGCATCATGATCTCGAGATCCGGTTCGGTGAAGACCAGATTCATGAACTCTTTCTTCTCATATCCGATGCCGTGCTCACCGCTCAACGAACCACCGACGCCGACGCACAATTTCACAATCTCCTCGCCCATTCGATGGATTTTCTCAACGTGATCCTGACGGCGGCCATCGAAGAGAATCAGCGGATGAAGGTTTCCATCGCCGGCATGAAATACATTGGCCACAGCCAGGCCGTAACGTTCGGACATTCGCGCAATTTCGACGAGGACTTCGGGAAGGCGTGTTCGCGGAATTACCGCATCCATCGTGATCATGTCGGGACTGATGCGGCCCATGGCGCCGAATGCCCCTTTGCGTCCGAGCCAGAGCCTGGCACGTTCCTCGTCGTCCCTGGCGACGCGAACGTCATATGATCGATTCCGGCGGCAGATCTCGACGATAGCATTCGACGTTTCCTCGAGGCCTTCACGAAAGCCGTCAACTTCGATCAATAGCGCCGCGGCAGCATCCTGAGGGTATCCGGCTCTGTAAACGGACGCTTCTACCGCCTCGATCGTTTTCGCATCGACGAACTCCAGCGCCGCGGGCACAATGCCGGCCGCGATGATATCCGAAACGGTCTGGCTGCAATCCTCAGTCGAATGGAACGCCGCAAGCAGCGTCTTCACCCACTGTGGCTTCTGCAGGAGCCGAATCGTGATTTCAGTAACGATGACGAATGTGCCTTCGGACCCGACGATGGCGCCAAGGAGGTCCATTCCAACCGTCTCGCCGGCGGCATTGCCAAGCCGGATGATCTCACCCTTCGATGTGACCGCTTCGATGGCCAGAATGTGATTCGTTGTCATTCCGTACTTCAGACAATGCGGCCCACCCGAGTTCTCGGCCACGTTGCCGCCGATGCTGCAGGCCATCTGGCTCGAAGGATCGGGCGCGTAGTACAGGCCGTAAGGCGCGACGGCCTGCGATATATGAAGGTTCACAACTCCCGGCTGTACGATCGCCACGCGGTTATCCGCATCGATCGACAGGATGCGATTCATCCGCTGAAGCTCAATGATGATCCCGCCTTCGACCGCCAGCGCTCCGCCGCTCAACCCTGTTCCCGCGCCACGCGGCAGAAATGGGATGCGATATTCATTTGCCACCCGGACGATCTGCGCCACCTGCTCGGTGGTCCGCGGAAAAACAACAGCGTCCGGTTTGCTTTTGAAAAGCGTCAACGCGTCGCACTCGTAGACGAGAAGCTCGGTCTCATCTTCGATGACGGCAGGGCCGCCGAGGATGTCGCGCAGCCTGTTTACGACTTCCTTCTTCACGGTTTCTTCTCCCGCTCCTTGAGGAGCCGGATTTGTTCCTTCACCAGGTCGACCTGCGGAAAATTCGGATTGTTCTGAACAAGCCTTTCCCAGGCTTGAATGGCTCCCAGCGCGTCGTTCTTTCCATGGAGGAGAGCGACACCCAGGTTGAATAGCGTCCGCGGATGGTTGGGATCCAGTCCAAGAGTCTTCCTGAACTGGGCGATCGCTTCGTCGAAGTGATTGCTGTAGAACAGAGCCGTACCTATATCGGTACTGACTTCGACGTTACCCGGCTGCAGCTCCAGTACTTTCTTGTACAGGTCGATTGCCTGCGGATAGTTCTTTTGATCGAAGTGCATGTTGCCCAGTTCAGTGAGCGCTTCGATGTTTTTCGGATTGTTTTTGAGTTCAGTTTCCAACTGCTGGAGCCGTGCCGTATCGAGCGGCGGTGGAGGCGGCTCTTCCGGCCCAGGGCCGGACACGGATCCCGCTGGACCAAGGCTTTCCACTGGAACCGGTATTGCACGTACGATGTCCGGAGCCCGCTTTTTCGTCCATGTATAAAGGGCGCCAAAACCGATGATGAAACCCACCAATAGAAACGCCCATGCCTGCTTCCGCATGCCCCGATAATACCACTACCCCTTTTTTGATATTCACAAGATCGGCGCAAACAACGGCGTGTTGGTGAAAGCAACTGATGATTTCATTGGCATTCTCATCCGCAGGGGTATAACCTGCCAGAAAAAAGGGGAGGAGATTGTATGAAGAAATTCGTCGTCGTCCTGACGCTCGCTTTAGCAATCGTTATCGCGGCGGGAGTTCTTGCCGCTCAACAGCAGTCCAACCGCGTGCCTCCGCCATGGGCATACGGCTTCGCGACCCCGCCAGGTCCGCCGGGTGCTCCCGCAACACCGGCAGCCCCTGCGGCTCCTGCAGCTCCAGCTGCTCCGGACCCCACGCAGCACAAGCTTCCCGGCAGCAACGGGTCTTTCACGGCAGCGCAGATTCGTGATGGAAACGGCCCGGCCGACTGGTATCCGGGCGACCATCCGCCGATGCCCGAAGTCGTGGCGCACGGCAAGAGAGAACAACAGGTCATCGCGTGCAGTCTTTGTCATTACCCCAACGGCAAAGGCCGTGCCGAAAATGCCGGCGTCTCGGGTCTGTCTTACGACTATTTCGTGCAGACCATGATGGATTTCAAGAACGACAAGAGAAAGAGCGCGGATACCCGAAAGGGGAATACGAACAGGATGATCGCCTTCGCGAAGGCCATGACCGATGACGAAATCAAGGCCGCCGCGACGTACTTCGGATCTATAAAGTGGACGCCGTGGGTCCGCGTTGTCGAGGCCGACACAGTACCGAAGACGCGCATCGCCGGAGGCTTGTTCCTGGTGGCGGAGGGAGCCGAAGCCGGCAAGGAGCCGATCGGACAACGCATCATCGAGGTGCCGGAGAAAACCGAAGAGACCGAACTGCTGCGTAATCCACGAGCCGGCTTTATCGCATACGTGCCCCCGGGCAGCATCCGGAAAGGCGAAGCGCTCGCAAGGACTGCTCAGTGCACGTTGTGCCACGGCGCCAACCTGGAAGGGCTTGGCCCTGTGCCCGGGATTGCAGGCCGCTCTCCGAGCTACACGGTGCGCCAGCTTTTCGATATGCAGCAAGGCACGCGTAAAGGAGTCTGGACCGATCTCATGAAGCCGGTGGTAGACAAATTGTCGGCGGAAGATATGCTGAATATCGCTGCCTTCACGGCTTCACGCAATCCAGGAGGGGCACAGCGGTCCAACCAGTAAGGCCGTCGTTCACAGCCATACAAAGAAGGCCCGGTCGCGAAAGCGATCGGGCCTTTTTGCGTTCCGGCAAGCGGGCGGTCAGCACGCCTGCCGGAATGTTGTAACTCACTGCGCCGGTTGTTGCGTAAGCCGTACCGAGCAGTAGTAGGCAAGCGCGACAACACCGGTGAGAGTTGCCAGGATGGCCAGGCCTGGACCAGCACTTGTTGCGATGAGTCCAAGTGACAGCAGACCCGCGATCAGGAATGAAGGTGCCGAATAGAGAAAGTACTGTGTCCAGATGTGAAAGAGCGACATTCCCTTGGTCAGTGCCATGATCAGAGCTACGGATAAGGAGTTGCCGAGAAAATAGCTGAACGCTGCAAGCAGAGTGGCAATCGTTTCGGCCGAAATGGTAGTCGCAGCCTGATTCCCGATCAACACGTGATGGATCCACCACGTACCGGTCGAAGTCAGAGCAATCATGCCTGCATTGAAGACCAGTTGATGAACCACCAGCTTTTTGTGCGGGTGGATCGCCTGAATAGTAACCCCGACAATGGCGAGCAGGGCGGCTACTGCGGGACCATCCTTGAGGACAGCCAACAGAACGACCGCTGTCAGGAACGACAGCGAAGTGCCTTTATAAAGGGTCACTTTGGCGCGAGCAGTGCACGCTGCGATCGCCAGGAGCAGAAAGATCCGGCCGGAAGCAAACGCGGGTTGGTAAGCAACCGCGCCTAGCACCGCCACGATCCCGGCGATGGCGAAGGCAACGATCGTGCATCGAGCCGAAAACGGAAGTTTGTGGGTACTGTTTTGTAATTTCACAGTGTCCTCTTCAGTTTAAAATTCGTCCCAAACGATCGTCAGGGCTTCGTCCCAGACGATGGTGAGCGCCGCGAGTTCGTCCCAAACGATGGTCAAACCGCTCACGACGAGCGACTGCGCGGAAACAGTAGTCTTCAAAGCTATAATTTGTGATGGATTGGTTTTGCCCCAAACGACGCCCAGTGCCCACGTGGGGTCATTGTAGCGGACGGCGTTACTGGCATAGACCTTATCGGCCCAACCGATGTTCTGGCCCCACACAGCCGGGAAGCCATTGATCAGGTCAGAGTACGGAAGGTTCGGATTGTTCAACCAGACCTGGCCGACAGGCGCAGCCGGATTGATACTCGTCGCCACATCCAATGCGCCGGGAATATTGACATAACCGACGCCGTAATCGAGCGGGCTGCCGCGGTCCTCGGCCGTGTACATCAGAATTCCCTTCACCGCATTCGGCGTCAGGTTCGGAGCCTTCGAGAGCAGCAGGGCGACTGCACCGGAAACCGCCGGCGCCGCCATACTCGTGCCGGTCATTCTCATGTAGTTATTGTCGATCTTCAATGTCGGATGGGCTGTCACCAGCATATTGCCGGCGCTCATAGCCGCGGCGATCCGTGAGCCGGGAGCAACAATGTCCGGCTTGACGATGCCGTCGATTGTCGGACCACGTGAACTGTAAGGGCCAATGCGGTCGTCGGAGCGCGACGGCGTTCCAAACGTGCTCATGGCGCCGACGGTAAGGACCGAAGGTTCAATTCCAGGGCTCGTGATCGCTCCGTAGACAGTCGTGCCGCTGGCATCGCGGCCGCTGTTTCCTGCTGAAGCCACGACGACGAAACCCGCCTGAACGGCCCGCCGGCAGGCAACCGACAGAGGATCGGTCTCTGCACCTTCCTGAGGCAGATGTCCCAGCGACAGGTTCAAAACACGGATGTTCATGCTTTGACCGTCGTTCCCAGGCATGTTCCTGTTTGCAATCGCCCAATCGATGGCAGCGATAACGTCACGGGTATATCCGCCACCGTTGGCATCCAGCACGCGCAGGTTCACCAGGCGCACGCCCGGAGCCACGCCGGCGTACATGCCATTGGAGCTCTGGCCGGAACCAGCCAGAATGCCGGCGACGTGAGTGCCGTGTCCAAATGGGTCGGTACGAACAGCGGGGTCGCTCGTGGTGAAGTCGACGTTGTAGACGACATTATTCAGGTCAGGGTGAGGCGCGATGCCGCTGTCGATCACCGCTACGCCCACTCCACTGCCCGTCGCACCGAACCGCTGAAACGCATCCAGGGCGCCGGAAGAGCTGTTGGCGGCTTCGACGCCGTCTACAGCAGAAAAGACCATCACTGGACCGTCATGCGAAATCTTAGTGATAAAGGGTTGCGCCGCCAGCATGCGGATAAAGCCCAATGGCAGCTTGATGGCGATGAACGAGAAATTCTTATATTTCTGGTTTAATTTCGCGCTCCAGGCGATTAATTGGGCTTCCACCGCTGCGGGAAGCTTGGTTTGTACGATGACATCCACCCGCTCGCCAGGGTTGCCGGTCTTTAGTCTGTCCTGCAACCACTGGTCGAGTTTGGCATTAATATTAGCCGCACTCATGACCGGGCTGGCGGTACCCCATAGGGTACCCAGTATGTTGGTCTGCGCTTGGGCCGCGGGCACCCCGCACAGACCGATAGCAATGACGCATGTCATTGATATCGCTATTATTCGCTTCATTTAGTAATCCCTCCAAAGCCCACTAACAATTTGGGCTCTTCAGAACCTATCGGCGGAAGATTCATGTACTTTAGGGCAAAGTACATAAAATTAAGGGGGAAGCAGAAAAGACAGGGCTTACAGCAGCCGGCAGTAAAAATCCTTTGTCTTTGGGCTCATTTACCCTCTCCAAGCGACGCAATGAAAGGGGCAAATAGTGCCTGGTAAACCTCATCCGGAAACGCAGCGCCATGGTGGCGGGAATGCATGAGATCGATGACGGCGGTATGGAACGAAAGATTGATCGGCGTCTCGATCTCCACAGCCAGAACAACTGAAAAGCCTGGAAATTGCCTTCCGATCTTGCGGAGCGACTGGTTGTCCAGGCGCGGAACGAGGCTCACAAGGACCGCGTGAGTGCCCTGCTCGAAAATCATGTTGGCGCCGTCGTTCCTGGAAACGATCCAGCCCCGCTTCAGGAGCGTCTCAACAGCGGCCCGAAGGATCGGGCGGGCAATTTCGAAAGACTCTCCCCTCTTTCGCGCCTGATCGTAGCGGCGCCGCCGGGCGGGCTCTCCGAGGATAGAGTAGGCTTCGTTGATCACTGCCATCATGGAAGCAGCCCCCGGCGACGGATTGCGATCCGGGTGGTAGCGCATGGCGAGCGACCGGTAAGCATTGTGCACTTCATCGGCGGTGGCTTCGGGTTGGATTTCGAGTAATTCGTAATAATCGCGCGCCATCACTCACCTCCGAAGTAGCAGGTGCGATAGGCTTCGCGCACCGAAACTTCACCAGCAAGCGCCAGATCCACCGCCTGGCGCGTCATCGTCACAAGGCCGGCATCCCGCGCGGCATGCCGGATCTCGGATTCCGTTCCCATGAGAATCCTGTCACGCAAGGGACCTTGAATTTCCAGCAACTCGAATACGCCGGCACGGCCTCGGCTTCCGCTGAATCTGCAATGCGGGCAACCGTTGCTTTGCCGCAGCTGGGATCGCCGACTTTCCTCGATGCGGAGACGTTCGAGGTAGATGGGCCGAGGGGAATCCGGTTCCGCGCAGGTGTGGCAGTTGAGCCGCACCAGCCGCTGTCCCATGATCCCGATCAAAGCGGATGCCATGAGGCTGCGCTCCACACCAAGTTCGGACAGTCGAAGAAACGCGGATATGCTGTCCGTCGCATGAAGCGTGGACATGACGAGGTGGCCGGTCAGCGCGGCATGGAATGCGGTCTTTGCAGTATCGGCATCCCGGATTTCGCCGACCAGAATCACGTCCGGGTCCTGCCGCAGGATCGCTCTCAACGCTTTCGAGAAAGTCAGGCCCGCTTTTTCGTTCACCTGGACCTGACTGATGCCTTCGACTTCGTATTCAATCGGGTCTTCAATGGTCACAATATTGAGCGGATCCTGCCGGATTTCGTTGATGAATGAATAGAGCGTCGTGGTTTTCCCGCTGCCGGTCGGACCGACGGAGAGAAGAATTCCCTGCGGCATTCGGACGAGCGCCTGGAGGCGTTCGTCGAGCTCCGGCCGAAAGCCAAGATGCGAGAGCGTCATCAGCGCGCGGCCACGGCGCAGCAATCGGATGACGACCTTCTCGCCCCACCGTGTCGGAAGAACAGACACGCGGATGTCGAGCCCGCCGGAGCCTTCCGCCGCGATGTGGCCATCCTGCGGGACGCGGCGCTCACTGATATCGAGCCGCGCCAGAACCTTGATTCGAACGACCAGGTTTTCGTGCATCCACCGTGGAACTTCGAGCGTTTCCCTGAGCAGGCCATTCAGTCGATAACGGACGCGAGTGGCCGATTGGCCCGGCTCGATATGGATATCACTGGCATCCATTGCCGCCGCTTCTTCGAAGATCATTTTCTGAATTCGCACGATCGGCGGACATTCGTCGTCCATCGTGCGCGCTTTTTCACGCGAAACCAGTGCCGGTAATTGAGACATATTCAATTGAGGGTGGGGTTATGCGAGGGCAGGCCTATGACATCACAGGAGGCGGAACGCGTCAAGCGGTTATCTAATTCGGGGACAGACGTATAAATCACCTAATTAGCTTTCAAAGTTCCTTTCCTGCTAATTAGGTGATTTATACGTCTGTCCCCGAATTAGCTCCCTAGGGAAAGCTGGAGTTGTAGGACAATTTGATCATGATCTACGACGTCACCGTGCCCATCACGAATACGATGCCGGTTTGGCCGGGGGATCCACCGATCCACTTGCTGCCCAAATCGCATTTATCGAGAGACAAAAGTCACACCGTTCGGTTGACTGCCATTGAGATGGGCTCTCATGCCGGCACCCACCTCGACGCGCCGTACCATTTTATTGAAGGGGGAAGGCGCCTGCACGAAGTACCACTGGAACAACTGACCGGTAAGGCAGCGGTCATGAACCTGCCGGGTGTTCGATCCATTGGACGAAAAGATCTGGAGGATCTGAAGTGGAATGGAATCGAGCGGGTTCTCTTCAAGACCGAGAACTCCAAACACTGGCAGGACGGAAAATTCTACGAAGACTTCGTCTATCTCGAGCCTGAAGCTGCGGAGTTCCTGGTCGAGCGCGGGGTCCGGCTGGTCGGTATCGATTATCTTTCCGTTGATAAATTCAAATCCGAAAAACATCCCACGCACTTTGTGCTGTTAACCAAAAACATTGTCATCCTGGAAGGGCTGGACTTGAGCAACGTATCCCCGGGCGAGTACACGCTCTTCGCATTACCGCTGAATCTTCAGAGCGCCGACGGAGCGCCAACCCGCGTCATACTGACGAACTAGCATGCGAATTCAAAAAATCAAATCGAGGGAAGTCCTGGATTCCCGCGGGAATCCGACTGTGGAAGTGGATTGCATCCTGGAGGGGGGATCTCGAGGACGATCGATCGTTCCATCCGGCGCATCCACCGGCGAGCACGAGGCGCTCGAGCTGCGCGACGGCGACAAAAAACGATATCTCGGCAAAGGCGTCCTGAAGGCCGTGGGCAACGTCAACAAGATCATCGCGCCCGCGCTGCTCGGCCAGGACGCAACGCTGCAGTCGCACATCGACGAGATGATGCTCGCCCTGGACGGGACCCGGAACAAAGGTAAACTTGGCGCCAACGCAATTCTTGGCGTTTCCATGGCCGTGGCTCGCGCCGCGGCGGATTCGCATGGATTGCCGCTTTTCCGGTACATCGGCGGCGTTAAGGCCGGCGTCCTTCCCACTCCGATGATGAACATCGTCAACGGCGGCGCTCACGCGGATAACAACGTCGACCTGCAGGAATTCATGATTGTGCCGCTGGGCGCGCCCAATTTCCCGGAAGCCGTTCGAATGGGGGCCGAAGTCTTTCACAGCCTGAAAAAGATTCTCCACGACTCGGGACACTCCACTGCCGTCGGCGACGAAGGCGGATTTGCCCCAAACCTGAAATCGAATCAGGAAGCGATCGAGCTCATCCTGAAAGCGATCGAGGCGGCGGGATATAAGCCCGGCGACCAGGTAGCGCTGGCGCTGGATGCCGCCTCCAGCGAGTTCTACGACAAGAAGGGTAAGTACGTTTTCAAAAAATCCGATAAGTCGGAGAAGACTGCCGCGGAAATGGTGCAACTCTACGCGGACTGGGTGACAAAATACCCCATCGTCTCGATAGAAGACGGCCTGGCGGAAGACGATTGGCTTGGATGGAAAATACTGACGCAAGAGCTGGGCAGGAAAGTTCAACTCGTCGGCGATGACCTGTTTGTGACGAACACGGAGCGCCTGGCGCACGGTATGGGAATGGGCGTGGCCAATGCCATCCTCATCAAGGTGAATCAGATCGGCACGCTGACCGAAACGCTGGATGCCATCAATATGGCTCGCAAGGCCACGTATGGCATCGTCATCTCGCACCGGTCCGGCGAAAGTGAAGACACGTTCATCGCCGACCTCGCGGTCGCGACGAATGCGGGCCAGATCAAGACAGGCTCCCTGTCCCGAACCGACCGTGTGGCGAAGTACAATCAGTTGCTTCGCATCAATGAAGAACTCGGAGATTCGGCAGTGTTTGCGGGGGCAGAACCGTTGAAGAGGAGTTAACTGTAGCGGCGGGTCGTAAAACACAAAGGCACGAAGGCACAAAGAAAGGCCGCAACAAAAGTTCTTGAAGCGGCCTTTCTTTGTGCCTTCGTGCCTTTGTGTTTTATGACCCGCCGCTACAGTTAGAAAAGCCCCTGCTGAGGCGGACGGTACGTAATCCCGAGATGCTCGTACGCCAGCCTCGTGGCGACACGGCCACGGGGAGTACGTTGAAGGAAGCCGATCTGAAGTAGATAAGGTTCGTAAATATCTTCGACGGCATCCACTTCTTCACTCAGGACGGCGGCAATCGTGTTGACGCCGACGGGACCGCCACCGAATCTTTCGATGACAGCGCGCAGGAGTTTACGGTCGATGTCGTCGAAACCGTGCTCGTCAATGTCGAGGAGCCTGAGCGCGTCCAGGGCAATGGGAGCCGTGATCTCGCCGGTTCCCTTCACGTCCGCATAATCTCGAATTCTTTTCAGCAGACGATTCGCCACGCGCGGCGTACCGCGGCATCGCGTCGCGATTTCCCGGCAGCCTTCCGCCGTGATGGGCGCTTTCAGAATTTCCGCGGATCTCCGGATAATGAATTCCAGTTCGGCCACGTTGTAGAAATCCAGCCGGTGAACCATTCCGAAGCGGGACCGCAATGGCGCCGTGATCAAGCCTGCGCGAGTGGTCGCACCGATCAGCGTAAACCGGCGCAAATCCAGACGATGAGTCCGGGCGCTGGGCCCCTGACCGATGATGATATCGAGTTTGAAGTCCTCCATCGCGGGATAAAGGATCTCCTCGATAGTGGGCTGGAGACGGTGGATCTCGTCGATGAAAAGGACATCGCCGAATTCCAGGTTCGTGAGAATCGCGGTCAAATCACCCTTCATCTGGATCAGCGGGCCGGCGGTTGCGCGGAATCGGGCCCCCATTTCGTTGGAGATTACGGAAGCGAGTGTCGTCTTGCCCAGTCCGGGAGGACCGTACAGAAGAATGTGGTCGAGCGGCTCACCGCGTTTGCAGGCAGCCTGAATGGCAACGTCGAGGTTGTCCTTAACCGATTGCTGGCCAATGTACTCCGCAAGCCGCCGCGGACGAAGCGACAGTTCGAATGTCGTCTCTTCTTCCACCATCGAACCCGCAATCACTCGATCCGCCATATTATGCGTGTTCTCCTGTGTCTATCCCTTCGTCAGAATCTGAAGCGCGCGCTTGAACAGCACGTCAAAAGCCGGGTCGCGATCTCCATCGATCGCCCGTTTCAGCGCCCCATCTGCCACAACCCGGCTGAAGCCGAGATTTTCGAGCGCGGACATCACATCGGCCTCGACTCCCGATTTCAGCGCCGCTTCCGTAAAATCCTGGAACTTGTCCTTCAGCTCGAGAATAATTCGTTCCGCCGTTTTCTTTCCGACTCCCGGAATGGCCGTGAGCCGCGCGAGATCACTGCGTTTGATTGCGCCGACCAGCCCTTCGACCGAGCCACCCGAGAGAATCGTCACGGCGAGCTTCGGGCCGATTCCGGAAATGGTCATGAGCTTTTCGAAGATCATTCGTTCGCGCCGGGTTGAAAAGCCGTACAGCGCGATGACGTCTTCGCGGACATGTGTGTGGATGTCGATGGAAACGTCGGAGCCGGATTCCGGCAGGGCCGTGAAGGTGGTGAGGGGGACGTAAACTTCGTAGCCGACGCCGTTCACGTCCACAATGACGCGCGCGGGATCCTTGTGCACCAGCTTCCCCCGCAGGTGAGCGATCACGCTGACTCCACTAACTCTACAAAGTCCACAACACCGATGACAGCTGCGTCGATCGGCGAGTCGGTATGCCCGACCGAGGTCATGGCCGAAAAGCCTTCCTGCACAGCGAGGACACGATCGCCGATTCCGGCGTCCACCGCATCGAGCGCAACCACAACGTCACCCATCGGCCGGCCTTCAAGATCGAGCGGCTGAATGAGAAGGATTTTCTTTCCTTCGTGGGTCTCCGTCTTCTGCGAGGCGACGACGTTTCCAACGACGCGCGCAATGATCACGATTCCCTCTCGATCGCATCGACGATGGCCACGATCGTCGCCTCCGTCGGCACTTCTTCGGGTTTGAACGCGAATGCCGCTTCACGGCCCCGGCAAACGTATACGGTTTCGCCAACGCCCGCGCCAACCGCGTCAACGGCCACAACAGCCGGCCCGTTTGGCAGCCGGCGGACGACGAGCAGCTTCTTTCCTTCCAGGACTTTCTCTTTCTCGCTGCAAACGACGTTTCCTATAACTTTGCCGAGATACATGGTCGTTTCAATCCTGCGAAACCTGGTCCACGATGCCCACAATGGCCGCGTCCACCGGTACGTCCTTGCATCCGTACGCCATTCGGGCCGAACTGCCCTGTACGACCAGGACGTGTTCCCGAAAGCCGGCGTGCACCGTATCCACGGCGATGAGGTAGCCCTTCTCGTCGTTTCCGTCGGGATCCACCTGACGGCAGATGAGCAGCTTCTTTCCTTCGAGCCGCGGATCCTTGCGTGTCGCGACAACTGTCCCGATAATGCGTGCCAGGACCATGATCGATGCCTACCTCGCGCTCTTCCCTATCGGCAGAACGTCTTCCAGGTTCGAGTGCGGTCTCGGAATAACGTGAACGCTGATCAATTCACCTACTCGGCGCGCCGCGGCAGCGCCGGCGTCCGTCGCGGCTTTCACGGCGGCCACGTCGCCTCGAACCATGGCGGTCACGTAGCCGGACCCGATCTTTTCCCATCCGACAAGGTTCACCTTAGCCGCCTTCACCATTGCGTCGGCGGCTTCTATCATCGCAACCAGGCCGCGCGTTTCGATCATCCCCAAAGCCTCACCCATTGTGGGTTCTACTGCCATGAATCACTCCTTCTAATAGTGGTCATTTCAAAGTCGAAACAACCCGTTCGATCAAATCGATCAGCTCACTGCGAGTGAGGGAGATCGTCTCTGATAGTCCGTCCGTTAAAGGACACATCGGGTCCTTCGGCTGGGCCTCCGATTCGTCCAGGCCGTAATACTTCTGCCTCTGAACCCATAATTTCTCGACGTTCTCGGACGAAAGCAGGCGCTCCCGGCCGAGGATCTTGGTGTAAATGGAAATTTTTGCGAAGTGCTCGACCGTATCCATCCGGTTGAACGCGTCTTCCAGGTTGGCGCCGGAAGTCACAACTCCGTGGTTCGCCATCAGCAGCGCGTCGTAACTCTTGACGAACGGCCTCAACTGGTCGGTCAGCTCGGGCGTTCCGGGTGTGCCGTATTCGGCCAGCGGAATACAGCCGAGCGCCAATACAACTTCGGAGATGAGCGCCTTGTTCAGTGGAATGCCGGCGGCTGCATAAGCTGTCGCGCACGCCGGATGCGCGTGAACCACAGCATTGGTGTCGGGCCGCATTTCATAAATGAGAAGATGCATTGCTATTTCGCTCGATGCTTTGCGCTCTCCTTTGACTCTTTTTCCTTTGCTATCGATGATGACCATGTCTTCGGGCTTCACAAAACCCTTGTTGCAGATGGTCGGCGTGCACATGATGTTGCCGTCCGGCAACCGGACACTGACGTTGCCGTCCGTCGAAGCAACGTAACACTTCTCGTAAATGAGATGACAGAAGCGGGTGATCTCCTGGCGGAATTTCTCTTCGGACACGGACTGCATTCTACATCAAACGGCTTCTCCGAAATCCGTATGAAAAGTACACCAACATTCCAACTACCAGCCACAATCCAAACCGAATCCAGGTAATCCACGGCAGACCAAGCATCAAATATAGACAGGAAATCACTCCAAGAATCGGAATGAAAGGCACCCAGGGCGTCCTGAACGATCTCGGCCGGTTCGGGTCGCGTTTGCGCAGAACGAGAATCCCGATGCACACAAGAATGAAAGCGAACAGTGTCCCGATGTTCGTCAGATCGACCATCTCGTCGATACTGGTGAACATCGCGCATACGCCGACGGCGACCCCCGTGAGAATGGTGGTGACGTGCGGTGTCCGGAATCTCGGATGCACC
>Ga0137394_10000052_pt1 | contig 78774 bp, 99 predicted proteins | sample czobulk116metaG_FD_108278 | JGI IMG/M metagenome (GOLD analysis project Ga0137394, IMG submission 108278) | Vadose zone soil microbial communities from Angelo Coast Range Reserve, California, USA - czobulk1.16 metaG | ecosystem: Environmental > Terrestrial > Soil > Vadose zone | place: USA...
AGGGCAGAGATGAAAGAGACTATGGGATGCCTGTCTGTGTGCTCCATGCTTTGGAGATGAGCAACGAGGGTGTCTTCCATGTGAGCTGAATATATGCGGGAGGCGGATGAAAAGACGTGTGTGATGACGTATTTTCTTTACGTGTATGCAGTTGGGGACCTATCAGCACACGGGTAAAGTAAAATAAGAGAAAGGCCATGATAGCAAGGAACAATGCAATACCGCTGAATGTTTCAAGCCCAGATTTACAAACGGCCAGGGGGGACCAGCAATGTCAACTTGGTAGCGCAGTGTTAACGGCCAGGCACTCGGGATATTCAGCCCGTGCAGTACCTCGCCAGCCCAATTCGACAAATATGTCTCTGACACTGTCCAACAAGAGAAAATTATAACAATCTATTGTCATTCACTACATTACACAAACAAAGGCAGACAACTTTGTCACTGTCACACTAGTATCAGGGATACCTAATCCTGCGCTGGAAATGCAGTGTGGCCACTTCCTTGTGCGGCACCGACCAGAATAAGCTCAAGTGTCCGTGCATATTCTACCGAGTGAAGCAAAAATGCAAAGGGCTGTGGTCCCAGCTTGGTGGAGCTTTAGGTCTGAGACCTGAGGCTTGAGCATATAAATTGTGGTTGAAGAAAAGAAGGAAAGACATGCGTGTGGCTGAACTGACTCCTAACCGGCGTCTGTTGACGAGCCACGCGTTTGTCGGAATTATAAAAAGGAACCTGTGCCATCCCCCTATTTTCCCACGCCCCTTCACCCTCACACCTCTTCCTTCTCTCTCCAACCGTCCTACAAATACTTCTCCCAGCCCACCTCCCGCCTTTCTAAGCGTTTTTTGTAGTCGTGAGTATTGTTTTTCCGACTTATGGTCTTTCTCTCCCCCCAAGTTGTCCTCATCATCAATGAGCGTTGCTCAATCAGTTCCCTTCTTCGGAGCACCTTCCCCTTCCTCTCTTGATGGACAGGACAACCCTTTGTCCGATTCTTATAATATATTTTTTCGGGTTGGCCTGTTCATATCCTTCAGTCTGCTAAGCCGCTGTCTGTGTGAGTTTGCGACAATGCTCTTTGAAGAGCTTGTCGCGCGCTTATGTGCATCGCCACGACAGCAGGCAGCCTTCTCTTTTCTTGGCTGTTTCCCTTCTCCACTGTATACGCGAAATGCTCACCAATCTTATCCCGTCCAGTTACCACCCGTATCGCTCATGGCCGATTCATCGTCTCATAGACTCGACCTCCGTGTCGGAGGTAAATATCGACTCGGGAAAAAGATCGGATCTGGCTCCTTTGGTACGTTGTAGAGCCCCTTTTCCTTGTGCGTATCCGTGAACCTCTTTTCAGGTGACATATATCTTGGTATCAACATCATATCGGGCGAGGAAGTGGCTATCAAGTTGGAATCTGTGAAGGCCAAACACCCTCAACTTGAGTATGAGTCCAAAGTTTACAAAACACTCGCCGGTGGTGTTGGCGTCCCTTTTGTTCGCTGGTTCGGTACCGAGTGCGACTACAATGCGATGGTCATCGATCTGTTGGGCCCTTCCCTCGAGGACTTATTTAACTTCTGCAACCGGAAGTTCTCCCTCAAGACAGTCCTCCTACTGGCCGACCAATTGGTGCGTGAGCATTGTGTTCATTAATTTATCATCTGTCTACAAGAGGGTTAGATCTCCCGCATCGAGTATATCCACTCACGCAATTTTATCCACCGTGACATCAAGCCCGACAATTTTCTCATGGGCATCGGCAAGCGCGGCAACCAAGTCAATGTAATTGATTTTGGTCTTGCTAAGAAGTACAGGGATCCCAAGACCCATCTCCACATCCCTTATCGCGAGAACAAGAACTTGACTGGAACTGCCCGCTATACGTCCATCAACACCCATTTGGGAGTGGAGCAGGCCCGTCGTGATGATTTGGAGTCACTGGCATATGTCCTCATGTATTTCCTTCGTGGCGCCCTGCCGTGGCAAGGGCTCAAGGCGGCCACGAAGAAACAGAAGTATGATCGTATCATGGAGAAGAAAATGACAACCCCAACCGATCTTCTCTGCCGCGGTTTCCCCAACGAGTTCGGTATCTTCCTGAACTACACCCGTGCCCTGCGGTTCGATGACAAGCCGGATTACTCCTATCTACGCAAACTCTTCCGTGACCTTTTCACTCGTGAGGGGTACCAGTATGACTACGTGTTTGACTGGAGTGTCCAGCGCGGCGCTCAGGATGAGGTAGCGAGTGCCAGCTCCAAAGCAGCGGGTGGCAGACGTAAGGTTGTCCAGGAGGATGAGGGCGAGCCACGAACCAGCGACCGACAGTAAGGATCTAATCTGTTTTACTATTATTTACGGCACCAATGATCTTCTTGTAGACTTCGCTCTCATACTCGTCAGATGCAAGCCACTGCTCCCGGTGCCGTTGGTCAGCAGCGTGCTACCGGCGGTAGGCGTGACGGTGATCTTTGGTAATTCAATTACTCCATGTGGCCGTGCTCATTTGAGCACGTGGAGTCCGGTTGAGCGGGGGAGGCGTTGGAGGGTTGCAGATGAAGCCTGGTTGCGCTAATTTGCCATAATCTCGAAGCTGGTCGGTGGCATAAATCGATAGGGATTCTCAAGTCGAAGAACAAGGTGGCTTGGGCTCTCCCCTCGACACAAAGGCCGGACTCGGATTTCAATTGCCTCCCCTCTCCCATCTACGTTCAAGACCTTTTTGTCAGCTGCCGCTTGGTCCGAGGTTTGGCCCTATTCTTATGTTAGCTGTCGCACCTGTGCCACTCCCACTCCCCTTTACAGTCACCAGTTGCCTTCTTTTTCACATCTACGGACGCCATTCCCCTTTCAAAGCTGTACCCCCCTCGATGTGTTGTCTAGGGATCCAGGTCAGCTACGTTATTACTTTTACGTACTAGAACCAAATATCCCCTTCCTTGCGTCCGTGCTTCTCACAGCGTCTGCTGTTGTTTTAAAACATATTATTTATTCTTACGCAAAGCCCCTTACGTCTTAGTTGGCATTATCCTGTCCACACACGTCCTTGTTGTCCTCCCACCCTCCACTTCTTACAGCCCTATGATTGGTGTCTGATGAAGGCGAGCGAGGTGGGAGAGGGCGCCGTGTGGTATTGATGTATGGCGGTGGAGATAGCACTTTCAAATTCAATCATGAGTAATTTGCATGATGGACTGATCAGATACACGTTCGTAGTATGAATTTCTTCCACATGAATCGTCTGTTCATTCCCTTGTCGGAATTGCGAGCGTATGTGTCCAGGAAAGGGTGGCAACAACGCCATACGTCCAGTAAAAAAGAGTTATGGTCGAATATTGTAAACTGGTAAACCGGTAAACCCTGAACAGATGCCAGTCCGATTTGGTTGTCGTCATGACGAGCCCTGCGGTGACAGATTGGGAACAAAGTTAAGCGTGCGAAATCATGCGCGCAGAAAATAGAGCATGGCTTCCTCCCAGCTCGTGCAGTTCAGGGCAGCTCAGCACGATGCAAAGACATACCGACTATTGGATGTCGAAAAGGCCACCTGATGGAGTTGCACGCCAAGCTGTAATAATTTTTGCGCACTGTCGGCAACAGATGCGACTGTCATTTGATGAGCAATGAATCCAGTATTGATCATGACGGAACGAGGTGAAGGCAGAGTGCCATTTATGTCGCTAGTCGGCAAGAGCCGAGGCGGGTGAGGACGCGGACGAGGGACCAAGAACTCGCTTTGCTTCTTTGCACTCTCTGCAAGGTTTCAGATCTCACCTGCCATGGCAGCATACTCCAAAAAAGAGGAAGAGGGCCTCAGTTCCTATTACAACAACAAAACTACCGTTATCCAGGAGGCCCGTGTTTTCAACGAATCTCCAATCAGCCCAAGAAAATGCAGGGCCTTGCTAACTCGCATTGTATACTTATTGTACATTGGCGAGAATTTCGGGACCCAAGAGGCCACGACACTGTTTTTTGGAACTACCAAGCTATTCCAGCACAAGGACGTGCGTAACTAGTTGCGACAATCCCGGATCCACTTACCCCGTGTTCACACTCCCTTCTCCAGAGTGCCTTGCGTCAGATGGTTTACTTGACCATCAAAGAATTGGCAATTTCTGCGGAGGATGTCATCATGGTTACAAGCAGTATTATGAAAGATATGCAACCGAATTCAGAGGTCATCTATCGTCCTAATGCCATCCGCGCGCTGTGTCGCATCATCGATGTATGTCTAGCTTTTCTTCAGCTCACCGTGCGCCCGCCTTGCTCATCCATACAGCCTTCGATGGTACAAGGCGTAGAACGCTTTTTCAAAGCCGCAATTGTTGATCGCACGCCCTCCATATCCTCCGCCGCCCTCGTCTCTTCTTACCATTTGTTCCCTTTCGCGAAAGACGTTGTTAAACGATGGGTAAATGAGGCGCAGGAGGCCGTCAACTCCAAGTCCTCTACTGGTTTCTTTGGTTCAAGCTCGGGGGGATCTTATCTTGGGTTTGGGTCCTCGGCTTCAACAAATAGCAGTTACCAGCCTATGCCCTCAACGAGCTATATTGCACAGTACCATGCCCTTGGCTTGCTCTATCTTATTCGACGACAAGATAGGATGGCAGTGACGAAAATGATTCAGCAGCTTGGCGGAGGAAAGTCTGGCTCTGGAACCGCACTCAAGAATCCCATGGCTCTCTCAATGCTCATTCGTTATGCGGCGAAGGTGGTCGAAGAGGACCCGAAGTGAGTCAACCTTGAACTGAGACTGCTAAAGGCTCAATGCTGCACTATCAGCATGCAGAAACCGATGCTCGACCTTCTCGAAGTTTGGCTCCGCCACAAGAGCGATATGGTCAACTTTGAGGCTGCGCGTGCCATCTGTCAGATGAAGAATATCAATAGCGCTCAACTGACAAAATCGATTGCAGGTTAGTGCCTCTTTCAATCGCGAAAGGGTACGCGGCTGATTGTTCACTAGTCCTGCAATTGTTCCTTTCGTCCCCCAAACCAACACTCAAGTTCGCCGCCACTCGCACCCTTGCCAGTCTTGGGTTAATCCACCCTGCGAGCGTCGCCACCTGTAATGTGGATCTCGAGAATCTCATCTCAGATCCAAACCGTAGCGTTGCCACTTACGCAATTACCACGCTGTTGAAGGTAAGTACGCCTGACCTATATTTCCTGTAAGTCGTTGATCTTGCTTTCGTAGACCGGCAATGAGGCGTCCGTGGACCGCTTGATGAAGCAGATCACCAGCTTCATGAGCGAGATCTCTGATGAATTCAAGGTCATCATTGTTGATGCGATCCGCTCGCTCTGCCTTAAGTTTCCCACGAAACATGCCTCCATGCTTGGCTTTTTGTCTGGTGTCTTGCGTGACGAGGGAGGCTACGATTTCAAACGAGCAGTCGTCGAGGCTATATTCGATATGATCAAATACATCGGGGAGTCCAAAGAGCAAGCCCTCTCTCACCTCTGCGAGTTTATTGAAGATTGCGAGTTTACGAAGCTCTCTGTTCGCATTCTCCACCTTCTAGGCATTGAGGGTCCCAAAGCCCTTCAACCCTCGAAATACATCCGGTTCATCTATAATCGCGTCGTGCTCGAGAACGCTACTGTACGGGCTGCGGCTGTGGCGAGTTTAGCCAAATTCGGCATCATTGACGATACGAAACTGAAAAAGAGCATCAGCGTACTGCTGAATCGGTTGGTCATTCTTTCGTGGCCATTTTATTTTATTAACGATACCGGTGAAGCTGTCTGGACGACGTCGATGACGAGGTTCGCGATAGAGCGGCGTTGTATCTCAAGGTCATTAAAGAATCCCGCTTGGCCGAAACGTATGTCAAGGATGGTGCGTCCTATTAGCCCTCGACAATACCCGGGGATTTAATGAGGAATAGACTCTGTATATTCCTTGTCGGCATTGGAGTCTAAGCTGGTTGCATATGTGAAAGATGCGGATGCTGCCTCTCAACCGTTTGATGTTTCCTCAGTCCCGAAAGTGAGTCGGGAGCAGGCGGCGCAGGAGGTCGCTCGTACGTTGCTAGACTTCCTTATCGATTCTGCCCTCATCGTTACTCAGGGCCGAGCTCGCTGGACACCATTGGTGGCCCTGTCGCGAGAACGACGACACCAGCCCCCCCACCTCAGACTGCAGAAGAGACTCAATCATCATTCGTTCAACAGCTAGTCCAAGTGCCAGAATTGGCATCGTACGGCACTGTCATCAACAGTTCCAAGCCCGTCCAGCTTACAGAGACAGAGACCGAGTACCAAGTTTCGTGTGTTAAGCACGTTTTCCCTGAACATATTGTTTTCCAGGTTAGTGTCTCATGCTCTTTGACCACGCATGGATTTTGAAGCGCCTCAGTTCAACGTGTCGAATACAATGCCGGATGCTATTTTGGAGCAGGTCTCGGTTATTATGCAACCTCCGGCCGACTCTGGATTGACAGAGGACTTTATCATACCCGTTCCTTCCCTCATGTCATCGAACTCACCTGGCATCGTCTACGTTTCATTCACGAGAGAGGCACCGGAGGAATACGTGACTGCATCTCTCCCATGTATGTTGAAATTTATCAGCAAAGAGATGGATCCTACCACAGGGGAGCCGGAAGTAGAAGGCTACGAAGACGAGTACCAACTTGAAGAGGTCGAGCTGGCTGCAGGCGGAGACTACATCATCCCGAACTATTCGAATTTCTCGTCGGAATGGGAACGTCTTCGGACGGGCGCTTCGATGACAGAAACGTTCACACTTTCGTCCATGGAGAGTATAAAAGGTGTGCTATGACCCTTTCGACTGTCCTCTCTTGTATTGACGTGCACTGGCAGCGGCATGCGATTCTATTGTCGAGATACTCAACATGGAACCCCTGGGCGGGTCTCAAAATGCGGCGCCAGGGACGACAGTTCATACACTACAGCTATCTGGTCTGTTGACAGGGGGCGGCGGAAAGATTCTTGCACGATGCCGGATGACCTTCTCACGGGGGGAGGGCGTGACTCTGGAGCTAGGAGTTCGTGGGGAGAAAGAGGAAGGATGTCGTCTTGTGATCGCTGCCATTGGGGGCTGAGTAGCATCCTTACCGGTCCATAGAATGATTACCATATCCGACGGAATTGGGTTTAATGTAATGATCCAAGGGTAGTGTTTCGAGGGTACGGAGATGACCGGTAAATCGGAGAATGACCTGGAGTTTGGGCTGTGCTTACCAAGGCCACTCCTCTTTAGTAGACACATCTCACACACACCAGCAACCGAATGGTCTCCGTTTTATACCACCCACCTCTTCTAATCGTCCCGTGTCCCACCTACCATGTCCTCAGCGCTCCCCACTGCCAAGGTAATCCACGTTGACACTCGCGGGGCCGTGATTTTAGATGAGGCTTCTCCCGAAGTAAGTACGAATCATGTCAGTCTATCTGCAATTGCTCACCCCACTGGACAAGACTAGAGACAGTCGAGGGATTTACTTGCCGAACTACATAGAACCTGTGTCTCACATAGCGGTTGACGTGCGTCCCTTCACCGACCATTTTTGTAATCGTCTCGTTCATCTTCCGCGAACAGGTCGGAGGCTCACTTGCTAAGGTCGTCTATTTCACCCGTTCACCAGAACCCCCATCATCTCCCTCAGTACTTGCCACCGGTGGGAATAGTTACAACAGTTCAATCCCTACAACGCCCCCATCACCAGCCAGCGGTGGACCTCTGTCACAGCCTTGTCCCCCGAGTACTTCGCATCCTAGGCAGAATGGCGCCCTGACGCCCATGGTGTTGGACAATTCCACAAATCATATCGTAAATGGTTTGTCGGAGCTACCCGAGGGTTTACTCCATGACACCATTTTGCGCCGCGCATCCCTACAACACTTTCCCGGGGGTTCTCTGAACTTTGAGCGCTTCGAGACGGACGCGATTGACGATTGCGTCAAGTTCCTCCAAGACCTCATAGAGCGCTCGGCGGCCACCAATGGCGTCTCTATCGAAGAAATGAAGCAGGGTGTGAAGATTATGGCGACCGGAGGTGGTGCCCATCGGTTTTATGAGCTGTTCCGCGAAACGCTCGACGTTGAGGTCCTCCGGGAAGACGAGATGGAATGTTTGATCGAGGGTCTGAAGTTCATCACTCTCATTCCCGACGAGGTGTACTTCTTCTCGGACGAGCTCATTCAATCCGTCGCGCACTCATCGCAGTCTACGGCAACGCTCGATCGGCCAAGTCCCAATCCACCGAAATATGCCGTGACGTTCGAAGCGAACCCGACGCCTCAATTGCCATGCCTGCTTGTCAACATTGGGTCCGGGGTCTCCATCATCAAAGTTGACGAAGATGGCACATTCGAACGTGTGAGTGGGACGAGCCTCGGTGGCGGAACTTTGTGGGGCCTACTATCTTTGCTGACACCCGCGACTACCTTTGACGGTCAGTGACGCCTTTCGTCATGGACCTAGATTCGTCGTCTCACGTATTTGGTTTTTGCAGAGATGTTGGCCCTCTCTGAAGCAGGTGACAACGCAGCTGTGGACATGCTTGTCAAGGACATCTATGGACAAGATTACAGCAAACTTGGGCTCAAATCCACGATGATTGCCAGCTCGTTTGGCAAGGTGTTCAAGAAGGGCAAGGAAAAGAGAAAGTTCTCCCCGGAGGATATTAGCAAAAGTTTGCTGTACGCCGTGTCAAATAATATCGGGCAAATAGCGTTCGTCCCACTCGAGGTACAAAACGTCATTGCATACTGATTGCTGGCAGGTACATGAATGCGGAGAAATATGGCCTCAATAGGATATATTTTGGTGGTTGCTTCATTCGGGGCCACCCCGCGACTATTGCCACGTTATCCTATGCCATTCGGTTCTGGAGCAAGGACACAAAGCGTGCGCTGTTTCTTCGGCACGAGGGATTCCTGTACGCGCCAAACCATTGCTGTGTTTTTAATCTATGCTCACCGACTACCTCACAGCGGTGCGATTGGTGCATGGATCAAGAACATTGATGGAGATCGTGAATCAGACGCAGGGGATACCTGAAGGGAAAGCATGACATACTCACCGAAAATACATGGACATCCTCAAGGATCTGGTCTTTCTATTCATCACCGGATTACTATTAATGTTAGAGCATGCTATAATTAGTAGGAACTATTATCGTTTATGTGCTCGCGTGCGAGCATGATGGCGGACTTTCTCAGTCAGTCAGTATCAACGGAGCCGGAACAGCCCGGACAAACGTGATCGAAGTGCCATTCCGAGCCACGTGGGCTCGTATCTATTTCATCCATCAACAAGAACGTCTAGTTTGTGAGTGCAAGTCCGAGATGACGAATTGATGACGGAGTCACGGGAGACGGGTGACGACTCGGAACTAGACAACCCGAATGCGCCGCCAGTGCATCCGGTTTCATTCGTTGAAATAGAAAATCTAACAAGTGAAAGAAGGGCTGTATCCCACATTGCGACGGGGCAGGGGGCTGTACGCGACGATGGGGCGGATACACTTATCATGCGCAGGCCGAGGGAGAGGCGCTTAAATATTTCATCAATGTGGGGCCAATTGAGAGGTGCTTATAAATAAAATTGACTGGTTGGCATTTGATTTTTTTTTTGCCGGAACTCGGCCAATTATATGTGCTAATTTCTATTTAGCAGCAATCTCCACGGAACTGAATTCATCCAGTGTGAGGTAATCAATTCATTTGGTGTGTTTCGAGGTGGCAAACGGCCCAAGAGAGAAAGGATAATAAACATACGTAGGGTGCACAGTGTAGGTGTCCTGGACGACCGCAGAGGAGGGCTGTATGACGGTGCCAGCAGTGGAAAGAGGGGAGGGGCGTGGGAAGATGAGGATATTAGCGATTTGGCAGGTGAACGTTGTGTATAAGCATCTGCTATAATTTTCTTCTTATGTCGTCCTCTTTCCCTTATTGCAGTCTCCTTCCCTTCCTCTCTCCCTGAATTCCTGCCTTCCCGTCTCTCTTCCTTCCCCATCATGGACCCTCCCTTCTCTACCTCTACGTGGCCGACAGGGATGACAGACCACCATCGCTCAAATTTAGATCCCCTCAAAGAAAGGTCAAAGAAACCCCGCCACCGTCACTCGGCTTCTCAGCTCGCCGCATTGAATGAGCTTTACGAACGCAACGAACACCCTTCTCTCGACGAGAGAACATCCCTAGCAGAAAAGTTGGGAATGTACGCTTTTGTCTTGCACTCGGTTTTCGCTATCATATGACTCACTCTCTGGCCGATTAAGGGAAACAAAGACAGTCAATGCTTGGTTCCAAAACAAACGTGCTGCAACCAAGAAGCGCTCTCGTCCCGAACAACCCCAATCAACATATGATCTCCCTCCCATCTCTTCCTTACTCAGCCCTGCTGATCCCTCCACCACTCCGCTCATCGAGGACTCTTCAACGTCTGAATTCAACTCTCCCTCTCTCGCTCGCATAAATCACCCTCAACCCGCCCCCGGTGTTTCCCAGCAACAGTCTGCCTTTTACGCCGGCAATCCAGAACACGATCACACGTATGAGAGTGCTGTACCTGTGCTAGCGCCACGTCCGAGGATGCGAGTCAGACCATCCTCGTCTCAAGCAGAAGAATTACGAAACGCTTATATAATTGATCCTCACCCTACTAAGGAGCAGCGTGAGGAGCTCGGCAAGAGGATTGGGATGTGCGTCGGATTAATTATTGTACCTTGTCTGTGGCTTACTCAAACTCTTTATGCCACCCTATCCTCAGGCGCTACCAGAGTGTCACGAATTGGTTTCAAAATCAGCGGAGCCTTGCAAAAAAGCGACTGGATGATGACGTTGCGTTTGATAAGGTGTCGCATCTCTATAGCAATGGCCGCCCGACTGCAGATCGGTTGGCAGACATGGTGTCTTACTCCCGGAATTCCCGAGAATTACCGGCCCTCGAAACGCCAGCTTTCCCCCCACGGTCATCACATCCGTCTGTCTCGGCTCTCATACGCAGGGACAAGCGGTCGCCTAGCATTGAACGTTCCATTGCATCTACTTCGTCGAGGAGTTCCCCTTATCATTGTATCATTCCACCCCATCGTCCAAGACGCACGCGGCCAGAGCCTCATCAACTAGAGGCATTGCAGAAGTTGTACCGTCGCACCTCGATTCCCTCCATCGAGGAGCGCAATGCTCTGGCGCTCGAGGTTGGAATGTATGTGCTTTTCCCTCTCATAATTTCGACCCACTGACACATACCTTTTTTTTGCAGGGACCTCGCAAAAGTAACGAATTGGTTCCGCAACCTCCGCCAGTCAACACGCAAGCGTGCCCAGAAGCCCGCAGAGGAGGGGGATACTGAAAGTGTGCTGTTGGGATCAGGTTTAGTATCCCGTGCGGTTACCCCATCTGCGGCATCCTCGTATTCCATCGGTGTGCACGAAGCCGATCATGTGCCAGATCCAGAGCATGACATCGACACCGATACTGAAGACGCGGGTGTGATGACTACGAATAACGCCGGACGTAAACACATTCGCGTAGCGCCTTCAGATGCCGGGACCGATGACGAAGAATATCAGGAGGCTGTCACTCCATCACCGGAGCCATCGCCTTTACCCCATCCTACCTCTCGTCCGCATCAAATAGATGTCCGTGGTGGGATTAATATCAGCCCTATTGATTACGATCGTCTGCAAAAAATCCCCGGTCGATTATCTGGTGTCAAGGTCGAAGACGCACTTCTACTACTCGGTTTTCACCACCATATCGTACACTAATCTAGTGAGCTTTACCCTTTCGCTCTTTCTGATGCCATAACTGATCGGAATACTCGTTTTGTGCAGTGCCCCATTCCTGCATCTTTGCATCTCTTATCTGTTCTATGCATTCGCCGCGCCTTCTGGAACCCCACTCGTGAACCCCACTCGTGTTATCGGTTTCTCGTTGATCTAGATGATAGTGCCTGGCGTCTGCGACCCTGGACAAGGCACAACCCCACCGCCCCTCAGAAACACCGACTGGGCTCTAGCCCCGCCCATGATTAACTTATACCGTATCACTACGTTAAATTCCGCAATATCTGATTACGTCTGCTGCATCTTTGATGGTACTCTGCACATACCTTGCCTTACCCTGTTACATTTTATGTAGCTCTCATGTTGCATACTTAGTCGCCGACATCTCACTGTCCCGCAATTGTATCGAAATAAAATTTCCAGTTTTTTTTTGGTTGAGTGCTGTAGGTCCTAGGGTCAGCTAACTACTGTACTGGCTTTACGTTGAACCGGGTTCACCGACAGCGTCGTACGGTCTACACCTCACACAGGTTGAGTCCCCCATATGTATTGCCTCCGTTCCCCATCGTCAAAGACATCCTCGAGACGTATATCCAGGTCATTGTTCTCGTCTGCTGCCTATGCGCGGCCGATCGCACTGGCCTTGGATGCGCCAACACCCTCAGCAGAGTCCGAGGCTTTTGCCTCACGCGTGGCTGCCGTAGAGACTTTCTTTTCGCAACCACGTTTCTCGGGTTTGTCTCGTCCATACTCAGCAGCTGCTGTTGCCTCGAAGCAGGGATCCCTCCCGCCCTTACCCCTCCCTTCCACACTACTTGCCGACAAGCTCTATGCTACTTTCGACAGAACCGCCAAGGAGGGCAAGCCGGTACATACGCTCGGCGCTGTGGATCCGGTGCAAATGACTCAGATGGCTCGATGGCTCGAGGTCATGTATGTTTCTGGATGGGCGGCGAGCAGCCTGCTCACGACAGCCAACAACGAGGTGGGACCGGACCTCGGGTGGGTAGCCTTCGCCAATTTCGGATTTCGCTACGCGCCTTTTGACTTACTCTGAACATGCGGGGTTGTTTTTGCAATTCCCTTTTCTCCTGATTTTACACAGAGATTACCCATACACCACGGTTCCGAATCAAGTCCACCGTCTCTTTCGTGCGCAGCAGCTGCATGATAGGAAACATTACGATGCGCGGTTGGAGGCTTCGCCACAGGAACGCGCCAAGATGCCTTACATCGACTACCTGAGGCCCATCATTGCGGATGGGGATACAGGGTGAGTTTGACTCGATACCCCGCGCAGCGCAGATCTGACCCTGAGCCCTGCCTGCCTGTCCTAGGCATGGTGGCACATCCGCAGTGATGAAACTTGTCAAGCTCTTTGCAGAGTCGGTAGGGTTAGGTTGCTCCCACTTTCAGGACTCGTGTTCATCGGCCGGTTCATATGTAGGGAGCATCGGCCATTCATCTCGAGGATCAACTCCATGGGGGAAAGAAGGTATAACTCCGCTCGGTGTGCCCACCACCTTCCCTATCCACACATGCTCACACTGCCGAGCGCAGTGCGGCCATTTGTCAGGAAAAGTAGTCGTGCCCACCAGCGCACACATCTCGCGCCTCGTGGCGTCTCGCTTCCAACTGGATCTCCTACAGCACACAATGCTCCTCATTGCGCGAACGGACGCCGAATCGGCGCGCCTCCTTTCATCTACCGTCGACGCGCGCGATCACCCTTACATCCGAGGCGTGCCAACGTGCTTACCTGACGGATCACGCAGGCTCGCGCTGGCGGAGGTGCTCGATCGGGCGGAAGCAGAAGGGCGGAGCGGTGCAGAGATCGATAACCTCGAGGCCAAATGGTTGTCCGATGGTAAATTGACCACGTTTGATGAGGGCAAGTTCATTCATTGTTGGGCTGGGGCTGTTCCCCTCGAGCTGACGAGATCTCACGTACGTACCGTTCTAGCGGTCGAGCAAGCGATTCAGGAGTCGAGCAACGTTCCCTCCTCCCAGAAAACGTCTGCTCTCGAGCGCTATCGTGAGGTGGTTGCCGGAAAGTCAAACACAGAGGCACGCGACATTGCCGCAGACATTATTGGTTCACGAGTTGACTGGGACTGGGATCGTACGTGTCATTTTGCTGACCGTCTCTTTACCTTTTTTACGTCAACTGCGGGCACAGTGCCGCGCACCCGCGAGGGATATCACCATACTGCCGGTGGGATTGATGCAGCGGTGTCCAGAGCATTGGCATTCGCCCCCTATGCTGACATGATTTGGCTCGAAACCAAGGCACCCGATCTGAAGCAGGCTCAATCATTTGCCCGCCGAATTCGCGAGAAGTTCCCTGGGAAATGGCTAGTCTATAACCTTAGTCCGAGCTTCAACTGGAGTGCCCACGGATACTCAGGCTTGTACCGTTCTCATCCGAAATTGCCCACGATGCTCACGTTGAACTTTGGCATATAGATGCTGATTTAAAGCGCTTCATTTGGGACCTCGCAAAGGAGGGCTTCGTCTTGCAATTGGTCTCGCTAGCCGGCCTGCACAGTAACGCAGTCGGCTTTGGTGTGTTTATCCTGTATCCTATTTTATTCCCGTGTTCACTTCGTCACCTCCTAATCCTATAGCCGAGCTTGCTCAACGGTTCAAGTCGGACGGCATGCTTGCTTACGTGGAGACCGTCCAGCGCAAAGAGAAGGAGATTGGTTGCGACGTTCTAACGCATCAAAAATGGTGCGCCTTGTTTTGCGTCATTCCTTGTCACCGCCAATTACGGTTTTCAATGCTTTGCTTTGTAGGAGTGGAGCAGACTATATCGACAGGATCTTGTCCACACTCGCATCTGGATCATCGAGCACCTCTTCAAAGGGAAATGATTCTACCGAACATTCATTCTAATACAATGTCCTAGTTCCGCTCTCCTATAGACATTGTCCGGCTCAATGGAATGTTGAGGTTCTTGTACTAAACAGCTTTCACGTGATCTCCAATATTTTTCACGTGATGGGATGCGCGTCCAGCTCTCCGTCCTTTTAGTTCAACGTCGCAGATGCCACCAAAAAAAAAACGCAGGCAACGGTTTTCAATCTTTTACACCGCCGTGCTTACGGCCCCACAAAGTGCTCCACCGCGAATGCAGTTCTTGGCATAGCTTGACCCCTGTTCTCTCCATTCGCAATGGAATTGCGCGCCAGCACTACATTTCAGCACCACCACCGCATTACTCGGATCTGTAATCGTTCATCACTGCTGCCCCACAAACTCCCTGTGTTTTTTTCGCGTATAAAAGTGCGCCTGTTTTCTTCTCGGTGACCCATCAGTTACAGCCCAGTGACATACACCACTACTCTAATCCTTCCACAATGTTCAACTTCGCAACCTTTCTCCTTGCACTCCTCTTCACGCCGCTTGCCCATGGTCTGCCTCAGCAATCCCCGCCCGTTGTCCCGTCTCCCTCGGCATCTTCGGTTTCGGTAACCCCGACCTGTCCTATCAGTGTGTCACCGCCGCCGGCCATCAGTACGCCCTCGCCCCTTCGCGCCACGTACGACCCCACGTTCGACAACAGCGCCGGATCTATGAATAGCGTCGCGTGCTCGAACGGGCCCAACGGCCTTGCGTCGCGATTCCCGACGTTTGGCTCCGTTCCGTCCTTCCCTTTCATCGGCGGCGCGTACGACGTCCAGTGGAATTCGCCCAATTGCGGCGGGTGCTGGAACATCACCAACCCGAAGTTGGGCACGTCGGTCCATATTGTTGCCATCGACACTTCCGGGGTTGGTTTCAACCTCGCGAGGTAGGTGTTCTCGAAGTTGAATCATGGTAAAGTAGACGCGGGCGTTATTGAAGTGACCGCCACTAAAGTTGCTTCCTCTGTTTGTGGATTGTAAAGGTTTAACTGATATTTCCGTGTATCGCTTTGAACCATGACTTGTGGACATTTGCACATATGTGATATTTTATCAATCAATTACTTGTTCTTGTGTTACTTCGAGCATACTGCATTGTTGTGCTGCCGAACGAAGAAATCAGTCCGGCTTGTTCACGACAGCTAGGATTTTTAGTCTACACACTGGGTATTGGCTCTGTCCTCAGACTCGAAACGATATAGTTTAGTGTAATATGCGAGTAGATATGTGATCCATAACGTACAACCGTAGTCAGCAATATAAAGAGTATGGTACTGCGAAACATAATCAAGAAGTAGAATAGTTGTTTCGCCCAAAGAGAAAGTTCGTAATACGTTATGCTATCGAGTACGTTGATCGAACTCTAAGCGAGGCATCGTGTCCACGGTTCTAAACGACTCATCATCCGGCGACGGTCGCGAGAGCGGCCGTGCTCGGCTCGACCGTCTACGAGACATTGTAGGTGAGACACGCGCCGCTTCGGAGGTTGATAACGGAAGCGTCGCTTGACCTCCACCGCTTGTCAGCGTACTTTGACGGACTGCAGGGTCAGCAGCGCGTGGTGGGTTCCTCTGGGTCGCCTGCTTCTCTGATGGTGGGCTAACAGCAGAACTGTCCGTGCGCCTGGACTTGAGTATGGACTTTGGTGCACCGGCCTTCTCCCTATCTGCAGAGGTTATCATCGTTGCTGGCACGGTGTCTACGTCGGTGAGAGAGACAGAGACGACGCGAGCAGCCTGCGAGGCGGTACGAGGCTGGGCCACGGAGTATGGTGATATTACATGGACGGGGTATGGCGACTCTTGATTAAAGATCATAGAGTTGATTGATGGACTGCTATGGGACTGTTGCAGCCGAGTTGTCGACAGCGAAGGTATATCATAGTACACTGGCTTGGGCGGAAGACGGTCTGCAGGTAAGGCTAGGCTTGCAACTGATTCCCGGGATGCAGTAGACGGAGCCGGGGTTAGAGAACGAGGCGTTGACGTAGTTGGTGTGCTTGAGAGGCTTGGAACAGGGGGCGGTGGTAGAGGAGATGTGCGCCCAGGTCCCGGTTGTAAAGTGGGGGAATTCCCCGCGACAAAAGAAATCGATGCCTTTCGACCTTTCTTCCACAGAGATTTGATGCTTTTGACGGGATTTAGTGAAACACTTGTCCGGTTGTTCACACCCTCGTCTGACGAGTCGAGTGAGAAACGACTGGATGGTGGCCTCGATTCAGCGTCTACGCGGCTAGTAAGGCTGTTTTTATGACTGAGGGAGCCTCGAGAAGAACGCTCAGGTGGTACCTCGGACCTGGCTCCGGATTGTGAAAGTGGTTTCTCCAAGGATGTCGAGGCCTGGGATGTTGACGGTGGGGAAGGAGAAGAGGGAAATCGTCCGAAAGGATCGGGAGACAGTGGGATGGTAGGAGAGGTAGACGCAGCTGACTTCCGTAATGCAGAGTCGATTTCGGGGAAAAGTACATGTCCATCCAGCTCTCCCCTCCTCGCGTTGGACTCGTCAATGACTCTACCCTGTGATGTCGAAAAAGATTGCACGTATGGAGACATGGGCGAAGAATTCGCGAGGCCGTTGGGAGAAAGTTTGGGCGGTGCGAGAAATTTATCAGGTCCCAAAGACGAGTCTGCCTTGACATCTTGCTTCCTCGAAGAGTATGGCACAGTCGGCCAAGCAGCGTTCGGCTGATTAGAAAGCCTGCGAGGCATTGTGAGCTAGAAAGGTTTGAAGAAATAAGAGGGTAATCACTCGTTGCTGCTTTGCTCTGGTGGACCACCTGATACACTGGAAGGGAAAGAGGGCTGCCATTCCTGTATCGTTTCATGTTGCATTCCCCGCGGGGACAACCTAACTAGAGTCTTTTACGAACAAGAGTCAGTAGCCGATTTGACTGGGTTGAACGTTTGCCAACCTTTTCGATTTCGTCTAGTTTGGCTTTGAGAACATACTGGCTTCGCCGTCGATCGTTTGGATCATTCTCATCAAACTAGATTGGGAGGATGATCAGTATGATTTCCAGGGCTGACAAGTTGGCAACCAACCTCTCCCGTGTCTTCAAATTCTAATCCCAAGTCTAATTCGTCGAAGACTGTTCCGGTGCGTTTACTTCCATCCGAAGGCGTGGATACTCCATCATGCAAGTAAGCAAGTCCTGTACTGTCTGAGGTAGGTAAGGGACTAGGCTCCGCGGAAGTAGCGATGCCATGGGAGTACGGCATAAGAGTAAGCGGTGGTGGCGGTGCCTTTTTGTACGCGGCCGTGGTCATGCCCCCCGCGGTAGGCAGCGGAGGGTGCACCGTGGCACCCGGAGGAGAGGCGGGGATATCTAAGGCAAGCTTTGGGCGTTCTCGCGACTCCCACAATGCCTCGTCGTTACCATGCACCGAATCGTTCTCAGTCCTCGCTCGTTCAGACAATGTCATGCTGTCGGAATCAGGGTCTTCTAGACCGGGGGGCGATTCTGAAAGGCATGGATAACCTAACTCGAGATTGTCGTCTCCCTCCTCGCCGGCTGAAAGGAGGAATCGTGGGATTGCTTGTCGATCCACAAGCTTCAGAGGTATTGGCGCAGCCTTCAGACCCTCTGCTTCGGTATCGCCTCGACTACCATCCTCCGCCATGGGGGATGTGCCAGAATCACTTCCAGTGCGAGCGCGCTGCTCCCGTTTCTGGTGATTGAGCTTCCGACTGCGTATCCAAGGCCCGTACCATGCAGCCTTGCGCTTGTCGATGTCAAACTCTACTTTGGCAAGGACCGGGATGACAGATGGTGACGTGAGCCCTGGAAGATCAAGTGTCATGGCACGGGAATCTGAAGGTAAAGAGGTGTCGGGTGTGTCAACTTCTGACTGGGAAGTTTCGGAAGAGGTGGCCTGAGTGGGAGGGTTGGATGAAGCGATAGACCCTGTGGGTGTGAGAGGAAGAGGAAAAGATTGGGGTGTGACACGGCCAGGGGAGATAAGAGGCCGAAGAGTGTTGGAAGATGATGGGATCTCGTAGGGGAGAAGAGGAGAAGGAGGTGCTACGAAGCCGAGGCCGAGGCCAGCACCAGTATTAGACGTGGCTAGATGAGAATAGGCTTCAGTCTCGAATTTTGTCACCCGCGTCCAGAGGTGTTTCCAGATGTCTTCTGAGAGCCTCGGACCTGGCTCGTCCGGTACGGTCAAGCTTGCTTCTGGTTTGGGAATTCGCGCAGAAGAGACGAGGTAAAGAACCATCCCGGCGGTACTTGGCAGAGCATACTCCTTTGCAATGGCCCATAATTGACTCTGCAGGGTGGGGAGTAACGGGACGAGAGTACCGCGCTGAAACTGAGTGTGGTACCCGGAGGCAGACGGCGGGGAAGGAGTAAGTTGGAAGTCGTCGGAAGAGTTGGATTCGTGGGGGATGTGCAGCGGCGGGGCGACGTGAAGGAGAAACCTGGACTGGAAAAGGGGAGCCGGAGAATGAGACGTTGATGCGACCGAGGGGGCTGGAGAACGCCGCGCTTCCGGGGTAATAGGTTTTGATGGAAGGGAAGTGGATGTGATGGAATCATTGCTTGCTTTGGAGACGGGGATAGGAGTAGAGATACCGAGGGCGTTAGCTAGCTTGGCGAGGCGATGCGGGGGTATGGGAGAGCGCGGACGAGGCCAAGATGGGCCATGGTTTGCGGTGGGTCCGTTTGGAGAAAGCGAAGCAGGAAGTTCATCCGACGCGTCCTCCGAGGCCATCTGGGGAGGTAACGGTTAATTAGACCGTGGCGACGACGGCCAAGGGACCCATAGCGCACTACAACGGTGCTGACACCGCTGCTGACACCCAGCCCTGACTGAGACCGTCAGACCGCACGTGGTTGTCATGTTTGTCTCCGTCGTCATTTATTACCCGTCCCTCTCTTTTTCTTTTTCTCAAGCACTTTGCGCCTCCCATATACGACACAAGGTGGCCAAAAGCTCGCTGCCATTCTCAGCAGTAGGCCGCTAGCTGCCATTCCAAGGAGGGTCGAATTTGAATTGGGCAATATATGCGATGATGAGCCCGATTACCACGCCTTCTTTGTATTTATAGCAAGGTGGTGCCAATAGGCCATTTCCATTCGATGAAGCGGAGATCAGACTCCGTGGTATCGCAGAACATCGCAAATCGATGGGATAGACGGTGGCGTCCGCCAACTGTCAGCGTCCATGACACTCGCATGATGGGCAACTGGGGCTCTAGGCGCCTCGCCGTTGGGTTTTCCCAAATATAAAGGCAAATTTGGCCGACTTGGCTCCGCGCTCAATAACCTACAAACTTGACAAGTTGTGATGAAAGCAGCTGGCGCCGTGAGAAATAAAAATCGAATAGAAAAATCGTTCGTTTCAGGTTGGGAAACGAACGACGTAAGACGGTCGAGAACCTCATCTCCCTCTCCCTCTCGTCTCGAGCTCGTTTCCCTTCCTCTTTTCCTTCTGCGTTTCCCCTCCCTCTTTTCTCTTTTCTCTTTTCTCTCCTACTTTTCTTTTTCTTATATCTTCCTACCACGGGGCTCTCTTGCTCTCCTCCTTTCACCTCATGGACCATCACGATAGCCACAACACCGCGAACATGCCTCATGGTGGCCCATACGGCTTTTATCCGACTGAGCAGGAGGCGAATTTCGACATGGTCTACCCACAGCAAGGCATCAACACATATCCTGTCGTGCCCACCGCCCCTCCCCCGCGTGGGTATCATCCTTTGCCGTTCATCCTCGTGTTTGCGTTCTAATCTCCCCCTTTCAGAACTCCAACAAGCTTTTCAGATGCGGCCCATGAGCCTCATGGCAAACACGCACCATCCCCAGTATGACAGCGGCCACGAGTTCAGCTCGTCCCCGCCAGCCCAGAGTGCTGGCCTCATGATGGAACCTGGCCCGCCCCCCTCCCCAGATATGTACGGCCCTCTTTCTCCCCCCATCTCCGGCTCCGACACCTCTGCCGAGGGAGCCTATCACTCGCGGAACAGCAGCACCTCGTCCTCTCGCGCAAACAGTCTCGTCCACAGAAATCCCTTACGTTATAATCCTACGCCCTCCCCATCTAGTTCATCAGGGCGTCGCAGAGGTAGATCCTTTGGCGATTCAGACGAAGACATGGGTGTGAACATCGCCGAGAGTATCGCATATACTAGGAAGGAGGCCACTCGTCGGCAACGCATCGAGGCGGAGCAACGAAGGCGCGATGAACTTAGAGACGGTTATGCCCGTCTGAAGGATGTCCTCCCTGTGTCGAATCAAAAGAGCAGCAAGGTCTCCCTCTTGGAGAGAGGTATAATCTTTCCTTTCATCCTACTGCCACAAATCAGAACTCATCCCTCCGCGATCAGCGACCAACCACATCGTGCAACTCGAGAAATTGAATCAACAGTTGCAGAAAAAAATACTGGGATTGAATGCCGAGATTTCACGGCTACAGAACCTCAACGAGAAGATATCTCTCAACAACGCAAACACGCCTTCCCCAGGCATGTCGATGGGTGTCGATAACCGTCCATTATCCCCCCCTCCAGAAGCGTCGAGTCTCTCGCAACTCACGTCGGTCTCGGGACAAGAACCTCCCCGAGAGGATTCCCCTCCATCCTCCGACGGTGATTTTTGATAGCCCCCTTCTTCTCCGGTCTTCTTTCCATCTATTATTCTTCATTCCATCTCACGACCCATCAATTGTATTTTGATTTCCATCTTCACCGTCCTCAGACTCCATTGTTATTATTTCTGGGCCCGGGGTTGCGGAGGGAGGTCGCGTTCTTGTCATCCCGGACAAGACCTGGTCTGCAATGCCACCGGGGTTTGGTCTGCGATGCCGCGCGTCGCATGACCCCCCAGGGTCCCTTGACCAGTGTTCACGAGACTTGTGACTGGATGTCGCAGGCAGGGTTGTGGAAGGACCATCCGAAGTCTAGATTGCGAAGGCCACCAGGTGACTTGACATCTGGTATTTCGTCGATCGGTTCCTCCATCATCTCGTACTCCAAAGGCATTCCCTTAGCGGATTTTGCCTTTGACAAGCGCACCATCCCTCCCTCTTACTGCTGTTGATCCGGCGCCCCGTCAGAAATCGCCGTCCTCCGTGGTGGCGGCAACTACCATTTCTTCCGTACCCATACCTATTCCTATCTCTCCATCCGTCCCTATCTCCCTGATGGTGCCATTGGCTATTACGATAATCTTTACGAAGGATACGGACCATTTACGACTGTACGTACGACGCTCAACAAGCACATTACCAGTCAGGACCTTGGGTATCTGGAAGTCGAAGGCCGCTCAGAGGTTTGAATCGCCGTTTTGCAACTCCTTTCTTGAAGCTGTGCTTTGCAAAAGTAGTATCGGCGGCTACCCTGAGCTTTGCCCGTGCGGCCAGCGTCCTGGCACTTCTTGACAGCCTATCGAATTCCGTGCAGTGTTTTCTTTTATTTTCTGGCAATCAAAATGAATGTAGCGTCCTCAGTTCGCGACTAGTTCAAAGACGGCACAATCGGCAGATTTTGCTTGTAATTCGACGACAGCTAGACGCTAATTCTACAACCCCCTCCCGCCCCCACATACCCTTCTAGCGGATGAACTGTGATGCGAACGAAGACCACGCACGAGGAGTGGCATAGAAGCCATGCGTGATGGCGCCCCCGGAAACAATCTGGTCATTTGCACAGCTTAAACACGTGTTGAGCCTCGATCGGGGGGGCAGAGGGCAACTAGCCTGCGCAGCGTGTCTTGGAAACCTCAGCCCTGACTATCTCGGGCCAGTCAGCTAACAGAAAATGCAGTGTATGGCCCCAGCGCATCATTTGCTACGTTGCGAGCCATCAGAGGGCATGGGGCATGAGGCATGGGGATTGTAGACGCTCGCCAAGCGAGTTCAGCCACATACGAGCTACCCACATGGATTTTATCGAGTCCGACCGTGGGGGGCCGGCGCCCTGAGTCAGGATGGAAGAAGGTGGGGGGGGATCATGGGGACAAGCAGCGCGCAACGAACGTAATACGTACGGCCAGCCGGGGCATGAGTGTTGCAGCTGTGGTAATCGGTGGCGCTCGCCCAGTCCCGGTATGTGAAACCGATCTGACGTTTGGTCGCCGTCGCTCCTTCGGTTAAGCGATTGCGTGGGGAAGCGTGGGGGGACCGAGGTGGGGCAGGACACCGAGCGGGGAGGTAAGCACCGAGATGTTTGGTCAACGACGGAGCGCCCATAATGTTTTTGCTCAATGGTCAACGAAAATTGTCATAGGAGAGAGGAGGGGCCGCAAACGGAGTGGACATTAATCACTTTTCGAATCCTACGAGAACTTCTTTCCACTGAAACCCTGAGGGGTACCGTATGAAGGGGCGATATCGTCCAATCATTCGACGATGCGGGTGAGGGGAGGAGACGGCGGTTGCGGAGAGAGATTCGTAGCCCCCTCACCCTCCCCCCCGGGCCCTCCCCTCCAACGGAATATCCAATAGGTAAAGGGGTCCATCCCGTCACCGATCTGAAAAACAATATCCTGGCATGATCATTGGTCTCAGAACATAAATAATGGCATATACGCCGGCGCAGGTAGTCGTGAATCGCGGAGCTGTCGGGGTTTGCTAGTCGTCTTCTGCCCCACAGTGACCTGGGCCTTTGTCAAAGAGTATCGAGTATCAACTCACTCCAATTCACGAAAGAGGTACTAGAGCGGCAAAGAGAGGCGTCGAAAACAAGTGATGGAAGGGAAGATCGTCTCTTGGGTCCGGACTCTACGTGGGAGTCGTAAAATTTCAGAAGTCTAACTAGAACACGGTAGGTGATTCAAGTGTGGTGGTGACGCGCCAAAAGGAAGACCCGAGACTGCGGGTGCCAAGGTCGATTCACCGGTCCAAGTAGTTGTACAGAAGAATGTGAAGCCAGAGGGGTTAGTAACAACCCCCGGGAAAGGGTGATCTAGCGCTGATGATGGAGAGTCCAGAGCTTAGGGTAGCACAGAAGTGAGCGAATTGTTGGGGTAGATAATGCCAAGAATGGGCAGTGTGAATCTTCCAACGTGCAGGATCCATTTTTACGCGTGCAAAGTACCGAGATGATGTGAACGTTCAGAACAATGCGATCATATTGCGTCCAGACACCGCAAGAGCAATGAAGCTATGAAGTTCCGACTCGGACGGCCAAGTCGTAGATCATGCATAGGGTTGGCGATGTCGGAGAGCAGTGCAAACTGGCGAGAAGCAGTTCACAGCGAGAATGCGGAGACTTGGGTCAGCAGGGCCTATGACAAAACTAGGCTTTACGCAGGCACTAGTGAGTTTAAAGCCGGCAGTTGCTAATCGAGGACCCATATGTTCCGGCGATGGCGCGGGCTCAATACTAGTAGAAGTTTGCGGGGCAGACAAGGCGAAACGAAGGTTAAACGGCGGGTTGGGCGTTTTTTTCCTTACTGCAATTTTTTTTTGTTTTCCGTTTCCGCAAAGAGGAGAGAGATTGTGCGATCTTGAGTGATTGATGCCACATGTTGTGAAAGGGTCCACCGGTAACCGCCATAGAATTTCCGGAGAAAAACAGGGTCAGACCTCAGAACCTGCCGGGAATCATATCCGGGTGTCCAATGTTTCCAACCACTCGGCGCAGCGCTTAACAGCTGCAGATGAGCCAAATAATTTATTATTATTTTATTTATTTATTATCCGCGGTGACGGCATGCCATGACACCGAACCCTTCCCTTTACGGGTGCGCAGCGCTCAGTCCCTTCTCGGATCTCACTTCCCTGTGGACAAGCCCTCCCTTCCCTCCCTAGCTATCCTATACGATCTGACGAACTGGTTTCAAGCCTCCGACGTGTGCTCTACCACTTTCCTTTTTACGAGATACCCCTACGTCTGAACCTGCTGCTATGTGGTAAGCCGATCTTGACTGGTCTTTGTCACCTCTTGATCTCATTGCTTAATCTCTGCCGTCGATAGGTGCGACAACTGCTGTCTGATCTTCCCCCTCGTTCGTATGCGACGCATGGGACGCGATCTTCTGATGCTAACCTGGTGTGATTACAGCGTGCTGGAGGTATTGTATGGGCGACCATCATCTTCGTAGGTCTCCTTTTGCGACCACACGTCCAGCCTCGAGCCTGATCGATGAATCATCATCGTCATCATCTTACAGGTCTATAGTTTCGCTGGCGGGATAATTCTCATGAAATATGGGCCGTTCCTCTTCTTCGTCTATCCGGAGTGGTACGACATTGTCTGGGCGCTCCTTGACATCACTTGTTCACTTTACACAGGCAAATCTATGGTGGAATTTCGATGTTAGCAGGTGTAATCGCTCTGATGACTGCTTTGGCGTTCGCCAACGTTAGCGCTCCATCCATTCACGCGTTTGTGAAGTGCTGATCGCAATTTGGTCCCCATCACAGCGGTCATATACATTTTCTCGAGCCTGCGTCGTCCTGTGGCCATTTGTGATTGTCATTTCCGCCCTTCGTGACATTGTCATGATCGTGGAACTCCAGAGGGGGTAAAGCGCTTAATATTCTGGTGATGGTGCACGGCACTCAAGTACACCCTTTTGACATGTGACAGGAAAGAGAAGATAGAGTGGGAATGTGCGAACGGCGGTCAACTGTGGACGACCTCAGCAACCGCCGGGTACGCGAGCGGGAACATCCCCCCCACATTTTGCACAGCGGGTTTTGCCAGTTTGGACACGATATTCATCGTGTGCGTGCTGGCGGACCTCGTGTTCCAGGTTCGTTCTGGATTGTGATTAACGTGGTGGTGAGTACGCGTGTATCTGAACTGAACCAACCATTTGGGTAGACGTATATGCTATTCTTGACTTGGCGGTACCCTACGAGGCTGGAACACTACACCAGCTTGGCGTTCGCGACAGCTTGATCCGGTAAGGCGATTTTCTCTGCTTATCTTTCATTCATTTGATTATCTCTGACGGGGTATATTAGCTTTGCTCAGAATTGGGGCTATCCCAACGCGGTCGAGGCACCGAATATCCGTTCGTTTGTGGATGCTTTGGCTTGTCGGCGTCCTTGTCTCTCTTTCGGTTTCGTGTGTGTTACGATTTACGACTCTTTACGACTCTGCCACGATGTACGACCTCTTACGTTGTTTCGGTTTATCTCATGACTTATTTTTGTTAACGATATAAGGAGAAGGTTTATGGACGCAAGCGTTTCTTTTGGCGGATTGACGTGATGATTAAGAAGAGCCGGGTTGGCCTAGCGCTCAGGCTTATTTTGGTGGGTCAGGCTCTGAAGGGATAAGGGATAGATAGGTGAAGCGTTCGGGGAAATGCCGGGTGCATCGCCGCGCATATAAGTGGATAAGGGGGTAAGATGAAAACCTCGCCTGACTGATCGGAAGAGCTGAGAAAAAAAGAGCCGAGAAATGGAAAAGGTATAGATGATTAAAACAACGTGGGGGAACAGCCTCACGCAACTAGGGTTCATGTAGGCAAAACGGGAAGGAGAAAGATAGGAGGGAACAACGATACGCACAACCGTTTGCGACACTGCAGAGGCCATCTGAGGATGGTGAATGAGAGGGGACGGGGGGTGCATTGTTAGGAGGGGCAAGGGAAGGAGTAATCTCGATCTGTGCCAATTGTGACGGGAGAAAGAAGAAATAGAAGAGGCAGAAAATGGAGTATAGGTGGGGTCCGAGCTTCCAAAGATGGACGTATCGGCAGATCGCGCCGGGGAGGACGGTATAAGACGCTTGTCGATTTGGCCCTGAACGATCTCCCCAAGGGCTCCCTCTGTATTTCCTTTCCCCTCTTTCCTCTCCTCTCTCCTCTTTTCTCCTCTCCTCTCCGGCCAGACCCTCTCATCCGCGATCGCCGGTTTCTACTTCACGTCTACTCTGCGTCGCATCTCATCTGTACAACACTGTCACCTGTCACACTTTCACTTTGTCTGTTGTACTACCTCGGTTCGTCCTCAACGCACTCGACAACAACAACAACAATAATCCCTTCTTTTCACAGCATATAGGCTTTTATTTCCGGTTCATTTATTAGTCGACATCTTCACGACCACTCTTCCCTCATACTACCCACTCCCATCTTTCTTCTACCCACAACCACAATGGAAGGTCCCCTCGAGCAAGTCCTTGAGCACCCCAAAAGCCCCGATTTCATTGACGCCGCTACCTCTGGCTTCACCTACGATTCCCTGGCTGGCCTCGATTATCTCCAGTACCCTCACACAGAAGCATTTGGCATGCCCTCCATTCATCGTACGTCACCCTCTATTCTCTTTCTAAATTTTCGATCACTCATCGCGTCCATATATTCATCAGCCTCTCCCCGTCTGGGTTTCCCAAGTCTGAACCTTGCCGCTCCCATGGCCGAGTACACCTACGGCAGCTCTTACACGACCAGCTCCCCCGGTCGTCCCTACAGCCCTCCCCACAGCGTTTACCCGGCTGCCTTGATGTCCTTGAGCGCGGGCGAGATGTCCTCCGATAGCACCTCTGGTCGCACTAGCCGTGGCTCTGGCTCCCACTCGCCCAACCTTTCCTCGGTTCCCCGCTCCGTTCGCTACAACCCGATCAGCGTCTCCTCCGTTGCACGCGCGGGTCGCGAGCGCAAGCGCCGCTCTAGCAAGCATGACGACTTCTCTGACGACGACGATGACTTTGCCCCTGCCAGTGCTCCCACCGCTTCTAATGAGGTGTAAGTTCTCCATTCATCGTAAAGACTGTTATCATTTCTCACGCATTCGTCACAGCCGCCGCGAGGAAATTCGTCGCCAACGCATCGAGTCGGAGCAAAGGAGACGCGATGAGCTCAGGGACGGCTACCGTCGCCTCAAGGATGCTCTTCCCGTCTCCAACCAGAAGTCCAGCAAGGTTTCTCTATTGGACCGCGCCACCACTCACATCAAGTACTTGGAGATGACTCAGCAGCAGCTCCAGACGAGGCTCCAGCAAGCAGAGAACGAGACTTCCCGTCTTCGCCAGTGCGTTCATTTCCTAAACAATCACTTTATCGCAGAACTCACGTTATTCTCCTAGGGTCAATGAGGCGTTGATGTTGGGAACAGCCGAGCAACGTCATGCCGCTGCCGCCGCTGCCGTGGCCGCCGTTCAGCAGCAGCAGCAGCCTTCTTTCTGATCTTCTGGAGCTCTCAGCCGACGACCATCCATTCCTTCCCCCTCCTCCCCCTGTTGTGGTCTTATGAAAAGCGGACTGCCCTTCCGCCATAACGTTATGATGATCGATGATATATTTGAACACCTGCCAGGACTGCAGGTCGATGCTTTTCTTATTACGCATGGACACTACCACATTCCATTTTTATTTCTGCATATCCCCTTCCATTGCACCTCGATCATTATCTTTCATTGGTGTTTCACGTCTGGGATAGGCCTGACTGGGCGTGCTTCGGTGATGCACAGTCCCTTCTTTTTGTCTAGAGGTCACCAGATCCACACGGCCGAGCCGTTGGTTCTGTCTACAATCTTGTCCGCCCCAAAGGATGGTTGATCCGCGGTCAACCATTTGTGGCCGACAAATACCGCGATATCCGAGAACGACGACAAACGTCGAGAAGGCGATTACTCTCGATCGGTTCGATGACGAGATGGCAAGGCACTGACGCAAGACCGCGCTCCTTTGGAGGCTTGAGGCACCTCGCTCCTACGTGAGCATTGTGGTGCTTCGCCCCAAGGTTCGGTTCCTCTTGTATTTCTCGCCTCACCCTTCTCTTTACGTCCCCGATCGATCCACCCGCCTGCACGCCAAAGCTATCCCTTCATTGGGCATCGCTTCACTTTCATGTATGCGTGCGCCAACACACCGGCATCTTCGTTTCTCCCGTTCTCCTCGGAACGCATTCACGACCTCAAGTTTTCTCCCCCTCCCAGTCAACCCCAGGCCCACCCCCAACCCATACGACGTCATTCCCTGCACTAACGATTATTATCACTTTTTATGTCCTGTATGCCTAACGCAGCTTCCCCGTCGCATGATCGACGCCGGTGAACAGCTGGATGCTACGCCCCCTTCCTACCTATTTGCGCTCCAATGAACACGCAATGGAACGCGGTGTTGAGGATTTGTTGCGGATGGGTATGGTGGTGGGGACGGCACTCGTTATGGTTCGTTGCAGTGGTGATGTTCAGCCAGCAAGCCCTTGCAGCCCACTCCGGAGTCTACTTATCGCCCTCGTTCTGCTGACACGATTTGGCCTCTCAGGCTTGCGCATCCTCGTCTCTTTTGTAGCGTGGCAAGTTCCCCGCTCCTTGAGTCTTGAGTTGATTCGCTTGCTTCGAGTGACCTTATCGAGGATGAGTCTGGCGCCATTGTCCGGAGTGTAGGCTTGGTGATTCGCACTCGCCAGTCGGGCTTGCCGAATTCACCCTGCCTGCTCGGGTTTGTTGCTTGCACTTACCAAGATAGTTACCTTCTTTACCCACATACGCACACTACCCTCCTTAGGTACCCATACACCGTGATCGTTGTTGTTCCGCGTAGTTTGTTGAATCCTAGCGCTCGTTTGCACATCATATACGTTGTGACGGTGATACCTCAAAGCCACGCGAAATCTGACCCTGGCCAGGTAAGATTTAAGCATCAGTTCTGATGCCGACATCAAGAAAAAAAAACTACTGCGTAAGTGTAAACTGGAAGGTCAAGCAGACGACCAAGACGGTGTGTGCGAATACGTCGGATTCAAACGAGCCGGCGTATCTCTTGTTCCTGACAGCTGATCTGATGAGGACCCCGGAAGAACCGTCCTAGGAAACGAAAAAGGAGAAAGCCAGAAAATTTGCTTCCGACATCCCGAGTCCGCCGCAATTTGTCAAACGTCGCACCGAGATGGTCCCGAGACGCGGGGCTATTTGTTTTTTTTTCTCTTTATTGTCAGCTGATTGGTGTCCGGCGCTTGCGGTGGCGTGAATGTGTCCCAGTCTTTCAGCCGTTACGGTGCTGCGCATTCAACGCCTCGTTTTCGGGAACACCTACTGTACTCAAACCTACTCTTACATATTCTCCTTTTTCAAATTTCAACATCCCCATTTCCCATCAGTGTTCGGTCTCCGGGAATTCATACCGTTGCTGCTTATGACCATGCCGCCTTTGTCCCGCCGAGTAATCTTCGTCGCAACCTTGCACGTTGAGCCTTTCGAGACCAAACGAATTTTCGCTTTTCTCCACGGCTTCCATAGGCCCCAACCCTTTCTCCACAGCGCTCAACGTTGGAGCCTTCAAATTGCTGTCGGGTCGAAGACCCCTCGTATTCACGTCGCCTCTTGAATGGTCATCATCTCGGCCGTGCAGATTGTACCTTTCGGTACTGTACCAGGAGCGTTCTCGGTGCCTTCATACCGCCCATAGGCTAGACCTTTCTTCATAGCGTTCACCCTCAGAACCTATCTCGGCGCCGATATGAAGTCCCCTCGTACCCGCCACCTGAGGACCCGTATTCACCAACGGTCGCGTCCATGCTCATAGCCCCTGCGGTGTGTGCCCCTGCTGTCATCGTATTCTTGACGTTCACGATCGTTTCCGCCCCGGTAACTCCTGTCGCCATGTTCCTGGCGTTCACGGTCGTGTCCATGCTCATGGTCGTCCCGGTAGGAGCCCCTGTCGCCGTCGCATCCCTGACGTTCGTCACGTTCCCCGGAGTAACGATAATCGTCACCGGGTCTCGATAACCTCGTTGGCGTTCCTCCTCGTATCGCTGGGAGTGGTGTTGTCGACCCTCGGACCTGTCGGTATGTCTTTGTTGTTCGTAGGTTTGCTGTTCGTAGGGTCGTTCATATATGTCGTGCCGACCAAAGGAAGCTTGTCTCTGGTCTTCATAACCCTTTCACTCACCCGGACTATCATCCGTGTAGGCAGCGCCACTATACTGCGGCCGATTTTGCCGATCATCCCTTTGGTTTCTCCCATAGTCCGTCTGGCTTTGGGGACGACTACCTTCAAGTTCCCTGTATGATGTTTTGGCATACTTGAAGTCTGCAAACGTAGTGTTCATGTAATCCTGTTGGTAATCAGACGCCTGCCCTTTGTATTCCTTGCCCTGTGAGGGAATATATGCGCGTCCAGCATAGGGCTGTTCATAACTCCCGACGTGATGTGTGCTTTCTGAACATGACTCAGTTTGAGCACCAGACTCTCGGTCACTGGAACCCTGGGGTTTATTCCTTCCATGTCTCACGCTTTCCTGATGTCCGAGCGAGAAGTCAACTTGAAGTTCAGCATGATATCAGTCTTGCTCACGGTCCTCAAGTTCGTTGACCCAACGTCCCAACTAAGGCTCTTAACATCTCGTCTTGAATGCTAGAACGCCCAACGTTGAAATACGGGTGATGAACAGCTTCAAGACTTTGTGAAACTCTGACAAACATGCTAATAAAGTACGCTATATACTTGGCCTATGGTCTCATCAGGGTTGACACGATTGTCAAACCAAGCTTGGACGACAAGTTTGACACTGTGTTGAACTTACGACTTGTGCCACCGCCCACTTCCGCAGCATCATCATGATACCCTCTTGCGAGGACTATGAATTACGACACAGGGCTGGCCACTTTGAGGTTGTCTACACTCCCGGCCTTTCAGATGTGACTTCGAATTCTTCACTTGCAACGCCGAAAGACTGAACATTGGCGGCTCCGAGTCTGCGCAAATTCAAAATAAACGCATGAATGCTCGTACCATGAGTATCAATGTGTCTCGTGACAGCTTCGTGAGTCCGCCAATGTTTCATGGCCTATCCGGGGGGTGTTATTCCCTGCGAGAACACCAGGTGGCTGCTCTAACCTAACCTGGGAGTAATCTCTCTCAGCCAGTTGCCCTACGCAGGTGAGTATCTTGTCATCAATAGCGGTATGGTGGAGCAATCGAAAGGCAACTCACAAATTACACCTTCTTGATATCTGCTTTATCGAATTTGGGTGCGCCTGCTACTACTGATTGAACGAGTTGAAGTATTCCACCGCCTGCTGTCTTTGCAACCTCTGTAAAGATGTTCTTGATGTCCCCATGATGGAACGCTTTGTCTACGGTGCTGTATCACTCAAGATGAAGTTAAGATATCAATCACGACAACGAACTGTGGAGATAGGAGAAGTCTTAAATATCTGTTGTTGAGGATAGGAGCTGCTCATAGCCACTCTCAAATTTCCAACGAGTACAATATTTATTACCAGGATTTGTAGATACCAAAAGAAAAATACACCCAGGTTATATCAACTCAACTTGGCTTTCTTCGCAGTGGGCTGTTCCTGATCCCCAGGCTTTTCACTCTCCCTCCGTTTCTTCAGCCCTTGCTGTACCCGCAGCTCTTTTATGCGACTGCCAAATGCCACCGCAATTTGACCCACTTCAGATTCTCTACCATTGAAGTGGATGGCATTTTGGATCATCAAGTCTATATCCGCTTCCCAGGCTTCGGGCGTCTCATACTTGTCTGCGTCTAACCTTTGCCGTATCGTCCTGAGGTCCCGTGCGTCCTTGCGGGGTATTATCTCGTGATACTGTGGAATCCCGAGGGCGATCGGGTCTACAGGTTCCCGGAAAACGAATGACCTTATAAGATCGGGCAAAGGGTCAATGGGACAGAATCGTGCTACAAAACCAAGACGTACTGGGGTTCTTTCACGAGTGTTGTCATCAGGGATTGCAAACTTCGCTTCTCAGACCACGTCATCTTCTTTTCCGCAAACCTTGCCCATTCCTTCTTGAAGATCCGCTCAAGGACATCCGCACACTGCACAGGATATGTCGTCGGTGGGTTAAAGAGCCTACAATTGCTGAAAACCAATTCGACATCTCGAGCAAACTCCTCCATGGTCGAGTATTTGCCCAAATTGAGGTTCTGCATCATCGTACCAAAGTCCATGGGGTTCTTGATCTCATCAAAGTATCTGTGTGGATAGCATTGCATTAGATAAAACCAAGACGCGGACAAACAAACAGAGATACGTTGGACAGCCATCCTGAATTGGATCCACGGGCCTCGAGAATATAGCGGCTTCCGGTAATTTCAACAAGTTTTTAAGCACCTCACGAGCTTTGGCCTTGTTAATGGGCGTTTCTGAGGCGGCAAAAGGTCTGGTCGGAGCCGGAGAGGCCACCTCCCTTTCCTTACCCTTGCTCGACGTCTCCACAGAAGGCTTGACTTCCTGGTTCGCAGCCGGCTCCGGGACGGAAATCGAAGATCTCTTGATCTTGATTGATCCAGCAAACTTTCCGGGAGATGTCGCCCGCACATCTTTCTCCGTAGAGCTTGGCTGTGGGCTCCTGCTGGGCTTCTTGCTAGGCGAAGCTAATGCCAGGATCTCTTCGTCATCCTCCAACTCATCCAACAGGTCCTTCTTCCTCTTCCCAGGAGTAATAGCTTCTGGTCCTCCCGTCAATTGACGCTGTTTCTTTGACGCAACCAGTTTTTCTTTCTCTTTCTCGATGGCGATCACCTCTTCCAGCAAGTCGAAGGAACCATCGTCTACAACCGGACTTCGCGCTGTTTCTACTGGCTTTTGTTTCCGTCCTTTGGGCTTAACAGCAATCACTGTTTTCGGAGTAGTCGAATTGTTTGAGGGTGTGGGGGGCGTGGGGCGTGGGGCGAGGTTCCCGCCTATTTTCAGCTTCAGAGTTGGTGTGGGTGCTGTGACGCCTGTGGACGCCGCAGGCTTGGCGGGTGCTTTCGGTGGTTCTATCACCGGCTTCGCCTGAATCGGAACCGGAGGAGGAGGCATGGGCTTGGGTTGATTTGCAGACTTCAGGTCAATGGTGTTATTAATTCGTGCCCAACCTGTTGAAAGCATGAGAACAAAAGCATCTCCGGCCACGAATGGGACATACTTTTGTCGAAGACCGATTCCAAAGCAAGGGTCTTGTTGTAAGCAAATGTACCAGGCATGTTGTAAGTTTTTGCGTTGCGGATCATGAGGCGAAAGTCTGCCTCAAATGCAAAGCGTTCTTTGTACATCCCGGCCTCGAGCTTTGCATTCATAGCACTGATGTCCATTGGGTTCTTGATGATTTCAAAATAGCTATGAACGATCATTAGTTGAAAGGGAAGGAATTAGCACGTGCGCGCATACTTTGGTGCACGATCCCTGACTGGATCGACGGGCTGAAGAAACAAATTGGAGTGTTTACTGGACTTCAACTTCTGTAAGGCTGTCCGACATGCTTTGAGATCAAAGGACGTCATTCCGCCACTTTGTGCCTTCGGCACGGCCTTTGCTTCCTTATTTTTTGCTTTTACCTTGATCTTCGTTCCGGTAGGCGTCTTGGAGGCCGTTCCTTGTTTGGTAATGTTAGCAATGACTGGTGTAGATAGAGAGTATGTATGGGCCGCCTCCGCTTGGGCAGTCGGAAGAAGACGAATCTTCGGTGTCACTGGAGTAGACACTGGTGTGTTCCTTGGGCCTCCAGACTTGATGACCCGCGTCGGCTTCGGCGGAACAGGAATCTTGACAAGAGGTAACGGAGGGGCGATCTCAGTGACGGGGGTAGGAGGAGGTAGGTGAATAGAGAGCTTTGGAGGGGCCTCTTCAGCGCCACGAACAAGGACATCTGCTAATTTGAGGATAGACCATCGCACATCCTGGTCGGTATCGGGTGCACTGTATCATGTGAGTTTTGGCAACTATTTGGAGTTGCATAGAAAGGTTTGACTTACAGGGCAATGGGCAAGAGAGACTCCCGAATCATTTCATTCTTGCCAACTTCCTTATCCTTCCTGAGGGTCCTAACAAGAGAGTCCACTTCACTCTTCTTCGTCTCCTTAGTCTTGTCCTGAGCCGACCCGTCCTCTTCAATCAGGAGTGCCTCCGATTCCTTAACAGAGTTTTTAAGCTCTCCCATAGATACCAGTAGTGCAAGAGACTGGCAGGCATTACGCGCTACATGACGGCGTACTGCGCGAGAGGAATCACCAGCCGCGACGGCCAGAATATAACGCATGATTTTTGGGGTGTACCACTTCGTGAGAAACAGCGCATCGAAAGCCGCTATGCGGACTTGAGTGTAATTACCCTCACTACAAAAAATGAGACAAGTTGTATCCGATATAGGAAACATTAGATACCGCGTGAGAGGGAAGTATACACGAGGGTCGTTTGGGATCAACCCTGTAACACTGAGAATAAGGCGAAACTGGCCAAGAGGTCAACCCAAAGTGTGTAGGGAAGAGAGGTGAGCTCACCTCGAGTGCTGCTATTGTCACCACGTTATGGGGCGAGGGAATAAGTCTGTCCATGCTGCGATATCTATCTACCTCGGATAACGATTGCTTCAGGAGGTTGGCTTCCTCAGATGTTTGGTCGTTCTTAACCTCCGTCGGGAATAGTTCTCCACGCTCGGGGGGGACAGTGGAGACGCTTGCGCACGCCAAAGCAGATATTATTGTGCAAATATAGAACGCATCCGTATACTGAGAAAAGTGAGCATAGCACGTCAGTGTAATGGAAAAACACGCACGGAGTTAGCGGTATTATCATTGTACTTTAACTGGTCTATCAGGAACTGCCGGACAACGGTTGGACATTTGCCATTTGCGAATCTGACTTGTGAGATGGCTTTAACGATTGCCTTGTCAAAAGAAGGATCAGTGGCGTCAAAGCGGTGCGCGCTCTTAAGTGCTCACTCTCCGCACGAAGTACTCTGCGATGTCAGAAAAGTTGTTTGGCCTTGGCACGTACGAGTGGGTGAAAAGATCTTGCTGAGGGTCGTCCGGATCATAACAGTATCGAAGAAACAGTTTGAATAGATGGAACAGACCCAGAAAATCAAGTTGTTGATAGGCGCACTAGACAGGAATGAGCAGGTATAGTTAAAGGAGAGAGCAACACACACCATCACAAGTGCGCGGGCGGCTTCGCAACGCACCCTGTAGAAATAGTTCGTTACCAGTACAGTCTTTGTAAATGTGCTCGAAACAATGGCGTTCGGCATCTTCGATAACGCCCTGACCGCCTGAGGAATCAAGTGAATCAAAACAGTGGGTGGAGTTGATAGGGTGCACTACCTCTAGTTGGGCAACGACATCCCTATCTCTCTGTAGTTGTGAGACCCACATAAAATCGGGTTGGGTAAATTCGATAGTGGCAATCCACTCGAAGTCTGCGTCCATTCGTATCCATTCATAGGTCGCCCCGCTCATGACTTGCTCATCATCTTCAGTCCAGTCGGCTACCTTCCAGTTTTCCCGTTCTTTTTCCTTCTCCCAAATCTCCAATCCGAATCCCATGTCAATCATGCCCATGGCCTCTGCGGCCTCCGCGTCCCCCTCCGCTGCTGCTTGTGCAGCAGCTTGGCGAGCAAGATAACGCTTCGTGTTGCGACGGACTCGCTTATATTTTGTATTGAACGGAACCTCGTATCGCTTGAATGGGGAGCGGATATCAAGGACGTGCTCATATGGCGTCCCATCGGCTTCATGAATTCGAATAGTCATTTGACCCTAAAAGTAAAGCGACTCATGAGCCGATCGTGAGGCAAAAGTAACGAGTGGTACGAAACCCATACCTCGAAGAATGGTATGGGGTTGAGCAGGGTCCTGCGAACTTCATCGTGCTCATAGCCTTTCCAAGCTGGCGCATCTTGGCGCATCGTGATCTCGACAGCCATTTTTTTCCTATTGAAACTGGCCGAGAATCCGAAGGTTGGACATCCACTCCCGTATATCCACTGGTCTGCGAATGGCGTAAGGTCGGCGCCACTGACTTTCCTACATGTCCTAAGAAAGTGGGACGTCGATAATGTGTTGTTTTGTAGCTCTCCTGAGATCGCGGAAAGAAAAAGCTTGGGGAGGACCCGTGACAATCCCAGTGATGTGCCGGACTTGCATAGACGACGATCCAGGATGTGAAGAACAAGAGGGGATTTGAGATTGGTGAACGGAAGGACAGCAGAATCAGGAGGATCTTGTATCTGAGGTTGGCATACAGGTGGCATCGCGCCCTGATCCCATTCGAGCACCCGTTCCATATCCTTCTTGAGGCGGAAGCGATACTCGTTATTTCCCAGTAGTTTGCGCAGAAACAATCCCGTAATATATGAGCCCAGTCCATTGACAAGCCACAAATCAGACCAAGTTTTTGGAAGAATATTGATTCCAACCCATTGGCAAGCTAATGTATGGCTCAAGGACAGCCTGGTCTCGTAAACTTGGTCGATGGCGTCCTCGCTATGTAGCAGGTCCACAGAGGCTATTGTCAAACCGGAAGTATCGAAGCGGAGCGTTGAGAATTCATCCACGAACACGAACTTGTGGGATCCAAATGGATAAGATCCAAACTCCGTGGTGAAGAAGGTCATAGCTTGTCGGACAAAGGGGACAGAGGCACTAAGCTGAATCTCGCGTCCAGGCAGACAGAAAGCATGCATCAACGGTTGCAAGGAATTGCCCAGGTCTTCAGTCACATCACCAGCGGAGATGGGTAGCACATGAAATGGACCAGCTGCAAACCCAATGTGTTGCACTGAAGTAGGTGTTGCCTGTGAGAAGGTGAAAATGGTTTTATTGGAGTTGTATGGGTGGGCGACCTTTAGTTCGGCAGGACTCAGCGATCATGTAAGTGAGCGTTGTGTGGCCGTACCTGTTCAACGAGCTCTCCACTACATATCACCAGAGTGGGATGTTCACTTTGAGCGTCTTCATCCAACGTAGTTGGAGAATCCTCGAGATTACGTGGAACTACAAACTCGAAGTCCCAAGTACACCGCTCCCAGAGGCTGTCAATGCATGGGACCCAGCATCGCGCTGCATCCGGAGAAGAGGGGGTAGTGTATACATGGGGTGCGCGCTGTGGTCAATTAGTAAAATACAACAATGGAAGGAGCAACACATACGTAGGGATATGCATCTGAGGGATGGACAAACGTCACTCCATCGGCGGGGTTTCGGACACTGTACTCGATGTGGACAGTGAGAGGCGCAAATTCAAGGGTAGGAAGAGTTGATGCCCCGGGGGTTTGTGGCTCGGGTGTAGCAGCTAGAGTCGATCAGCATTCACCGGGAGACGAGGATGTTGGTAATTACCCTCGCTGGCGGCAATACCGGCATGGAAACTTCCAGACACCCTCAGTGGCACCTCCTTCGGAATCGCAATTGACAGTTCGCCCTCGTCGGACTCAGCCATGGCTGAGTAAAGTTTTCGCTTCAGTTCGGGATGTGTGTGCACATCCTGGGGATTTGAGATTGCTAGATTTGCAAGAGGGTCATATTGCACAAATTCCGCACGATGAGATGACACAGTCACGCTATGGACGGCTATGGCGACGCGTCAGGTGGATAACAACGGCATCATGGTTCGACGCACTGCATTGGCGGCTATGGAGATGGATTGTTCGGAGGGCCTTGTCATTTGGCACAATGAGTATATCCGTGTACCCCTGAGGAGTGTTCAGGAATGACATGGATCACAGGAAGGAGGAAAGCATACCCAGAGTGCCCCTGCAAAATCGATTTCAAGAACGACATTCTGATGGCTAGTAAAGACAGGAGGAGAGTAAGTCGGAAGAAAAATGAGTGATATAAAGCAATACGTATATCGAAAAGCCTCGACGTAGGTCTTCTCGAAGCATGTTTTGAGGGGAGTGCGTGTTAGTGCGCGACGTTGATCGCTTGAAGGGCAGGAGTATAGATCACGTGGTGCCACCCTCAGCCGTTCGCTGCCACGAGGGTTGTGTGCCGCACACCGCAGATATGCCATCAAAGTCGATATTTAAACAACCGGGAGCTCAGCACTTCCAGCTTGTTCATCGCTCCCAACGAGATCCTCTCATAAATGACCCCGATGCAAGCCAGCATGTCCTCAAGCCGGTTGTTCGGGAAAATGCGAAAAAGGTCATTCGCCTTCGAGACAACCCTCTCTTCCAACTAGTAACTCATTCTACTAGGGCAAGTCAGAATCCTCACTTTCTCCATCAGACCCCGCTCTCGCATCTGGGCGATCTAATATTGGCGAAGCCTCTCTCCACGGAGTCTACTATGATGACACAGTGTACAACTACATGCAACATCTCCGACCTGTGGGGGAGAGAGAGGAAGGCTTCGAGTCTATTCTAGTTGAAAAACCAAAGAGGCGAATCACTTTAAAAAAGACTAACGACTTACCCATCTCTCTTCAAGATTTACCCCCCGAGGTCCTTCCTTCTGCATCAGAGCTTCCCCGCGACTTTGAGAGTCAGGCAGCTGTTCAGAGTTCGATATCTGGGCTCCAGCCAAACATGGACCCTCACCTGAGACAAACTTTGGAAGCCTTAGAAGATGATGCATACGTGGACGATGACTTGGACGACGACTTCTTCGGTGAACTCATCAAGGATGGCGAACGGGATGCAGACGAGCCATTCGAGTATGAGTTTCGGGAAAATGGTCTGCCTACCGATGGTCGCAACGCCGACGGGATGCACGAAAATGACGGTGAAGACGAAGCGGAATGGGTGGGTAGGTTTGCCACATTCAAGAGAGAGCAAGCTCGAAAACGTACTACGCTGTCTGACAGCGAGTCAGAGGCGGACACCGTTGGACAGATGCCAGAGTTTCCAGCCGCAGGTAGCAGACGCAGACGACGGGATACCTCGGACGCCTCAGGTTTCAGTATGAGTAGCTCATCAATATTTCGGTCTGACGGTCTTAGAGACCTCGATGATCGATTTGATCAGGAAAGCGTTTCGGAGTCCATAGCTAAGATGTGTACTAACGAAGGTTATAGATCGAGAAGGAGTACATCGAAGATGAAGGGAGCGAAGAAGAGCCTCTGATCTCGGAAGATTCTGACTCGGCACCGGGGCTCATTACATCCCGAGAAGATTTTGACTCTCTTATGGATGATTTCCTGCACAATTATGAGGTGTCTGGTGGCAAGATGAAACCATCACTCCGTGATTCAGGCCCAGAGAAACTCGAATCATCGCATCTCTCAGTGGGTCGTGGCGAATGCCTAATAGCCGAAGACTCTGACCAAGGAGAACATAAAGACGATGACGTCTACGCTGCGATCGAGAAGGGGGAGCGAGAGCGTTGGGACGTGGAGACTGTTCTGAGTGAGTCGTATCCCACTCGGGTGCTCAGTTTCTCAACGTTACCCAAGCAACGTACACGAACCTTGAAAACCATCCACGGTTGATCAGAACCCGTGAAGAACGAAAAGTACCAAAGATATTGCTAGATTCCAAGACGGGATTTCCCCTAGGTGAAGGCAAACCCGCTTCAAGGTCCAACGTTTCCAAATCCTTGCCGGAAAAGAAGGCTGCAGGTGCGTCTTGATTTGATCACTCATCTCAGCTAATGAACACGAGAGTAGTTCCCCATGTTACAACACCGCGGCCACGCGAAGAATCTGCAGAAGAAAAAAGGGAGCGCAAACGCACAGTGAGGGCGGAGAGACAAGCACGCCGTGTTGAGAAGAAAGAGAAAAAAGACCAATTTTCGGCTGCCCTCAAACAGCAATCACTGGCACTGGCACGAAAAGATGCCCAAGGTCGTAAATTATGACCTGTGCTCTAGGGTCGGTCTTTGTAAAATGTTCGATTGGTGCTAGGTATCATGACTAGTGTGGGTATAGAAAACATATAATGTTTGTTCGACCAATGAAACCAATTTGTATCGGCGACGAGAGCTCGGGGGATCAGAGGCACTAGCAATTGCCCATCACCAGTCTGGCCAGAGGTCCAGCAGGATATTTCCCTCATCTTCTGGAGCATCTTTTTGCTTCATCCATCGATCGGGGACCTAAGAGAACGATCAGAATCAAGCCCGGTCTGCCTGAGGGACTGTGTGTTACCAGAGGGAAATATCGCTCCATGGCACTGATGAATCGCTGTCGATACAATTTTGGTGTCACAACTGTGGGCTCGCCCTTGCCCGAGCCACCAAGGAACCCAGTTTCCTTGACCCAAGTCTCCAGTTTCTTGTCCAAAGTGTAGGTGCGGACGTAATCTGATGGGCGTTAGGGTGACTCGAGATTTCTGAGGAAGTGCTTACCAACAATGCCCACAACTAGCTCATTCTTCTGGCTGTCGACACCAACTACTAATGAATAGTCCATGACGTTGATGTCCGACAGGAACTTGCTGTCATTATACAAAGCTCCCCGCAGGATACGCTTGGAATGTTCACGTAAATAGAACGGCGCTAAATGAGCAGCTGTGCGATTTATGGGACCAGTGAGTTGGATGTGGCATCGACTTTAGCATTTTCATGCTTACTCTGAACAAGATTCTCGTCCAGCAAGACTTCATTTTCCCTCCCAGTTGATTTCACGTGTCTGTTTCGCGTGGAACCTTTCAAATCATATATCTTGAAAAGAAGATTTTAGGAAACTTTTCGTAAGAAAGCTATGGAACTGACGAACCTTGGAAAATCGGCGGTCATAAAATAAGTTTTCCATGACGATGAGGTTCATCTGCGCGGACTTATGTCTGCCCGAGGGTTTATCCTTGCCGGATTTTTTAAATGAAATCTTATAGCAGCCAAACACTTTCGCAAGAAGGGTTGGACGCTACGTGATTAAATTAGTAAGAGCTAGCAGTGAGCTAAGCAGACTGACGTTTGCCGAGACAGCGGAAGACATGTACGCGAAGTAAGCCGGTGCAAATGATTCCATTGTTTGAAACTCTGTCCTGGACATTTCTTTTGCGATAAAACGATCATCTAGAGACCTCGAGTCAGCAATCAGATGCGTCCCACACTGTTTTGTTCGTTACCTAGTGTCTTCAAGAACGCAGATCCTGATTTACCACCGCTTGCGTTCCACTTGACACAACGGGCTAGAGAGTGGATCATGCTTTTGTCACAATCATGCATCCGTCGCAAAGCGTCAAATTGTTCAGGGAAGAGGACGGTGCAGCTAATTGTTAGCCCACCACTCTCGAAGGCTATGATACAGTCAGCTTGTGGGAGTGTGAAACGAAAATGAAACATACTGATGGCCCACGGGAGTTTTGACGATGGAGCTCGTAGCTCATCCGTGGGATCGCCGTTCTCGAATGGATCAAAATGAACAACTCCCCAGGTCGAAGTTGACCCAGCAACAGAACGGTCATCTGGCATGAAAGCCTCACCACCTTCAGTTAACTTTGGTTCTCTCGATTGGCGTTTCTCAGCCCGCGATCTAGCGAGCATTTCACGATATTGCTGAGAGCTGCCGTAGAATGGGATTCGTCAACGACGTCACTGCAATAATTGTATCGACTTACTTCAAAGCAAGAGCGATGATGGAAGTGGGCTCATCTGTGCGCACGACCATTGAGGAATCTCTGAAGATATGTTCGGGATCCCTTATGGGGTCGTCTGTTTCATCGTCAACGCGACTGGGATGAGGTAAGTTCTGGGGCCAGAAACCGGATAGGGCCTTGAGCAATGAGTGGCGCTCTTGGCCTGAAGCACCAAGGTCAAGATCGTAGAGAGGTGAAGGAATGGGAGCTTTCGGTTCCACAGTAGACGAAAGATATGGGGATGGTGGTACTGATGTCAAGGTGCTTTTCCGTGAAATCAATGAAGACTCCGGGGATACACTTTGACTGTTTCCTGGGCCCGGCGAGACGTTTTGCTCTGTTAGTTGAGCCGGTACAGAGTCCTCTGGTCCACCGTCTGTACTTTGCGTTGCGAGAGAGCCAGATGCCTCTGGCGACGTTTTGTCTTTATACGATGATTTGTGTGTGTCCTCGTCATCGCCACCTTCGTCGTCGGCCTCACTTGAGTCAGAACTCTCTGATTCGTCTTGTATGGCATCTTTCACGCTGTCCAGTATTTCGACTGTGGCCAGAGATGAAGCAACAGGGCGGGCGCGTCGACCACGGATAACCGCATATCGACGATTGGCGCGGTCGTTGTCTTTGGTGATGCGCTCAAAGTGTCTGGCCATATTGGTGACTTTATTACCCGGAGGGGCTGGTCCGCGCCGCACGGCGATTCCCTTGTTCATGGCACTAGAAGCAACGCGGGATTGAACTCTGTCTTTCCCTAGGCTACGGCCTTGTCTCGAGGTGGTGTTTCGCCCAATACCGGTGGAGGCCAAACCCTTGCCTTGGAGGCTAGGTTTTGTTGCTGCGTCTGAGTCCGCCGATAGAAGAGACTTTTCAGGGGACTGCTGACGAGATGTGTGGTTAGATGAATAAACTGGTCCGGGTATTCGGCTAGATAGTGAGAATTGTCGCGCTTGTCTTCGGCTATGTGTAAGATACCTTGGCGCAACATTCGCTGCATAGCTAGATTCAAAATCGGAGGTGGAAGGTTTTCTTGCCAAAGTCCGTTTCAGCTTGCTCCTGCCTGCAGAAGGCTTAGGCCAGCGAGTTGCAGACTCTTGCTCGCTCTCCGCCGTATCGAGGTGGGGAGATAGAGCCGTTTTCGCCAACTCCTCAACACCCTGCGGCGGTAGGAATTCTGAATATTTTTTGACCAGTTCCGCTACGGTGGGGCGTTTAACTTGGTGTCTTGGAAGCCTCGATCCTGGCATGACACCAGGAAGAATATTAAAATCCGGAGTCTGAGCTTCCTAAAACACGTGTTAGTCTCAATATTTGCCCCTCAAGTCAACGAACTGACTGGGACAGAGGGTTCAGGAACACCGCTTGTAGCAATTGTAACGGCCTTGGAAGCTCCGATTGTGGAATCACTGTCGGGGTCCGACTTCGCTGACGGCGCAGGCTCAAGAGGCACTATAGGCTCAGTTGCATGCTCCGTAGACTTCTCTGATTCATGTGATCCACTAGTCTTGATGGTCCCTGTTGCTTCTGTTTCCGATGCCTCCGATGCAGATGAAGCCGATATGAATGAATCTCCCGTAAGTCGTCGTAAGCCAGCGGACGGGGTTGCCTCTTCTGCTTCTGAAACGCCAGAAGAGGGGATCGCGTTATCATTCGTCCCGGCCAAGTCCAAACCTCTGGGCCAAATAGTTCCGAACCTGGATGCGCGTCTTCCACCCTTGTCAGCGCGCACTCCCTTCGGCTTTGGCAACTTATCAAAGTCCGCCTGCCAAGCGACAATCTTGTCCTGGAGATGAGATCGGACTGGGTTAAGAGCAAGTGTGTCCGTGGGTGACGAGTCGCGGTATATCTCGTTTACCATGCGAATCACTTCAGCTTTCTCCGACTCCGCCCTAAGGATAAGCTGATTAAGCTCAGCGGTAAGCTTTGCATCGATTTCCTCGTCTCCTGTTGCTGCGTCCATCCTGATCAGATTCAAATCGTCCACCAGCGCAGCGTACCAGCGAGAAGTACGATTGATTAGTCGATCATAATCAGCATTCTTGAGGCCGAGTTGAGTCTCCGGTCGAACCCGGATACGCATAGGAGGGAACACGATCTCGTGAAGCGAGATTTGGTCCGCCTGGAACCGAACAGTCATCCCGCGCTTAGCGAAGTAGCGGATGTGATGCCGATAGATGTTATGTTCACACCCAGCTCCCTGAACCAGCTGCACGTCGGCCGGATAAAAATGAAGTTCGAGGAATTTAGCGAACGAGTAGCGCTGCATCTCCTCAGAAACAGGGATGAATGGGGTGGCTGAGCCACAGATACAACAGGCACTCCATGTAGTCGTGAGTTCAGGCGTTGGGCCGAGACCAACGATCTGACCATCCCATTGTTCGATCGCAACGAAGATTTTGGACTCGTTATGAACATATACCCTGCAGTGTCGTGCTAGCGGTTGATTGCACCCTTTACCTGTGCAAACCGGTTGTTTGGGATTTAATGACCAGGTCAAGGCATCCGCTATTGACGACTCGATGAATTGGCCAAGGGTGCAATCGTTTTCTCCGTAATACGTGATATAGCGGAGCGACGGAGGAAAACATGCATCATGACGACCGTACTCCTCGATCGGGAGAGTGTACTCCTGTAAGCTGATGGATTGATATTTTTCCATGACAAAGTCGTCCAAGTTCTTTCGAAGGTACCATTCCCATATGCGTTGTTGTTCTTGGTGTTGCCATTTCACGAGGTTGTATCGACTTTCCAAGGCGATGTCGTCAGGAGTCTTGAGGATCATGATAGATTCTTCAGTTGGTGCCTGGGGTATGGCAGACGGCGTAACTAGAGAAGAGGTAAGGCCAGGTTTGTAGTCAAAGTACCCCATTTCGTTCTGGGTAGACGATTTTTCACCCAGTGAAGGTGTGATGGCAAAATCTGGGCTAGATAGAGAGTCGATCTGTGTTCTAACATCGTCAGTATTGGTTGGTTTAGGAACGATGGTCGGTTTCTGGATTGGTGTCGCTGGTTGCTTCTCCTCACGTCTGACGACTTCATCCTCCCAAGCTTGTTTAGCGCGTTTGAGCTCGTCGTCCAACTCTTTCATGCGGTGCAGGGGATATGGTGGTGAGAAGCGAAGGGCCGCCGATACAGATATGAACGTGGTTAGGTATGGGTCCAGAGATTGGTGGATACGGCGCGAGAGACCCGTTTGTTCGGCATCTTCGTCTGGTAGATCAACGTCCGTGGTACTACGATCCATGAGGTCCATGGAAGTCAACTCGGAGGATGGAGCAGAATGACTAAAATGTAGAGGTGATACAAAGTCGCCAGAACGCAGCAGGTGGTTCGAAGGTACTGCGTCTGGCGGGAGCGCGGGTACAGTGATAACAAAGTCCTTCCAAAGATGAGTCTCGAGCTTCAAACTGCGAACGACAAATGTCAAGAAGCGGGTTACGTGTTTGATGCGTTGTAGAGTTTCGCTGTCACCTCCTCTTAAGATGATCGTGCATCCCATCTCGCGATTGCACCCCTCGAAACGCATATATGTCTTTCGGCGTCCAGGGATCAGAGAATGATCAAATGTCTGGATACGAAAGCGGGCACAATGGCCAAGACGAGGTTCCAAGGCTAGTTTGTCCATGGACGAAAAGACGTCTGCCTGAGTCATACGCGCGACGAATTGTATGGCAGACGGTTTAACGGACCGTGCGACGGCAATCCCTTGCTTTGCGAGCGCATCGAGAGCCAATCTTGATACAGATTTCTCGGCCAGGACTACGTGGGGACGATAGGCTGCGATGCGGCTGACGAGATTCCCCATGTATTCCTTCTCCTGGCGAACTATTTGACCAAAGGGTATATATTGGCCCTCGACACGGCTGAACTCCAGTGGGAACGTTACTAACATGACTCTGGGATGTCGTTGTAGTCGTGTCATGCTCTTGTGGGAGACATTCTTCGTGATGACTGCACCATCGACGTACTCGGAGTCTTTAGGGGCACCTCCGGGAATCTTCTTAATTTTGACGTAGCGTCGAACGTCCATATCCGGACCCTGGCGGTGAGGGTGTGCAGTGAACGTTAATTCGCGGGCAATCCTTAGAGCTAATTTCAGAAGTGTGTCTTCCCACTCCAGCACGTTGGGGATATTTTCCTTTGTCAGCATCTGTCGGAGCATTAATTGTAGATGGGACATGGAAACCAGGTTAAGATCCTGGGCGTATCTGGATGCCATTAATTAGTTCGAGAATAGCGTGTAGTGTAGGAACATACGCTGTGCTTTCACGTCTAGTGCGCCATCCAGGCTCTCCGGCCATCAAGAAGTCCGTGAGCCGGCTTTGGACTCGACTTCGAATGAATGGTGTAGAAGAATCTAAGTCCATATAGGAGTTGTAGCGAGACCGCGGCACGCTCTGTGTCCCAGGACTGTCGGGTTGACGCTCTGGGGAGCTCAAAGGGAATTGTATGGAGCTTATTGCACCATTGGGAATAGGAATCGTCGCTGGAAAGTCGAGTGGCGTTTTGACCCCGGAGCCAACTGGCGGACTACCCCGGGGAAAACCGTTTGTGATGATGCTGAGCTCCTTATCGTCATCTGCAAGGCCACGCCGGAAAGGGGCAATAGGTTTGGATGTCTGAGATTCCCAGGAATCCTCCTGAGAGTGACTTAGTGGAGTCAATGGTCTGGACGCGAGGCTGCCTTCATCTGACCCTGATATTAACCTCCTATTCCTGGTCTCCGCGATGGAGAACAAATTGAATGGTTCGTCTGTGCGACCAAACAACTGAGATGCCGCAAACGGAGACTGTGGGTATTCCGCAATGCCCATGACCAAGGAGTCGTTTCCAAACTGGTGCGCTGCGAACGGAGAAACACTGCTCGAGATAGATCGCCTATCGTCATCGTCATCGTCATCCACGCTTGCGAGCTTCTCCAGGCATAAGTTGCACACTCGGATCATACCATCGTGGCCGAATCGAGAACCCTTGATGATATTGGAGGCACAGCGAGAGCAAAATATTTGACCTGCGAGGGTGAATTGGAGCCATGTACTGATACAATTGTCACAGACGAACCGCATATTCGGCAGTGGTGTTTCCGCCGCCAGGCTGTGAAAACGCTTTTGCAATCGTAGCATTCCTTGCATGTCTTGTCATCCATCCAATAGTCCCTTGACAAACCTATACGGTGTAAAACTTTCGCCTAGTACATGGTCGCCACGGGGCGTACCTTCACCTCTAATTCTTCGAATAACTTTGGACACCGACGCCGAGCGTTTGACACTGACGGACGTCTTGATGCTTCTGGAATCTTCGGGGATTGAGAACCCTGGAATAGTAGTCCCGTACAAGCCGCCGTCAATAATATCCGAGACAGAGGTGTTGAATGACGCTCCCCGGGAAAGAGGTAGGTCAAGGTCAATATTAAAAGAAAGCCCTTCGGACACGACGGGTGTCATAGATACGAGGGGAGGCGCGGTATGAGATGGAACGACAGTCATAGATTGAGGACGCTCGCTAGGAGGACGTGAAGATTCGTTAGAGGAATGGTTCAGCAAAACCGATGCAGATGGGCGCCTCCGCTCAACAGGGGCAGAATTGGAAGGGCCTACAGAGCTGGCCCCGGTGGCTGAGGGAGGAGCTGAGGACAGGGGAGTGGTAAATGTGTTCTTCACCCTAGAGAAAAGAGAGGTCATGAGAGCGTAAGAGGAATGATCGTTCTCGTCCTCTTCAGAGAACGGATTGAACGATGTCAAGCTAGTGACATCCTCCGGGGGTCTGCCACCGACCTGAGAGGCGGATGATGCATCGGAATGCTCTAATGTGAACGTGATTGCTGAGGGAGGCTCCATAGCATGATTTGCTCAGGTGTTTGTTGGCACGGAAGGCGGATTAGACATCGCCCATGCTAAAACTGTGGACCAAAGTGGAACCCGGGAATGAATTGGGTAGGCGAACGCTGACTAATAAAACCCTCAGTTGATAAAGGCAAAGATAGTCCAAATTCTCAAAGAGAGAAACCCAAACAAAGTTGCGCATATATGCTTGAAGCTTCGCTGTTCCCCTCTGTATGACCGGATAACTATATTCTCATCAATCAAAGTTGGGGGGAAATGAGACGCGCAATTTACTCCCGTGTCCCGCTGTGCACGTGACTGAGAAATGACCGAAAGCACGCGGTACCAGGGTCGTGCTCGTGCTTACGACTGATCTCCACTCACGTTACTACTTGCGGCCAATTATCAGTATAAAGAGCCATGGACGACGAGGATGCCGAGTACATGCAAGGCAGTGATGATGAGGTTCGTGCATTGTCAATGTCGCCTGGCGCATATTCTCCATTTAAAAGCAGGACTACGGGTTTGACTACTCAGATGGAGAAGGTGCCGACGATGCCGTGAGCGTAGACGTTGAGAACATGTACTATACCGCCAAATGTTTGTACTTGGTAATATTTGCCACTGTCGTACCACTTACCCGGAAATCATAGCAAAAAAACAAGAGTCTCCTGAACAAGCATTGAAGGAGTTCGCCGCGATCGTGGATCAAGATGACCCTATGAGTGACTGGTATGGCATTCCGAACTATGAATAGCTATCCAACTCATGTGAGTGATGCTTGCTAGGGGATTTAAAGCACTCAAACAGTCGACAAAATTACTGTTCCTTGTCCTGCATCGACCCAACGACGCGCTCAAGACTTACACGCGCTTATTGGCGTATACAAAGTCTACGGTAACCCGTAACTACGCAGAGAAGACGATCAATGGCATTCTTGATTATGTAGGTGGTGGAAAGGGTGGTCCGGTCGAGGTCACAATACTCGAAAAGTTTTATCAAGCTACCAAGGATGCGCTCCAGGAAGCAAGGAATGAGGTATGGGTTATCGAACTGCTCTCTGCCCTTCGTATCTGTTGAAACACTCCGATAAGCGATTATCTGCGAAAACTAATCTGAAGTTGGCAAAACTTTGGCTAGATCGCGGGGAATTTGCACGATTGAATCGGGTAGGTTCTTATGTTTTGCGACCTTGAGCCAGTTTCAATCCCCCTATTCATAATGCACAGTTGATTCGTGAGCTCTATGCCGTGACAGAAGCCAGCGCGAGTGGGGAAGATCAATCCCAAAAGGGCACTCAGCTACTCGAGATCTATGCATTGGAGATCCAGATGCACAATGAAATGAGGAACTATAAGAAGCTGAAGGTTGGTGTTCTGTTTACATCTGTACAACACGGATGGGCATGACCCTGAGTCTTCAGGAAATCTACAACGCCTCGAATAGCATCCGCTCTGCAATACCGCATCCGCGTATCATGGGTATCATCAAAGAGTGTGGCGGGAAAATGTGGATGGGTGAACGTTGGTACTCTCACTCATTGCTTGATATTGGGTTCGTTGAACCCCCTATGATAGACCAATGGAACCGAGCGAGCGAAGACTTCTTCGAGTCTTTCCGCAATTACGATGAGGCTGGTTTACCGCAGCGTATCCAAGTGCTTAAATATCTTGTGCTAGCCAACATGCTCACAGGGAGCGAGGTCAATCCTTTCGATAGCCAGGAGACTAAGCCGTGGGTTCGGTATTCTTTCTATGCTCCGATATCAATAAATCTGGCGAGAACAGGTACAAGAATGACCCACAAATCAAAGCGATGACGGATCTTGTTGACGCTTATCAGCGTCGCGAGGTCCACACGGCTGAGAAGATTATTCGAGGTATGTCCTAGATGCTTGAACAATTAGCCACATCTGCAAACGGTCCCCCTATTCAAGATAATCGCTCTACGATTATGGACGACAGCTTCATTCGTTCGCACATTGGCGACCTTCTCCGCAGTCTTAGGACCCAATATCTGATTGATCTCATCAAGCCTTACACCCGACTTGAGCTCTCGTTTCTCGCAAAGGTGTGTGATTCGACTTGACTTGGATGGACAACGTATCACTCACGTCCTGAAGCAATTGAATGTCGACGCAAACGAGGTGGAGAAACTACTGATCGATCTCATTCTCGAGGGCAAGATAGATGGAAAGATCGACCAAGTCAATATGCGCCTAGAATTAGACAAACAGTGTGTTTTCCCTTGTCTCTGCGCCCGTGTGTCTTCTAAATTCTCAACAGTCAAAGTCTCGAGAGGCGGCGATACACAGCCCTCGATAAATGGACTGGAGCACTTGGTCGAGTCCATGGGGCCGTTGTGGGGAAGTCGTCGACGAGTAACGGTAGAGACGTAACAGAGACCTGATAGCATATCACTGGTCATTAGATCCCTGTCGTGTATAGGACTGTTCATATCGCACTGCCCAAATTGTGGTTTGTATTACTATCGGACATATTCTGGCATTGCGTCTATCGGGAAGAAATGCGAGAAATGAGAGGGTGTGGTCGGTACTATATGCTGGTCCCAGAAGGCAGGATGAGTCAACGCGTTGCATTTCTTCATCTCGAAGTAAATTCACCACTCACCGGTCAAGCTTTGCAAACGACTGGCGTTCAGTCATATTTCCAGCCATCCCTCGAAGGTGTATCTGTCGGCACGCGCAACTCCCTTGGGAACAGTCCCGGTAGCCGTGATTCCAATGCCTTTTTCTCGACCCCACGAAGCTTCTTCGCCATCTCAATCTCGGCAGCGCTGCGTTGTCTCGGGTCTTCTGGTCGATTCGCCTCTCTGAAAAGACGGGGATCGATTTTCTCCAATTCGTCCATCGCTTTCTTCATGCATTCGTATTTCCTGGCTAGTTCTTCCTCGCGCCTCCAACGCTGGTGGCGCTGGTACAGCAGCCAGGCGCGCTCAATGGTTTCGTGCGCCTGTTTTGATGGGATGGCAATCTGGATGGCACGGGCGACGTCGGGACGCCATGCGCCCGTCGGAGTCGGCTTGTTGGCAATATTCGGAGGGTAGAGAGCCTTGCGGATGGTTTCTTTGATAGGGTCTATGGCAGTTTCACGTTTGGTGGAATGTCGAACTGAGATTCTTGAGATGCGAAGGGGAAAGTTCAACGCCAGTCGAGAAGACACCATTGAGGTCCGTAGAAGAGCGCGTTTATGGGTTGACACGTTCCGGTCCGAGCAAGGTCGCGTCTCGCGATCATGTCTTTCTTTCGGCGTTCAGCAGTCACTTTGGTCAACTCTCCCCTCTGCGTTAGCTTTTATATAAAATCACCATGTCTGAGATTAGATTCCCCTAACCCTTTCCAGTGTTCTTTTCCCCTCCGTAACTTCTCCACCAGCCATGCCGTCCTCGCACGTCAGGCTAAGAAGGCAGCGGGAACCACAGGCAAGTCTCGAACGTTAAAAAAAAGAGCAAAGACAAGTATCTACGATTCGGAGAAAATGACCCTATTTGATGCCATAAATGTCTTGCGAGTATGTCCAACATCGTTCTGTCTGCACCCGTGTCCATTCGAATCATTATTATGCAGTCCGTTGAGGTTGGCTCCCCAAATGCCACATACGAGCTCACCATAAAGACTGCGATGCCAAGGGGCTCGGCCATTCCAAAAGGACGTGTCTCTTTGCCTAGGGAACCGAAGCCCAAGCCCAAAGACAAAGTGCTCGTCTTTGCTGACGGAAAGGCAGCAGAAGAAGCCAAAAGGGCTGGTGCCGACATAGTCGGTGGAGCAGAGCTTGTCGAGGGGGTTTGTGAACTTATCCGTACAGTGCGCTTCGAGATTGACTTTGGCCTCCAGGTAGCGAGTGGCAGGATTCAAGCGACGCTGTTTCTGTCAACTCCCGCTCTCGTCAAGGTCATTTCCCAGCGTCTTGGACGTGTTCTTGGTCCACGTGGCCTCATGCCTTCCGAACGCCGAGGCACTGTCACGGACGACGTTGCGGGGTACCTTCGGCGCCTGCAGGGGACTACAGAGTGGAAAGGCGACAAAGCAGGGACCATCAGAACTCCGATCGCAAAAGTGAGCCTGCTCTCATATTATTCCTCCCCTCGACGCGTCTCATCTGCGTTAGTTGGAGTATCCTGTTGAAGATGTTGTGAAGAACGTTCGCCATTTCATCAGCGTTGTAAAGCGTGCCACTGGGAATCAGCCACAATCCGCAGATAAGGATCAGAACACAAGACCTGGCAAGTCATTACCATTTATCCGTTAGGACAATAACTCATGTCGCCTCGCTAGTGAATGCAATAACGAAAATAGTTCTCAGCTCGCGACAGGGTCCGGGAATTCAGATTGCGGATTTATAATATACAAAGGATGACAGAATTTGCAGCATCGGTCATAGGCTACTCATGGGCCCGTGTATTTGAACAAAACGGGATTCGTGTCAGGGCCGAAGGGTCCCAACAGGTCTTGATTTCCCAAAAACTTCCACCTTCGCTTTCTTAGTCGCATAAATAACATTCATTTAAATAGAGGTTTCTGTAGATGATGTTCTAATGGACCGTCTCGTGCCCGTCACCGGATGTGACGTGCTCTTATTTTGACCTTTACCAAGTTGATCCTGAGATTGAGGGTATCTGACTTGCGGTGGATTCTTGGGCTCGTGTGGGAAAATGTCACCCCAGCCAGACTTGCGGGCGTCGTAGTACGGCTGCTTCCCTTGGGACTTCGGGACGGTCATACGTAGAATTTGGCCTGTGATACGAGGTTAATAGATTGCTAAATGCAAAATATGATCACGGACCAGATGGGCTACAAACATCCATTATTATATGTCCGCTCTTTTTCAGAGGAGGGGAGATGAGGCGAGGCCAGTGATACGCTTCCGCCTTAATCAGGTGTTCCATTTCCGCTAGACTGGGACCATGGAGTTCTATCATTTTATCTGGAAGTGTACTTGAGGCGGTAGGTGTGGGTGGAGTCTGCAGATTTCCATCGTCCAGCTCTAATTCGACTGGAGGGAGCTTAGCTTCTTCGAGCTGTAGTTGTTGTCTCCCTACTTCTCCCAACCGACCGACCTCAACACCCGGGATACTTGGCCTGGGGCCTCTTCTGATGACGACATACGAGTACCCAATATCTTCATGACCAACTCCAGAGTGCTTGGTACGGCGGACGAAAGCCGGTCGTTCCATTCGTTGAGAGAACTTGCATACGAGCTTCGTAACGTTGGACTGATGGATGGGACAAACGCCATCATGGGGGCACTATGCCGCTATCAACATGAAAGTACAGGCTGATTCGTGAGGGAAGGAGAGCATACCGGTGCCAATACGTGTGAGCCAACAATCGGACTTCCTGCCTCCTCCACTTCCTTCTGGCCGAGTTTCAATAATAGCTGTCTAGCCTCGGCAATGCTTTGGAAACCAGTTGGAGTGCTGTGATCCAGTAGGACCTACAGACAAGGATTTAGGGGTAATAGAATTGGAAGTGATGGGTTTATCCACTATAGTTCCAGCACCACTCTCCCACATTTCCTTTATCAACCTCTTTCTCTGCAAAGAAGTCTGTAACGTTGATAGAAGGAAAGCCGAAATGGCAAGGGTATGGCTTTCATCTTGAGGCTGAGGATGACCGTCATGGACAAATCTTCTGTGCCAGGAAATATCCATGTTGTCGTGCGGTGTATCTGATGACACTTGTCAGCGGAAAAATCAAAGGCTCGAGATTCTATCACCTTCAAGAAGTCGTCTTCCGATGCTAACGAGGCCATTGCGCTTCTCAATGCCGATATACTTGACAATAGCAGTAGAAGACAATGTCACCTGATGATCGTCATCCTCGTCGCTGGGGAAGCTCGGCTTCTGGAACGCATAACTGGAAGCCCTGGGAAGCAAACGTACAAGTCAGGGTTTTGCCTCGTAGACATTTGTACACAATCACCAGAGAGCGCAGCCTGTCCCGGCACCCCAATCAAGCACATTCTGTACAGACCATTCTGTGCCTAACCTCGACTTGACGTGATGCAGCACGGCATAGATGGCGGAATAGTGGGCAGGTAGCGCCACGGAAACGAAAGCGATGCTGTCCCGCTCTGCGTGGAGACGCTCTTGCTTGTGGGACTTGTAACGGACGTCCAACGCGGGAACCCAATCATTGTCGACACCATGCTCATTGAAGAGTCGCTTGGCGTCACGTCGTAGAAGACGCCTATCAGAGTCTAGACGTTGTAAGTATGAAGAGGCATCCACAAGTGTGATGGCAGTTTCACCCGATATCAAGGCAGATATACTCTGCTTTAGCTCCTGCGGGAGGACAACGGCTCCGAGTCGCTGACTTCCGAAGTGCGCTGCTGGAGATTTGCGCTCCGCCCGAGGGTCTTCTTCACCATCATGACGTGCCAACTCGGTCTGTTGGGAGTCTGTAGGGTAGGCAGACAGTTCATGTATATCAAGAGGAGGGTGATGACGTTTTAGTTTTTGTTCCGAGATGGAATTATCGATATCACGAAGGCTGGCCCTGAAGGATTTGTCGAGGTCAAGAGGTGCATTTGGCTGATGAGAAGAGAGTGACGAGAATCTCGAGAACGGTACTGCGCGCAGTGTTCTGCTTGAGCGCAATATCATTGTCAACAGTGCCGGAGGACGCGTTCGTTGAGAGCAGCGCGTAACTTATGTAAGACGATGAGACCTGAGCGCTGAGCGCTGTCAATCCCACTGCTTGCCCGTAGCTGACTCCCATGGATCGTGTCACAGGTCATGAACGGCCGGCAAAGAGAGCCAAAACAGACCAGGCGGGGGGTCCTCTGACCCCTCCCCCAATCAGCCAAGCAAACGACGACTCTGACGCGGAGGAACCTGGCGTTGTCTCAGACAAGGGCGCTGCCCAAGGATCTGACCTCTACTTAGACACGGTATGAAATACGTCGTCACAGTGCTCGCAAAATCTAAAACTTCCGTTAGGTCAATCGTGCTGCTCTCGACTTTGACTTTGAGAAAGTTTGTTCTGTATCGCTGTCAAATATCAATGTCTATGGCTGTCTCGTCTGCGGGAAATACTTTCAAGGGCGGGGTCGCAAGTCATATGCATATGCCCACTCTATTCACGATGATCATCACGTTTTTATCAATCTTAAGACTACCAAGGTATGCCACCCATATGCCTTGGACTAGAACGAATGTGACCTCCACGTCGCGTAGGTGTACGTACTGCCAGATGGTTACGCGGTCTCGGATCCGTCGTTAGAGGATATCGCCTTCGTTCTATCACCATCTTTCTCGCCTTCTGATGTCGCCCCTCTTAATACCTCTGCCCACCTGTTAAAGCCTTCCTATGACCTATCTTCGAAGCCATACACCCCGGGTTATATAGGTCTAAATAACATCAAGAGGAACGACCACATGAACGTGATCATCCATTGTCTCCTTCACGTGCGACCTCTTCGTGATTTCCTCTTACTCTCTCGCTTTGATGGAAAGCAGCCAGAGCTAGTGAAGCGATTTGCCGCTCTGGCTAAGAAGTTATGGAACCCCCGGTTATTTAAGAGTCAGGTCAGCCCCCACGAATTCTTGCAGGAAGTTGGTAGAGCTAGTGGCGGCAAATTCAGACTGGAAACTCAAGGAGACCCGGTAGAATTCCTCAGATGGCTTCTTAACGACTTGCACAGGGATCTGGGAGGCACCAAGAAGAAAAACTCCAGTTGGTCCTTAGTATTATGGAGCGTTTATGCACTTATGAACAGTGTGTTTTTGAACAGGCATCATCTTCTCCACCTTTCAGGGACAGGTCCGCGCGGAGACTCAACAGGTTGTCGTTCGCCCCGATGCATCAAAAAACCAGAAACCAGTATTTGATATTGACAGAGGCATGTCCCAGAACCTCAACGCCGTGTAGCAACATCTTACGCCTTCATTTTGCAGAAATAAGGGCCACAACGTCCCCATTCCTTTTCCTTGCCGTTGACTTGCCGCCGCCACCCCTTTTCCAAGACTCTGTGGAGAAAAATATCATTCCGCAAGTCGGTATCCATTCTGTTCTGGCGAAATACGACGGTGTCAATACCCAGGTTGGCTTGATTCACCACGCATGCTTTCCTGAGTCTGCACTCACGTTGTTCATCACGCACTTAGGAATCTAGGGGTCAACTGCGTCGGTTCAATTGTGAACGACTTCCGCCATATCTCATTATTCACTACAAAAGGTTCACGAAGAACAACTTTGTAGAAGAGAAAAACCCAACTATTGTAAACTTCCCACTGAAAGGCGTTGACTTTCGTGACTGTCAGTTTTGATGAGACCCATCCACCTCTTGCTTCAAAGACGCTTACTCCTTTCCATAGACTTGGGCTCTGCGGAAGAGCATCCTTCCCCCGTCTATGACCTTATCGCAAACGTAATCCATGAATCCGTAGCTGGTACCACTCGGGATAAAGAAAACACTGTGTGGAAAGTTCAGTTGCGTGCCGGAAGTGGCACCGGCGAGAGTGAAAAATGGTTCCAAATCCAAGATCTTATAGTAGAGGAAATACGAAAAGAAATGATATTCCTCGGTGAGACCGTCATACAGGTGCCAATCTCTTCACGCGATCCCTGTATGGGTATTGATACTTTCTCTCCTAGATCTGGGAACGCCGGCAGACCTAAACGGAGGGCTGAGAGAAAGATGGCTCTATGCGGACCATGTACCTGCCACTTGCGCTTGTCGTACTAAGAAATATGGATGGTCACTACCTGCTATAAGGACATACAGTACTGTCGGGGTGGCGCCCAAAGGCTGCAGTCTCTTTCTTTGCCAAATACGCGTCGGGGCACACGTGACGTGTTTCGGGCGGGCTAGAACCCACAACTCGGCGCGAGCGTTAAGCTATGATCATGTCCCGGCTCTACGGCGTGATCAACAATGCACGACCACATGCCGCCTAGCGACAGTATCATACAGTGTAACAGTTCTGGTCCACCGCATCTTTGCAAGCGCACGTTCTACTCATTTATCCACAAGTTAAGCCAGTATGAGAATGTGATAGATCTACAACACGAACCCCGGGTCGTCAAGCGAGACCCGTGACTCGGCCCATTGGAAGGTAAAGAAAGCGGGCCCGTCATCGAGAATGAAACCTGGGAATCTTTCTTACTCCAGGCCCAATTTGATCAGGGCCTGTTTGGCAGCAGAGTTTTTGGCGTCTCTCTTGAGTGGGGCGCTGCACGATCCCATTGCCTTGCCATCAACTAGGCGCAAAATTTAATGGGCACGATCAAAGCTGGTAAACATGCACTTACTGTTCACCGTGATGGTCCACCTTTCCTCGACGGTCGGCCCATGATCCTCCTCTAGATAGCTGATCGACTTTAGTCGCCCCAGGAGTTGGAAATCTGTGTGGACGAGATAAGCATAGTCCGGGGGGCCTAGACAGTCACCCACGGTTGTTGAGATGGACAGTGGCAGCTATAACGCGAAAAGAATGTGATGAACATGAGCCTATTCGGGCGAAGGGGGAGGGGGGAACTGGAAGTAGTCCAATACGTACGAAGATCAGTAGCCATGTGTGTGTCGATATTATTGATAACTATTCGCGCTGTGTAGTCAATGTGGGACTTTGCACTTGGGTATGCCTGTGACCTGTGCTACGAGAGGGAACATGGGTACGATTTTATAGTGCCCAAAAACTTGAAACGTCGATATCAACGGTCATACGAGGGGTGTTGTCGGATTTCGGTGTTCACTTGTGTCTCCTCTCGACATATGTCGCCGATGCTACGGTATGCACTGAGAAAAGAGCGGAAGCAATCCAACCGCCTGTATCTGTGGTACGCACAGCTCCATCGTGGCCTGTATCGGATGCGGATGGCGTTGATAGGGGATTCAGGGCGCCAACACCACCGGGAACTCAAGCCAGTGAACCGGAAGCCGAAGTGAGCGAATGCTGAGGCCTACATAGAGAACAGGTTTTCCTGTTAGAACCGCGGTCGTTCTCCCGCACAACTTCACGTGGATATCAAGTGGCTGGGGCGGTGACTTGTGTATACCCTCCAGCTTCGATGCAATCCGCCGAGTATAATTTCGGACATGCTGTCCAGGACGGTCCAAGTCCAAGTTAGCGCTGAGATTGACGAGTGGCGCTTCAAGACCCTGTTTTCCCCGTGGCGTTGCGATTTCTACGTTCATGACGAATCAGATGGAGCCACAAGTTGTATTGCCCTATGGCGCTTCCATCAATACGACCCGCTGTCGTTCCGGGCGTCAACAATGTCCCCGGCGGTCTGAGCTCCGTTAATTACCGTTAAGCGCCGCTGTGTGTGCTAACCACCCCCAAGCAGTCTCCGACGGTGGATGCCTCATGCTGTATGCTTATGAATCTTACCAGGTTCAGGTAAAAGCGGACGCAATTAACCAAGTACTTCCATCCGTCTTGATGGCGCCGAGCTGTGCCTGTACGGATCCCAGATCGTCAGAAATTCTGCCGCAGAAAAAAAAATGACACTGATACTGTGGTAAGCAACACCTTTTGTGATATCTCACGTCGGCTAGTGCGGAAGGGTCCTCTGCATCGCTTCAGTGGTGGGAAACAAAAAGGTTTACATAAATACGACGTAGAAATGACAAAGCTGACGACATTCTGAACAAAACGATCATGGGAAAACATGCGAATAAATATATGAACACTGAAATATCAAAAAGTGCAACGCAGCGCCAAAGGGATAACAACAGGGTCGTGTCAGGGATCTTCCGCCATTAGAATGGCCAGTGCCTGGTCAGCCGCGGCGTCTCGGGAGAGATGTTTATGTGTGCCCTTCCCAGTCGCGTACACTTTACCATCAACTGTAGTAGTGTTGATTGTCTTTTACTGATATTCATATGCCGCAAGCTACTTACTTTTGCATTCCGATGTCCATTCTGGGTCATGAGGAGGCCCCGATGGAGTATCGATCCAGCTGAGAGCGGCTAGCCTCCCCTTTGGCTGAAGATCTAAGACAATGATCAATCAATCAAAAAATACTTGCTTTGCTCTGGTCCCGTACAGTTGTTCAGCGCGATGGTACCTGTAGCTGTACAACTGGTCAACACGAGAGGAGGACTCACAGTGGAAAGCTCACCAGGGGTCATGTTCTTGGATTTGTATGCACTGCAGCCTACCAGTAACTTGAAGGCTCATTGCGACTACTTTTATAAGGAGTCAAATGTGAAAAAAATCGAACGTTGGTGTTCCCCAGACGAGAATGCACGAGCAGGGATGCCTGCCCATCGATCCTGGGCGGAGTCTGGTGTCAAGGGATCCCTTTGTGCCGTACGGCATCGCAGCTGCAACCGAAGTCTAGACTGCCGACCTAGCGATACCCAGGAGGAACGCCAAGTAGAACGCCCCTAACTGTAAAAGATGATGAATGATGATGTGAACGATGGTCAGGGCATCGTTAAAGTGCACGTTCAAGTCATAACTTGAATTTGCAACCTTGCTAAACTGCATCACGGAAATAAGTCGGCACACAGACTCCGCAGCTGCAGCAGATTGATCTTGAACAGTGAAGAGAGGGAAAACCCTCCTAGGTTGCCGCGTGTAGTACCGTAGGCCTCGCATGTTATGGACGTTGGGTGTGACGTCGGAGCCAGGAATGGCGATCGTAAATGCGGGGCAGTGACGGACCTCGAGGCATCATGGCATGTATTTGATCCTTTTTTTGTTCCTTGCCTTCAGGCTGGCTGAGCCCAAAGCCGACTCGGACAGTAGGGTTTGAGGGATATCAAGGGCCAGGTGTCACAACTGACGAGAGCTCCACGCATGTCAGCATCTCACTGAGTTCCAATGCAAGGGCAATGTCCACGCAAAGTTCTTTGATGGGGTTGGGGACACGACAAGACGGCTGGCTAGTTGGCCCATCACGGTTCGATTGAGTCAAAGAGAGCCATCTCGGTGGAGACCCTGCGTTCTTCCTAATCGTACTGTTGGACGCGCAGTCTGTAAACGTGTAGCTCAGAGGGTAGCATGTAGAGAGGAAAGAGATACCAATGAGTATCAATGGTGGAGTGGGGGCGGCAGGGCTAAAGCTAAAACACGTTTCTGCAGGCGGACGCGGGTGGGAGCGCAGTTCTGAGTCATATCTTCCCATCTGTAAAACTCCTACAGCAAGTTCTACACGGTGTGTGCAGCACACCTCGAGTAATGTTCTGACAGCCAACAGGTCTAGGCGGACTCCGTGACCCAACACACACGCGGCAACGCCATTTCAAATTTCTCCTGTTAAGCGGACGGCAGTCAACAACTTAATCAAAACGAACTTGAACGAAGTTCGTTTTGCAAACGCGGTCATGGCCCCATCCATCCTCAAGATCTTCAGTTCCGATCCGACCAAAATATTTTTAGGCGCAATGGACGATCTATCGGATAGGGCGCTTAGAGCATACGAGTCAGCGGCGGACGGTGCGAGTCCCGGAAATGCACAAGACTCACTTCAGTCCGCAAGTGCCAATATTCAGAAGCCAGAGCATCATCGTCAGTGGGGCCCATTATTGGTACATGCAGACGTCTTATTTTGTCCCAATTACCAAGACGCGATATATTCGGTTCTTATGATATTACGTTCTTCTCAGACATTCACATTATATTCGTAGTCTAGGTATCAGGGTAGAAATGTAGGACACAGGCGGTGAAAACACAGAACAAAAAAAGGAATCAGGTTTGAGCTACAGTATGTAAGAGAGGCCATAGAGGGAGGATAATCAGCGTCCATCTGCGTGGGAACGAAGTAGGTACTAACTCTTCAGCATGTCAGATCTGTCTTCTCAGTTTGAGGAAGTGGTACGAAGCGATTTGCCTTGCGACAGCTCTGGTCGTGGCGCTACCCTGGCTTACAGGATAACCCCTCACTACAAGCAGTTAGAAGGACAACCATCTCAACCTAGCGGTGAACAAGTGAACACACGTTTTGCGACTGCGGTATGGGTTGCTTGATGTTCGGGCCCTATCTGGCTAAACTCCCAGCTCAGCAGATGAACTTCGCCGGTGCTCTGCAGGTAATTGTTCAACATGAGGATATAATCTACAAAGCAGCAGTAAGGACACGAGGTGCGAGCGTTCAGGTGTTGCCCACCAGGATTTGACGACATGGAGACAGCTTATGGGGGCTATGGCGAATGTGTTCCGAGGAATGAGAGATATCGAGAGAGAAGTCCTGCGTAAATCAGGGTTTTTATACTTTTGCCAACACAGTCCTCCAACAGGTTCCCGCGAGAGCGGTGGGCCATTGGAATAGGCGACAAGGGCTGGCGCATCGAAATGGAGCCAAAAATGAGAAGTGGGGGTATACGGCTCGAGTCAAGCGATCCTTGGGATTCTAGAGGGGTGTGTGTCCTGGGTTGTATGTTTATTCCCGACAAAGAGGAATGTACGCAAAGCGGCAAATCAAAGGGGATAAGATGGTGAATTTTGAGGTAGCGGACTTAATCTGCACAGGCCTCTAGCAAGATCCGGTATTCGAGGGGCAGGATATGCAAAGATGCGAGACCTAAGTTCCGTCGAGACAAAAGCCCGACACGACCAAGTCGGATATTTGGGTGATATTCTGAGGGGCTAGAAGCTCCGGGCATCGACCAAGAAAAGACTTGTGAATCATCGTTGAAAGAGCGGATGAACCGGAGGTATCGTTGGTGTAGTCGTTGTATATGTTTCAGTCCGTGACTCGAGTAAACTGGCGCCTACTCGTTGTGTTGACATTGGGCGCCCACTGCAGGGAATGCTGCGGTTGTGTAAATGACTACATGGTACGGATGACAAACCGAAAGGACAAGCATACTGTACACGAGTGACCATTTGAGCAGCCAGAGGGGTGATTGGCCAGAGCCAGAGACCAGCCGCCCAGTGGGGCGCTCGCCGCGCTCATCGACATCGCGAAACGTGGATGTCGGTAAAACAGTATGTCAGTAGTACTGTCAGTTGTTCATTATTAGTACGCCGACGGGTTGTATGTGGCGAGCATAAGGGATGTGCTCCGAGTCCTCTTGCGCATTGGAGTGCGCCGGACTGACCAAAAAGCAGTTCATTCCTCGATGGGCAGTTAGATGACGCCGCATTTATCGATTTTGGCATCGGCTATTAAGAAGAATGCAACAATAACGAGCTTGAAGGGAGAGCGCCGGCGTGTAACTAGAGTCGAGATAGACTACAGTACAAACCGACTTAACCAATTGCAATTGAGGCGGGCGATGCCCATCGGAGGGCGAAATCGATAACCGGGAAGTGCCGCAAGGGATGTGCGGCACATTTGTTGGTCGCCCAGCGCTCCTCTGGCCCTCCTCGTAGCCATCTCCCCTCTTTTTCCCTTCCCTTTCCAGCACAACTTCTCTCTATTTGCCACCTTTTCTTACATCTACCCCTTCCGGGCTTTCCCTCTTCCACCACTGGTCTTCAACCTGCCTTACCCAGCTGGGAAAATCATTTTGGAATCTTACCCCTCATTTGCGGTTCGTGATCTGTTCGGGATTTCTTATTACTCATCTTATCTTACAACCCATAGTGAAAACACCGTTTGATTGCTCCCGTTTCCACTTTCTTTCAATTCATCAACAGCCATGTCGCAGGCTCAGAGTGACATTCAGGAGAGAATTGCGGCCGCTCGTCGCGAATCAGACAGTTTAAAGGAGAGAATTAGGGCAAAGCGCGAGTCGTCAGCAGATACGAGTCGTCAGTATTCGTACCCGTATTTCTTTTCTCACCTATTGAAGTCCATTACCTACCTCCAGTCCGAGCCATGGCTGCCGAGGTTGACCCCTTGCCGCGCATCGTCATGAGACCACGGCGTGCTTTGAGGGGCCACCTTGCCAAAATATACGCAATGCATTGGGCTACCGACAAACGACATCTCGTCTCAGCATCTCAGGACGGGAAACTGATTGTATGGGATGCCTATACCACCAACAAAGTCCATGCTATTCCACTTCGATCTAGCTGGGTCATGACTTGCGCTTATTCCCCATCTGGAAATTTCGTCGCTTGCGGTGGTCTCGACAACATATGTTCCATCTACAACTTGCACAGCAAAGAGGGGACCAATATCAGGGGCGCTCGCGAATTGAGTGCACATTCTGGCTACCTCAGTTGCTGTAGGTTCATCAATGATCGTCAAATCGTAACTAGCTCCGGCGATATGACCTGCATGTTGTGGGACATCGAGACTGGTTCTCGCAGTGTGGAATTCAGTGACCACACTGGCGATGTTATGAGGTGGGTACTGAGGTCACTACAACGGGATGTCCATTCTCATATCGCCCAGCCTGTCACTGGGCCCGGACCCAAACTTATTTGTTTCGGGTGCATGCGATGCTACCGCAAAGCTTTGGGACATTCGCACGGGCAAGGCCACACAGACTTTCACTGGCCACGAGTCCGACATCAATGCCGTCCAGTATGTTGCTCGTGCGTATTCAAACTCGCTGAAACCGATTGTCCCTCCCCAGGTTCTTCCCAAACGGTGATGCCTTTGCCACGGGCTCCGACGATGCCTCGTGTCGTTTATTCGACATACGTGCCGACAGGGAGCTAAATACATACACGCACGACAACATCCTTTGTGGCATCACCTCAGTTGCATTCTCCATCTCTGGTCGTATCCTCTTCGGCGGTTACGATGATTGGACTTGTAACGTGTGGGATACATTAAAGGGCGAACGTGTCGGTGTTCTCACGGGCCATGAAAATCGTGTCAGCTGCTTGGGCGTGAGTGTGGATGGCATGGCTCTTTGCACAGGAAGTTGGGACAGTACCCTCAAGGTGAGAAGGCCTCACCCCCTCAGAGCGTCGTGGGTTGCTAACGTTTCTCAGGTCTGGGCTTAAATTAAATGCGATGTGCGAAGTTGGTGGTGCTCCCTTCTCATACCCTCTGGACCATGCGCCGCGCTTGCGCTCAGTTTTATTTGCTCGCTATTTTGTGGTTGTCATATCTTGTGTTGTTCACTATATCTCGTCAGCTGTCCACGAAGGGGCTTCTCTCACAGAGCAATTTTGCATCTGTCATTACCGTGTCGCCGTAGTGTCATAGTTAACGTTACGCGCCGGGTTCATCGCTGGTAGACATTCCCTGTGCTTGAGAATATGTTTTTGGAGTCGTTTCTATAGTTCCTCGAGCGTATGATGATTTATTTCCTGCGATATAACCGATATTGAATCACGTCACGTGCGTATCATTGGGTCAACTCGGTGCTCGCGCCCGCCTCTCATACGACCGTGAACAATGTCTGACGATGACCGTGCAGCCAAGGCTGCCCGTGCTAAAGCTCTCGTTCGTCTCTCTTATTCTGAAGGGACACAACTAACATATCCTTCACTCAGTTCAACAAAAAGAGGCAGCAAAAGAAACCTGGTCCTGTTTCGACTCTAGGCGCGAGCGCGGGCACGTCAGTGACACCAACACCTGGCTCGCCGTTGGTCAGAGCGCTTTCCCCTCCCCTTGCGGACTCTTCAGAGGATGTCAAAGTCGACGTGACGGAGATGTGGGTAGATTTCGTCATGCGTGAATTTCAATTAATAGAGAAAACATATCAGACTGGGCTCGAATTCACCAAGACAAGACGCGTCAGAACCGGAATGGCTAACATCGCTCCCTCGAGTGGGGACACCATCTATTGTATCCCCTCATGAGCATTCCTCGCCGGTGTTTTCGGCGTCGTCCGTTGCGCGCTCGCAATCACCAGCGCAACCCATTCGATCAGACCATTCCGTTCTACCTGAATCCGTATCGCACGCTTCGGGAGAAGAGCTTGAACATCTACGCGTCGAGGTACAGAATCAACATCAAACTATCGGATTACTGGTCTCGGAGAAGATGTCGTTGAGCACATCTCTTGAACGTCTATCTGACATCTCAGCAAGTACGTCGGGTCATACTTAAATCTACAATGATTCACGACGAGATTGCTTTGATGATAGGGGCTAGTAATTTGGAAGCTCTTCTCAAAGACGAACAGGCTGCTTTTGGACGCTCTCGAGAACGGATACTACGCTTAGAAAATGAATCACAGCAACGTTCTGCCAAGATCGAGGAGCTATCCCACAGAGAGAAGGTGTTCGAAGAAAGGTGTCGAGAAAAAGTGAGGAGTTACAATTCTTAGCGGATACGGCCACTCACAGTATTGAGCAGGAACGAGAGTTACAGCTTAATAGAAACTATGCGGAAGGGCTGAAAGTTGAGGTCGAGCAGTCTCAAGCGCTTATTCGCGAACTGCAAGAGCGCATTCAGAGCGATGACCGCGTTAGCGAACTCGATGTCTTGCTTCGGAACGTTCAAAACAAGGCTAGTGAACTCGAATTCCAACTTTCCAAGTCTAAACAGGTATGTCACCTGCTTTCTTTCGAGTGTCAGAGACTCATCTTTCGTGGGGTGTAGGCCAATGTTTCACTCAAGGCTGACCATGACAGAGTTGAGACTTCGCTTAAGGAGCAAACTGCTCTTGCTACCTCTTTGGCGACAAAAGTCACTGATCTCGAGGGGCGAAGTGCGGCCTCTCAGAAGCAGCTGGCATCTCTTACTGCAGAGCACCAAGCATTCCGTGTGGAGAATGGCTCTTTGCAGTCTCAGATCGACAACCATCTCGGCACCATTGCTGGCTTACGCAAAGCGGCCTCTCAGTCTACGGCTAACCAGGAAATGCTTAACCGGCAGCTGCAGTCGTCTCATGCGGAGTTGCGTAATGCCATCCGACGCGCCGAGGAGGCCGAACGTATTCAGCAGGAACTCCAAAACGAGGGTTCATCCTTGATGAACTCTCTCGATGAAATGCGTCCGAAGATTGTTGAACTCACAAACGCGAAACTTGAGCTGAGCGAGAACCTAAATGTCTCAAAGCAGGGCATCAGGGACCGAGACGGCGTCATTGCTCAGCTGGAAGCCTCACTTCAAGCTGCGCAAGACCAAAACGAATCCCTCCTCACCAAACTCTTGGATGCAGAAACAGTCCGTGAGAAGGATCGATCGACTGCGCAAGAGACGCAAGACGAACTGCAGAGGGGGTACGCTGACGTCGAGACGGCGTTGTCCGATGCCCTTGCGAGCATCCGGGGGCTAGAAGTAGAGCGTGCAGGACAACGACAGCTAACGAGCAAGCAAGTAGAAGAACTGGACCGTATGGCTGCTACCTCCCAGACACTGAAAGAGGAAATCGCGTCACTCCATCAGGAAGTTGAGGAACGAAAGCTGGCCGAGGTAGAGCAACAGGAGTTTTTGGAGCGCGGTCGCACAGACATCGAGGCTCTCCGCGCCGATCTGGTGGCAAAAGTCCAGGAGATTGACGAACTTCGTGCCGAGCTGTCCGTCGCAGCTGCAAACTCAACGTCACCGTCCTTGGACAAGGAGATGGTGAATGCACTCAAACAACAACATCGTCTCGAATTGTCGGCGGCGCAGTCCCAGATCCGAGCTCTCCAAACTGGCGTCTTTGAGGCCGAAGCGCGCGCGCATTCATTCCAAAGACAACTAAGCCAGTCCGAGGATCAACTAGCGCAGCTCCGCGCGTCATCATCACCACCAGGACTACCGCCATCGACATCACCCGTAGTACCACCTCCACCGTCATCGTCGTCCTCACACGCAACGCAGAGGCCCTTCAGCCCTTCAGATCACCCGTCTCGGCCATCCAGTCGAGCACGGAATCATTCTGACGATCTACGTCGTAAATCTCTGTCTCAGCGCAGAGGCAGCAACAATAACGACATTCCACTTGGCGCTGCGCACCCCGCCTTTGGCGTGGCACTCTCGCCTGAAACGCGACACAAGCGCAAAGTCAGTCTCGGCATGCTCAAGGCCAGGATCGACAGCGAGATGGCTGCGGTTGGCTCGATCCCCCCCTCACGTGCGGCCTCGCCCTTGCAAGTCGTGGGTGCGGAAAACGCATCCCCTCGCCCACAACCACATGCAACCAATGGCATACAGAACTCACAGAAGCGACCGCAGTTCTTGGACGAGTCTCACATCTTCTGGTGTCACTCTTGTAGAGGAGAACTGGTAGTTTTGTAGTGCGTGCACCCCGTTTCGCATACAGCCAGTGTTTCCCAACGATTGGGTGTGGTGTGGGTATTGGTATATATATACCTCATATGAGATCGCATTGTTTGTTTGGATATCAACTTAAGGACTATAATTGTACATCGTTACAGCAAGGCTATGTGACATGTCATTAAGTAATTCATCTCGCCGTCGTGCGTTTCGTTCTCAGGTTGCGCAACTTGACCATAAGGTCCTGCAAACGCGGATTTATTTAATTCAGTCAGTCAATCGTTCTCAACAACAATCAACAGACCTGGATTTCCTCGGGTTTAAGACTGCCCCTGTATCTTTCTTCTTCTACATAATACTCAATGCTTTCGAGAATATCGCCGATAAGATCGCGGTAGTCCACGCCAAAAAAGTGTGTAAGTTTCGCGGCCTGCCTCCTACGGGCTTGGAATGAAGTCATTTCCGGAGAGGGACTGCTACTATTGAATTGCGAGGCAAGGGAGAGTGAAGACGATCGACTGGGTAACGAAAGTCGACGCTCGAAGCGAACGGCCTTTGTGTCGTCGTCGCGCGTTGAAGTAATGGGAGCTTCAGCTCCTGACTGATCGTTGGTTAAGATTGAATGGAGCTGGGCCAAGGATTCCATGTCATCCTATGGCTTGTACGTGAATATGCTAACATTCATACCCCTAACGGGATGGATTGTGCTTACACGCTCGATAATGTCGCTGAGAGAGTCGAGGGAATACCTGTAGTGCATGTAGACAGCGGACGTACGCTTGCCAGACGAGTTGCAAGCCTCAGGCCCGAGCAATGGCAGAACTGATTCCGAATGGCTTCCTGCGCGATGTCTGGTCTGCCTGCCGCCTTTCTGATATGAACTCTGATTAACGTTCCAACTGGGAGGTAGCACAGTCTCGCGCCCAGAATAAGAGGGATGCTCAGTCGAGGGAATCTTGTCTTTTGGCTTCGGAGATAGACGGGTGTGATACAATGTTTGCGGGGGCTGTACGCCAAACATCTGGGAAAACAATCAACCTTAGCCAACGCTCCTCAGAAAGGAGGTGCCACAACATGATACCTTCTCCATCTTGACCGCTCTGCGGACGTTGATGGCTTTCTCGCGTTCATCGAGCTCCTCTTTCACCCGATCATCAGGGTCGAACCAATTGCCCTTGAACTCAGCCGCCGAGCTGCTCCGGCGTCTGCCTGGGTGACCGGCGCGGAGGTTGCTAGCGGTGTGGTCAAGAACCGGCAGGACATCATCTGCATCACTGAGACCGAGGACAAGGGAGGTCGGAACACGAGAACCGAGGAAACGGTGGAGTTTCGCTATTTTCTCTCTCCTACGCCGACGGTTTTCTTCTGGGGAATAGGGGTATCGCATGAACTCTTGGGAGCCAGACTGGCGAGAACATGGGAGAGACGGGAGAGAATATGAGGAGAGGATGCGTATGGGATGATCGTCGTCATCCGACAAATCAATAAATGAAGCCGAGTCCACAGCGTCTCTGGCTCCAGCAATCTTGTCCCTTGCCTTCCCCTTACCTATCCTCGTTCCCCCCTCCCCCGTCAACGATGACTCTGAAATGGAGAGTGCGTCCATGGGCCTTGATAACATAAAATGGCTATGGATAGCATCGATGGACTCGGAAGATCGCGCGTTTTGCCGAAACGCCCAGTTTAGACGCGGACAAAGGCGCTCTATCCGGGTGGGACACTCATCACTGGAGACTCGTCCCGGTAAACCCGGTGGGGTTACAGCTAGCGGAGAAGGCGTCTCGCCCAACAACTGTGTCAACTTCCGAGACTTTCTCACAAGCTCCGCTCGCTCTTGTGGATGTAGATAATTTGTTGTTGGGGGACGGTCCAGCAACAGATCCGGGACGCCCGGCCTTTCGCGTGGACTTGTTTCGACAGCTGTCACAGGAGCAGAGATGGAAGTGTAGCGCGCGTGGGCCGATGATGCTCCATATGCGGCACGCCGCAAGTCGGGCTTGGGTGTTGTAGGCAGTGGCGGTTTCCCGCGTGGGGGCTAGAGAGGGAAGGACCCGAACGTCGGGTTGATAAGCGGCTCCAAGAAAAGGCTATCTGAAACGCATATACGCACCACTAAGCTGGTATCAATTCGTATCCCAGAACGCTGTGGATTGAGGGGCGTCGTGGACTTTTCAGAGTCAACTGACGCAGACCTGGCACGAGAAGAAGTATGGGTATGGGTATGATGACTAGAAGATGGCGAAAGATCGATAAAAGATAGGTTTTTTAAAGAGATATCATCATGAGGGTCGTGAGCTGAGAAACTGGAGGACATCATGAGGAGACGAAATAAAGATAAAAAGAGACGAGCCGACCCACCATTCTCTTTTTTCTGACTGATTGATTCGAGGCCAACAGACCGTGAACCGGTCCAGAAACGTAAACAGCCGAGCCGAGCCGATCCATCCGGTGATCGGGTGCAATGGTCGACTGTTGTGTGTGTTTTGTGATCATCAGCTACCCATACATTCATTCATTTCATACCCTCTCGGTTCTTATTTTCACAGCATCCGTACTTTACGTACAACCCCAATCCACGACTCGCTCTCCTGAATGAATGGGGCAGTGCCACAATCATATGTAGACTGTTCTACAAAAAAAAAACTGGTTACAGCACATCGAAAAAACTGACTGGGACACGTGGATCAAAACTGTGCTTCCTGGCAACAGCGGGCTTAAGCTGATCCACGCAAGAAGCGGTCGGTGGATTTTCAAAAATAAATAAATAACCAAACCCCAACACACGACTCTCTCCCAGATCCTCAAGCCTCAAGCACCGTGCCCGTGTGCATCCCCCCTCCGCAGACGGTTGAACTTGGGTAGCGTCTCTCGGAGGTACTCTGCGTGTTTCCGGCGAAGATCCGCCTCTTGCAACCTCCCACGCCCGCTCCAAACGCGCCGCTCGGCAGAGGGCCCATAAATGACTGTGTACTCGTCCAGGACCTCATCATCCGTGGGCACCACGAGGCAACCTGCACCGATAACACAATATGAGGAAATCCGCACAGTGTGGTGTACGCGCGCGCGCGTCGAGACCGTGTTGAAGTTGTCCACGCTCGGCGATTCGACGCCTATGTAAAATGAGAGATGCACGGAAATGAGGCCGAACGTCCAGGAGGTAGATCATACAGTCGGTGGGACGCACGGCAGCCGATCTCAAATAAATTGTCATCGCCTATTCGCATGACCTCCTTGCGCCTGCGTGCAAGAATCAACGGCCGATGATGAGAGGCAATGCTGCGCCCACACTGTCATGGGCATACAACTGACCTGTTCACGATGATGGCAGCCTCCTCGATGATGCAGTTGGCTCCAATCACGATGGGACCTGCAATGGCAAAAATGGTTGCCTTTGGATGTACAATAGTTCCTGTCAAAATCAAGTATGAATGCCGGCCCAGCTGAAAAATCTCAACCACAATACCCGAGCCGATGGTAATGTCGCCTTTGAGCTCAACATCCTGACATACCACTGCCTTGGAGTGGATCGTGAATTTATCTCGGCTGTTTCAAACGCAAGTCTTTGAAGAAAGAAAAATGGGTGTTTGAAAAGCTCACATCGGGGGCATGCACTCGGCTTAACCGGTAAACCAGTCAAGTAAGGTTTGGTAAGTGGCAAAGGTATGAGGTGATGCGTGTGACAGATATATATAAAAGAAGGAAATGTGATTACCATAACAGTCCGAGACACCAATGGCTCTGTATTGTTTTATATTCTGACATGCAATGATGCGAGTACTGTAGTAGAGTAAGATGTCAAGGAAAAGAGTGCCTAGTGATTGTACATAGTGACCATAATAAATACGTGTATACGTGTATGGACAAAGGACGTCAAAAGTCGTGACGCCTAAGCAGAAGCCTGGATCTTACGTGGTGGTAATGGGGGTTTTGGACTAACTGGAGCAGGAGGATTTGATGCATTCGATGCCTCGACTCCCTCACCATCATTTGCACGACTCCCCTCGTCGTGTGATACTACCGACTTGAGAGCTAAAGCGGGTGACACGCTCGATGAGTCGCTCGGAACTGTATGTAGCATTCGTGGAGGTAGTGGTGGAGCTTCAGGACGGACGGTATTCGTAGGCGATGACGGTTCTGGCGAAGGCTCCGCACTGTCCACATTCAGAACGGGAGAGGGATCTGTGATCGTGCGTTCTATACCACCGTCCGCGTGTTCAGACTGGGTAGCAGGCGAATGCTTCCAAAGACGATAAACACTTGAGACGGGGGACTTTGCCTCTGGTGCCGGAGGGGATGGGGGGATGAAGCCCATCGACATGACCTCGCCGCGATTACGTGCATGTATGCCAGGTATTGTCATAGTCTTCCCGTGCGAAGGTTGGGACTGGATCGGACGCTGGGGCAGTGCAGGGGGGGAACGTGTCGCGATGGACGCAGGTTCGATTCCATTTACCTCTTGAGAGTCTGGTTGCGTCCCCTCTATGTCGATTGTTGGGAGCGTTGTGGTGGACACATCGGGAGATGTCCCTGTAGGCTGCTCAATGGATGATGGCACAGTAGATGACTCTGTTTGTATCGAGGACACCGACGATCTTCGTGGCTCTCGCGTCGACGATACGCTGTCAGCTCGTTCTTCATGTCCACGGTTGGGTACCGGCGCAGATGAAACATCGGAACTTCGCCGTTCCCTTTCTCTGCGCTCATCTACCGCGGCCCGGATGTCTGCGTAACTCGATTTCACTTTCTGCGATACAGAACGGGGTTTGGGATCCCGGCCATCCTCTGCATCCTCAGAGGATGCCACGCCCAAATCGCGATCTTTTTTCAAACCACCCCAGTTGACAGTCCATTTGCGCATTGTCTCCCTTGCAGTGCTGCTCAAGGCCTGTCGATCGCCAGCGCGAGATTTTAGGGTGGAAAGTAGTGAAGACTGGCCGGAGGGAGTGGGCGACTTCGTTGGCCGTGCATCTGAGTGCGCGCCCGCGCTGTTTAGTAGCTCGGGACTCGCGGTCCTCAAATTCTCTAGCGACGGAGCAGGAGATTGTTCACGAGATGAAGGACGCGAGCCCGCGCCCGGAGAAGGTGAATGGCTTGTCCGCCGTATGCCGAGAAACCGCTTCTTACTCTTCTCGCTGCTACTGGAACCCTTGTGACGAAGGCTAGGTTGTTGGACTTCGAGCACCGCTGCTTCCGTCTGTAAATTGGGGTCCTCGACAGGTGGGTCATGTTCGCGCGGATGAAGAAGATCATGATGCGAGGGATCGGGGGTTGGCGATGGACCCCGGCTGGGTGGTAGTGCCGCGGAGTGATGATGATAAGACGGGTCAAGATCGCCCGAGGTAAGATATGATGAATCCACGTCAGGAGGGGCGGATACAGTGAACACGTCATCATCAACGGCAGAAGGCATGTTCGAGACATCCGATGCATTTGGCTTCTCGCGGCGGCCGGCATCGGGCCAGATACCACCTCTATGGGTGTATGATGAGCTATCGAAGAAGGCAATGTCATCCATGTTCGGGAGAACGATGGACTCGAGGATCTATCGGGACACGTATCAGCATCAGTTCCACACGAGAATTCAACCTGGTTACTCGCAATCTCCTTCAGCTTCGATTCGATTGTGTTCAGAATCATGCCCCATGTGATTTGGCGGTCGCTCACGACCGGTTCCACATTGAGGGTCATTTTGGGCATGTGTGTGAAAGCATACCAGACGCGGTTGCTAGGTGGACGCTTGACTCGAACTACCAGATTGCCTTCCAGCTCTCGCAAAACGACAGCGAGGACGAGCTTGACTGCGTATGGTTTAAAGCCGAGAGATATCGTGGCGACCGCCCTGATAGTGATCCGCATCTCCCCCTTGTATTGGACATGCAACTCGAGGGCAGCGTCACCCTCCTTGGTGAGTTCCTTCAGCATGGGCTTGCTGAACATCACCGGCCTGTTCCCCATATTCGCCTCGGTAACGACAATCTCGGAAAGGATATTCGGCCGCTTCACCTTGGCCAACTTCTTCATGAGACGTCCGACAATATACGATTCTAACGCGTCCGTGTTGTAATAGCTGAAAAATATTCGTCCTAGGAGAGCATTTAACCAGCGCATGGGGATGACGTCTGGCTGTTCGTCGAGAGTCGCCACAAGATGGTTCATGTCCGTGGGAGAAAAAATGGACTGCAAGGGAGTGAGCGTCGACGAATTTGCAGGGTTCTTTGATGCATGTAACAATGAAAGGTACCAATCCTCCATTTCGACGCTGGACCGCATGAAGATGAACCACGGCGTCGACAGGTCGGATGCTTCCTCTCGCGCTAGATCGCGTTGCTTTTCGAGCTCGATGAGACGCTCCTTCTCCTTCTCCTTCTGCTTTCGTTTCGAGTTATTGCCGTTGCGTTCCTCCGCCTTCTCGTCCGCGATCTGCGAAGACAATCGCATATCGCGTGTGACGCTTGGCATGCCCTTTTCCGGCTTCGGTCTGAGGCAGATAGCATTGCGCTTGGTAAACAGCTCGCCATCAGGTAAACCTTCGGGGAAAATCAGGACTTCGTGGCTGCCGAGCTCGATGACGGCCTCGCATTCGGTCATGCCCTCGTCTTCGTATAGGTAGAGGACCTTCCCCTTGAGAACCACGTGCCACATATCCCGCGGGCGCGAGCGCTTGGGATCCTTGGAGCGCGAGTCCAAGATGGACCTCATGAGGGTAACGTATGAGCCATCGAAGGCAAGTTCCTGGAATGTGCGCCGCACTGTGAGCCAGCCCCTACGTGTCTTTGGAAGGTCATTCAAATCGAGGAATGGGTCTGATGAAGTGTGCTCTTCCGTCTCTGCGACGCTGCTATCTTGCAGTTCCGCCTTTTCCCTTAAAGGATTTCTCGCGTTTGAGTCATCAACTGGGACTGAGGTATAGAGGGTGAATGCGACTAGGCCGAGGATGAGAAGTGGGATGAATGTAAGGCCACCGATGACGTAGGCATACACCAAGGCCTTGAACGACATAGGAGAGGTGGGAGAATGGGAGAATGGGAGAATGGCACACCTTGTAGGGCGGGACAAGGGTGAGGTGGTAAAACGACGAAAGAAGAAACGCGGCGGAGATGCCCGCCTTGCTCATCAATTTCTCCAATCTACAATATTAATCAAACATCTTTCGCACCCAGCCCTCCTCCACGACTACCAGGTCACCCCCAGGTACCACTAAGAGAGTGTTCCAAGGCAGCAGCGACTGATACGGTAGACACTCGGTATCTCGGTAGCTACCTCCTAACATAATTTCCAATTTGATGTGTTACCGGACTTACAAGTATCGTCATTGTCGCCTTGAATACCGACAGAGGTGACATAGATCCCGTCGTTTATACTTTCCCTTTTGCTTTTCAATCTACCCAGCAAGTCGAGCCCTGTCTGAGTCTCACCAAGTAACACAGCCAGGCCCCAGGATGGCTCGGGGTCGGCGAAGAAATGGAAAGTGTGAGTGGAGCATTTTGTCATTTGTTCTCTCTCGATGTACATCCAATGTACCCATGGCATTTATTAATCTGCACACAGACGCAGTCATTGCGTCTCTTGCTATTCTCCCAATGACACCGACATAACAAAATTTGAACGTATCCATGCGCATGATCACGTCCTTGGCGTAATCGCAAAGCAACAATTGTAACGGGCTTGCATGGGATGGGTCGGAAAGCTTGTTGAGGCCGTCATGACTGTTCGGAAAACAATTTAGTGGTATGCGTATAAATCAAGCTTGACGAGACGATCCAACGGGGACTCAGCCCCGACAGACTCGGTCACCGATCTCTGTCTGGGACCATTTTTTCGATATGTCCCTAGCCACGCTGCTTTCACACACTGTAGTAATCAGCTTTGAGTTCAGGCTCGGGCATGGGAACAGTGTTTGGATGAACCCTGACAGATTCGATAAAAGAGAGTTACAAATGAACGGACGCAGTCGACGTACTGTATATACGGCTAGTAAGCTGGAAGGGGAAAAAATACACAAACACACGGAAACCTAATCGAAAGGAATAGGGACATAGACAACCTGTCGGGGGAGGCTCGAGGGGTCACCGGTCACCCCTTCACAACACGGACAAGTAGCAGCGGCGAAAACAACACTGGCAACATGACTGAACGAATGAACGAGACCGGGTTTCCTTCCCTTACTCTGCGACCGTCAACCCACCCATCGCCCGCTGCATCTCCTTCATAGCATGCTCAGGGTTGCCTACTTGACGCGGCGGCAATCCTGGGTGACGCAACCCCAGTGCCGCGCCGAGCATGCGTTTCCCTGGGTCGCCAATTCTGGGGCCAGAGCTCTGGGGACTCATAGCGAGGATAGCCGGATCGGTGGGAGGCACAGGCCCATCACCCAAGGACGAGTTGATCAGTGAATCCAGCGTCGGGTGCGAAGGTAGACTCGGCAATGAAGGCGAGCCCTCGCGTCCGATGGGTGAAATGGGGCCAGGAGCAGGTAGTGCATTATTCGCCTGCTGTTGGTCTGTGGGGCTGTTTCCGTTTGTCCCTACCGCAAGGCCGCCAAGGTTGGGACCACTACCGTTACTCCGTGTGCGCTGACTCGGCAGCGCAAGGGAGGCTGAACGTGCGTTGTGTCCACGGGTCGGGTTCTGTCCCCGTGAGTTTACATTCTGGATGATCGTTTGAGCATCAGGTCCGTCGTAGGGACGAATGATAGCAGAGGAGTGAGATGTAGGAGATGAAAATATCGCAGGTGGGTTTGCAATGATTGAGAGATATGCTCGCTTAGCTGTTTGTACACGATGCCCGTTAGCGCTGGTTATGGCAAAGGGCCATGAAAAAGGGGATGGGGTTGGACGACAAGTACTCACCGACTGTAGCGTCAGCAAAGACCACGAGGAGGCTAGTGTCGTCTATCCACTTTATTTTGAAGCCCCCGTTTGCGTTCTCCCATTCTGAAAAAGCAAGTTGAATATCGCGCGTCTTGAGCTCCTTGGGAAAACCAGTTAAAGATAGGATGCGCGTGACTGATGCGGAAATTTGAGAGAGCGACGAAGCCATGAGAGTGAGAAAAAGCGGTGATTAGGAGCGTTGTAAGAACGAGAAAAGAGTTTTGGAGCTGTGTGAATAAGGTGCAGTGAAAGGAGGATGGAGTTGACAAGCTGGAAGAGGAAAAGGGACCAACACAAGGCGGTGCCTCTCACAACGTAGCATCCTCCACTGCAGCACTGTCCGGTCAACCCGTCCACTTTACCGTAATTACTCGCATCTATCTCATATCATTCCGCCCATGAAGAATTCTCTATAGGATCTTCCTTCAAGTTCCCGAGCTCTCCCACGCCGGCGCGAACCACTACTTGCCGCGTCCACTCGTTGTTATTTCGACGTCCGCGCGTTGCACAATGTACGGCAACGACGTCGAAGGCGACTTTTTCCTCAGAGCATGGCAAATCATCAACGAAATCAGCGATCAGCTCGCTCATAACAAAAAATTCACCTCCTCTATCCTCTCTCAGGCGGAATCGCTCAAGGTGCGCTTTCGAGAAACTCGTTCCCCCTTGTTTCCTTCACCGATGTGCCCCACCTCGTAAAGGCTGAAGCGGGAAACCTGAAGTCCGATTTTACTCTGAGAAGATTCAACGTTGATATTTCCAAGGGTGCGCAACATGGCGTCATCAAGTGCGTTCAGCATTAATCTAGAGCTTTCCTCCAGAAACTCTCGAATCTGAACTGGAGCGCACCAACGCCCAGATTATCATCGAGAACCATACCCTCCAGCAGGAGAACAAACAATTGAGTTTGCTGCTCAAAGAATATGAGCAGACCATGGAAACTATCATGTCCAAATTTCGTAGCCACAGCGTGTGTTTCAATACCTTTCTGTCGTCCCTTAGTTCTTCCGACTCATTCAATCTTGTATACATGCATAGGTCGCGGCACAACAACACCAAGGCACCCTTACAGAGCACTATGACAACCTACTAGCTCGCGAGCCGTCACCTTCATCTGAATCAGCTACAAACCCGACCATAAACCTATCCCTTCATCGCCTTAACCAAGCGATACAGGCTACTTTAATTTCTATCGCGGGTCACGACCCTGCAGAGACCTTACCAGAAGACACAAACGCCAACGCCGAGGCGAAGGATTCTCATCAGCCTCCCGGCGAGCGTCCTCCATCCGAGCCACGAGAAGGACGAGCTAGCGACGCATCACTTTTACCACCACAGACCGGACTTGCTGATCCTCTGCAATCCAATGCCGCAGCTAGTCACTCCATGAAAATCGAACTCGAACCGCAGGCACGGCTATCAGGATCAGAACCCTCTCTCTCCCACGGTGGTGCCGTTCTTTCAGCCACCGCCACCGCCACTGCCGATGCCATTACTCCCGCCCCCACTACCATCACTGCCACCCCCGCGAACCCAGCCGGAAGCCGGGATCCCTCACCCCTTGCACGCTCCGAGACAGCGGACGACCTAGACTTGGACTGGTCTGAGGAGCGCGAGCACGAAATCGCGCGTCTCGAGTCCGAGAACGTGCACCTCCGCGCACTCCTCGGCATCGATCCGGACGGTCTCGCCGCAGCAGGAATCCCGGACATTGACCCGGAACCACCCCTCATAACGTCCTCTCTGCACGGCGTGCCCCATCCGCCCGCAGCGGGTTCCTCTGCATGGGCCAACTCCGGCGCGGAGAACGCCAACCCGTTCACGTTCGGTTTCCGCGAGGACCCGAGCGTGCTTGGACTCGCGGCGACGCCCAGCCGCCTGCACACGCTCACACCGCCCAACGCGCCTGACGCGATGATGACCGACACTACATCCACTTCCGCCACCTCCAACACAGCCGGCGGATCGCTGACCGGCCGTGGCGTGGGCGTGTTTGTGAGCGCATCCTGGGGCGCGCCTCCTGCTGGTAGTAATGGTAATGGCGCGGGCCTTGGTATGGGACCAGGCCCGGGACTGATGGGCGCTCCCCAGTTACAGCAGCAAAAGTCATCGCCACCTCCGCTAGGAATCGCCAGCCTCGCGCGCACGATGGAACTGCAGGGCCCAGGGCCCGGCGGTCCAGCCTCAGGGTCTGGTGGTTTGGGGCGTGGGAGGGGATTGTTCGGGGGACGGGGAAGGAGCGTCGCTTGGTAACGAGGCGTTCCATGTATCATACCCTATATCCTGCCCATTCACGATTCATATGCTCACATGCCACAGCTTTTTGGTGGACGCGATTCGTGAAAGTGGTCATTATTCCACTGCCAGTCTGCGAAACCTTGGACACATTATCATAAACAGAGGAAGCGTGGCATATACCGTAAGTTAAGGCAGTCATTAAGCCGAATGGTATCTACGGTGAGCGAAGTAGGTGCACAATACAGAGAGAGCACACAAGCCATGACAATGTTACAAGTAACGTACAAATGAAATGCATACAATACAACAATGCGAGAGCCACCATGCCAAAAAAATGCCGAGAACGAAAGGAGGAGACCGTTATGATACAAGTCAAATCATCGCAAGGGACGGGGAAAGAAGTAGAAGTAAGAGGTAGCATTACATGCGGTCATCGGTATCCCAGATGACCCGCCAGCCCCACTTGAGAGCGCTGCCACCTTTAGTCTCTCGAGGGGAGCCGCCAGCAGGTTCGAGCCGGTAAAAGAGCTCGGGTCGACAAAATACCTGTGAGGGCATGGCACCCGGCGCACCGCGGAATCTCCAAGAATTAATTTGGGCCCGAGATAGTAGGTGTAATGGGTTTGCATTGAAGATATGCCGTTCAGCATCGTAATAGGTGGAAGGTATGATCGTGGAGGAGGATGCCGAAGGACGCGGGGGTATGTGGTCCTGAGCCGAAAGATTCGGTTGTGACATAGAGGGGGGGGATCGGCGTATGCTCTCGATTTCTACGAAATGAAATACGAGGTATGGGACAGCATCCCTGTCTGCGTTGGGTGCCGACGAGGTAAACTTGGTTACATCACTCCGCTGGGCCCGCCAACCACTGGGAGGACGTCCTGCGTATCCTGAGAGCGTCTCAGAAGTCGAACGGACGAATGTCGGCGCGTCGTGGGTATAATCTGCGGCAGTGTGTGTCGCGGCAGTCCTTGCTACACGCACGTGTTGGAGGAACGCAGCTGCGGACAACACGGAGGACTGGACTGCGAACCATGTTCGCGCCG
>Ga0137394_10000053_pt1 | contig 78530 bp, 140 predicted proteins | sample czobulk116metaG_FD_108278 | JGI IMG/M metagenome (GOLD analysis project Ga0137394, IMG submission 108278) | Vadose zone soil microbial communities from Angelo Coast Range Reserve, California, USA - czobulk1.16 metaG | ecosystem: Environmental > Terrestrial > Soil > Vadose zone | place: USA...
CGATTCGAGGTAAAGTTCAATCTGTGCAGTAGACCCGGCTCTAGCTGCCGTAGCCGTCTGTTCCGGCTTCATACCATGCCGCAACTCATACCAACGTTCGTTGGCAGCAGCAGGGTCGGTCTTATACAGATCGTTAATCTCTTGAGCTTCTTGAGCAGTAAGCTGTCGTCCAGAAGCTGTAATACGAGCCGGAGGATTAGGATCAACCTCAGTCGTATTAGTGCCAAGGCGTTCGGCCTTGGCCATCTGATGAATCTTCTTAGTTGCATTGACCTTGCCTACGGCAATTCGCTGCAACAGTTCGGTCTCATCTTTACCGTAGAAATATTCGGGATTAGCCCCGGTGTTGCTATCCAACGTCGCTCGGAGGCCCTTACGAGTCTGCTCGAAGGTAATTGACGCGCCATCCTGAAGATCAAGGACCTTAGGATAAACCGAGGAAACTTCCTCGACCGGAGGCGCAGCCGGAGCACCTGAAGGATCTGCATGAACGATTTCAGATTCGTGCTCAATCTGCGTCATGGGATCAACAAAGGTCACTACGTCTCGACCGGCCTTGGCTTGGCGGACGCCGCTGAACAATTTGTCCACATCGGCATCAGAAAGGTTATCTAGACCTTGGACAGGAAGGACAGAGCCTTCGGGAAGATCATCTTTTGTGATTCGTGTATCGACGCCTGCAAACTGGTCATCAACCCAGGCGCTGTTATCAATATTAGGCATTTTCATTCTCCTCTAGTAATCCACTAGAACGGTGATTTATAACATGCTCTCGGGCGGCGCAGGTGATACCTTTCGCAACCCGTCTTTTACTACATTTGGTGTCTTACGAGCACTATCTACTGCTTTTTGAACATCGTCTACAAGAAGATTACATATTCTAGTCGTAGTATAAGTAATCGCGTGTTCAGCTAAAATATCTTCTGTATCTTTTGGATCTGTAGCATGAAGTCTTCGAGCGGAGTCTGCTGCATACGAAGCCAGCATTTCCAGGATTACTCTCCATCCTGGCATACCCACAATTTGTGCCAAGGCCCGACCTTTGTTCCATAGATCTATTTCTGAGAGTTCTTCGGGGTCAAGTTCTTGACCTCGTATAGCTTCGAGCGTTTGTATTACATTCATCCCTGAATCCTTTGCAGGCATTCTGGACCTCTTTTCTAAATTGGAGCCACCGGGATGATTTGCACACCCGACATCCGAGGTACAAGCTCGGCGCTCTGCTCACTGAGCTACAGTGGCTTATTCTGAACTACCGAAACCCTGACCACCAGGTTCACCAGTAATCGCGAACGGCATAGCAGATTTCTCTAATGATTGGCGGAGAACATCTCTACCCGCCCTTGCAATATTTTCGGCATCAACAAGTTGAAGTTTATTGTTTTGTTGCTGCTGCGTCTGTTGTGCCTGAACCTGCGCTTTAGCCTGAACCTGTGCTCCAGGCTGCATGGCTTGCCATCTCTGCTGATCTTCCGGACTCATATCCACGATTACGTCGCTGAAGTTCTTCCAGTCGGAGACCTCGAACAACATACGGAGGACCTCGACCATATCAACTTTCTTACTTTGAATAGCGAGTTGATTTTCAGTCTGCTGGTTCGTAATGAACTGTATCATGATAGGTAAAGCCTGAGCCATGTTCTTACGAGCGAGAAGCTTAGCACCTGCTGAGATATTGAATCGTACACCGGCATTCAGGATCTCGATGATATCGTTTTGACCCTGCATATACGCACTCTGCAACTCATCACTTAGAATGTACTTAATAGTTGCAGTAGGTAGCAACGAACGGTTAAGCTCGTGGGCTGCGTACAGGAAAGGAATAATAACCTGATTAGCAAGTTTCTCGACAAAGTCTGAGATCCGGTTGCCCTGACCACCGGAGAGCAGGTTCGCTCCTGCGGCGGTTCGGGCAAGATTCGAGTGTCCGCTTGATCCAGCGAACCCGGTTGCAGACTCGCCTAGTGCGGCGAATTGCTCGACTCTATTCTGAGATAACTGAAGGTGTTCACCGGCTTCTGGGACAGCGGGCTGACGTTCGAGGGGAGCAAAGTCGCCCTTAGCATCGACCTCGACTATCTTACCGGGAGAAATACGAATACTCTGTGTAGGAACGCTCTTGCCCTTGACTCGAATATAAACACCATTCAGGTTCAAGGTCGCTTGATCGATCCAGGTATTCGTGATACCCTGTTGCAGTCTTTGTTCCGGGCCAATGACCTTGCCTAGACCAAGACTCCAGAAAGCTTCTGGAACATCCCACCAACCTACGGACAAAAACGGGATTACGCCGTAGGGATTATTATCGTTACAAATAACTAATTTCTTGTTGAGGACAACGATATAACTATCCGGGGTCCATCGCTCTAGAACTTCGAGAGGCTGGTCAAACGGATCAATAGTCGTGTCCTCGTAGCGCATAGTTGCTCGTGCGTCCCACAATGGGTTACGCAACATGTTCTCTTGAGCAGCCTGCTCTACGGGTTCCTTAGGAGGAAGGAACAATTCGAGTAGTTCGCCTCGACTAGGAATCTCAAAGCCAGGACGTTCTCTAAGTTTATCGAGATCATTCCACGTAAGGTAAAGACGATGGATAACATACTTAGCCTTACGAATATCCGGAACCTGGAGACCTGGATCGATCATAACATGTCTCATACTGACGATATGTTCGAACGTCGGGCGGTCTACATATTCTTCGACAATCTCCTCGTCTATCTGATCGTCGTCAGGATGAATCGTAACACTACCACTGCTTACCTGGACTTGGGTAGTGTTGTCTTTACGTTTATAGACCTTGCGTTCACGAGTGAAAGTCTCCCATCCCCACTTCCAGATAGAAGTACCAAATAGGACAGCGTTGATAGTACCGAGGCGAATCTCTTCTTTAAAATTGATGTCTTGAAGCTGATAGTCTAGAAGATCGCCAATCGCATCGGCTACAATCTTTTTTGTCCCCGGACGATTCTGTGTCATGAACGGAGGATTGTCATAAAACAATCCGTTCACGATCTGAGGAGTTATAGCATTAACCGCGTGTGCCACAGTGAAGAAAGGAACATTGGCTTTCTCAGTCTGCGTACCTTCCCAGTAGCGGGCAGTATAGGGGGATTGATAGAGCGTGTTAGCAGAAACCCAGCCTAAGACGAATTGTTTCGAACTTTCGAAAGATTCTGCTCTAATAGTATCTTGTAATACAAGGCGCAAAGCAGCGTCATCTTCCCACAGACCAGTAGCAAGAACATGTTTTGCTTGGTCAGGAGTTACTGGTCCATACGCATCAAATCCGGGGCGTTCGAGCAACATTTGACGTAGGCCCCTTTTCCTTAAATCTATGAATAGGGCGAATAGTCGCTCCCATTGTTTTAAGACGCTTCCATACTGTAGTTTGATTAGTATTCAAAATCTTGCCAATATCGGTTGTGCTGTAACCAGTTTGATACAATTTCAAAATTTCTTCGTTAGATAAATCTTTTCTGAAGAAAGGGTTATTTTCTCCAGTATAGTTTCTATTCTTTGTTACTTCTTTCATCTTCTCTAGAGTTTCGGGAGAAGCTTTCTTTCCCAAACGACCTTGTCTGTTTTTCTCTCGCCGCTCGTCAGTCATTACTGATTTGCCAACAGGACGACGACCAATCCCTGCTTTATCTAATCGTTTAATAATGGTTCGGCTTGAGCAGTTTAATTCTTTACAAATTTGTGGCAAACTCATACCACTAATATACATCAGAACAATCTGGAAAGTATTGAGGTCATCCCTTGTTTTGGAATGCTTAAAACTTGGATCGTTCATTGCTATACGAACGCTCTTACTTCTCTTGGCTCGAACTTCTGGACTAAGACCTCGTCTACCGTCCCCACCCTCGGTCATTACATATCCGGAATCCGGATTGTTAGCTTTGAGGGCAGAGATCCACATCCATTCAAGGTATGCGGCATCTTCTGACGATTCGGTTGTATCAACGGTTTGAATATAGAAGTTCTCCAAACCATCTTTACGCATCGCTCTATATAAATACTGGTCAGTTCCTTTTGCCGCGTCTCGTTGGTGTTGGTTCCAACGACGAGCAATACCTTGACAAGTCTGGCCTACGTAACGCTTATCGTTTAAGCGATTAGTAATTACGTAGATCTCGAACATTAAGCGTTCTCGACGCCGACAGAAGCCGAACCAACGCCCTTGGTCTTAACACCAGGACTCGGCTTACCTTTGCCCTCGGGAATATGAACGTTCATGTCTGCGACAGAACCAACAGGAGAAACACGTTCCTCGTAACCATCCATCTTTCCAGTAACGAGGTTAACTGAATTTCCAAAACTTGGCGAATCGGCAGAGCTATTAGACTCGCCTCGATTTGTTTCGACGGTCCAAGTTGTCCCACCTTTGCCCCAGACGCTGGGAGTCTGATCGCCAGAGTCTTCGAGGTTGCGATTGCCGCAAGGCGCTTCGGCAAGCTCATTATGACCTTGAGCGAAACCATGTTCTTTACCAGCCGGGATAAGGTCGGAGCCTTTTCCCGTAACTGGAAAATCTTCTCCACGAATGTAATAATTATCGACCTGAGTTATCGATTGATCAATTAGCTTATTTTTCTCGTCTGACATTTTATATCCTTTATAATTCTTTTACCAATCTATCATGCTACCAAGCCCATCCGAAAATTGATTATTTCGAGGCGCTGGTTCTGGTTCCGAAGGTTTGACCTCAACCAAAGGCTGAGGCACTTCACCGAATCCTAGTCTTCCGAAGGCATCTGCAGGTAATTCCGAGTCCGACAACCAGGGTCCGAACATGAGGTTATACTCAGCTTGTGCTCGACTATTCGGCATCGGTGTCATCTGAGGACCGAAGTTCTTTGCCCCCGGTAGTCCAGATGCGGACAACATCCGATTCATTCGTGGCGCATACGTAAGCTGCCTACTGATAGAATCTGGAATGTCATTCTTAGTCTGTTTATGAAGCAAGCACTTCTGGAACTCAGAATACAGTTCTTTCAGATACGGTAGATGAGCCACAAAGCGAAGTTTGCTCTCAAAAAGATACGGATGAAGTGCCGCCATCCTCGTCTGTTTCGCGCCGTCTTCTTTAGTGGGCTTTATCCAGTCGATTTTGCTGCAAACTGCAATAGTAGCCGGGTCCCCTGTCTTGAGAGCCTCGGATATAATCGTCGGTTCAATGAGATCGCTTCCAGCAGCGTTCTCGATTCCTATAACAAAAGGACGCCACTTGCGGGCGCACGAGACGACGGCTTTAGCGAGGTCAAGTGGTGTGAACCTCTGGCGGATAAGATCTATTACAACCATCCCGCCTTTTTCATCCCAGACTACGGTGGAGCAGACACAGAAATCTCTGTCTTTCTTTCGACTAAAGGCAAAGTCCCAGGTCTGAGAAATTGGCCCTCGCATTGGCATTTCGCTAATCGGAATCGTATTTCTCTGAAGCAAGGGCAAATCAAACGCTGTAGCAGTCTGAATACGGGGGTTCTGATTATATTGACCCTCCATGATGAATTCATCATCACGCCATTCCATAAGCAACTTAGAATAATCTAACAGCTTAGGAAGAAGAAAGTCACAACCTTCTGGCCCTGCTTCTATATAACTTACTTGTCGTCCTTCATCTTCAATTCTTTTCTTGACCTCGGGCTTAATTACAATAGCCCTAGCAATCATGAAAGAAGTCTTAAGCGAGGTATTAGTAATTATTTCTACGCAAGGACCATCGGTAGTAATTGTTACATCCCCGATATTTAGTTTCTCGATATCGATACCGTACATATCGTCATCGAGATAGCGAGTCCCTACTTTATATACATAACCCCACGGACGAAGTGTCTTTTTATTAATTCCAAAGTCTTTTGAAATCTTGGCACATTGTTCTACTGATGTAGCGTTATCATTTGAAACTACGTCGTCTGCAATCATTACTTCATAGTGACGACCAGAAATATTAGCACCAATAGAAATAGCATTTACAGTGCTTTCTTTTCTCTTTGTGCCGGGATTCTTATTGTACCATTTTGGACAACGATAGCCCTGAGAGGCTACGAAATCCTCGTCTGATACACACCACTCTGGAAAGAACAGATTCATCAGAGTAGGCGTTTCTTCTCGCAACACAAAATGAGCTTTAAGCTCTTCGACTAGACCGAAAGCCAAAGGGTCAGTAGCAGTAATAAAACAAATACGAATATGAGGAAAATTTAATATCCATTGAACTGCTTCAACAATGGTTAGCGTGCTCTTTATTCCACCACGAGGCCACAACAATCCTCGTGTTTTAATATCCTTATCTTGATCGGCTAGAGCTTTTGTCTTGTCTTTCTGGACATAGAACTTGGCTATTCTACCGTGTGTATCTTCTCTAAGCGCGTTGTTTATATGCGGTTGACCCGCGCCTTCTGGATTTGTTTCCCAGCAGAACCACCCGGCCAACCACAAAACATCTTGCTCACAACGTCGGATTACTTCTTGCCCAAGAGAACTTGAAGAAAGAGCCTCAAATCCATTCTGTTGGACAAACTCGGTATATTGATCTCGGTTCTCTAAGAGCAGACTATAGAGCCGGTCATTAGGAACTTCGCGCAGAGTCCGGAATTCGGACAAGAGACTCTCGATTGTATCGGGCACTGTTGATGTACTCCGTGGCTTTATTCGCCCATTGTCGGTCTTTATCCAATCTCTCTAAAGAACGATTACAATTAATACACAGAAGTCCGCGAACACACTTACCACAAGTTAGTTTTCCCGGACAACAGTTGTGGTCGTGATCAACACGAAGACTATTGTTTCCGCTCGGACTCTCTCGGCATATGGCGCACCGTCCATCTTGTTTCTTAAGAAGAATTAGAAAATCTTCGGGAGAAAGTTTGTATTTCAAAAATCTCTGATAATCTGCAGAGTATTGTTTTGCATTAGCCCAAGGAATAGACGGGGAGGAGCCATTTAAAACGCCTTTACCGGGTCCAAAACCTCCGCATACACATTTTACTCTATAGGGTTTAAGACAGCCGCATCTTTTACAAAGAACTAATTTTCTTTGCCCTTTGTTAACAGGTTCCCGGCCTTTAAGAGATTGGCTAATTTTTATTTTTGTTTCTTCCCGCATCGGTTTGCGAGCATACATACCTTTAGGCATTTTTTCTCCACGAAAGATCGGATAGGCGGTGTTCGTGGCACCGCCAACCCTACTCAGGGTAATTAGTCCTGAGATTATTTAAATTTTGTCTTGCTGTAATTCAGGATTAACAGGAACCGACCCTTTGGCCGCTCCGCTCGTTAATTTTTGTATAGCTCCTTGAACTTGTTCCGTTGTGCCGGAAACTTTCAGTTTAACCTTAACTGACTTCTTCTTCGAGGACTTTTTCTTTCCTGGTTTTGTCCTTGGACCCTTACGTCTACCACCAAGCATCATGCCGACTTTCATTCTTCGTCCTCGTCTTTCCGGCCAACGCGCTCAACATATTCACAGCAGCCTTCAGGATCTACAACAACTCGCTTATCTTCAGTTCGTGGTTCTTTCGACCACTTCATCATATCTTTTTGACCACACGAGTTATCGGACTTTTGAAAGTAAGAGCAGTTTTCGCATTCGAATTCTCCGAGGTCGTTTTCAGCCTCGTACCCAGTACCCGGCTCTCCATGAACCGATGCGGAGTTGATCTGGATTAGTTTCTTTTTGTTCTTTCCACCAAGGGTGTTTTTTACCGCCACTATTTTAGACCTTTTCTTCGGGCAGTATCGAGGGCGATTGCAACTGCTTGTTTCTGACTTGTTACCTTGGGGCCTTTCTTACTACCAGAATGAAGTGTTCCAGCCTTCCATTCATCCATGGTCCGTTTAATCTTCTTCTTAGCTTTAGCACTCTTTGGTGCTTTCTTTTTACCACCGAGGTTAAGTCCACCAGCACGATAATGTTTTGCCTCGTCTTTATTCAAGACGGCTTCATCTTTGTGAAGCTTTGCCATCCCTGTCTTAGAAACTCTCTTGGTTCCTTTCTTATACGAGGGTGGTTTTCCGCCCGAAGGCGCTCCGCCGCTAGGATGCTTGGCATCCGCATCGGCTTGCTCTTTATCACCAATCTCTCCGAGGATAGCGCCACCTAGACCACTAAGAGCGCCGCCCTGAAGCATTCGACCTATAAATTTTCCGACTCCCATTAGACTTTCCCCGGATCTCTTGTAGCTACTTTGGGATCATTCCTCCAACGACCACCCTCGCCAACACCACTCTTGCGAATTGCATTTATTTCTTCACGAGTTTGTTTTTTCGTTGGACGATCTTTCTTTGGGTCTCCGGCGAATGGAGCAAAAGATTTTGGCTTTTGTTTCCCACCAATCGTAATGGCCGGATTCTGGATAACTTTATTAGCCTGATCTTTAGGGACAACAACTTCGCCCTCGTGTACTTGAGCCTGACCGCTCTTTTCAACTACTCCGCCATCCTCGAAACTAGAAGGCGAGGCCATCTGAGTTCCAGGGCCGCCTTCGGAACTTCCAGGCACATCGAAGTGCGGGGCCATACTCTCTGCAGCGCTATTAAAATCTGGGTGATGGTGCATTTCACTCTTACCGCCGTCGAAATGATGTTCGAGGACAACGCCGCCATTCGCAGATTTATGAACCGTAATCTTATGTGACTTCTTCTTGGAACCCTTCTTAGCGGCTAGTTTCTTCTTTCCTCCCATAGCACCCTTCATTCGAGTTTCAGGTTTGGCTTCGGAATCCGGATTCTGGACTTCCGGGACAACCTTCTCGCCTTCATGAAGCATCGCAGGGCCATCTTCAGGAACGCTTTCGACACCGTCCTCGTACGAAGGCAGCTTCTTAGTCATTCCAGAAACGTCGATTCGCTGTTCACCGGGTCTGCTACCATACGGCTTAGAACCGACTCGGTCTTTAGGAGACTTAGCGGCAGGCTTTGGTTCTGACGCAGGAGTCTGCATCGAACTCTGGTACTCGTCAATATTTGCTTGCTTAACTGCGAGGTCTTGGGCCTGATCCTCGGGAGCCTGAACACCTGTAGCTCGACCCGCACTTCCAAGAGCAGACGCTACTTTACTAACTTTATCTGATGCCATATTCTTATCTTTAGAAACTACTTTTTCGCCCTTGTGAAGAATAGCAGGACCGGACTCAGGCACGTAATCAGTGCCTTGCTCATATGACGGAATCTTGTGCTCCGAAGATTCTTTATACCAATCTTTTGGAGGTTCTGAGGTTTTAATTTTGGGGGTTGGGCCGGGACTGAAGTCTACATTCTCTTCTTCATTCTTTGACCTCGGAAGAAGGAAAGTTTTAGCAACGCCCTTGGCTACAGGAGTATAAGTTTTTATATCCGAGGCTAAGGACCGAAGACCTCGTCCTAGCTTCTCGACGCCACTCTCTTTATCTGGCATATCAGACTCGGTAGTATATTTCAAGGACGGCAGCAGCAGCGGTTACACCTGTAACAATAAAATCAGCCCAACCGGGGGGAGCACCTTCGAAATCAAATTCCATTGGAGTGTTCGCAACGGTCGCGCCCACAACAATCTGCCACAATACAACGCCGGTAGTAGCCGCAGACGTAACCTGATTAATTTTAATCAACCCTGCAGTATAGGCAGTTGCTAGAGGAGTAACAACAATCTTAACCGGACGGATACCGATCCCACCTGTAAACGCCTTGCCACCGCTCGCTCCGCGCCAATTAGTTCCGCCAACGACAGTAGTGTCCGTATCTATATAAATTGGATTGCTGGAAAAGACGTTCGCCATTTAGAACCTACAGTTTCTTAATTTCGTTGTTTACTGCGTCTTTTACTACCTTTTGGCTATACTCAACCCACAAGGCTTTAACTTTTCTTGCGAGCCCTGGAGCGAATACTCCGACCGCAAACCCGGCAACTAGACCTACAATAAAACTCATAGGACCTCCTTATAATACGAGGCAAGGGCAGATATCTTTCGAAGTCTGCCCCGATAAAGAATTATTTAAACCTGATCAAACTGAAGAACAAGGTTAGCCACAGAACCCGTATCAGCGGTTCCCGTCAAAGCTGTCACATAAAACTGTACAAGACTTTGAGAAGAAGTAATAGCTGTACCGGAATTGCCAATAACATCTGTCGCTGCAAAAACAGCGGAAGTTCCTGAAATACTCTTTAGACCACCCGCTTCCGGATAGAAAGCAATACGACCCGCTGTTGCAGAAGTTGAGTTCCACAAGAACAGCCCAGAGATAGTAAAAGCCAATGTACCCGCAGCTCCTGTAGCCATGGTGCTGGTATTCAAGACTTTAATATCATTGGTAAAGGTAGTTAAATTTGTATTTGGAGTAGTGGCATTATTGAGGTATACCGCAAAAGTAATATTTTCCGATGCAGTAGCAGTAACGTTTCCGGAAAGGCGAACCACAAAAGGTCGTCCATCCCATCGCCCATTCTGTGCCAAATCAACATCTAGACCAAGCATAGAGTTAGCACGAGTTGTATCGGCGGAACGTCCGGGAAAGAGCGCAATGGTTTCAGTTGCGGGGATAGGAGCCACCGTCAACTGAATAGACTGAGAACTATTAACGTTAGACATTTATTTTTATCCTTGTAAAACTTAATTCGTTATTACATCTCCGAACAGGGAGCTTACCGCTCTCTACCTATCGGTAAATCTTTTAAAGTGTTTGTCCCTTGCCAGCTGTGAGGGCGACCTCAATCTGATCCGGGGTAAAATTCAATCCAAAACCTACAGTCGTTTTGTCATGTCCATAAGTTACGAGGGCAACGATCTTGCCATCCTCGCCGAATATAGCAGCTCCACTGTCTCCGGGAACATCATGCATCGAGAATTGCTGGATGTGCGCAGCTTGATCGACCTCGCTCTGAGAATCGAAATCAGGAATCTGGTTTCCGGACAACAAACGAGGAGGGTATGCTCCCGCTCCGCAACCGTACATATAAACCGCTTCGCCGGGAACAACTTCGCGGCTACTTTTGGATAGGTCTATATAATTAGTAAACTCCGGACCATCGACAGCCACCATGATGTGTTCTTGGTAGTCCTCGGTTGCCGCTAGTACGTGATACTTAAAAGTAGATAGATCTAAGGTAACAATCTTATCAAACTCTTCAAAACAATGTTTTGCGCCTAGTAGCACATGTGGACCAATCGAAGTTACGGTGCACATGCCGTCGGGATGTTCGTTGCCCTCGGAATCAACCGCGATCAGGTGCAACATGTGGGTTGCTTTTTGCTGGATAGAAATAGGGGCCGAGGGAAAACGAATCTTAACTTTTTTGGAACAAGAGACAAAAGAAAGAAGAACGATAAGACAAACACTAGTAATTTTTGAGAACATCGGGGCCCTAAACAGAGCATGTATTATTGTGGTTTCCCGAAGGAAGCCTCTGTTCCACAATCTAGGGGAAGTAATTTCCACCGGGACCTAATTTTTTATTTCTTCTAAATTTCTCGGCGTCTGACTCTTTCGCTTCTTTGTTAATTTTTGTAAAATATTCTGATTTATCCAATACGACGTATTCAGCCCAACAAACAGAACACACAACAGGATAGTCTCTATTTATAAAATGGGGTGATGGGGCACCTTCAGACGGATAACCGTTTTTATCGAGGTTATATACAAAGAACCCACAGCAGGAGCATTTCCAACTATCCCAAGGGTGAGCTGAACTTGGCTGTCTTTCTGGAACATCAGAGAGGATATTCTCTTCGTCACTCATTACACCCCCGAAGAAGAACCCCGCTGATCTTTCAATAATGTTCTGAAGCAGTCGGCGCACCACGGCAATCGTTGAACCCAATCGAACACGATGCGATTCGTAACCGTTCCGCAGTCCGAGCATTTATGCTTCGCTAGAAACTGGCGATAATATTTGCTTTCCACGGTTTCTCCTGGACTTTTTATCCGGTTTCGAGATAACTAGCTCGACGGGCGAACCATCGGTCAAGTAGAACCCGTAGCCAGTAAGCCATCGGTTTCCAGATCTGGACAGAGAGACTATACCAAAAACTTGTTCAACAGGGGGTTCCGACGCTCCCTCTAAATCAGTCGGTGAAGGAACACAGGACCAGTTAGGGTGCGTATGAATCGTGCCAAGAAGAGTTTGACCATTGACCACATCTCCATACGAATAAGGAGATTCTATATCGAGGTCATCCTCATCATTCTCACAACCATAAGCTCGATCAATAACGGTAATTACAAAGTCTTCGTTATCCTTGCTTCCCCAGATGAATTCTCCATACTCCAGAGGGTAGAACAACTTGGCTCTGTTTTTAAATCCTAGAAGGACACCATCATCAATCAGTACCTTCATTTTTGTCCCCGAGAAGTTTTTTGAAATCCAACGTCTTTTTCGGTTTCTGGTTTTTTAAATTCTTTGCGTTGCCCTTGCTTCCGGGGCGGACATTACGATGTTTATTGTACCAGTCCATGGCTTCTAGTTTCTGGGCTATAGTCGCGTCTTCGTCGGACATTATTTTTTTAGCGAGGTCAGCTAACAGTTTACATCTTGATAGCTGTTGATCCTCGGTTACCGACCTAGATTTCGCCACTCGATACTCTTAATCTCTTGAATAGAGTTGAGCCGCTCCCAGAGCAAGATCTCGTCCGAGGTCGCAGATTGCGTACTCAAAAGAGACCCTTTATCGGAACGGTATTCTTTAAGTCCGGATTCAGGATCAATAGAGAATGTCATACAAACCTTGGCCACCTTTTTTACATCCCGGTTGTTTAGGACGGCATAAAGGCATTGGATCAGTTCCGTCAGCAACGACTGCAGAAGCGAATACCAAAATAAAAAGAATAGTAATAAATGTTTTCTTCATAGATGTAAAGGACTAACCGAAGCTAGCCCGAGAACAATTAGCCCTGACTAATAGAGAATTCTGAAACGGTTGTAGTGCCTCCATTGGCGGCACCCCACGTCACAGAAAAGCAGAACTGAAGACTAGCGTTGGTTGTGACGCTGGCACCGTTGTTGGTAAGTGTTACCCAGCCAGATTCAACTGGAGTCGTGCCGTTAGCATTAAGATCGTACCGACCCCTAACCGCTTGTGAAGTGCTATCCCAAAATAGAACCGCTTCTGCTAAAAATCCATACGTAGCTCCAGCTGCGTTAGTGTTAGCAACAGCTGCGGGAGAAACAAGAGCTGTGCCCGCTTTCGAGGTTCCGAGATAAATTTTAGGTGCCCAGGACACTGAACTAGATCCAGTAAGTGGGGTGTAAGTCCCACAAACTCGAACTAAAAACGGGCGGCTTGAATCGAAAGCCGTATTAGGAAATGCGGGAATCGGAGTTCCTGGATAAGAATATCTATTAAAACCACCATCTAGCGCAGCAGAATTAGTGGAAATATCTAGAGGAGTTGTCGATCCCTGAATTAGAGACTGAGTGGGAATAGATAGAACCGCAATCGTGGTGGCATTAGTATCTGTGCCAATTTTAACTTCCGTCTCAGTAGCTGTTGCCAAAGTCTGAGGAAGGATCTGACCTGTTTTTGTACCACCAAAATAACCTACAACAACTGTTGAATTCATTTTATTACCTTAGTTTGAAATCTGTCTTAAAAATCCATTGCCTCAACAGGCGAGAACTAGATACCTAAAAGCTTTTGCCATGCAGTCTTAGAAGCGTTTAAACTCGCCCCATTAGTCTCAAAGGCTTTCCTCCACTGCCGAACGGCCAGGAGGTGCTTCGCGCCGTCTACTGCGAGGACAACGCACGAAGCAGTCACAATTTGATAGTTGCTATGAAACGCAAAACCGGCTGCGGCAAACAATCCAGCGAAGAAGTAATTATAAAGGGATAGGTCGAAATACGAAGGCTTTTTAGTCTTGAAGATCGACGTAATTCGTTCGTTGGCTTCTTCGTAACCCTTAGCAAAACCTTCCTCGCTTATCGAGGCATCATAATGACCGGCAACGACATCAAATACGGTGGCGAGGGCAACGGCTAGGACAGAGATCATTATTAATCCTTACTGGCCCACGGAGGGCTAGATTCACTAACGTCTTGGGAATCGACCTCGTACTGAGGAACTCGGGCCAGGATCTCTGCAGATAGTTTAAGGGCAGACAACTTATAGTCGGCGTAGGTTCGGGTTAGGGGGTTGGCACTGGATAGCCAGACTCGTATTCCATCGAGGTCGTTTTCCCGGTACAGGGAATCAATTTGACCTCGTGTCTCGTCAGACAACTTCCAGCCATACTCGTTCAGACTGTCGGGACGTTGGAGGTACTCGTGAGGACAAGCTGGAGACTGAGTCTCTAGACGGTAGTGCTGAGTACAGCTTGAACAGTAAAGGCTCGCCAACGGTTCGCCTCGGATTAGAAATTTGGGCCTGAATCGAAATACTCGACGGCGACGTAAAGTGTGTTCGCACAGGCCCGGTTCCCATTACTTATAGGGTTGGCTCTCGGCAGGAAGAGCAGGCCGCCACGGGAAAGGCGGGAAGGAAACAAACGAAGGGATTTAGCCTTCTATTTAATTAGACGAGGCAAACGGGTGAAAAGGCGCATCATTTCAAAATTTATTTTGTCCAGGGATCTCCAGTATCATACTGACAGCTTTCATACTTCCTGTGTAGACCCTCACAACGAGTACAGGTATATAAAGCATCTCCCTCAGGGGACCATCCCACAGCCGTGCCAGCTCCCGGTCCTTGGGGCTCCGATGGAAAATTTCCGTAAACTGTTCTAGTCATTAGTCTTATCTTCAATTCTGTTAGTAAGGTCGAGGGCTTGAGCAACTTGGTCTGTCCCAAATTCTAGGAACTCATGATCTGTAAAATCCTCGCCTTCGATAGATTCATGGACTTTGGCATAAACCACAACAGCCGAACCAGTTTGTTTCAGCTTCAGAAGTTCTGAGAAGGTTTCCTTACTAACTCCCAATGTTTCAAGGACATAGCTAATACCAGCTTCATATCCATCGGAATATGTTTCCATTCCTGTCATAACAATCCTTTTAGTTTCAACAGATTAGCTTCCTTGGCGAAGTACGTATAGACACCGATAAGGCCGAGGCTAATAATTCCACATAGAATTTGACCTCGCTGGAAGCAGTAGATGGCCCCAATGAACCATGTTCCGAAGACTGCTGATACTGCGATAGTGCCGATTACCTTCTCTGTCTTAGACTTCTTCATTCGTCCTCCAAAGGTTCGGGTATAGATTTAAAGCCGACTGCATCTACTGCACTGTCCTTGCATTCTCGTTTCGAGGCCATTCCCTCGGGAGTAGACTCTATGAGAAAGACCTCGTGTATCGGAAGACCTTCGGCTAGGGATATAGCCTCTAGTACAGAGGAGGCACGAACGTATTTTACGAGGCGGTAGTCTTGTGGTTCCACGGGTCCTCTTTTGGGACCCCTATCAATGGGACCCTTTTACTTCTATTTAGTTAGACGAAAAAAGTCACCGATAAGGCGCACTGTAAGATAAAATATCAACTAACTAGGTCACTACGGTAAGTAACTGATGGTCAAGGGGGCTTCCCCACTCCCACCCCCTGAGGCAATCAAGGGTCCCCTATCCTAACTCCTACTGTCTCACACACATACACTCACACGAATATAAATAACACACTCGAACACACGGGATACCGCGATCACACACGCACGCATACATAACGCGCCCGCGAAACGAGTGTTGAAAACAAAGGCATTGCCGTAGGTTGATTGGAGTAATCAACCTCATCGAAAGTGACAGTAAAAACTAGTCTCGAAAATCAAAACCGCACCCACGTAACTCGTTTGCTTTCAATAGTTTGCCGCTAAGTGTATGATAACACGCGCACACGCATGCAATCGAAGTGCCAACAAAATTTCCATTTCCCCTTGACACGTTCGCTCTTCCCCTACATTCGCATCATGAGTTCGAGGTCAAACGCGAGGTCATCGTCCAGATCTGGACAACAGCACGTAGAGATGAAAAATCGTGTAAAATTTTCCCGTTTGTTTTCATGCATTTGCGTCGAAAACGCTCGCATGTCGTTGAAAACATAGGTGTGTAAAAAATACTCGAAAGCGGTAAAAATTACACGATATGAAAAATGGAAGTCGTTTGTTTTCATGCACTTGCGTTTGGAACGGCACCTGCACTAGCACTTGCGACCGACGGTTACACAGGCAGTCCCGAACCCGAGAGCTTCTCGGTCGATGAGAGCATAAGTACTCGGCAGTAGCGATAGCATACCGTATACACCCGCTGTCAAACGGTCCTGTTAACCCGAGGTCAAACGTTAGCTGGCGAGCTATAAACGCACGCGGAGAAAACACAATGCCAACCGAACAAGAAATTCTCAAAGCACGTATCGCTGAACTGGAGAAAGCTCTGGCAGCTAAGAACGCACCCAAGGCTATCTCGTTCAAGGTCAGCGAGAAGGGCGCGGTTAGCGCCTATGGTATCAACGCTCGCTTCCCAGTAACTTTATATGCGGACCAATGGGTTCGGCTAAGTGCGGCGATGCCTGCTCTTGGCGAGTTCATCAAGGCGAATGCATCTAGCCTGTCAGTGAAACCGGCCAACCACGTCACGACTGTTCCGCCCACGAAGTAACACGGGTTTATTGCAAGCCGAATGATGACTGGCAACAGGAACTTTCGGCTTGACAATGCATCCGGAATGTGGACAATGCGAGAAATTAAACTAACCCGAGGCTATGTCGCATTGGTCAGCGACGAAGACTATGACCGAATATCAGTGCACAAGTGGTGTGCTAGCGAGTCGTGGTCAAGAGGCAAGATGCATAACGTATACGCTATCAGAAGTGCGGACGGATATACGCTGCGGATGCACAGGTTTATCCTTGGCGTCGATGAACACAAGGTCGAGGTCGATCACATTGACGGCAATGGACTTAACAATCAGCGCCACAACTTGCGAACGGGCAGTAGATCAGATAATGCTACGAATATGCCTAAGCGCAAGGATGCTAAGTGGTCTGAATTCAAGGGAGTGGTATTACACGTCCAAAGTGGATTGTGGCGATGTGAACTATCCCTTGGCGGAGTTCGGATATATTTGGGCTACTATCGTACCGAAATTGAGGCAGCTATGGCCTACGATATAGCGTCGCTGTTATTTCGAGGTGAGTTTGCGAGGTTAAACTTTGCCTCTGGCCCACCACTGCCAGTAATCTAATTCGAGGGCTATATGACACACTGTATCGAATGCGAGGGCAATTCCGAAGTAGGGCACGAGGCTACTTGCTACTATGCCCAAAACGAGGTCAATGTCCCTTGTGGGAAATGCGGACAGCATATGGCCGATGGGAGCGTCGTGGTTATGTCTTGGCAGAACACGGCTATTGAGCATGTTAACTGTCCAGAACCGGACGGGGAATACGAGGTCAGAACACGGACTGCTAATGTCCAGATTCCGGATACATGTGTGCCCGAGGTCATTCGCTAGGTCACTATCACGCATATAATGCCATGTGTGCGTGAGTAGTAATCTAATGCGAGGTCAAGTCTATGATCGAAGTCAAGACAACAACAACGAATTTACATGTTTTCCTGTCGCTAACTGGACACGCCTTCGACCAAACGACGCCAGATTCTGATAGGTCACATGGATTTTACTGGTCTATGCGTTGGCTTGCGCGTCAGGTTATTGGCCAAACTTGGATGGACTGGCTTATTACGTAATTTCAATGCGAGGTTAAACCATGAAAGCACTAGCCAAACTCCGAGCCATTGCCCGGCAAAAGCATGATTGCGGGGAAATGACTTACACTGAACTTCAACTAATCCTGCTCGAACTTGAGAAGCGCAAGCGAGCATTACGAGGCAAGCCTTAGGCGAGGTCAAAAATGAAAGACACGATTGTGTACATACTTGTAGCGGGTTTGTTGCTCCCTGTGTATACCATTGCTGCACTTGGTTTATGGGCTCTGGTTATACATGTATACACGGAACTATTTGTTCCGAGGTCAAAACCATGAAACTAAACACTTTGCTCGGATTGTTAGCGGCAGTTTGCCTTGGATTAACCCTGTCCAACGTCGCCTGCCTAATCGCGTATACCGATCTGGACAAGGAATATTCACAGGAAATGGGCTTGCGGGATCAATCTGATTCAATGCTTAGAGCTTGTCAGGCGGGGAATTAACTCAATACGAGGTCAAAATATGATTGTGTACATCGTCGTTATCGTGTTCATGGTGCTGCTTTTCTCGTTCATGGGAATTGTAGTATACTTTGAACATGTGGAAGCAATGACATTGCTGAAAAACGCAGACGAAAACGAAGATAGTCTCTAGTTACGAGGAGTATGTCCGGATTATGGACCTTGGCATACTCTTGGCAACTAGCCAATTCGAGGTCAATATGCGTAAGAGTGTAATTCTTGTACTGGTCCTGTTCGCGGTCGGCGCGATGGCTGCTGAACGCGTGAAAAGTCTGTATCACGTCTCGCACGTGTCTGAATCCCTAGTCGGGATTAGCTGCCCAATCAATCATGCCGACGTAACAGTGATTGGCAACTATAATGGCGTGTTGCTTATTAGCTGTGGTACTCGGTAATCCCGTTTCCCTTGGTAGGACGCGAGGTCAATCTCGCGTAAGCTATTTAGTTTAACGTACTTAGTATAATTCAGCGAGTTGTGAAACGCTGTTGCTGAGGGACTAAGTAGCTTACGGAAGGTTGTCCAGTTCTGGACAGCTAACCTCGCCCTTGGCTTGGCGCCATCGGCTGATTCTGGCTGCTCAAGTGATTTCGAGGGCCGTTTAAATGCGATATGGCGAATCGAGGTCACGGAATGGGTTCGAGGCCGGAAACGAGGTCAAACGCCTCGCCTTGGCCTCGGAAACTAGGCTAGCGAACGTTTTACAGCACGGTCGGACGTGCGGAAAGCGGGTTTTATGACGGACGAAGAATTGGAAAACAGTTATTACGGCCCTGTATGTAACATTGCAGGGTGTGTCGAGTGTTATGTTATGGTAATCGAGTGTAACTTCTGCGGAGAGATTAGCACAGTCCAGAATCCGGATAATGCGCCTCGTATTAACTGTCCGAACTGCGGTATTTCTAATTCTGTACCTCGGGACTGATATAACGAGATCATTGTAGTCTTGTAGTCTTAGGGCGGGATCGAATATGTACACAATGCTTCGCGCAAGCTGTTCATAATAGAGCAGCTTACGAGGTGCATACCTCAAGACAAGTTAGACGGACCTGCAAGCTAGGTAACTAGCAGCTGTGCAAAGCAGCATCGAGGCGACGTGGAGTTAACGTCGTGGTCCACAAATATAAGTCTGCGCAAGTAGCGTAGATACCACGAGATAGAACGGGCAAGCTTTGGGCCAAAATGTCCAGAGAATTGCACTCTACCAGCATATCAGGTAAGGAAATGCCTGACCCAAGTTTGATATGCGCCAGTTTGAAGAATATTGCGAACTTTGCAGCGCGGAGAGTGACCGTAACTGTGAGCGATAGCGGCTTCGAACCCTATACGCTTTGGATGGTAAGACCGCCAGCAGTTGAGTGTCTATTTCAAGAAGTATCCGCGAGGGCAGCAGCAAGGTTAGGTATAAGCGACCGATATAAGTGCTTATAGCTAATGCATTTACGAGAGAACCGAGGCAACTCGTGAGCGACCCGAACTGCATTAGACTATGCGCATTTTGCGTATACGAGGTGAAAATATGCACTTAAGTAACGAAGATTTGCTCTTGTTTATGTTAGACGCTCATCGACGTATTGAGGTATCAACTAACGCGTGCGAGGACGAAGAAGCCACTAAGTTATATAGATTATATCGCACAGAGGTTTTGAGGAGAATGAATCACGATGTCTAGTCTAGTTCTAAACGATGGCAACATAAAGACTTCTACTGGAGTTTTGGAAAGTAATTTGTCCTTTCAAGAAGCCATAGATTTCCTAGTTAATACTCCTAGTTGGTGGAGCGGGCCGAATGGCAAGGGACCGACATTGACCTTGGAGATTGTTAAGAATAGCAAGAATCACAACGGGAAAAATATTCTGATAGTTTCGGACGGCGATGTTAGTATTGAAATATCGGAACACGGTATATTTTGCTATGCGTGGTCAGGTGCATCCTAATGTCTGAAACTAAAGAAGTGCTCCTTGCTCGGATATTAGAGCTAGAGAACGCTTTAAAGCCTAAACCTAAATCCGAGGTCAAACGTAAACCTAGGAAACTAAAGGCTATACCAAATGGCCGCGTGAGTTTCAGATTTCAATTTTGAGGTGAACTATGTTCGGTCTTACCATGATCTATGACAGAGAAACTGCGAGGTTAATTGGTTATCGGATATCCGAGGTCGAAGCCTTGCTAGGAACTAATCGCAGACGTGAATTCGAGGAGTATATGCGAGGTAAAACCGTAGGTATTGCAAACGGGGAGCACATTGTCTATCCCAATGATTTAAAAGCATTTTTCCTGTACGGGAATTAAACACGAGGTAAAAATCATGTATGCTATCGTAATGGCGGAAGGTGACGATAAACAGTCTGTAATCAAGAGTTTGCTAGAAGCAATTACAGACTTAGAAAAAACCAGCATTGACAACTGTTCAGCTCACAACTTTGAATACGAGATGTTCGAGGGAGAGATGCCTGCAATGGATATGCTCTTTAACGATCATTTTGGAAATTAGCTACGAGGTGAATTATGTGTTACGACAGACCTTGGGGACACGGAAACAAAATTGGCGAAGTCTATGTTGTTGAGGAAAATAGACTTGGTATCAACAATCATCAACCAAAAGATAAAAGTCTGGCTTTGTGTATAGAGCACACTGGAGACTATTTCTACGATTATATGCCAATAGTCGTAGATAAAAAAGGCATAAGGGCAAAATTAAACAAACAATTTGGTTCGTACGCCTTCCGTAAATTGTCCAGATTCCGGAAATTCTCAGATAGAGAGTTTCATTTACTTCTAGCTGGAGAGAATCTAAGCGAGTAACTACGGGGTCAATATGAATCGACACGAACAGAAAAAGTACGCCCATTTGATGCATTGGCACGAATGTGGTATATGCGAGAAAATGTCTGCTTGTACGGATAGTCCTTGCACACGCCTCGATATCTGTCGAGAATGCGAGGTCAATCCTATGGAACAAGTCCTTGGAAAAGAAAGATGCGAGGTATTTGAACAGGAAATGTCCAAGGTCAGAGCCTACGAGGTTAATATTAGTAAGTATCTTGACCTCGGAGATTCGTGGCGTGCGAGGGGAATGTCAATTTCACTAGAGTAACGAGGTTCAACTCATGCCGTACTATCGCAGAGGTTCTTTGGAAGAAAGATTTTGGTGGAATGTAGACAAAAACGGCCCAAAACCCAGTTTAGAATCAATACAAAAATATCCAGAAATTGAAAACACAATATGTTGGATTTGGACTGGCCACACCATAAAACACGGATACGGAAGAATGAAAGACAAATCCATAGGCACCCATTTAGCCCATAGAATTGCCTTTTATCTTGCTAACGGAAGATGGCCTAACACAACCACTCCTTTTATACTACATAAATGCGACAATCCTCCTTGTGTTAGACTCGAACATTTAATTGAAGGAACTCATGCTCAAAATATTAAAGATTCGTATGATAAAAACAGGGGGGACTGAGCCGAGTTGGAGAAAATAACTTTTTTGCCAAAGTAACTAAAGACCAGGTAAAACAAATGCGTCAAATGTACGAAGAACAAGATGTATCGTATGCAAAACTTGCGACGTTGTTTGGCTTAAAACCGTCTACGGTAAGCGATATTTTGAAAAGAAAACACTGGAAGTGGGTAATTTAAACTTAAGGAGGGAAACAAATGTCGGATACAGAAAATAAAGAGGTGATGCACGCAATAGCTAACGAGTATGGTTGCTTTTGTTTACCCGATCAGAATTGCGATCAATGTACGGAATATGAAATTGAGTATCCGCATATCAACGATCTAAGAGACGAATCAGCCCACAAGTTAGTTGGCCCCGCTCTTCAGAATTACAATTCCCAACATTTTCATAGCTTTATCAGCCGAAAGTGTAGATAAGTTTCGTGTCAATCCGAGGCGATTGTCCTCGGGTTGTCAAGAAATTTACCTCGGAGTTAATTATGCCTGAAGATGATCCGCAAATAGGATGGGTGACGTTTTATCATGACAGGACAATAACTACCGCGTATGCCCGATGTTTTAATGAAGAATGTATGTCTAACCACCTGGTTATGAGAGCGTTATACCTATCGCAGGTCGAAGGTAAATTCCGTGTTAAGTGCTCGACTTGCGGATTTGGTTTGTATTACGAACCAGGTTTGCCTCTTATATTTAATGCGGAAATAGTAAGAAATCTGACGGAAATCGAAATAATCGCCGCTATGATTGATGCCGAGATGTAAACCCCATGTCACCATTGCACTTAGATGGCCACTACTGCGATTTTGGCCTCGGGTTTACTTCTGGGCATCTAGCCTACGGAGGAAAGTTATGGCTCGTTTACCGGGAACAAAGAACAAGAAGTTTTCAATATTTGCATTTAAATCATCCGAGGACAGGGCATATTTCATCAGGATGAATCTACCTACTGATGCGCCTTATACAGTTTATGTCCATCCCTCGCTATTTAACTCAGCAATTCAGTGGTATTATCTTCGCATTGAACTACCAGAATCTACACAGAAGGAGGTCTAAATGTACGTAGCAATAGTATTTAGAAGTCTAAATGACGAGGCGGCAAATCCGAGGCCATTACCAGGAACAAACTATGCTCGTCTTGATCCACCTGATGTCGTTCCGGAAGAAGACGAGTTTCCATCGTCTGCGTCCGAACGGAGCGGATTTACAGTTGCACACACAATCCTTAAACCTACCGCACAAGAAGCAGCCCAAGGTGCTGAAATTAAACGTCTTAGCCTTTCCAATTCTTATCCCAGTCGTAACTATAGGATTTGGGTTGGTCTGCTTTCACACGAGGTCCAAAGACCAGAGCCTCGTCCTTTACAGCTTGTAGAATTGGCGTAGAATTAACGCGAGGTTAGCGCCTTGCGTCCTACATCCTGAGTCACTTAATATGCGAGCGGGGCTTGCAGCGTGACGAGTAGGTTCGACTCCTATCAGGGTGTAGGGCGGAGGGCGCTATGAAATACGTGGCACTGCTTTGCCTCGTTGCGTTCGCATTTGCACAAGAAACCGAGAAACAGGCTTATCAGGTATGGGACGCCTCGTGTATTGTATCTATTAGCAAGGGGATTCATACGAGGATGGAAGCTCCACTCAGGAGCGGCAAGCCAGATATGTCCGAGGTCAAAATCCTCGGAATTCACGCAGAATACGTGTCCGGATGTGGACATATTGAGATAAGGAAGGAGAAATAATGCCAAAGTACGGAAAGAGTAAGAATCCCGGAGCAAGAGAAAGCTGGCTTCGAGCCAAGAAACAGAACCGCCCTCGTCAAGTATGGGTTAATGACCACTGGGAGAAAGTATACTTTTGGCCTTGTTCCTACTAAGCAATACATGCTGGCTCTGCGCTTATTTAGATCAGAGAGCGGATCTCGATTATCAATACGAGGTCAACCAAAAGCTAGAAAATAACCTCGATATTTGCAATACGGAGTTAAATCAGGCACAGCATAGGAGCGAGTTCGAATGATTATTTACCTCGTATCAACAGGAGATTACAGCGACTATCATGTAGTCGGTGCCTTTTCTACGAAAGAAAAGGCTTTAGAAGCCTTTCCATCAAAGGATTATGGGATAGAGGAATACGAGCTTGACAAGCCAACCGTTGTATTGAAACGAGTTTACTCGGATGTAATCGCTATTAGTGACGGTTCTAGATGGATTGGCTCTACTCCAGATCACGACGGAACAACACATTTTGCCTCGAAATTGGACGAGGTTGATATAGGATTTAGAGGGAAATATGACTTTTTGCAATGGGACTGGCCCAAAAGTCATGGAACTAGCCACGTTTATGCCAAATCAGTGATTAGCCAAGAACACGCCACAAAGTTAGCTGCTGAAGGTCGTCAAGCTTTCCTTAGAAATGATAAGGCTTTATCGCACAATGTAGAGATTTAGATTCAAAATCGAGGGCATCTATACGTTGTCCTCGTTTGTGCATCTAAATCAGTTCGAGGAGAAAATAATGAAAAAGCTAGTACAAGTCACCGAGGTAGAAGGCGAAGGACTTATGGCTCTTATGGGCCAGAAAGTGCTTCTTCTGTGTGCAAACTACTTTTACACTGGAAAATTGATCGGGGTTAACGACACTTTTGTTCAACTTGAAGACCCGGCAGTAGTATACGAGACTGGTTCGTGGTCGGATAGTAAATTTAAAGATGAACAGAAACTTCATACCAAAACATTCTATATTTCGACCTCTGCTATTGAATCGTTTGGAGTTTCAAAATGAAGGATTTACGAAATAAGTGTAAGAAGTTATACAGGTCCTGGTCCTGGTCCTGGTCCGGGTCCTGGTCCTGGTCCAGGTCCGGGTCCTGGTCCAGGTCCGGGTCCAGGTCCGGGTCCGGGTCCAGGTCCTGGTCCGGGTCCTGGTCCGGGTCCAGGTCCGGGTCCGGGTCCTGGTCCGGGTCCGGGTCCAGGTCCTGGTCCGGGTCCTGGTCCGGGTCCAGGTCCGGGTCCTGGTCCGGGTCCGGGTCCGGGTCCGGGTCCTATTAAAAAAATCTTCAACATTACGAGCCTAGTGATAGGCTCGTATTGATGCAGATTTAATTCGGAGGTTAAAACATGGAACTTCAAATGTGTCGGGGAGCAAACTATCCGTATACGGACGAAGAGCTATCCCAAACTACTAGAGTTACACTACAATCGCCAATGTGGGGACCATTCTCAGGAACTATGAATATTTTCATAGAAAGGGATCGGTTGGCTAGTTTTATTTCCGGGTGGAGCAACCCCGATAATTTATCTAATAAAGAATACGCGATGAATATTCACATCGAACCAAATTGGGCGTGTCCAGCAACTCCCTTAGTTAAAATAGATTGCCGATGTCAATTGCGACAGAGTTGCGCTCCTCTTCTAAATTGGCTTAGTTTGTGGGGCGAGTTTTATTGGGAACCCGAGGAGCAATCTAATCCACACGTAGAATCTCAGTTATGGCTGAGAGCAGACGGGTCAGTTGTAAAATACGAGTTTAATGATTCAGATGGAGGTTAAATCAGTGTTTTCAACAATTTGGGAAGCTCTATTCTGTTTTGAGCATGGAATCCTGTCCCCTAAAAATCTTCCGGCTGTCCTCGGACTTTGCGCCTGTCTCAGATGTACGTTCTATGGGATTAAATCGAAACTTGGTTGGTAACGAGGTCAAAATTATGGAAAAATCATTAACAGTTGGAGAACTTCGTCAAGCTTTGGAAAACATGTCAGATGATCTGCCAGTTTATATCCACATTCCGGAATACGTTAAATTCGGATCACAGGAAGACTGTATGCGGTATGTAACCAAAGCACAATTTGTTCGAGAAGGAAGTATTTCCAATGCATGCTTCGATATCGAGGCGGGAGAAGGGTTTGGTTGGTAGTATGACTAGATTTGAGGAATTGCTAAAGCTGCGCCTCTTCGACGATTTTAAACCGTGTTGGAAAGCACCGGAACGTCCTCCGCCTATTGATGGGCATTATTGGGATTGCAAATGCGAGGATTGTGCTTAATGTATCCCCAATGGCACGGCAAATCTTACTTTCGCCTCGCATATTTCTATGGAATCTCGGGGCTAATCTATCAAATATGGTTCGATCTAAAGAATTGGAGGATATTGTGTCAAAAGACGTAGATGATGCTGTAGTTCGGCTCAAAAATGCAAGATTAGAGCTAGAATTGCTACGGGAGCACGAAAATGACACCGCTCGTACTTTTCATGCGTTGGGCCTCGGAGTAATTGAAAACGCCATCTCTTACTTAAACTCGGGGAAGATTTACACGAGGCGAGGTCTACATACAGCCATACTTTTCGCCTTGGATTAAATATGTGGATAAATCTCATTAAACTGTGGGTGTTATTGGTAGTTCTCTCAGAGAAAATGCGAGGTAAAAATTATGTTAAAAACACCTGAAAATGCCAAGATGTCGTTAGAGGAGCTATTTAAAGATAGTTGGAGCGATGGAGAAGAAGTGACGGTAAAGAAAGCAAAAGTATTCACATCTAAGGGAACCAAAAACGCCTTGGAAGTGAAAATTTCCCAAATGTATGAGTATCCAACCATAAAGAACTGGGAGGGCGGGGTTATATCAATGCTCCAGTCTATCGCTAAAGCCTGTGGAGGAAAGGATGTAAACAATGAGAATAGACATTCTTCATCTGGCTGCGAAACGTGCGACTATGGCAGCAATTATGTATGGGAATTCGTAGTTTGGTAGTCCAGAATCCGGACTCGATAATCATGTCATTGGCCTCGTATTGGGCCAATGGCGAGCTTATCGGCTCAAAGTAAGGAGGAAATAATGCCAGCAAATAGGGCTAACTGCGGTTGTGCTTTGACCTCGGGTAACCCAGCTTGTACTGCTTGTATGCGATGTCCCGCGTGCTGCCGCAGCTATGGAGAGTGTCTTACATGCACTGGTCCATCCTGCGTAGATTCGAGACCAAGGCTTACGTATCGCCGAAGTCCGGATGTATCAGCAGAATTTAGAGCTTGTCAATCTTGTGGATTTTGTTCTGCGTGTTGTTCTCAGAGGAATAGGTGCCACCGGTGCACAGGGTGTCACAGTAACTACGAAAGAACTCGTATTTGCGCAAATTGTAATATGTGTACAAATGGTTGTTGTCAATGTTGGAGTTGCGCGGGATGTCAGGTGAGGAGACCCCGAGGCAATCGCCAATGTCGTCAATGCGCTACTTGTATGCAGTGCTGTCAGTGTAGAACTTGTGAAAGATGCGAGGATCAGCGACGAGTCATTTGGTGTCCAGATTGCGAATATTGTTCTGGACATTGCAATGATCCGGAAAATCATACTGAAAGCTTTGTTGATCTAAGGCCGGAGCATCTTCGACCTAGATCGGCAATTATTGCTTTCCAAAAACGTGCGTTAAAGTTCTGGAACTCTGAACCTACGCAGTTCAAGAGAAATCCACTTAAACGCCACATTAGTGTTGAAATCGAGTGCGACAAGGTTAATACGTCCGGAAACGGAAAGAAATTGGCCTCGGTTCTCAAGAAATGGTCAGACTCTGTAGTGACAGACGGAAGTCTTTCCGGGGACTATGCACACGAGATCAATACCTCACCCTCGAATGGTGATCTATTCGTTAACCATATCGAACAGATTACTGAAGCCTATAAAGACATAGATGGCAAGTGCTCAGTGAAGTGCGGCCTCCACGTCCATGTAAATTGCCAAGATTTGAAGTTCTATGATCTTCGCAAGGTCATTTTGCTGTATGCTAGGATTGAACGAGCGTTGTTCGAACTATGCAGGCCAGACCGGGTTAATGCCCAGTATAGCCGTCTGTGTGGCAAGAACTATGCCAACATGTCTCCAAATCCGGAAGAATTTCGCAGACAGCTGTTCGGGAAGTTCTACTGTGATTCGGAGAAACTTGCAGTTGCTAGACCAGATAAGAACGTTGGCCTCGCGATTAAGAAGAAGAAAGAGGGCAAATATGCTGGTGTTAGGTATCGTGCTCTCAATCTTCACAGTTACTTTCTAAGGAAGACTGTGGAATTTCGGCATCATGAAGGGAGTGTTGACCCGGAAGTAATCATTAACTGGGCCGAGGTTTGTGCTTACATAATCGAAGCCGCGAATAAGCTATCCGAGGCGCAAATTCGAGCTTTACCAGATACCTCTCGCCAAGCTTTGTCCACAATTCTACCAGAGAATCTGAGAGAATGGTGTGACAAGATTTGGGAGAAATCTGTTGTAAAATGGGAGGAAGTGGAAATCAGCAACAATAGACCAGATCTTCCCCTCGTTCCAAAGGAGGAAAAACAGTTGGATAGACGAGCACTTCGCAAGAAACACAAGGCCGAAAGGAGAGCCAAGGCTAAAATTAATGAGTATAGGCTGATAGCTTTGCGAGCCATTATTTCAGGTCAGAGGTTGACTCCGCAACCGGTTGCTGCACAGTCCGGAACTGGACAATCAACTCCATTTTGACCTCGTATTTAACTTCAAGCCCGGACTTCCCGAAAGCGAGGTCCGGAGCGTGCGGTTAGGAGGAATATGAAAGAAATAGAGTTAACCCAGGGCTACAAAGCTTTGGTGGACGACGAAGACGAAGCCAAGGTAAATCAGTTTACTTGGTGTGCTATGGTTAGAAATAATAAAGACGGCTCGTTTCGTACAGTCTACGCACAAACATCTCTTGGAGTGGACGAAAAAGGAAAAAGTGTTAGGATATATTTACATCGGTTTATACTCGGTATAGTTGATCCTAAAGTTTTAGTGGATCACAAAGACTATAACGGATTAAATTGCCAAAAAGAGAACCTCCGAATTGCAGCTGATGGCCAAAATCCATGGAATGCTCGGATTTCAAAAAGCCATAAGACAGAATCTAAATACAAAGGCGTAACGTTGTATAAAAGCCACGGCAGAGTCATAGGATACAAGTATAATATATGCAAGAAAGGTGAAAAGTTTTCGGAACGGGGATTTGAAACCGAGGATGAGGCTGGTCGAGCTTACGATAAAAAAGCCAAGGAGCTTTTTGGAGAGTACGCTTATCTAAACTTTCCGGATGAACAGGAATCTTAAATTAAACTAACGGAGGATGTATATGTGCGGTATTTTTTGTGTTGCAAATAAAGAGGGTTACGAGCCAAAATTGGATATAGCCATTCCAATTATGGCATTGATAATGGAAGAGAGGGGTAGACACAGTTTTGGCCTCTCTGATGGTGTGGAAATTATCAAAGACACGGGGCCAATTTCTTCTGGATTGACTGTAAACATGTTTACGGGAAAGAAGGAGCTAATAGCCCACACTAGACACGCCACTCACGGTTCTCAAACTAAACAAAACGCGCATCCTTTTGAATTCGGAGAAGGAGAAAATAAAATTATTGGTTTGCACAATGGAGTATTAGTTAATCACGATAAGATGAACGAAGAACACAACAGAAAATTCGAGGTTGATTCTTGTCACATATTTCAGCATATTCTTGAAAACAAACCACTTAAGGACATCCAGGGCTACGGTGCGGTAGCTTTCTTCCAGCGTGGTAAAATGTATCTTGGTAGATTTAATGGAGGCCAGCTGGCTATTGCAAGAACAAAATTTGGAATAGTTGCGGCTTCGACTCAAGAAGCTGTTTACAAAGCTTTAAAAATATCCGGCTTGGAATTGGAATGTTTTTATGAGGTTCTGGATGAAAAACTTTATATGGTAGAAGAAGGTCTTTTATTTAACACTGACAGAGATTTCCGCTTCGGCTCTCGCTACCAGCCCATAACCAACAACTATCACGGACATTACGAACCCCATGATTGGAGGCAAGGTTCGAATTACTATGAAGGAGCACGAGGCCGATGGATCAACAATCACTGGGAAGAGGGTAAATGGATCAACAAAGATACATTTGTCCCAGGAGAATGGAAAACTGGTAAATTCACTCCGAATGACGAGGGCAAGGCTCAATTATTTCTCCTCGGAGATGGTAAATCTAAGAAGGGAAAGCAGAAGACCAAGAGGGCTGTCGCTGACTCAGATGCAGATAACTGCTGTCTATGTCAGTGTTTGTTCTCAGTCGAGGAAGAAACTTGGGACAGTCCCTTCGGTGAGTTATGCGATAGCTGCATGATGACTTGTTTTCGGGCTCAAATGGAAGAGGAGACCGAGGTCATTGAACTTGAAGCAACTATCGAGAACTCAGTAGGCGAGGGTATCCATAAACTGGACGATCCGTTTATTTCTACAACAGTCCGAGACTTTCTAAAGGAGCTAACAGATAAAGAAGCAGCAAGCAATAGATGCAATAAAGAGACAATGCAAGGATCGTGTGACGAATGTGCAGTTACAGTTAGCAACGATGATAAGATATTTGTTGATAAAGCCGACGGCCACATAGTAAAATGGATTTTGTGTGTTGGATGTCATCATCAACTAACAACTCCATATAACACAGAATTTCCAATCTGTTAAGTCTTGAATCTGGATATCGAGGTCAAACTCCGTGTCCAGAATTGAGGATTTTATGGATAAACCTATTGGATTAATGATATACTCCAAAAACGAGGGAAACAAATATTATGTGTTTTGTAGTGTTTGTTCCAAAAATAATAAGATGTACTGGAGTAGCTTAGAACCCTTAAAAGGAAGATCGTGGCCAATTTACAGAGAGAATATCGGAGTTTTTGGCCAGAAATGCCATTGGAACGGATGTAGAAATTTTTTAGTAGAAGGTCATCTTGATTTATTTCCTAATCCGAATGACGAGCACCTCAGTCTAAACTCTCCCTCGGAGATACTAAATGGCGGATAAACCAATCGGCTACCTCGGATTTAATCGAAGAAATTGCGATCATCTGTGCTATTGGTGTATAAGATGTTACGAGCATTATAGTATAGCGAGGCGGAGTTATTGGAGTAACAACACGTGGCCGATATTCGAGGATCATCTCCAGAAGTTTAGACTTAAATGTCGTCAAGGATGTGGGAATATCCATAATCCGGACGAGCCAGAAGAATTTTTAAATAGTGAACTTGTTGAAACTCTTGTCCCCGAATTATTCGACGAACCGGAGGAAGACTAATGCCTTACGTTCCAGCGGGTAATGCAACAAATAGACAGGCGACCTCGTATGTCCCTCTAGCACCTAGAGAATGGATTGATGATCCCGAGGGCATTGGATTTATATTGTATTATGCACCGTATAGGAGGTATCACTGGTTTTGTAAGAAATGTTATTTAACTGATGAAAAATCATGGGATGCGTATAAAAGCGTGGATAGTGACGAGGGAAACGGTTTATTTTGGTCGTATAAGGACCAATTCAAAAATATGAGGCAAATTTGTGGTGTGGGGTCATGTACGTTTATTTTGGAAGGGATGGGTTTAAATACGTTTCCCAGTGATACTGGAGCTTTACCCTCGCCTACCGAAATTTTAGCTCAAATTACGGGGAGAAACAATGTCAGGTAGATCAGTAGTAGATGTTTGGTACCACGGTTGCCGCTACGAGGTTCTACGAGGTCAAGCACCTGGATGGGGACTAAGAATCTTCTTTAACGTAGAAGATGATGAGGATCTGTGGGTTCTCGACTCCAGTTCATCTGTAAAAACTAAGATTGATCCGATGGGAACATACTATGTCTCGCATTATGAGAGATTTTACTCTATCTCTAAGAAAGTAATAGGTTTCCGCAAGGAAGGTCCGAGGGTAACGCATATCAAGAGCGGGGATAAATTCGATAAATACGTAGACCGTCCGACGAAATGGACTCCGAATAACCGAGCAATCCTGAAGGATTTGGATAGATATCGAATCTGGTTGACCTCGCAACCTGAATTGGTCGAGGCGGCTCGTAAAGAGTTGAAAAACAAGGTGTTAGGTTGCTGGCATAGTCCGAAGGCCGGATTTGCAGATATTTTGCTGAAAGTGGCTAACGAGGAATAACATGAAAAAGCCAAAGTTTCGTTCTGATCCGTTGACTAAAATTAGAGAACTTCTGGATGAAAATAACCGCCAAAAGGAAGAAATATCAAGGCTCGAAAACAGAATATTAACCTTGGAAGCTAGAGTTCATATTTCTAATCTTCGAAACGAAATTGACGATATTTAAAGGAATAATATGCCAGATACTCCTGTAGGATATCTACTGTGGTGGCCGAGGACAAAGAAATATTACCTGTATTGTACTATATGTGCAAGTGGGCCTCGAAGAGAACGTTGGACTACTGCACGAGGACCAAGTTGGCCAATCTATAAAGAACTAGTTGGAAATTATTCACAAAGATGCCACGATTGTGGAAGAATAACTTTTATGGGCGAAGATTTTCTGTTTCCGGACGAATTTTTGATAGGTTTACCCGGACCTGAGGCCATAAATGCCTGAAGAACCAATAGGATATCTGCTCTGGTGGAATCCGCAAAACCGATGGTTTTATTATTGCCCAGAATGTTCAAAAGTAAATATAAACCATTGGAGACAGCAGGAAGCCAAGTTTTGGCCAGTATACATTGAACATATAGGGAAATATTCTCAAAAATGTGGGAATTTTCACGAAAATGGTCGTTATAGTTTGTGCGGAGAAGTCTCTACTGTACTATTTGACCAAGAATCACTTTTTACTTTGCCTAGACCCGAGGATATTCATGCGTAAAGACGCTCTTTTTCCTACTAAAACTAGCCTCGTGTTTAATTTCCGAGGTCTGCCCTCCTACACAGGAGGACATCGTTTTATTTGTGGCCATATTCAAATATGCGGGGATCATGTCCAACGAATCAAAGAACCCGACGTTTGCTGGGATTGTTTCAAGGCTATCCGTATTCTGGAAAGTTCTAAGAGTCATAGGGTAATTCAGAAAAGAACGAGGTCAAAATGAGCGAGCCTGTTGCGTATTTGTTTTGGTATACTTATGGGCCTAGGTGGTATATATTTTGTCCTAGATGTTATAGGGACAGCTGGACCCAAGAATCAAATAAGAAGTACATCTATCCGGTATTCGAGGAGTATGTTCAGAAATTCCATCTAATATGTCATTCTGGTTGTATTATATCAGGTAAAGAGGAAGATCCTATTTTTGTAAACGCAGATACTACCTCTTTGCCGTCTCCAAATGAAATTCGAGATGAAATTCGAGGAGAAAATCAGGCAGGCAGTAGTCCGAGTTTCAGAGTTCTGGAACCAATGATATTTAACATACCTGCCGAGCAGCCATCTCGGAATTATCGAAATTACTTTTCTTATTCTACTAGCACTGATATCTCCAATATCAGGATTGTTCCTAATACAGAGGAAATATGAACCTCGGAGACATTGGAGCTTGGGCAGGCGCTATTTTATCTTTAGTCTCGGCTATAGGCTACGCCTTCGCCGGGGATTATCGAAGGGCCTTGTACTTTGGATTCGCATTTGCTTTGACGTTAACGATTATCTGGAAATAACGAGGTCAAAAACTTGAAATACATTCTTAGACGCCGAGGTATGGGCCGAGACTCGTGCCGACTGATTGCACAACACAGCACCACGGGTCTCAAAGTTATTCGTAATGACAAATATCAACCCGAGGCCAATTTCCTATTCCGGTGGGGAACTCTCTCAAATGTCCGGAATCCGGAAAGAGAGATTAACTCTTCCGAGGCTATTCACCTAGCTGCGAATAAGGCAGAGTTTAGGAAGGTATTGCAAGAGGAAAATTTGGCCCCGAAGACGTGGTACAATGGATTTGTGTCTTATCCTTGCATAGTCCGACCTTTGCAACATAGCGGAGGACAGAATTTATATGTTTGTAAGGACAGCCTCGATCTACAAGCTGCAATTCGAGCGTGTAACGGACAATTTTACGCCTCGGAATTAATAAACAAGAAAGCCGAGTTTAGAGTATATACAGTATCTGGACGAGCCATAGGTGTGTCCCAGAAATTCCCTCGGGATGCTAATTCGGTTGCTTGGAACGCTAGATGCGGCGGTACGGTGCAGACTGTTAGCTGGGATAACTGGCCTCTACGTGTACTTAAGTCGGCTATTCGGGCTGATGAACTCTCTGGTTTAGATTTTGCTGCCCTCGATTTGATTGTGGATAACGAGGACAAAGTCTATGTCCTTGAATCTAACAGTGCTCCGTCGGTGTCAGATTATCGTGCTAAGTGTTTTGCGAGAGCTTTCGATTATATTATTGCTAACGGAAAAACTCGAATTCCTCTTGTGGGGCGTCTTGGAGGATGGAGAAAATTTCTCCACCCGTCCTTGTCCTCGGAGGTTTGGCTATGAACGATCGAGTAGGGATATTACTGAAGGATACGCAGAAACTATACTTCTTTTGTGCTTTCTGCGCCACTGGCTACGAAAACCTGAAAAGAAGGTATGGGTCGAACTGGGATATTTGGGATGTCTTCGAGGATCAAATCCCGGAGAACTGGGGCCAACCTTGTCAATCTGGAGGATGTACTAGAACACTAAGGGAAGGAATTCCTTTATTTGCCTCGGAGCTACAGATACAAGAGTTCTATGAAATGGTGCAACTCGTATAATTTGTACTTCTTCTGTAACTTCTGTAACGATAGATATGATTTTGCAGGAGATAGAAACGAACGTTGGAAAATTTGGCCTGTATATTTAGAGCAAATACCAGAGCTATTTGGACAAAAATGTCATCAAGATGATTGTCTTCAGATACTAAAACCAGGTCCGTCGTTATACGAAACGATCTCGGATATGAGAAAAGATTATAGCATGGTGTCTTTGTATAGGAGGAATAGTGCATCCTCTGGACAGGTTTGATAGTTTCGAGGGCATTTCTAATGAGGAATTGGCCTCGGTTTATTATGAGGCGCTTAGAGAAAGTGACCTCGATTTACCATGGTTAGAGAAAGAGATGCAAAGACGAGGATTACTTGGAATTACATAGGAGGAAATATGTTGACTTGTTCGTGCGGTTCAGTACTTGTAAGTGATGGAACTACGTTTCGATGCCCCTGGGCCTCGGATAAGAATTACCACACCAAACCACCTGTTGACCTCGCAGATCTCCGAGTTACCACAATAGACGGACAAGCGAGGATAAAGGGAAAGAAGATCGGGAGGTTAATCAATGTCTAAGCCTAGTTACTTTTGGACGTTTATTGAAGGATTTTTCTTTGGATTTCTTTTAGCTTCATTATTGGGAATAGTGAGGGAGGTGCTTCGATGAGAGGACATCCGGCGCAAAAAGCCTTTGAAATTGACCTTTCGGATGCCCTCGCGAAATTTAACGCTAAAACACGAGGTCGAAGCACTGAAGCGCAGCAATGGAAGCAACTTTTCGTGGCTGCGACCCTCTGCGGATTCGATATTCAGGTCTTGGACGTTGACCTCGTAGTAGTCACAGAAATCCAGAATCCGGACAAAGATATGACGGATAGATGGACGAGGAACAGGGACTTGTATTGTCAGCAGCGGGCTATTGTACAGAACGATATCAACAGTTCATATCCGGAACGTTGGCAACCTAATAGCCTCGATTTAGAAATAATGAAGGACCTCGGAATTAGTGTTTAGTCCTCGGAAATAGACGGAGCTTGAACCGGGTCTGGTAATTTGACCACGCCCGCAACAAAGCCGTTTGGATCGGCGGGCAAAACTACGGCAATTTGGATAACAATCACTGGTTGTCTGGCAGGAGTCCCGTCTAACCCGAGGCCGGAAGATTCATCAATTATAGAACCAAAGGCTGTGTTGCCAAGACCCATTGAGAAGGCAATTCGGCTATTCTTGGAAAGTATTTGTCCACTAGTATCACGAAAAACCATTGAAAGGACCTCGTATATGATTGATATTAAAACAGCTATTGAAAAATATGGAGCTTGTGAGCACGGGATAATGCCTTATGATACTCCCGATCCGATAAGTCGAAATAATCCTTGCATTTTATGCAAAAGAGAATCAACTCTATTAGCACTAAGAAAACGATTTTTATCGGGTAAAACCCAGGCCGATGTAGCTAAGCGTCGAATGCACATATGGAACGCAGGAGGCAATTTTACTCCAGAAGAATGGCTAGAACGTTTTGACTATTGGGGTAAATGTTGTGTTTTGTGTAATATAGAACTAACCTTACAGAAAAAACACTCTAATACTGCAACTGTGGGTCATTTGATCCCGGTATCAGAAAAATGGCCGAATAGCAGCAACGAAGCTTGGAATATCGCTCCAATGTGTAAATCTTGTAATTCCTCTCAAGGAGACCGATATGCTTTAGAAGAATATCCTAAGGGATCTAAAATACTTAGAAAATTCTACAAACACTCTATCTAGTTAGACGAAGAGAGCATAGAAAAAGGTGCGAAATGTTGTCTAAAAACGCGCCTTTTTGTACGTTTTGATCGTCAAATTAAACAGAGAAAGGTTCACATGAACGACTTTCCATATCTACATTCCGAGGACATCGGCACATCTCCAGTCGGGTTCGTATATTCACAGCCAGTGTTCTACTACTATCCTCAATCTGCTGAAAATAGAGAGGTTGTGCGACGGCGTCAATTAATTGACCTCGGACGAGGTGAGACTCGTGACTGAACTATTGGGCGAAGTTTTATCATACGATCCATCAGGAGTACGAGAAGATACGGAACTGATTGAATCCTACAAAAACGGAGATACCGAAGCATTTGGTAAGCTATTCGAAAAATACAAGCATTTTGTCTATAATTGCTGTATTAAGGCACTAAAAAATCCGGAAGATGCCGAGGATGTTTCTCAGAATGTTTGGGTTCATTTTTCAGCCTATCTCTTTCAATTTAAAGAAGATTGTTCTGTTCGCACGATTCTTTTCCGAATTTCAAAAGATCGCTCCATAGACTATATTCGTCAGAAAGATACGAGGTCAGAAGAAGAACAATATTCTCCTGAAGACTTGAAGGAATTATATGCCTATTCCAAAGAATCCCCCGACCAGGATCTCCTAGTAAATGATATGCTTAAGTCGCTTGAACCCGAGGAAAAAGCCCTCGTAATTGCTATGGTATTCGAGGGTCATACAGGCGAGGAAGATGATCTAGCAGGCAAACTTGGAGTTGCGAGGTCAACCGTAAGTCGCAGATTAGACAGAGCTTTAGAGAAATTACGAGGTGAAATTAATGGTTGACCATGAATTCTCAGACTCAGTTGAGAAGAATAAAGAACTATTGACGAGGTTGGTCGATTGTAACGATTGTGCTGTTAGGTGGAGTTGTTCATTAGAGGCGGATGGCCCCTAGTTCGGAAAATGTCCGAGGCATAAAAACGAGCCACAGGAGAAGCCGTGAGCGAGACTGTTAAATGTCCTAGGTGCGGCGGGCCAGGGCGACACTCAGGCCCAATCTGTCCGTTCTGTGACGATTGTTGTGCCCAGGAGGGTTACGAGGTCGCGCTCGACCCGTTCTCGCGATTCTTTGAGAAAATTCGCTGGATAGCCCGACACTGGAGAAAACTGCTATGAACGAAGATTGGTCGAATAAGAACGATTTCGCGTCGGGGCAAAATGCGGGGCACACCTCCGCGCCGCCCGCTCCAGAGTGCACTTGCGGCTCGCATCCATTGGCTCCTCTTTATCACACGCCAACTTGCCCGAAGGCTTCTGCGGCACAACGCAAGCCCGCTCCTCCCGCACCCGCAGAATGCCAGAATTGCGATGAGCCGAAAGAGTGGCATGGCTCTGAAGCAGGGAAGATGCATCACGAATTTAATCCCAAGAGCGCACCCGCGGCGCCCTGCCCAGAATGCAATCGTCCGACTGTTCACACGGCCACAATCTCAGGAATATGCCTATGCGTCTGCAACACATGCAAGCAACCATTTATCGGCGCACCCGCAGCGCAAGAGACGGCGGACATTTGGAAGGAATGGGATAGCGACTCGCAACTTGTTAAATGGGCGGATTCTCGTGCCGCTTCTCTGAAAGACTCTCTAGAAATTCTCGGAGGTCGCGCCGACTTGGAGAAAATGCGAGCAGATATTGCTGAGGAGAAGGTAGAGAGTCTACAACGAGACAATGTGGTATTACTGGATGCGTTAGAGAAAGCGCAAGGTGAAAAGATTGAGGCCGAGATTAGTATCCGGAATCTGGAAAATACCCTCGAACAGAGCAAGGGAAAAGATTAATTGATACATTGTCATGTAGATTTCGAGAGTAGGTCGCTAAAGGACCTTACTGAAGTGGGAATTGACGTGTATTCAAACGATACGAGTACGCAGGCGATTCTCCTCGCTTGGGCTATTGATGATGAGCCGGTTAGCATAGTGAGTCTTCTCCGGGATTCTCTACCTAACCGGCTGCTGGAGGCTGTCCATAATCCGGATGTTATAATGGTAGCCTGGAATTCAATGTTCGAGCGCCACATATTTGCCAAGTGTCTTGGGATAGTGATACCTATTGAACGGTGGCACGATCCGAGGATAACTGCGAGGTTTGCCTCTATTCCTGGAAGCCTTGAAGAATGTGGGAAGATTTTAAATCTTCCCCTCGAACAACGAAAACTTAAAGAGGGCCATGATTTAATCCAATTGTTCAGTATGCCTTATAGAACCGGAGGCGAAGAGACATTATTTGGAATCCAGCCTGCGGAATTCCACGATTGGAACGATAGACCGGAAGAGTGGAGCCGGTTCGAAGAATATTGTAAACAGGATGTAGCCTGCGAGCGCTTTATTATGAAGGCGTTGCGGGGATTTAAGCTACCTGAAAAAGAGATTCGAGGATGGTGGTTGGATCAAAGGATTAATGATCGTGGCTTAAAAATTGGATTAGATTTAGTCGGAAATGCTCTAAAACTAGCCGAAAAAGAAAAAGAAGATATTTTATCTAATTTATCAGAAAAAACTGGTCTGGCAAATCCTAATTCTAATCCTCAGATGCTTGCGTGGATAAAAGAGAGAGGATATGTTTTCTCTAGTATGGGTAAAGCTTTTGTTGCTAGAGCGTTGGCGGGGGAAAGTCCTCTTACGCCGGAATGTAAAGAGGTCCTTGAACTACGACAGCTATCCTCTCGAACCAGCTACACCAAGTATATTAATATTCAGAATAGAACTGGACTGGATGGACGACTTCGAGATCAATTTTCATTTTTAGGTTCATCTAGGGCCGGAAGATGGGCAAGTTTAGGCGGAGCACAGCTCCACAATCTCCCGAGACCTACTAAAGAAGTTAGCAAAAATATGGATTTAGCTGTGGATCTGCTTAGAAAAGGAAATTTTGAAGAGATTAGATCAAAATTTTCTGATCCAATGGCACTAGCGGTTAGCTGCGTGCGCTGCGCTATTGTTGCAGACAAAGATAAAAACTTGGTGGTAGCGGACTATGGGGCTGTGGAAAACAGAGTATTAGGATGGGTGGCGAGGTGCGACGGTATTCTAAAAGTTTTCCGAGATAATCTTGATCCATATGTTAGTTTTGGTACATTTATGCACGGTAAATCTTATGAAGAATTAGATCCAGAAGCAAAAGGAATTACGGAGGAAGAAAAAGCAGCTCGAAAAGAGAAAAGACAAGAAGCAAAACCTGCGGTTTTAGGAGCAGGCTATCGCCTTGGAGGCGGACAGCTTGGTACAGATAAGTTTGGGAACGAAATTCGCACGGGGCTTTGGGGATATTCGAAGGCTATGGGAGTCGACCTTCCTCAAGAAGAATGCGAAAGAATTGTAGCAGTATTTAGAGCTGCCTATCCTGAAGTTTGTCATCTTTGGTACGATCTTGAAAATGCTTCTTTCGATTGTCTGGATGGCGGTAAGCATGAGGCCGGCCGATGCGTATTTGAAGCATTCGGAGGCGTGGATAGATTTGATAGAAAGCTCATGCGAATTACTTTGCCATCCGGCAGGGGGCTTCACTATATAAGACCTCGTGTTGAATCAAGGGAATTTTTCGGTAAACCAAAGAAAACACTAGTATACGAGGGCATTCATCAGCAAACAAGGAATTGGGAACCTACCACTACACACGGTGGAAAATTAACAGAGAACATCGTGCAAGGGATAGCAAGAGATCTTTTAATGGAAGCAATGCTTGCTGCAGAAGAAGAAGGATATTTTATTGTTGCCCATGTTCATGATGAAATTGTGTGCGAGGAAAAAGAATTAGGTTTAGAAGGTTTGATTAAAATAATGATTAAACCACCCGATTGGGGGCAAGATTTACCTTTGTCGGCAGAAGGCTATATCAGTAAATATTACAAGAAAGGGTAAAATGCCTTCAAAAGAAGAATACGCGAACATGACCGAGGAACAAAAAAATATCATATTAGAAAGAAATAACAAGTGGAGAGAAAACAATAAAGAGGCTTATGCGATTTCACAAAGAAATTATAGAAAAAGAAACAAAGAGAAGATAGCTTCGTTGAAAAAGACGCAATATGAGGAAAATAAACATGTTGTTTTATTAGCAGCTAAAATAATTTATTATTTACGCAAAGCTCTTATGCCGAATACTTTAGCAGAATCAGGGTCTAGGCAGCAGAGGAAGACTCTTTATAAAATGACTCCAGAACAGCTAGATCAGATGTGGAGCGAGCAAGGCGGTGTTTGCAAAATGTGCTCTCTTCCTACTAACAAATTATGCGTAGATCACGATCATAATTGTTGCCCCGGAAAAGCTTCGTGCGGTAAATGCATCCGTGGCATTTTATGCCATACGTGTAATATTGCTCTGGGGGTATACGAAAAACACAAATCAAATTGCGAAGATTATTTAATAAACTTCCTAAGAAAACGCGATACGAGGTCAATCTAATGCCTTCACCCAAGAAGATCGGCATCCTGATATTTCACGAGGAATACCGTCATTATTTAACACTTTGTACGGAGTGTTTCGAGGGGCATAATTGGTTAACCGAAAACAGAAATTGGCCGATTTACGAGGGGGATTTCGGAATGTTTCGTCAACCATGTGACTATTGCCACGAAGAAATGAATCCCGAGGCCAGTCCTACAATGTCTGAACTATTTACCATCAGAAAACTTACAATTACGAGGTATGATAGTTACACGAGAACTACGAGGCCAAAACTTCCTGCCCCTCGAACTATTGAAAGGATGGTGAAAAATGAAACTATTGGCGACCTTAATATTCCTGTTGTTCCTAGCACCCAATGATGTCCGGAATACGGATTCTTGCCCTAACTGCGATTGTCATAATTCTAATTGGTATCATTGTTCGGCTTACTGCTATACGAGGAAAAATTCACGAGGTCAGCCGACTTGTATGAATCAAGACGAATTTAAGGCTTGCACAAAGTTGTGCGCGAGGTCAAAATGAGCGAATACCAAGAAGGTTTTGTAGACGGTATTTCTTCAATGGAGGGACGAATAGATAACTTAAAGGAGGACTTGGAAGCATTAAAAGAAGAAAACAGGATTCTAAGAATTAGGTTAAATATGTGTCCAGAATGTGGACTTACAAAACCAGACCATAAAATGAGTTGTGATACACGATAATGGGCCACTCCCCATAAAATAAAAAGGAGAACTATGAAACTAATCTCTGTTATTATCCTTGCCCTTGCGAGTTCGTTCGCCTCGGCTCAGACTACATACACAACCACACAGGACGCTTGTAGCGGAAAGGCTAATCAAGCGTGTTTCAACATTCCAGTAGTTGATCAGAATAACTTTTCCGGGGTCATTTCTATTGATAACCGATCTGTGCAGTACGGTGGATCGCTTTACCTCGGGCCATTCGGGGTCAATGGATATCACGGAGTTTATGCCGGATTTGTCGCTAATCCGGATGGAACCAAGAACGATTTCAACGGTATCGGATCATTTGAATCTGACGACACAAGCGTAGTTGGGCAGTTTCAGTTCCACGCTTACTATGTCAAGTCTTGTTCAGGGCGAGGCTGTGGTTCGACCTTGGGCTGGCATTTCCGTATCTTGGCGGGAAGTACAGTAACTGTCGGTGCAACGCAGCCCGACTAATAGAATACGAGGTTCACGATCCGGCTAACCGGCTTGGTCGTGAACCATGTGTTTTTATAGGAGGTTAAAGAATGAATCACAAATGTGGTGCTGTAGACGACGAATCGTGTTTGTTTGGCTCCGTACACCGCTGCAAGTTTTGGTGTCCTGAAGATAATACTATATGCGGCGGACCTCACACGTGTCTATGCGGATCAAAGTGGCAATATTATGAACCTAGTGGTCTTTATCAAAGTTCAGACGATTCGAGACCGTAATGACATTCGAAACCTATGTAAATTACTTCAACGAAAGTATTTTGGCCTTGGGTAAGACTTCGTCCATAAAAAGTTCGAGGTCAAGGCTAAAGAAATGCGTAGAAGTCTTTGGTAAAGAAGAACTTCCCCTAGATCCTAGGCGCGTTCAGAAGTTCATTACTCAGCTTAGTCAGAAATATCCTAGCCAAACAGTGGCTAATGTCTGGGGAGCGTTTAGAGCTGTACTTATGCGGGCAAAATCTGAGGGATTAATCTCCTCCGTCCCCTCTCCTCTATTACCAAAGATAGAACGATCAGAACAGCCTTGGTTTACAGTCGAGCAGATGCGAATTCTTTCGAGGTACGAACCAATCTACGCATTCGCTTCTGAGACTGGCGCGAGGATAGGCGAGATCTTAGCGATCCAGATTCCGGATATTGACTTCGAGAACAAGACGATCCATATAAGACGCAACGTGTATGACGGGGTTATTTCAAGTCCTAAAACGAGGGCGGGGACAAGGTTAATTTCAGCCTCGACTTGGCTCTGTGATATTCTAAAGAAAGAATGCGAGGGCCGCGAGGATGGTTTTATATTCCAATCGCTTGGAGGAGGGCCTCGTAATCCAGATTCTGAGACTAGAAAATTGCAACATGCGTGTACAGTGTTTGATATTCCGTATGCAGGGTGGCATGGATTTAGGCGTGGAAATTGCACGCTTATGGCGATGACTTTAGGAATAGCGGAGAGCCTAATAGAGTACAGAGTTGGACACTCTGTTAGAGGCGTTTTGAGCCGGTACATACATTTTTTCCCTGGCGAAGACCGGGAAATTTCCGAAAGGATATCAGAGGTATTACGATGACATATAAACCTAGATACTCAGGACCAAACAACTCGGGGGTGTGTATATGTGGTCACGACTGGACCGAACATCATCTAGGCGTGATTATGAACGAGGATTATTTCGAGGCTACTGGAGAGTCTTATCTACCTGAAGAATGCGAAGCATATGGATCGAATGAAATGGGTGGATTGGATTCCGAGGGCAACAATCATTGCCAGAGATATAAAGATTCAGGAGAATAAAATGAAAATAATTTTAGGAATTACATTTGCGGGGGGTGGAATAATGCTGGGAGTCGTGTCCTTAACCATCGGATCGTTTCAAAACACAATTACTGGAGCACCAGTGCGTTGGATATTTCTTCCAATAGCGGCGGGATTGCTAATCCTTACTAGCTATTATTTACTACGAGAAGAGAAAGGCGAATGATCTTCGACACCCAAGACTTACTGTACATAACCTCGGTTCTATTATTGATCTGGTTTGGATTAGTAGAGGATCGGTTGAATAATGCGAGGCGAATTTTAAATCCGAAAGAAAAGAACGAAGCTATTAAAGACTTGCTGAGGACATATGTATGGAAGACATGAACAAATAACTAGGACACTGTGTCCATATTGCAAACGTGTTATAGAATGTAAAGAGGTATGGGTGGATGGATATCTCGTTCACCTCGATTTACTTCCCCATAATACATGTAGTAATCATCAGTTGACTAAATAAAATACGAGGTTAAAATTATGCTCGTAGTGGTAGACTCACGAAAGTTTAAGAAGCTTATGGACGATGTTCGAGGTTTGCAGCGTTATGAAAGTACTTCAGATCAGTATGATGCGGGGACAAGGGATGGTTCTAATTCGTCCGTAATCCGGATTCACGAGATGTTGACCTCGTTTTGGAATGAACTTACCAAGGAATAACAGGAGAGATAATGGCTTATACAGAAGCAGAACTAAAAGCAATTCGCGAGGTCCATGCAAAGGACGCTACCGACGCACAGTATGAAAATTTTATCCGGGAATGTAGCGAGAGAAATCTCATGCCGGGTCGTCATGTCTATTTCCAACTGCGGTCTCAGTCCGAGAAGGATGAAAATGGAAACTGGGTTAAGTCCAAGAGACCTATTCACATAAGCTCTATCGACGCTATGCGTTTGATTGCTCAGAGAACCGGGCAATACCAAGGTCAGGCTCCTCCTGTTTACATTTACCTCGATGAGAATAATTTTCCAAGTATCAAATCCGAGGTCATGCTCCCTGATAAGGACAACCCTGACATTCCTGCCAAACCGTATGCCGTTCAGGTATCAGTGTTTAGAGCGGGATTTCAACGCCCGTTGACTGCTACTGCTAGGTTCGAGGCATACGCTACTAAGAAGTTCAATGGCGGGCTGACGGATATGTGGGATCGGCGGGGTCCTGAGCAGTTAGCTAAATGCTGTGAATCGTTGGCTATTAGGCAAGCTTTCCCTGAGGAGCTGGCAGGGGTTTATATCGCAGAAGAGTTCAAGGACGAACCAGAAACACAGGAAATTCTAATAGAATCTGCAAAGACCTCGAAGAAAAAGGAAGCCAAAATTGAGCCTAGTCCTATTCCTGTTAGTGATGGTGTTGTTGCTGACGACAAGCCGGGTCAAGTATTAGCAACTAAAAACGAGGTCATCCCCTGGGCTAAGAAACTTAAAGCCCTGGGTGTGGAAAAAGAAAGATTGCTTAAGTACGTAGAGAAGAAATACAAAGTATCCAAGACCACAGAACTTACTCTAGAACAACTTAACGAGATTGTGCAAAAATGTCTTGCATCGAGAGAGAAAGGACTCGATACTCTAAATATAATGTTAGATTCTGAATAAAAACAGGCCGAACCAAGGAGAATTAATGAAGTCAATTACGAAGTTGCTCGGCACGACCGGACTAGCCTTTTTCTTGTCCCTTTCCCTCGGATGTTACGGGGTTAAGAAAGTAGTAATTTCACCCCCACCGGGACTAACCGAAGCACCTTCCGGATTTGATAATGAAACTAATGGTTTTGTAGATCAGGCGAGGCACGATGCAGATCGAGATCAATTCGAGGAAGACGCGGGAGATGAAATTGGCCCTGTGTTTAATCATAGGTCTTGCCTCGATTGTCATTCTAGTCCAGTAACCGGAGGCTATTCTCAAGTATTTGAACACAGAATTGCAGCCGGTGCGAGGTTAATTCACGATCAAGTTGTCCCTGGAACTGCACAGGAAGTATCTCCCGCAGGTGCACACAATGCTCTACGAGCCTCGATTTCTCTTATGGGTGATGGGTTTGTAGAACAGGTTCCGGATAGTTTGTTGAAGTATATCGCATCGGTTAACGGCGGGGTTTTTGTCCTCGTAGATAACGGACGGGTAGGCCGGTTTGGTCACAAGGACCAGCACGCCGGTCTATTTGAATTCGCAGGCGATGCAGACTTCAACGAGAAGGGAGTAGGCAACAGAGTTAATCCAGATCCGGACAATGGTATCGAGGACCTGGAACCAACTTGTCTTGGTGGTGGAGAGGATATTGACTGCTATACGAGGTTTATGCAGGCTCTTAAGGCTCCACCTCGTGGTAAGATCACTGATCAAGTAAACCAGGGCGAGGAAGTATTCTATAAAATTGGTTGCGCATTTTGCCATACACCAACCTTGTATACTAGCAAGAACGTGTTCCATCCTTATGGGGACTATTTGCTTCATAACATTGGGACAGGGGATGGTGTTGCACAAGGCGCGGCTCCTGCTAATGTTGTTCGTACCGCGCCTTTGTGGGGACTTAGAACCAAGTCTCGCATGTTGCACGATGGTCGTGTGTTCGATGTCCTTGCAGCTATTAAAGCGCATGAGAAAGAGGCTGATAGGTCCGAGGACAAGTTCGAGAGGTTGAGTAAGAAAGACAAAGAAAATTTGCTTGTGTTTTTGAATTCACTTTAAGGAGAATAAATAATGGGTAAGTCAGTAAACCGCGTAACTCTTGTCGGGAACCTTGGTAAGGACCCGGAAATTGTAAACTCAAACAGCGGAACAAAGATTGCAAAATTTTCCCTCGCTACTAATGAAAGTTTTAAAAATAAAGAAGGTTCTTGGACTGAAAGAACAGAGTGGCACAATATTGTGGTCTTTGCCCGGCTAGCCGATGTTGTTGAGTCGTATGTTAAGAAAGGAAGTCAGGTCTATATCGAAGGAAAGATCCAGACTCGGACATACGAGAAAGATGGGGTCACCAAATATTTTACAGAAATTGTAGGTAACGAGCTGGTGCTATTAGGCAGTAAGGGATCATCTTCTGATATTTCTGGAGATGAACCTCGTGCTGTCGCTGCTAGTCGTCCGGTTACTAAGTCTGATCCGATCGACGATAGTGATTTGCCATTCTGATAAGTCCTTTATTATGTATAACTTAGAAAGGACTTATGCCTCGTAACAGAGTAGAAACAGAAGATAGTTTGATTTACCAGGGCCGCGCACTAATCCATTTCTATCCGAATAGTCATAGATACCGGGTTAGTGTACCTGCCTTGGATAAATGGCGAGTTCCTGTCATCGGCGTTACTACGATCCTCGGTGTCAAGGACAAATCATCTGCTCTCCAGAAATGGACAGCAGATATGGCTGAGCTATATGGCCAGATTCAGGTCGCAGAGAATCAAAAATCCTGGATGTATAATGACCAAGTTTTAAAGATTCTCAGAGACATGAAGACTCACTATCGTCTTGTCAAACAGCAGGCGGCAGATGTGGGGGTAGTCGTTCATGACTACCTTCATTCTGTGCTTCTTGCGAGGCAGAATTCTTGGGACGAACCATGTCGTCCGGAACTGGACGAACGGTTTAACTCGAAGATGCGAGGTCAGGTCGATGCAGCAATTGATGCTGGCCTAGAATTTTTCAGCAAACATAAACTAGTACCATGGACTATGGAAAAACCCGTATGGTCGCCCTCGAATTCTTACATCGGTACGGACGATTTTATTGGAACTCTGGACGGAGAATTAGTTTGCCTTGATTTTAAAACTAGTAAATATTTATACAGCGAAGTATTCCTCCAGACTATGGCTTATCAGACAGCATACAAAGAAGAATTTCCAGATTGTGGACAATTCGAAGCTAACTGGGGGGTTCAAGTTGCTAAGGACGGAAAGCTTAATGCGGTACGTCGAGGTAAAGAATATTTTGAAAATGATTGGCGGGCATTCTTAGGAGCAAAGACTTTGTATGAATGGGACCGAATAGAATCGGGGTCAAAACCCATGGTTAACCTCGGATCTCTAGACGCGATTCCAATACCTAATGAGGAGGAATGGTGAGATTTATATATGAAGCATGGTGTATAATTAGAGGTTATCACAAAACAAAAGGAATACACACCGAGTCGGGGGTACTTACCCAAACTTGTAGATGTGGTGAGGAGAAGAAGACTTCGTTCTTTCCTAGACCAGGGGCTATTATCAACTATAACACTACATGGAGGATATTTAGTTAATGGAAAAAAGATATTATGGAATTAAAGCAATTCCAACTATATTTAAGGGAATAAAGTATGATTCTCTTAACGAAGCACGATGGGCCGTATTCTTTGATGCTTTAAATATTCCATTTGAACCTCAGCCTAGAGGCGATATGATGGAGACTCCCAATGGGACAACATATTATCAACCGGATTTTCGTATTAAACTGCCCCACAAAGGGTGCAATTACACAACAGATTCATATTTTGTAGAGATAAAACATTCAGCACCAGTAGAAGAGGAAGTATACAAGGCCCAACAATTGGCTATTTTAAGTCGATATCCTGTGTTTATTCTTACTGAACAGCCGTATGATAATCTGTACGCCTCCTCCGATAAAGGTTGGAAGTTTGATATTTACGGAGACTCAGATACCGGACACGTGTTTACAGAATGCTGCAAATGTGGGTCGATAAATTTAGTTTATGGGGGGTATACAAACGAATTACCTTGCCCTCACGATACTGGTCGAGGAAACGCTTCTTATAAAATCACCGCCGCTGCTATTACCGCGAGGGGGTTTAATGGCCGGGATATCTAAGAGTGACCCGCATCGAAAACCAAATTATTTTCCATGGAACGAAGATGATTTTAGTGGAAACATAAAAGTTAGATTTATGACACCGGCACAAAGATGGATGTACCGAACTTTACTCTGCAGTGCATTTTTTGAATCCACGAGACCTCATTTACCAGACGACGATTCTGTTCTTTGGATGATTGCCGGGTGTGAGAGTCAAGAACAATGGAATGAAAATAAAGAACCGGTTCGTGCAATGTTTTTTCAGATACGAGACGGTAGAAGAAAATTGTTGGGCCATCCTCGACTCGTAAGTGATTGGAATGCCTTGGTTAAAACACGTTTGGATTGGATAGAAAAATCTCGAAAAGGAGGGGCCGCTTCTGCTCAAGCAAAGGTTGAGCAAAGGTCAACCACCGGTTAACCAAAGGTCAACCATTTTCAACTAAGGTAAGTAAAGAGAAGTATAAGTGTAAGTAAAGTGAAAGGAACTTAATGGCTTTATCGGAAAAGTTGCGTAGTTTGGTTTACGAGAAAACAGGAAAAGCTGCTCACATAAATGATTGGGCGGTCACAGCTTTTAGAAACGGGCTAGGTGGAGAGAAAGTAATGCTTGCCCGCTTCCGTGATTGGTTAGACAATAATCCGGATTCCGGACGACCTCTACAAGACTTCCTAGATGTGTCCGATGAGTTGGCTGAGGAAAGTCCGAGGGAAATCGTCGTAGGCGGGATCATTAAACAAGACGAGGTCAAGCATCTAGGAGTTAAACTCTTTGCAATTACAGAGTTAGCATTGTCCGGAAAGAATCTACGACCGGCAGCTAACCTTCTCGACTCATATTCCGAGGAAGAGATACTCAGTGCTTTCAAATACTTCTACGTGAAACTGGATGACTTTGCGAGGAAAAATTCTTTGACCTCGTTCTTCAAAGACGGCGGCGGAGAGATAGTTATACTCAGTCTCAGGGAACAGAAAGCTCGTCAGGACGAGGTCATGCGCTTAGCCTCGGCTCCAACTGCGCCTTTGGTCGAAGCAAACGAGGTCAAGGACGAGGACGAAAATTCAATTGAGGTGGACTTTTAGTCCGGAATATGGACCTACGTAAAACAGGCTAGTTCTATTCACAGAAACGAGCGTAAACCAAAGAATGGACCTAAGGACCACCCTAAGGTCAAACGTTGATTCTGTAAAGAGGAAACGCAGGGAATCATGGTGTGACAGAACTTTTAAAAGGAGATCCAATGGCGAGAACACTAGACGAGGAAATTGAACGAGCTTTAATAGAATGCGAAGCGGAAGGGGTTGATCCGAGACCATGGATGAGTGGGGACCATAAGCTATCCATGAAACACTGGTCTTTAGTCCAAAAGAAACTCAATGCCAAGTACGAGTTTAAACCTCGCAAACCATTGTCTCCAGAACACAAGGCAAAACTTAAAGCTGGGCGAGAAGCCGCGAGGTCAAAATGATTACCATGCCAAAAAATTCCATCTGCAATCGTATAGGAATTACAGATTTTTTGGAAACAGATTTGCATAAATATTTGCAAAGACTTCCAAATATAACAAAAGAAGGTCCTTGGATTGCGGGCGGAGCAGTACGAAGAACTTTAACTCGTATTCCCTTGACAAGTGATTTGGATTTCTTCTTCAAGGACGAGGCCCAAGAAAAGAAATTTGTCGAGGATATTATTCGTATTGGAGCTATTAAGAAATTTGAGAACGAGTTCAATTCTACGTGGATTATACCCGCAATTATAGATTCTCCAGAACTTAAGATTCAAGTAATAAAATTTCGATATTATAGTAATCCTTTGGAAGTTATTGATAGCTTTGATTTTACGTTGTGTCAATTTGCGTATGATAGTGAAAATATTTATATGTCTGATTTTGCCATGTGGGATGTATCCAGAAAACGGATAGTTCCACACAAACTAACGTATGCTACAGCTAGTCTCCGTAGATTATTAAAGTATATTAATCAAGGATTTACAGTATGTAACGGAGGATTAGCAGACATCCTAAATCAAGTATCAACAAATCCACAGATAATTGAAGCCGATATAAAATACATAGATTAGCATTCGAGGTCAAAATGACACAGAAACGATTCCGGTTTGTTCAAGATGATTCTTTACATTGGTATGCTATACCCGAGGACAAGCGCGAGGCGTTCGATAAATGGATTGAGTATATGTCTGATGAGAGCGACGACGAGCCATATATTAAATACAGAGGCGAGTCATTCGACGTTTTTCGCCTCGGAATGCATATAAGTAACTATACATTCACAGACTTGAAGGAGGGCAGATGAACTATCTAGCAATCGACAATGAGACTGGCGGGTTAGGCGAGGTTAGTCTCCTAACTTCCTACTTCGCAGTCCTAGATTCGAACCTCCGGATTCTGGACGATTTGTATCTGTATCTCAAACCCGAGGACGGCATCTATCGAATCGAACCGCAAGCTCTTGAAATCAATGGAATTAACCTCGTGTCTCACGACAAGATCGCCGAGACTAAAAGTACAGCAGGGAATAAACTATATCGATTCCTGAAATCTTATAGCAACGATGGAGCAGATAAGCTAATTCCCCTCGGACATAATGTCACATTCGATGTCATAGGGATATACGAGGGCATTCTCAATCGAAATATATTCGAGAAGTTTACCTCGTATCGTAAACTAGACACAGCAGTTATTGCTCAGTTCCTTAAACTTGCCGGAAAGATTCCAGACGAGGTTAGTGGAAGTCTCGGCAGCCTCGCAACCTTCTTCGGGATTGCGAACGACAAAGCACATGACGCAAAGGCGGATGTCCTCGTAACTATCGAAGTTCTCAAATCTATGTTAAAACTTGTGGAGGGGAAATGAACGATATTGATAAGTACGGAGAATTCACTGTAGACTTATGGGCCAGTGGAAACTATACTATAGACACTATCTGGAATATGGAAACACGGGTAGCAGCTGAACGATCCCTGTCAATTATGGCCTTGGGTGCTGCAGGAGAAACAGGCGAGGTCATTGAACACGTCAAGAAGTTTCTAAGAGATGGAAAGCTAGACAGAGAGGCTTTGTTGAAAGAATTCGGTGATCAAGTTTACTACTGGGCTAGACTGGTTAAGTTCTTTGGATTCTTGCCTTCGGAAGTCCTCGCAGCTAATATAGAGAAATTAGAATCGAGGAGAGCCAGAGGCGTAATTAAAGGGTCAGGTGACAACCGATGAAACTAGGTAAAGACTTCATTCAATGGTATTTAAATAATCTATGCCATCATTCTGTAGATAGTATTGTAATACACGGCAAGCAAATGATGTGTCTTAGATGTGCTAGGACTATATTCATAACGAACGATCTTTTAGAGAGATACAAGAAAGATTGCAAAGAACGCGAGGAATTTCTTAATGGTTCTTAACCTCGGACCCAGCAGATATGCCTTAGGAATCATAAATATACAAGAAGAGATTGAGGAATACGAGAAAGAACACCGAATCTGGAGACAAGCTGGATCTGTTAGCAAACCATATTCGGACGACGATGATCCAACATATGATATCTGGTATAGGCATCATTGGTCCAAAGAAGATCTTGCGAGGTTAAAAACAGAAAGAGAACAGGAAAAATACTACAAAACTCACAGAGTTGGATTGATAAAAATTGAGGAGTTTTAATGGGTCATGTTGTTTCTAAATTAAACTTCAAAAATGTATACATCAACATATCTCCTACTTCTTTATTTGTACACGAAGATGGTACAAAAACAACTTTTGAAATAGAAGGAATGAAACCCGGATTTTTTATAAATGTAGATATTGAAATGTTGCAAGAAGATAAAGAGGACATAACTTAATGTCAGATGAGAAAGATCTTCGTGCTTTAAAGAGTAATCCCAAAGTCCTCGAACTGTATGCTAAACACGTTCAGTTACATCGCGAGGGCAAGGGATATCGAGGACGATGTCCTTTCGGTTCCCGACATGCTAGGGGGGAAGATCGCACACCAAGCATGGATATATGGGCGGCAGAAGACGGAAGTTTTATTTTCAAATGTCTTGGATGCGGGTCTTCAGGCAATATTATGCAGTTTGTTATGGATACAGAAAAAGTTAAGTTCGACGAAGCAGTTTCCAGAATCCGGACTTTCCTTAAAGATACTTGGTTTGAGGGCCGAGATACAGTAGACGAAGTGTTCCGGTCTCCTGTCCTCGAAGAACCCAAGGAATTCATTACCTTCCCAATAAGTAACTGCGAAAAATTTACTCAGGCTTTGCGCGAGTCGAAAGATGCGAGGGCATTTTTAAATAGCAGGAAGATTGACCTCGATACTGCATGTCGTCTACATGTTGGATTTCGTCAGGCGATGCCCTCGGAAGTAAACGTCCCAAACGATGTTAGAGATAAAGGCTGGTTGGTATTTCCATACATCGAGAAAGATAGGGTAGTCCGGGTCAAGTTTCGGTCCATCGTATCTAAGGTCTTTACACAACAGAGAGCAATGAAACAGCAGGGATTCTTCAACTCCAATGCGGCAGATCCCCTCAAGCCCTTGTTTTTAGTTGAAGGTGAACTCGACTGTTGTGCTTTAGAATCAGCGGGTTTCAATGCAGTTGCAATTCCAAATGCCTCGTACAAAGTAACTCCAGCAGACAAAGATGTGCTTATGTCCTCGTCTGAACTTTTTCTTTCAGGCGATAACGACCAAGCAGCCGGAACCGAGGCTATGAAAAAACTTTGGTCGGAACTCCAGGATAACGTATATCTCTTGCAGTGGCCCTCGGATATCAAAGACGCTAATGAACTTCTTATGAAGTGCGAGGACCTCGGAGAGTTCAAGGCCAAAGTCCTCGACCTCGCGAAGAACGCCAAGGCCCAACCAATGCCGGGAGTATTCTCCTTGCAAGAAGCGATGCTAAATTCCACGAATACGGATATGGCTAATCATCCGAATCGGCTACACTTTCCGTGGCCCTCGGTTGATTCAATGGCAATTTGTTTGCCGGGGTCGGTAGTTGCTTTTACAGCCTCATCCTCGGGTATGGGTAAGAGCCAGATGCTTATGCAAGCTACTCTAGATTCAGCAGTTAGACACGGCGAGGTCGTTCTAAACTACCAAGCTGAAATGTCTCCGGACGAAATTGCCAACATTGTAACGGCGCACGTCCTCGCAAAAGATCGAAATGAATTGTCCTCAAACGATTATCAGGAGGCCGCAAGACGAATTCGATGCGCAAAATATTATATCGGATGTAGCCCGGATGCACAAAACTCAACTCAAGTTCTTGATTTAATTGAACATGCAATACGTAGACTCAGTCCTACGATTGTTGTCCTCGATCATCTGCACCATATATGTGCTAATGTTTCCAACGAGATACAAGATCAGTCCAACGCAATGAAGCGTATTAAAGGCATGGCTCAGAAATATGGATTGAAGTTTATTGTTGTCGGTCAACCTCGTAAGAGCAATCAGCAGAATCGAGGCAAAGATATTTATGCTTCGGACATCAAGGGATCAGAGAGCATCGTAAGTGCTTCAGATGCAGTGTTTATCATACACCGGGAGATCATGAAAGACTTTGACCCAGCTCACCCGCCTTTAGATATCTTCAGTCCGGAGATAAAAATAACCCTTCACAAAGGCCGAACCAAGGGAAAAGGGGCGGCGGCATGTAGTTTAATTTTTCGAGGGAAAATAGCCACATTTGTGGATGCTTTGGAGTTAGAAGCAGGGGTTAATTTGCCCTCGAACGAGGAAAGTTTTTTCTCGTAGAATGCGCCTTTTTACCTATTTGAATCGTCCAATTAAATAGAAAGAACAATAAATGACAATCGAAGCCATTATAGAACAACCATTTACCGATACCGAACTCGCAGAAGCCTCTCGTCTCAAGTCTGAGATCGATGAACTCCTCGGCTCGATCACTAGCCTCGAACGAAGTCTTCTGCAGGGTTGGGCGAGGTTAAGTTCTAATCTATACGAGGTCAGGGAAAAGAAGTATTGGCTTGAATATGGGTTTAACTCCTTTGGAAAGTACATCGTGGAGATAGGGGACAAAGTTGGCAAGGGTCGGTCGCAATTGTATATGGGAGTGAGAATTGTCGAACAATTGCCCGAGGTCAGTTCCGAGGATTTGACACAGATTGGTATCTCAAAAGCTGCAGAACTATGCAAGATTCGATCTGCGGGTAAAGCCGTGCCTCGTGAACTGATCGAACGAGCTAAGCGATCCGATGTAACGATCGAAGAAGTTCGGGCCGAAGTCTTCAATACTCTTCATGCAACTCCGGAAGAACGAGGTAAGTTCTTCGATCTAAGCGGGTTCCCAGTTACGGAAGACGAGCGTCTTCTCCTCGAACATGCAATTGAAGTTGCCAAGAGGACCCCCCCAACAGTTCGCCACGACATTCCCGAATACATGCAGAAGAAAGAATGCTTCATACGTTTTGCCATGGAGTACCTGAGTCAATACGAGGATGGTCAGTGAAGACACGAGGTCAAAGGAATCACGTATGGGTAGAAGTGTCCGGATCTGGACTTCCAATTCGTATCATAAAACACTGGAGCGAAGCCAGTCAGTTGCCCTCGGATCTAGTCCGATTCGTAAATAGAACTTGGGCCGTAGGAGAGATACGAAGACAAGTATTCGAGAGAGATAATTATGAATGTAGACGGTGCGGAAAACGAGGCAATGCGCAAACTTTGGAAATGGATGAATTTATATCTAGAGGCGAGGGAGGAATGATCGGATTAGATAATTCCTGGACCCTGTGCCACAGTTGTCACACGGGGTCCTCGACCTCGGAACATGGAAATAGGAGACTAATGTTTAGTAAGAACGAGGAACGGCGATGAGTTTTTGCCCTCACCATGTGTGGAGTTCTAGATATTGCCAGCAATGCACTCCAAATTCTGGAGGTGGAATCTATGTTCCTCCAAAGATATCAACCGAGGAAGAAGACCTCGAACTTAAAAAGTGGTTCTGTAAGAAGTGTTTAGGTAAGCATTTGGCAGCATACGAGGCGGGGTTATTTTGTCTGGATTGTGGACAAGAGGATAAGGAGCGCTAAGTGGGAGCAGAGAAAAATCAACAACTTACATTAAAGAATTGGCCAAACACTGGAGTAGATACTGATCTCGAACCAGGAACGGAGCTGGTCGGAAGGACCACGTTTAGAGTTTTTTGCGATTCGCGAACATGTAAAAATTCCGTACAATGGGTGCTTGAGACAGCGGGGGAAAACGCCGAAGGCGTGCCTTGTGATGCTTGGCGAATTCTTATCCTCGAACAGTTCGAAGGCCAGAAGGAAACATTCTGTTCCAAAGAGTGTCTGATTCGTTGGTTGAAAAATTATGTTCCTCCGTTGTCTCCAAAGGAGAAAGCAATGATTGAAACTAATAATTCCAAGGTCGAAGCTAAGAAGAATATCGTCAAAGTTCCGGTTCCGGACATTCCTGGAATCGAAGAGTCTACATATGTTAAGGTTCTACGAGAGCAAACTAAAGAACGAGCGGAGTCTGCTGCGCTTAGTCAGCCGGACGGCTTCGCCGAGGAATCTTCGAATGAGTAATGAATACCTAGTAGTAGTTGAGGCAGTTGACTACGTAAATGTAGAGGCAGAAGACATAGACTCTGCAAGTAGAGAAGCAATCGAGATCTTTAAAACTAACCCCGGTTCTGCCGCATTTAACGCAACTATCGTTCGAGAGACTAAAGACGGGGAAGATACTTTTCCTAAGGGAGAGACTGCATAATGTCTGAATTCACAGTACACGATCTTTTGAAAGATGTAATTATGAGTTCTGTTACAGACGAGGGAATGCCGGTATTTCTTATCTACGAGGAAGTTGCTTGTTCAGTAAATGACCTCGCATTTAGCTATGACCAGTTTATGGACTCTGTAGGATGCCTTGTAGAGAATAAGTATCTTAACGCAAACGAGGTTGATGGAGTTACGGAACTGTCGTTGTCTAAGGAAAACACTACGCCTAGGTTGGATGTCAATTAATGGCGACCTTCGCAGATTTCGAGAAATCGATTGTCGCGTTAACTTGCCTTAGAGAGATGCGAGGCGAAGGAATAAATGCTATGTTGGCGGTAGCTTTTGTTCTTCGCAATAGAGCACAAGCTGGTTGGCACAGAAGCAGTCCATATCTTAACGCTATTGCAGCTAAGCAGTTTAGTTCTCTAACAATTTTAGGAGATCCTAATACTGTTTGGTTCCCCCCAGAGCCAAATGATCCGGAATTTGTTCAGCTCCTACATCTTATGGATGAAGTGTTTGATGAGAACAATCCTCGTGTAGATAATATTACTGGGAAAGCTCTTTACTATTGGGTTCCAGAGAATTCTACACCAAATGGTTGGTTTGCTAGAAATATAGCTAATAACCCAGATCATGCTCGGTGCGCGGTTATAGGTAGGACGGTTTTCTACAAATGAAAAAAATCTTCCTGGTTCTTTTCCTATTTCTAGGAACTGCATTTTCTCAGACATTCGACGGTCCGGCTGAACTGCCTCGATCCATTCCCTCGGTAGTAAGTGTTTCTCCGAATCCTTCTAAGATAATTGGGCCATCAGATAATCTTCAGGAGGCGTTGAACACCGCAGTATGCGGGGACTATTTCAGTGTACATCCGTCGTTATTGATTACTGGAGTTCTCATTCTTCCCACTCTTGCCTGCGATGACCAGCATTGGATTACTATTACTAATGGAAACATGACTGCACTTGATGCGCCCATCCGCATACATCCGAGTGTACCCATGCCGAAGATCACTGGCTCAGTGAAATCGGGATTACAGGTCAGGTTTATAGGATTTGAGGTCACTAGGACAGGAACTGGGGTAGTTACTTCGTTAATTATACCCGGATCTAACATGATCTATGATCGTCTCTATGTGCATGGTTCTCCTACTACGGAAACAGTGCGAGGAATAAACCTATCTAACTCTGTAAATGTTGCGATTATTAATTCATGGTTCAGTGATTTCCATTGTTTAGCTGTCGCAGGGGCATGTGGCGACGCCCAGGCAATTGTCGGAGGATTAAGCAACTCGCAGGACGGTAACTATCTGATCCAGAATAACTATCTAGAAGCTTCCGGGGAGAACATTTTATTCGGCGGTGGTTCTGCGACTGTAGTTCCGACAAACATTACGATTCGATATAATGATTTTGCAAAACCTGATTCGTGGAACCCGTCCGATTCAAGCTATGCTCCAGTTGTAGGTAAAGATGGCCTTGCACATCCTTGGATCGTGAAGAATCTGTTCGAGTTAAAGAATGCGCAGAGAGTGCTCGTCGAAGGCAATCGAATGGTTGGATCTTGGGGAGGCTTTACCCAAGCTGGAACTGCAATCTTGATGGGACCAAAGAATCAGGCCGGGGCCAACGGTACGAATCTGTGCTCAATTTGTTCTGTTGAAGATGTGACGTTCCGGAACAACTGGATATCTAAGACAGGTGGAGCTTTAGTTATTGGATATGGGGCTTCGGATAACGGTGGGTGGCCTACGGCATCAGATCGATTCTCAATTCATGATAACCAGTTTGATAGGTTGCAGTATGCAACATGTTCCCAGTGTACTCATTACCTAATCCAGATTGGATCGGGGTATGATGCAGTTCATCCCCCGCCCTCGGTTCTACATGATGTCAGTATTAAGAACAACGTGTTTTATTTGGATGGAACTGGGTGGCTTCCGCCTCGACCTACCGATGGTGCGGCACACGGGTTCCTTATAGTTAGTGCCCCTCCAGGAGGAATATTCAATATAGTTTACGAGAACAACGTTCAGCCGGGTGGCAGCAATCCGATCTCTTCCACGGGCGGTGGTTCAAATAACTGCTTTACGAATCAGTTGAAATCGTATAGCGCCGGGTTAGCCTTATGCTGGACAGGTTCATCCTCGTTCACTGGGAATGTAATCTTCACACAAGGTAGTTTTAATACGACTTGGCCAGCAGGAAACTATCCAATTCCAGTAGGCAGTAATCAGAATACGCTTCAATTACAGTTAGGAAATAGAAAACCATGATTAATACTGATGCAGATCTTAGAAACGTTTACAAACGGCTGTCTTTATCTATGACAGGAGGTACTATGTGTCCAGTTCCGGACAACACTTCGGATAGGATCGAGGTCTTTGCCTCGCCCTCGGGAAGCACAATCGTATTCTGCGGACGATGTAATGACAATACATATTCCGGACAACCCGCGTGTTGTAAATTTATGATTGACATGTTAACCAAGTATTTTGGGGGTAGAGAATGTACGTCCTTGTCCTGTATATAAAAAGACAACCAGATCAGTTAATTGGAAAACCTAAGACTTATAACGAGGCGTTTCGTAAGTATGAGAAATTGACCTCGCAGTATCCCGACCGACGATACGCATTGAGGAGAGTATGAAGGCCAAGGACCGTTGCAAGGATTACTGTCAAGGTGATCGATGTAAACTTGAGCCGGGGCACGGAGATTCGCACGTCGGTAATTTTGTTGCGTGGGATCGTGCTGATGCTCCAATGGAACTTTATCCTCGTGAACATCGGAGGAATCGCCTCGCAGCTAAACAAGATCAACAGCAGAAGTCTTGGATTAAAAATATGACTTTGATGATTCGCCTCGGAGCTTTAGCCGAGATTTACCTCAAACCATTTATGAAGGAGCCGGAGGAGAAATGACGATAGAAGAAAAGAAGATTCTACTTGAGTTTGTTACTTCTAATACATTTCATGATTCTATGATGAGCACGGACAAGATCTTGAATGTAAAAGCTTTGATAGAATTATTCTCAAGTCCGACGCTAGCAGAACAATTGATTCTAGATAATCCGAATCCACGTCCGAAACCCGGACAGCTTTTGCCCCGTTAGGAGACGATTGTGCTATATCAAAATCGCACATGGACCTGCCCCGCTAGCAGTAATACAGATGATAAGACTTGGGACTTTGCATTCTTGAGCAAGTCAGAGTTTATGGAACGTTACTCGGTGACTGAAAAAGAATATAATGATCTCGCATTGAAAGGCACGAAGTGATAGAGAATATTGCCCTCGTATTCTCCTCAGTCATTATCGGCGGAGGACTAATGTACGGAGCTATTTATTGCTATGGAAGGATTGCCCATTGGAAGGCTTTGTACGAGCAGTCTGAAGATGATTTTGAGGAAGTCCTCGTACGAGCAACCAAGGCCGAGAGAGCGGCGCAGGCAACAACAGACAAATACGTGGCGATAACTGAATTGATAAAGGCGCAGATGGAAAGACCGGTAGTTTGCGCTCTAACGGAAACTCAGATACAGACTATCGCCTCGGTTCTTTCTCAGTTGGTTATGGTTAACCAAGGAGTTAATAGGCTTAACTAATGAATAAACAGGAGAAGGTAAAGGATCGTCGATTACAGAAACTGTTCCGGACGACCTTGGAAGAATACCGGAAGATCGAGGACTTCCAGAAGAATAGTAAGTTCAAGATCCTTCTAGGGAAAAAGAATGGGTATGACCATCATCATGCTTCCGGGCGTTGCCGAGGAATCCTGGATTGGAGATTGAATAGGGCACTTGGCCTCGTAGAATCCGTTGCAAAGAATGAAGGGGAAGCGGCGGAAATTCTCTACGTATTGTCTGAATATCTCGTGTCTCCACCAGCAGTCGAAGTTATCGGAGAACGGTTCGGATTGATAGGTCAAGCTAAGGTGAAGCGTCGTATGATTTATGGATCTAAAGACGGACCAATTTTGCCCCCGAAGAAAAAGAGGAAACATGTTGGCTAAAATCTCGGCGTACTTGCAGTCTCATGAAAAATTGATCCTAGGGGTTGGCACTCTCGTCATTGTACTGTACCTCGGTAATCGTTGGATAAATTCGTCCGAGGTCAAAGCAGATGAGGCTAATCAAAGGGCACAAGCGGCTCTTGTGGAACAAAAAAAGATTGTAGATAATTTGACCTCGTCTTTACAAGACGCACAGAAGAGAAGCGATGCAGTAGTGACCCAGTCGGCTATGCAGGTCTTTAATTTGCAACAGGAAATCGCCTCGCTTCGCAACAGCCTCGCATTAGAACAGGAGGCTATTCGGACTAAGCCTATTAGTGCAATCGCCTCGGACTGGAACCAACTGATCCAGATTCCGGACGGAGTAACTAACACGAGTATCGGGATTACGGTATCGGAGGCTGCCGCTCGTGCGACGTTGTCAACGTTGGTTGAGGTTCCGGTATTGCAGAAGACGGTGGATAATCAGAGTAAGGAGTTGGCTAGCAAAGACCTAGCGCTGTCTGCACAGGCGGCGACTATTAAGGCATCGGATGACCTCGTATCCGGCTTACGTGTCCAGATTGTGGATGGTCAGACTGCGTGTACGAAACAAGTGGCGTTGGAGAAGGCTAATGCTCGCAAGGGTAAGCGTACGTGGTTTTTGATTGGCTTCGCCTCTGGCTTAGCAACCCGAGTTCTGGCACATTTTTAGACTAAGGCACTTATTAGTCAGTATTTAACTTATAAATATAAAGAAAATAAAGGACAATAAATGTCTAGTAATTCACCTCGGATTCTGCTCTTAGACCTAGAGACGTTACCTCACCTGGGATATTCCTGGGGCAAGTGGGATCAGAATATTATTAGGTTTGCCCAAGAAACTTGTATCGCCACTTTCGCTGCGAAGTGGATGGGAGATGGTGGAGTATTCGGAAAAAAGCTTAATGACTATCCGGGCTACAAACCGAATTCATATGACGACAAGAAACTCGTTAAAGATTTGTGGGATCTTTTGGATGAAGCAGATATTGTGATCGCTCACAATGGAAAAGATTTTGATGTCAAGGTGTGCCGAGCACGATTCTTGTTCCATGGGATGCTGCCGCCCTCGCCGTTCAAAGTAATCGACACGAAGAATATTGCTAAGAAAGTAGGACGGTTTAGTTCAAATTCTTTAAATGACTTGGCCAGTTACCTCGGGTTTGGTTCGAAGATTAAAACGGACTTCGATCTGTGGTTAGGGTGTATCGCAGGCGACGCGGATTCATGGAATAAAATGCTTCGCTACAATAAACACGACATACATTTACTGGAAAAATTATACAAGCGATTGATGGCCTGGGCCGGAAATCATCCTAACTTGACTTTGTTTCGCAAGGATGCCGACTGTCCCAAGTGCGGCTCGAAGCATGTTACCTGTCGCGGAGTTGCAACTCTGGTGTCCGGACAATATCAGCGCTATCAATGTCAAGATTGTGGTGGATGGAGCCGTTCTACAAAACTAATCAACAAGACCAATAAAGTTAATGCACAGACTGATTGAGGATAAATGGGACTTAAAGAAGAACTAGTTTCTATAGAAAAACAATTTGGAAAAGGATCGGTTTTTTGTCTAGGAGATAAAGAAGCCGTTCGAATTCCAGCGATATCTACAGGGTGTTTAAGCTTAGACAGAGCAATTGGAATTGGAGGGTTTCCTCGTGGTCGTATTGTAGAAATTTTTGGTCCAGAATCCTCTGGAAAAACTACACTGGCTCTTCAAACTATCGCTCAGGCCCAACTAAATGGAGGCAAGGGAGCAATTATTGACGTTGAGCACGCTCTAGATTTAATTTACGCCAAAAACTTAGGCGTTAAAACAGATGAATTATTAGTTTCTCAGCCGGACTACGGAGAAGCAGCATTAGAAATATGCGAACGATTAATTAAATCAGGAGAACTGGACATTGTAGTAATAGATAGTGTGGCCGCTTTAGTTCCCCGCTCAGAATTAGAAGGAGATTTTGGCGACGCACAGATGGGGCTACAAGCCAGAATGATGAGCCAAGCCATGAGAAAACTTACCGGTTTAGTACATCGGTCTAATTGCTGCCTCGTGTTGTTGAACCAGTTACGAAGTAAGCTGGGTGTAATGTATGGATCAAACGAAACCACGACCGGTGGGAATGCTCTAAAATTTTATGCTAGTTTGAGAATTGATATGCGCAGGATTCAAACAATTAAATCTGGAGATGATGCAGCGGGTTCCAGAATAAAAATTAAATTAGTCAAGAACAAAGTTTTTCGTCCTTTTGGATTCACAGAAGTAGATTTAATGTTTGGAGAAGGGTTTTCTAAAGAAGCGGATCTATTAGATTTAGCTATTTCTGGCGGTATTGTTGATAAATCGGGTTCTTGGATGTCATTTCAAGGAGAAAGGCTCGGACAAGGGCGAGAACAAGTTTGTTCAGAACTACGAGAAAATAAAAATCTTTATGACAGAATCTACAAAGCCGTTGACAGTCTTGCTGTATATGATTCGAAATCGAGTAAATAATAAAGTCTATATTGGACAAACGCAGCGTTCTTTAACTCGTCGGTGGTTTGAACATTGTTGGGAAGCTGATAATGGTTTTACTAGAACTATTTGTAAAGCTATAAGAAAATATGGAAAAGAATCTTTTAGTGTACTTCCTTTGATTCGCTTTGAAACTTCCGAGGAAGCAAATGCCGCTGAACAATTGTGGATAAAGGCGCTGAAGACACAGAGAAAAGGTTATAATATATCTCCTGGTGGTCCGGCTCCTATGAAAGGGCGGCATCACACAGAAGAATCAAAAAAGAAACAAAGCAACAGCATAAGTGGAGAAAAACACCCATTATGGGGTAAAAAACACTCACTTGAGTCTAAAGAAAAGATGAGACAATCTCAGCTTAGAGTAGCAAAACATGGTAAAGATAAACTCAATTTTCGTCATGACGTTCCGGCCAGCGTAGTAATGATTTTATTTGCTGATGGTATTAAAAGACGAACTATGTCGAGATTGTTAAATATAGAAAGAACTAGCTTAGATTCTAGAATTAGAAGCAACAGTTTAGAAAAATTAGCCAAAGAGAACCCTGAAGTTCTTGCGAGGTTAAAAGATAAACTATGACTGCTCAAGAAAAGAAAAAGATTCTTCTAGACCGCGCTATTATTAAATACAACGAAACTCGTCAGAAGTTTTATCTAAAACGAATCAAGGCTCTTTCAGAAAGTCTTGAAACTGGAAATCCTATTACGGTTGTTGATGCTGATATTGAGGTCAAGAATTCTTAAGGGGGCTCTGTGAGTGTTCGTCTATTTGTGGCAGGAGATGTCCATGGTTCGATCCACGAGATGTATCGTATGGTTAAGAAGTACGAGGACAGGGGTCTAAAAATAGATGGGATCGTCCAGGTTGGTGATTGGGGTGTGTTTGTAGATGTAGGAGATTGGAAAGATTACTGGAGCGGATCATCCATAGCTCCTAAACCAACTCTTGTAATTATGGGAAATCATGAAGATCCGAGGGCAATTCTAGATTGGCAAGCAGCTCCAAATCAAGTTCCTAACATTACCCTCGCACCAGACGGGAAGATTACAGATTTCCTAGGTGTGCGACTAGCTTGCGTATGGGGTAACTACAGTCCAATAAGTTACATGAACCCGGATCGAGTTGTCCAGAACCGGAAATCCGGACAAAATCCTCGAATTGCCGCTCATATCAATCGTTATGCTGTGGAGAATCTCCTCGCACAGGAGGGACCTATGGACATGCTGATAACTCACGACAGTGCGAGGGTTTCGTTCCCAGCCGGGTTTGGACCTATGGACCCGCTTATTGGAGAAATTCTTGGACTACGAGGTCGAGAAGAGATGTCTATGGCTAAAGGCTGTCCGGGGTTTGATGATCTGCTTAGGAAATTTAAACCTCGCCACTACCTATTCGGTCATCTTCATTCCTACGAAACTCAACAGATAGGTGGCACGGAATCAACACTGCTTCAATGTATTGAATATAACAAAGAGAATAATTTCTTTAAAGTCCTGGAGTTCTAAATGAGTGATCGAACAATGGCAACAATCAGGACTATCGGAGCTATCGCTTCCCCGGTGATCTCGGTTCTGTCTCTGATAGTCCAACTTTACATACTAACCCATTTACACCGATAGGAGAAAGAATGGCAGGGAAGATCGAGGTCGAATCAAAGGCAATTAGCACTAATCCAAAAGATATTCTTGGTGCTAAAAAGATCTCACTTACTAAGATTCCTAGCACCGCTTTGCTTCATGAAGCGCAGGCTATGATGAACGGGGCAGATAAATATGGATCATATAATTGGAGAGCAAAATCGGTACTTGCGAGTATATATGTGGACGCGGCTCTACGGCACCTCTTATCTTGGTTTGAAGGTCAGGAGGTAGCTGAGGATAGTGGAGTTCATCATCTCGGACACGCTAGAGCTTGTTTGGGAATTTTGCTTGATGCTCTAGAAACAGGAAATCTCGTTGATGATCGTCCAGTTTGTGGACAACCAGATTCATTCGATAAAACTCAATCTAGACTGGCAGAGATTGTAAAGAAGAAACGAGGTGTATAGTGGCTTCAATAGGGATAGATCTTGATGATTGTCTTGCGGATTTTATGTCTTCCTTCTCTAAAATAAGCTATAAGCTTTTTGGGAGGCCGGAGCCCGGAATCTTGCCGGTGGACTGGGAGTGGTCCAACTTTGATCTTACAAAGGAACAGTTAAACGAGGCGTGGAACAAAGTCCGAGAAACATATCTCTTCTGGGAGAATCTTGGGCTGGAACCGGGAGTAACTCCCCACAATATTTATGACCTCGAAGAACGTCACGACGTTTTCTTCATTACTGCCAGAGTTCCATCCAGGGGAGATTCTATTAAGAATCAGTCTTGCAACTGGATCAGGGATAATATTGGCATAGAAAACCCCACAGTATTTGTTACTACTAATAAAGGCCCTCTTGCGGCAGCGTTGAAGCTAGATTATTTCGTGGATGACCGCCCTAAGAACTGTTTAGAGATCCTTGAGGCCGTGCCTACGTGCAAGATTTACCTCAAGGATTCCAGTCATAATCAACCGTTCAGCGATCCTCGAATTCCTCGAATTAAAGATATGAATGAATTCGTGGACATTGTTAAGGAGTTAGAGAAAGAGAAAAATATAGAAAAATTAGTCGAACGTATTATCTCGTAAGGCCCATCGACTTGAGACGGTGATAGTTTTCATCACTCCCTCGTTCGGAAGGGCTTAGTTTCTGTACATAAGACCTGGATTTCTTAAGTAGATCAGGGAGAAGTTTCTGTTTTTCTTCCTCGGTACTGACGTTCCAAACGTCGAGGAAGTCACCGATATTAAGACGACCCCCTTTGGCTCTAAGAATATCCTCGCGGCCCATTGTTAACACTTGCCTGCGTTCGGTAGGCGTGAACTCATGTAGATCAACGGAATGCCCTGAACGAATTTGATCGGCAGCATCAAGGACTTTATGATGACGTTCGACTTGAGACGGATCGCTAATACCAGCAGGGAGACGATCATTGAGTCTCTGACTAGCTAGTTTCTCCGCCGCCGTCCTGTTGGCAGAGGGAGAAACTCCAAATCCTCTCGCTATACTAGTAGCGAAATCATCTTCCTGACTTCCGGTTTGAAACTTTCTAGAAATATCCGGAACAAAGTACTTAAGAAACTGAGATCCTCCACCTTGTAGAGAAATAGGTGATACGTTGCGAATTGCGTCTCCGATAAGCTGTGTATCACTCATCTTCTTGCCTTGGTCATTTCGCCCGTAAAGAACATCGACCCCGGTTTTAACAAGCGGATTCAAACGGTTGCGAACGAAAGACTTAGGATCATTTAAAGAATTCCAGACATCCTCTGGCATTGTGCGCATTCCCCAGACTTTCTTTTCATCAGGGCTGACAACTCCGAACGGATGATCCATGTGCAGTTGTCCATGAAGCAACAGATTAGTAGCCTGCGCCACCAGCATGTTGTACATGGCCATTCTAGCAAAGCTTCTAGCAACAATTGACCCCCCTGGCTTGAAGGCTGACATTGTGAAGTCTATTTGTGATCCAGAAAAATCAGGAGCAAGCGCCAACATCCGCAGAAAATCGACGGTATTCGCGCTAACTCCAAGAGCCTTCCAATTCAATCCACCGAACGTCGCGTTGGTTAAACGGGCTGCAGTAGTATAAGTCTGGTGTTCACTCCAATTCGGATTTTGTTCTCGAAGATCACCGGCCATCTTTTCGAAGGCAACGGACTTCAACCGAGGTAACCAGTTTCCGAATAGATGGTCCTCGGCTTTAGACTGTATGTCTTTCAAATATGGAATTTTCCCAATAAGTCCACCACCGCTGGCTTCGCTATCCGCAGCCGCTCGGTACGACGATCGTTCAATGTGATCACCTAGTAATACGAGGCCGTGTGCAGTTCCCTTGGTTGCAGCTAACCCCGCAGGATCAATTTCCTCCGGATGGAAGATTTCATGCAGACTAAGTCCAGTTTGCAAACCTCGTAGTGCTTCCGTAGCATAGTGGAATGGTGACAGAGATAACAAAGTCTTTTTGGCAAACTGAGATGCTCCGAGGACGGAGTTCATCCACGGAGTTCTGCGAACCCACGATGAATCATCGAACGTCTGATTAACTCGTTCTATGTGATCCGGATGAAACATCAAAGCAGTTTTCTTACGAACAGGCAATTCTACGGGATTTCCTTCTCCGTCTAGCAATACTCCACCATCTGGTCCTTTAGCGAATCCTACATCTGTAACTCTGAAGCGTCCAAAGGTTTTAGGACCTTCTACGTAATCGGTCACGTCGAGGTAAGGCTTGCCCTCGTGGTAAATAATGTGGTCAGAATCGGGGTCAATCGCCGATGTATCGTCAAACCGAATCCCTCGCCTCGCAACAGTTCTTCCAGATTCTATAGTCTGTGGAATATTCCGGATTCTGGACGGTTCGATAGCGACTGGACGCCCGTCTGTGTCGTCGTGTCGAATTAACTCGTTCTCTGCCTGGACAATACCGTGCGCCGCCCCCATACTACGCTCGTAGTTAGATGCTGCTTCGACCATTCCAATCTGCTTAGGAACATATCCCTTCTTCAATGCATCTACCATATTATCGAATCTTCTGGTCTTTAGTTGTCCTGGTTTCTTCGTAGCACGAAGCGTGCCCTCCGATGGACGGAAGGCGTTTTGTGTCTCGTCCTCGGGATTGTATTGCCTATTGCCAGCATAGTTCTCGCGAGCTTCAGCATCAGGATGTACGAGGCCCGCGCTCTTGGCTTTCTCCCAATGCTGGTCATAGAACGGACGAAATTCCTCGGCCATGTCTCGAAGTTCTCTAGGTAATCCGAGGGCAATTTCTATATTGCGAAGCTGCTGAGCTTTGTCCTTGGGACTAATATTATCCAGATTCTGGACTTGTTCTTTAAAGTCTCGAAGATTCTCTAGAGTATTTGGAGAACCTTCTGGTCTCGGCTCGGCTTCGTTTTTTAGTCCACCCGCCTCGTGATACCATTTCATGGCTACATCGAGATCATGCGGTGTTACTTCAAATCCAGTTGCCTTCGTGACTTCCTGAGCATATTTCTCTAGAACAGGTTGGTACTGATCTTCCATCTTATTAGCACGTAGTTTGCCCTGCTCTATCTCACTATGCTGAAGATTGTAGGCATCAATATCCGGTGTGTGATTATATTTGGACGCTCCCAGTTTAGTTACTAAATGATTAACAGAAGCCGCTGCAAAGACTAATCCTAGCCCTGCTGTAGTAATATGTTCCTCGGCTGCGTCCCAATCTCCGGTCTTGATATCGGATTGAATCATTGGAACTTGTGCCATGAATCCTCGGATCTGATCCAAGGCGAACCCACCTGTAGCAACCTTATCGATAGTTCCCGCCCATTTTCCTACCTGTGCTGCTTCCTCTGCTCCAAACTTCTGCGATACCCAATTGAGTACATTCGAACCAAAGGTTTCCGCTGACGCAACCCCTTCTCCAGCAAATCCCGCTTCGGCAGCTTCTGCTAGTGCCGCCTCGCCTGCAGTTGCAATAGACGATGTCCCGGCAGTAGCAAGCATTAGTGCGAGGCTAACCGGACTAGTCAACGAAGAAACGAACTTCTCTACACCCTTCTCAATCCCTCCCGCTCCTTCCCTAAATTCTGGAATCCCAAAGTACGTAGAAATAGGACGAGTGAGAATTGATTCACCAGTTCCAGATCTGTCTTCATAGCTAGGAACCGGTTTACCGAGTTTTTGTTCTTGAGTCTCCGGTTGTTCCCCCGTGGGAGCTTCTTGAATCTTGGAATCAGGACGAGGGAAAAATTCCTCGAAAGGATTATTGTAAGATTGAGCAGGGGCTGGCGCAGAAGTCTGTGCAGTAGGAGAAGCAGGAGTTTGACCTTGGGCAGGGAAGAACGAAGAGAACGGATTGTCTCCTGCATTAGAGGCAGCAGGTGCAGAGACGGGTTCTGGCGCAGCCATTTGAGGTTGCGCCGGAGTTGTTTGAAAATATTCGTCAAACGGGTTGTTTTGTGGCATTCACTATCCCTTGACTAAATGGTTGATTCTTCTTCCTCTTTAGGCTTTACACCAACAAGAGGACCTGTTATATCTGTAAACTTTTGAAACCCTTTCTTAAGAGTGTCAAGGGTACTTGGTTCGGCGTATGGATCAAATCCGTGCGATATCGCTAGAGAAACGGCTTCCTGAGGAGATTGAGCAGATTTGGCAAACTGCGCTTTCTGTTCTTTCGTCATAGGCGTTCCAGATCTAGGAGCTTTAGGCAGATTTTTCTGTAATAGCTCTTGTTGCTGACGAACTGCTTTAGCTTTCAGATCACGTTGTTCCTTTTGTTTACTTTGAGCATCACCAACGGCTTTTGCTACAGTTGGATTGATATTGCTTACTGCTTGGATGAATTCTTGGTTCATAGCAGAACGCTGACCTTGTAGATCAGACACGTCCGCACCAGGGTCTGCTTTCTGACGCTCTTTAATTGCATCATCAATACCTTGGACATTCTGTTTATATAGTGTAGCCAGCGCGGTCTGACCATTCTTCTCGGCTATATCCACAGACTTCTGAGCCAATGCATCCTGTCTAGCAGCTTGGTGTTTTTCCAGATTAAGCTTACCTTGTTCCATGGCTCGTTTCTGAGCATCGTCAGCAAGCTTCATAATATCTGTCTGAGATAGTTGAACGCTTTCTTCGAGGCCGTCGGTATAGACTTTCGATCCAACTGCTTTATTGACCTCGCCCTTAGTCATCGTGTGCATCTGTGTAAGACTGTTAATAGGCTGGTCGATTAGACGAACTGTAGTGAAATCGAGGGGATCGACGGGTTTTCCTGTTTCTTTATCTATCCAGTTTCCGGTATCGTCTACGTGTGCTGTCGTAGGCATAGATGTGGTGTAAACTGGAACACGCACATGCTGGCTATCTCCTGCAACTGCAAGATTAGGATTCTTCTTTAGCGCAGCTTCCAATGTCCTCGCATTAGCCGCTTGACCATTAATATTCTTGCCATCAACTACGATCTGAGCATCTTTGCCACCTGCAGAATAAGCAGCAGCAGCCATAGATTGATTTACAGAGTTCACGTGATCAATATTATCTGCAGGCATGTGATGAATTAGATAAAGACTGTGTGCAGTCTGAATGGTCAGCCCCGCAGTAGCCGCAATCGCATGTTGGTGCTCATCAGAATACTTCTGCATCTTAGCAGTTTCTTCGGCCTTCTTCTGTCTTAACTGAGTATTCTGAATCTCTTGCTGCCGTTGTTTTTCATTCTCATCGAGACCGCGCTGAACTGTCGAAGACGCTCCCTTAGCAAAGCCCTCGCCAAATCCGTGGGCTTGTGTTCCTGCTCCTAGAATTCCGCTAAGCAGCATTCCTCTAAAGAGTTGACCTGGCTTCTGTTCAACTGGAACTTCTTTAACAGATCCGTCAGGCTGTTCCTGCCATTGAGTCTGAGTTCCCATAACAGCTTTAACCAGACGACCAACCATGGAATGATGAGCTTCATCAATCTGTTGAGCTTGGTTGGGTTGAATCTGGGATTCCGAGGGCATCGGCAGCATACTGGATGTAGGGTCCGGATTCTGGATATTTATTGAAGGAGTTGTAGGAGGCAATAATAGTCCTGGAGCCGGAGTTCCAACACTGGCCTCGGGTTGCAATTGATCTGGCAAGGGATTAAACTGAGCCATTATACTTCTCCTTAGACGAATCCAGGAAATAACTTAGTGGAGTGTCTTTGCTGATATCTTGATCCTTAAGCGCCCGACGTAGGAAAGAGACTACGTTGCTAATTCCGCCTGGTTCCTTGATCCCATAGACGCCAAGCAGATTGGTAAGTGTATCTGTGGGCTTTAACCCCGCTCTGGAATTGCCTTCGAGCTTAAGCTGAGCATCGAAGCAGGCAGCCTTGTAGCCACTAAGCCACGAGGTAAATACACGACGACCTTGTTCGTCAGTCTCGTGTTTACCTGGACGAGCGAAGCTTCGAATCATTAGGGGATTACGAAGGTTGTAACACTGCGATTCCGGATCGTTCGCACCGTTTACTTTGGCAAGCGCGTCAACCACGGCTTCAATTCTATTAACTGGCATAATTTCTCCTAGCCATTAAGTTTTAGGTGCTCCACCTGAACCGGGGAGTTTGAATCCGCCTGTAGCCCAACCACCAGCAACCGATCCTGCGACACTTCCAAGAATACCACCTACAACCCCTGCCGTAGTTGGCTCCGTTGCCATAGCGTGTTGTGCCTCGAACGTGTCCCTCGCACCGGACAACGCCTGGGAGCTATAAGCAGTAGGATCTAGAATCTGTGCGGACTTCTGACCAATTCCTACAGCGTTCAGATAGTTCTCGCGACCTGTTTGCCATCCTGCAGTAGTAATACCCAACTGTTGCGAGGCTTCTTGCGCGGCTGCTCGATTAGCTGCTTCAGCTCGTAGAGTCGCAGCAGTTCCAGAGGGGAGGAACTTGTTCCCTCCCCCCACTGCCGCCAGCGCTTCGCCAGTGGCCTGCCGAGCCATCTTATAAGCTCCTGCTGTTCCCTCGGAAGCTTGTGTGCGAAGTGCGGCATCTTGCTGCGCCGAGAACCCGTATTGACTCGGTCCTGCAGCAATCGTAGCTTTAATACTTTTATCTATGTTATCGAGGATAGCTTGCTGGCCTGCGAAAGCTGTGCCGAAAGAACCCTTAAGAGTATCAGTCATCTGCTGGAGATTGTTGGCCGCGTTCTTTTCCTCGCCAGTAACTTTACACAGGGCCACAGGACCCTGGTGTTCTACTGACTCACGATAATCGGCTGGTTTTCCAGTCATAAAATCTTCCATCGAATTCCAGACAGCTTTGGTTGTTATAATCATTGTTTTTCCAAGTCCGAAATACGGACACGGTACACTGGAACATTAATTCTTTCAAATAACTGATTCTCGGCAAAGGTCGAGGTTCTTTCGTCTGATCCTAAGAAGTAAATCTCCCCACGACCTTGCAAGTGACACGAAGTCACTAGTGCCTGAACAATTTCTTTCAAGGCTAGAGCTTGTTTCCTGTCCGAGACCTCGGGATTAACACACACCGACTCCATCATTAGGGGAGTCTGGACAGGCATGAATAGTATTACGCCGTCCTCGGAATCATACGCTGCAAGGGTAAAGGTCGATGGGTATTCAATTACTTTTGGATCTATCTTATTTCTTTCCAGATTCTGGACAGCCCATTTCGTACATTTGTCGATGTCACGTTTTTCAGCCTGACGCACAAATATATGCTTCATTTATATTCCTAGTTTCTTAAATACAGTGTGTAGCAGACCAGATATTACTCCGGCTCCGCCTATCGCAACCCATTTCACCTTCTTGAGATCAGATATTTCTTTTTTCATCTTGTCCATTCCTCCGTCTGTTTCGAAGAACGGAACTACATTGGTTTCTAGAGCGGTTGATCGTTGCCTCAGCTCGGTAAATCCCTCGTTTATCTCTTTTCTTGCATCGCGCAGTTCTATTAGAATAAGTTCATTGATGTTTACATCTGACATAAGGGGCCTATTTGTATTCTATTACGGCGTAACAAAAAGTAATGCTTGGAGTGCTGCTTCCTGTAGATTTATTATCGCCGGTTCCAAAGATAGCAACGGGGGAATTACCACCAATTAAGTTAGTACTTATTGTAGCAACGTTTGTTCCATTTATATAAAAATCGACCGACGTTGCTGTTGAATTAGGGAATAATTGAAATACTGTAGACGGGGCTGCAGAAAAAGCTACACCAGTATTTACTACGGTTTGAGCAACGTTACTAGTCCCTGTAACAGCCTTCCAAGTAGTATCGGTTGTAGTGCTAAATCTAAACCCAATGTAACCTGCGTTAGGAGTATCCGTCGCAAATAGATTGCCGTTTAGGGCTGTTGCAGAAGTCGTTATTCCTACCCAATAACGAAAAGCGGTCGGCCCCGCCATCGCTTGACGAAAGGTATATCGACGAGAAGAAAGAAGAGTACTTCGAACAACGGTGTTTACGGTGGAATCTAGCCCTGCTCTCCAAGAACAATCGGTATTGGGGGAAGAGCCCGCGCTTCCGGTGTACGTACTGCAAGTTCCTTCACTAGCAACGTTTCCGGCAATATGAGCTGTAGTTGCCGTGCTAACGGTTTGAATTCCTTCTATTGCCACTCCGAAAGGATTGCCTGTAGATCCATCACAATACAGAAAGGAAGTTCCAAGAGACGGAAGGGTTGCTGCAGTAATTCCTCCAGAAGCGGTTATTGTTGTTGCGCCGCCAGAATTAGAAAGAGTTATATTTGTTCCGGCTACGAGATTTTCAAGAACTTGGTTACTGTTGTTTACTCCGTTAGTCTGTAATGTAATTCTGGGAGCCGTAGGTTGAGGAACAGGTTGGTTAGGAATCCAGGTGCTTACGTTAAAAGTTCCAGTATCGGGCACTGTTTCGAATTGTGGAGATTCCCATGCTGTTGTTCCGTCCTGTCGAAACGCCTCGATAATATAGTAAGCACCAATTGGAAGTAGTGGATCTGTGGACCAAACTTGCTGGCCAACAGACACATTTCCGGAATTGTCGAGTTGAATCCTAACGGGAATTCCTGCTGCAATTTGTGTCGCTGTTGAAGGGTCCTGCTCGTCGTGAGACAAGGTCATCGTTAGATAACCAGAGTCAAGGATCTCCCCAGAGCTGCTCTGAAATTTCCCACCACTAAGAGTTACTAACGCCATTTGTTATCCTTAGGCTCCGAATACATCGCCCTGAGTAAATCCTAATATAGGAAGTGTTTTAAATCCAACTGCCGCTCCTGCAAAATTTGTTTGAGATCCTGGCGTAAATGCCGTGGATTGCGCTCCCGCAGGAACATTTAGAGCATATTGAAGCTGGCCTGTAGTAGCTACTCCCATATTTATGCCTAGTATATATCCAGCTCCCGCTGTAGCATTTGCAGAGTTTCCAGAGAATCCAACTAGTACGAGGTCGGTTTTAGTCGTGGTCATTGTACCCACGGTAGGTGTTCCAGTGCTCTGAGCAACTGCCCTCGTAACGTCTACAGGACTAGATGTAGCTATACCGGAGAACTCATATAGTGCGAATTCAACAGACATTGTTGCGGTGAAGCCGCTTCCAGAAATATTATGTGTAGCAGTAGTTGTTATACCGGGAGCAATAGAAGGAGCGTTTGCCCTATATAAGATTCTTAGTCCGCCTGCCGTAGTTCCTGGAGTTGTAGTCCACGAGTTCAAAGTCGCTTCTGTCCAGGTTATTCCGGAAGTAATCGCGGCGAGTTGGCCTGCGCCTACACTGCTCGTGGTAGAAGAGAGTCTTCCATAGACTACGCACACTAGAAGACTTCCTGCAGTAGTCGTGGACGAAAAACCAACGGCTGAAGAAGTTAACGTCCACGGAGCCGCAGTAGGGCCTCCTGTCGCGCTACCGCCTATATTCGATTGTAGAAGGCTCATTGACATAATTAAGGAATACTTATGTTCAAAGCGACGTTTATTCTTGTAACTGTAGAAACCGAATTTAACGAAAATTGTATTTCGTCACCCGCCACAATTGCAGTTGAACCCCAACCTGATAAAGAGAGGTCTTCATTTTTCTGAGACGCGGTTAAACTTGGTTTATCACTTCCAGCGATGCTTACAGTCGCAGGAAATCCGGCGTATGACGACCTGAGAACATCCACTACACATGAACCACTTACGTCTGCTGTAATTACCCATCCCGTCAAAGTACAGGGAAAAGGAATTGATAATTGACCTTTTGCTCCTGTTGAGGGAACCGCACCACCGCCGTCGATTGTATAAGAGATTACTGCTGTTCTAGACACTGTAGTTCCTTCCCATACAAAGACTCCGTTAACATCATAAACTTTAAGATCGTAGAAAGTACCCGAGGGCGTTAGCTGGTCGCTTGACCATAGATTGAATGCAACCGTCGATCCAGAATTATTAAGTTGACCTCGGACTTTTAACCCCGCAGTAACCTGAGAACCATCCGAACTTACAGCATCCTCGGACAAAGTTGCGATCACGTATCCATTGGATACAGGAGTTCCGTCCGGATTCTGGAAAATCATCGAGACGTTTGTAGGGGGCATCAGAGCGCTGCAATTTTAATATGAAGATTATAGTTCATAGCAGCCGCAGCGTTACTAGCGTAACCAAAAGCGTACGTAACATTGGTGGCTGCCTTGCAATTAAGAAGAATCGGAACTCCAAGAAGAACCGTTGTAGTAGTATTTCCTGTACTTGTCGTGGCTATTGTTCCTGCGGCTATCTGAGCAGCCGCTGTAATAGTTTGTACTACGGTGTCTGGATCGGTATAGACAATTGTTAGCGCTCCTAGCGTAGAACTAGTTCCGGCAGCCGTTGTAACTTTAGCATCCCAGTTAAGCAAATATTGGCCAGAAACAACAATTGCAAAAAGAGTAGTCGTAGTAATAGCCGCAGTCTGGGCGGTAAGATCTACAGACGCTTGATTTATCGGAACACCTGTTTGGATTGTAATCTGCTCCGCCGAATTGATCTTTTTTGTTGCCATCAGAAGACCACCTCAAGAAAATCACCAGTTAATGGTGCGGTTGTCATCGCAATAGTCCATACACCACTAACTAGATTTAAGAAATAATTTGACCCCGCAGTTTGATACAACCCGTTCAAGAACGTGTCAATATAAATATTGGGGTTGCTAGGAGTTCCACCCACTATTGTAAAATTTGTAGTTACGCCGTCCGTAGCCGGTGTCGTGGCATACAGATTCCTGGTCGTCTGTTCATCTGGGGCAAATACTGCTTCCAAAGCATCTCCGGTTGTTGGCGCCGTAGTAAATACTACTGTCCAGACTCCACTCATACGGTTTAATGTATAATTGGTAGTCGGCGTTTGCAAAATACCGTTGACATAAATATCTACATACGAGGACGCTGGTAGATCCGCTGGAAACGAGAATGATGTGGTTACCGAATCTGCAGCAGGAGTCAACGTGTATATGAATCTATTTCCGTTTGGATTCGAAAATACAACATCGATTACATCGCCGGAAGCCGGTGCCGTACTAAAAAGAATTGACCCCGGACTTGGAAACGTATAGTTAGTATTAAGAGTCTGTAGAATACCATTTACATATACATCGGCATACAACAATGACAAACCCGAGGGAAAACCAACTATTGTAAAAGTTTGAAACGATCCATCCGGGGCAGGTGTTACAGAATATGCTTTACGAGAGTTCTGACTCCCTCCGGAAGCGGACAATGTAACTGATCCGCCGATAGGAACAAATCCTCCGCCGCTAAGTCCCGAGCCAGCTAGGACGGAGACCCCGCTTGTGTTACTTATTGGTAACGGATATAATTGACCCATTAGCTAGCCGTCGGTGTAAAGGTTATCGTTACTACTATTGAACTCGCCGACGCTCCTATATTAGTTACTGTTGTGTAAATTGAACTCGTTTGAGGCGAATCACCATTTGATCCCGGAACGTCTGGAGAACATATCCAATCCAGTTCACTGGCCTGTAATAGATACCAATCACCGATAATTCCGTTTTCTGTGCCAATTACAACAGCCTGCGTGAATGGTCTAGAAAGGTCAGCGTTCTGTGTCGCAGCAGTTTTATACAACTCCACTCTCGCGGGGGCGCTAACTGCAACCCGCATACACTGGAACCCCTTGGCAATCTGGACAATTGTTGGATAAACTTGTCCAACAATTAGAGCCGGAGTTACCAATGCCGTAGTCTGGACCAACGGCGCAGTCGTCGTAGTAGTCGAAGTTCTTGACGAGGTAACGATATTCGTTACAGATGTTCCACCAGCACCGGAGGCCAACGACGATAGTGTCGGAGGAGACAGCACTCTATACTGAGGAGCTTGACCACCTCGATAATATTGTCGTAGATTATCCGGACTTACATTAATAGGAGGAGTCGGGCACCTTAGGTTAACATTAGACTTGACGCTATAAATTTGGTCCGGATTCGTATACGGAGGCGGTGTTAGATCTGTTGCCGGAGATATGGGGTGTTCAATATCAAACTTCGCCGGATCTAGCGGTCGAGTTGCTTCAGCTAAAGTTGGCATCACATCTCCGGAATAAACGTGCCGACCAGCGTATATCCGATGACCTCGTTCCCAAAATTCTCAGCAGGCCAATCAATTCGTACTTGTATATGACGACAATATGCGGGAAGCTGGGTCTCAGAGAAATACAACCTCCTGGAATATATAGATCCAGACTGAGGCAAGATTGCAGGATCGGGGCCAGGTCTAACAAGAGCCTCGAACGTTCCAGCAACTTCATCTATTAGAACAGAGAAAGATGGCAATGTTCCGGTAGCGGTGGCGTCAAATGACAAGAAATTAAGTTCAGCTACTCGGCTAGACTCCGCCAACATAATCGAACCGATCGTGGCATTCGCGGTATACGAAACACCATTATCTTGCCAAGTCGTTAAATCCCTATTCAAAATCTTTCCGGTCGAGGCGGGTCCTAGTAGAAGCTTGTGTATTCCTGGAGCAACTTCTATAGACTGAACTGCTTTGACCCCGCCTACAATAGTGGCAAAAGGAGCCCAAGTATATCCGGATTCCGGAGCAGGGGTCTGAAGAAGTCTGTACCACCCTGTTGTACCATCGGCCACGTACAGAGCCTTGTCCTGTGAACCAGACACGTGCCACGCTACGTAGACATTCTCGGGGTTCCAGTTGGATTCCTCAAACTTGTTACCGATATTGTTACCAACTTCTGAGAATCCTGCGTTAGGGTCCAAGGACAAAACTTGTCCGTCCGAGGTAAAGAAATTGATAATGACCCCGTTTACTGCCAGAGCGTTGTAAGATAAGAGTCCAACACCGTCAGCATAAGGAAGAGGGAACAGCGGTTGCTGAGCCGTTCCGTTTCCGGAAATCAGATAGATATCAGACACGGTGAAGATCATGGCTCCGAGGCTGTTCGGAACAATCCTTGTAACCTGAGAAGGGAACGTTGCAGAATTGGTTGGAGGGTTGCCCTCGATTCCATTTCCTATAGGAGCATCGGGTCCATCAGTCCAGAATACTACGTTTCCGATGGCATAGAAGATGCGATTGAGATGGAAGGCCAATGCCCTCGCACCAGTCGGCGGAGGAGTATTCTCAAAGGCAATTGGAGCCTGCAGAAGGATATTTAGTCCGGAATCCGGCGTAGTATCGAAGTATCCGTGTGCCTGATACTGGGCCAATGGAACAGTGTATACCGTGTTGCTTACCCCGGCGCTATTAACGCCGCCAGCTGGATTGGCTCCTCCGGGGATTAGGAATGGTGTAGAACCTCCGTCCTTAGTCCGGAAGATAGCTATATAATCAACCTGAGGATCGATATTAGCAGGTAATCCTCCTGATACTTGAACACCTGCCGCACCTCGGAAATTACCAGTAGCTGTACTGGCAAGACCGGCATTAGATACTGTGTTCGTCAGTGTGTTAACAAGGGCGAGGTAATATGTCCAGCCACCATTAAGAACGGTTAGTGATCCGGCCTGGGTTGATCCGGCAGGACCATTATTCATCCAGATAAGGTCGGCCCCATCTGGGGTCGTTCCAAACAACGTTGTCGAAAAAGTCGGGGGTCCTGGAGGTGAAGCTTCAGTCACTCCGGTAGAGAATGGAACCTGTATATTTCCATTGCCATCCACGATCTGGTTGGATAGAACATAGACCACGCTATTGGGAATATCCCCGCCAGACGAGGTTCGTTTAAAGTTCTTAACAGGGCCTAGGTTATACCACGTATACCGGCCCGAGGTCTCCGTAACGCTGGGATATGTTGGCGGCGTAGCAAATGAACTCGCCGGGAATACCGGTGTCGTGGGCTGGGAAATAGCGGCAGCACTGAGAACGTCTTTACCATTGATCTGAACGATCATGGTCTGCTCGCTCAGATGCCCGTTTGCGTAATTGAACTCGAAGGTATATGTTCCGGCACCAGGGAACAGAATCTGATAAGTGTCGTTGGGCCAGAACCCTGAGTTGTTCTGTCCACCAATCAAGGTATAGCCATTGACTGCCGTCTTACCGGCTCCGCCAGATGACACACCCATATCCTGGAATACTTGGAATCCACTTACATAAGAAACAGAGGTGTTTCCAAATCCGAATACCATGCCGTCGTCGTGGTTAATCCTAAACGACAGTGTATAGTTTCCGGATGGGATAATGGGAATTACCAATGATCCGGAAATGGACCATCCGTAGTTAGACGTAGCGGCAGCATCAGGAGTAGTAAACCCTGTAACCGTGTCGGCCCCGTCAATAGTCGATACCCGCATCGGATTGACGTTTGCATCAATCGAGCCGGTTGACCTCGGATCATTATAATTTAGACTGCCTACAGAATACGTAGCGACAGGGGCAGACGGGAAATTATGGTTAAAAGCCCCGTTATTCTGTCCATTAAAGTGTCCAAGCGTTACAGCGGTTGCCCCGCCAGACAGAGTTATACCACCAACCGCTAACTGGAATAAGCACAGAACTCCTCCAACGGTGGCAGTTATAAACGCTCCACTGGCGTATGACGTACTTGGAGCCCACG